>Ga0247840_10000076_pt1 | contig 178689 bp, 149 predicted proteins | sample LaCruzMarch2015__FD_192404 | JGI IMG/M metagenome (GOLD analysis project Ga0247840, IMG submission 192404) | Freshwater microbial communities from meromictic Lake La Cruz, Castile-La Mancha, Spain - LaCruzMarch2015_17m | ecosystem: Environmental > Aquatic > Freshwater > Lake | place: Spain... | reverse complement strand
TCGTTGAGAAATGAGGGCTCCGGAAAAATCGCCGACGAATCCTGTCTATATGTGGGGGTGTCAGGAGGGCGAAATCACCGCGCTGTTCACCCCTTCAAAAAAACGCTCTCTTTCCGGACCGGGCCTACATTGGAGGCAGGCTGGCGCGGTAGCGGGAGTTGATTTCCTCCCAAACGGCTTCGCGGGTGGATTCCCCGCGGAGGTAGCGTTGGAGCGGGACCCCAGCTTCCTCTTGAAGCGGGACGTAGCCGTTGTAGCGGGGACGGACAAGCGCCTGCTCCTGATCGCGGAGGGCGTTGGAGAAGAAGCTTCCGCAGAGAGCATCGAGCCCAGGATCCGTCCATGCTTCGCGGCGCGATGGTTGGCCTCCCGCCAAAGCGTAAATGCCGGATTGCACCGGGGCGCTTCCAGTGAACAGGGCATAATCCAGCGCGCATTTGACATCCGCGCAGCGGCGGGTGATGGCGATGCCCGTGCCGCCGATGATGCTTCGCAGAGCAGTTCCCTCAAGGGCTGGCAGGCTGCCGTATCGAAGCGGCTTGCCGGAAAATGAGGGCCGGCAGTAGTTGTTGTAGCTGTAGGCGAATGCGCAGTGGGCGATGTCGTCCGATCTGGTCATGAGTTCCGCAATGGCGATCGGATTCCAACCGAAAATCTCCGGCGGCATTTTTTCGGCGAGCCTCCTGAGCAAGTCCATCGCATTTTTGCCCGCTTCGGGGTCACAGATCATTTCGGGATCCGTGCCGCCTGGAACGCTGAGCGCATCGACCAACATCCACCAGTTGAGAAAGAGGTCGGCGGGAAAACCGGGCATCACGCAGTGTCCGGCATCGGCCAGCGCGAGCAAATCGCTCCATGTCCCGGGAAAATCAAGGCGGTGTTTTGTGAAGAGATCCGGACGGAAGCTCGGAGTTGGCGTGGCCGCATCCACGGGAATGGCCAGCAGCTTTCCTTCGTAGTGGTAGCTCTGAAACGAGCGTCCGACAGAATTCCTTTCAAGGTCGTTCCATTGCCCTGCATCGACTAGGGGCTTCAGATCGTGGACAAGATCGCGGGCGAAGCAGAACCCCGCCCAAGGATGATCGATGACGATCAGGTCGAACTGCTCCGCGAGGACATCAATCGGCATGTGACCGAACTCATGAAGTGAGCGCTTCTCCCATCGGATGCGGACCCCGGGGTGCAGTTCCTCATACCGTTGTGCCGTAGCAACCAGCGGCGGGAGCGCCCGGCTGTGGTTCCATGTGATTCCTGAAAGTTCGACGGGCTTGTTCATGTTGGTCGAATCGTGACCGGAGTTCCGGATTTTGATGATTGGAGCGAGGCCTCGATCACCTCCATCGAGGCGAGGCCAAGGCGGCCGTCAGAACCGTTTGGAGCCAATCCGAGTGACGCTTCGATCAAGTTGATCACGGGGAGTCGCGCGGGGTAGATGTCTTCTTCCGTCAGATTGGCGAAGACCGTTCGCTCTCCCTCGAACGGGATCAATTCCATCGTTCCCTTCCAGAGCTCCATGCGCAGGATGGCGCGGGTTCCGAAGAGGCGGACCTCGTAGTTGCGCTCGGTGAGCGGCGTTGCGGCCGTGCTGGCAATCGAAACAAGGGCGCCATTTTCCATCGTGACCAGCAGGGCGTCTGAGATGTCGTTTGCCGATCCTGCAAAATCAAAACGGGCATAGACCTCCGCAGGTTGTAGGCCAGTGAGGAACGGGATGTAGGCGGCGACATGCGACACCTGGCAGTAGATCTGTCCGCCCCCTGCGACAGCAGGATCATTATACGAGCCATGGGACGGCTCAGTGTAGACTTGATCCATGCCGTGCGTGGGGGTTGTGTTGATGCCTTTGAGAAGCTTGTCGAGCGGGTTGGTCATCAGCACGGAAATCATCCGGATATCGCCGAGCGCGCCCTCTTGAATCAACCGGCGGGCCGTAATGCCATGCGGGGTGTAGTGCCACGGGCAGCTGATCAAAAGTTGCACGCCCTTTACTTCGGCGAGGTCGCAAAGTGCCCGGGCCTCGGCGACAGTGAACGTCATCGGCTTTTCCAGGAGGACATGTTTTCCTCTCCCGAGTGCGGCCTTCGCCTGCGTGTAGTGCATGTTGGGAGTCGTCGCGATGACGACAGCATCCAGGTCCGGCAGATCCAGAAGCGCTTCGTAATCCGTGAGCGCATGCTTCGCTCCGAAATCATTTGCGACCCGGTCGGCCTTGTCCTGAGTCCGGCACTGGACGGCCAGCAGATCCGCCCGCGGGTGTGAAACAATTGCGGGAATGTGGGCGAATGTCGCCCACCAACCGGCTCCGATGACTCCGACGTTGAGTTTTTTGTCAGTGCTCATGGAAAACTATGCGGCTTAGAACGGAGACAGAACCTCGCGGTTCAATTCCACGCCGAAGCCGGGCTTGGCGGGATCGAGTGTGATTCGGCCGTCCACGGGAAGCGGTTCGCCCGAGATGGCGGTGAAGATCGGCTGAACATCGAGGCCCTCGCCGACGCTGATGAACTCTGCAAACGGGGAGTTCGTGTTGCTCATGACAAAGTGGTAGTTGTAGACAGATGCGCAGTGCGGGATGACAGGCATGTCGAAGGGCTTGGCCATCGCCGCGATCCGCCGGGTTGCCGTGAGTCCCCCGCACCACTGGATCTCCGGCTGGATGATGTCGGTTGCCCGGTTTGCGATGATATTGTGAAACGCCTTTGGATGGAATTCCAGGTTCCCCGTGGCCAGTTGGATCGGGGAGATATTTTCGCGCAGGCGGGCGTTTTGATCCGTAGCCCAGCCGTTCTGGAGCGGATCCTCAAACCACTTCACGTCATAGTCCCGCAACCTCTCGCCCATGCGCGACGCAAACTCCAGATCCCAGGAAAGATAGCAGTCGATCATGATCTCCATGTCATTTCCCAGATCCCCCCGCAGCTTTTCCACAAGCTTCTCCATCTTCCGAAGCCCATCCCTCCCGCTTTCGGCGCCCCATGGGGCGGCGATTTTCACGCCGAAAAATCCGCGGTCTTTCCAGTGGGAGGCAAAGTCGGGATGGATCGTGACATAGCAGGGGATCGACTCCTTGGTTTTTCCACCGAGCAGATTGTAAACAGGCTGACCGAGGGCTTTCCCCATCAGATCCCAGAGCGCGAGATCCACGCCGGCCATCGCCATATCGGTGATCCCCCCGAGCCCGTAGGGCATCGTGGAGCGGCTCATCTGGTCCCAGATCCGCTCGATGTCGAACGGGTCCTGCCCGATCAGAAACCTTTTGAAATGCTGCTCGATGACCGCGCAGGCATAGGGACCTCCGCCGTAATTCGCAGCGAACCCAGTCACTCCTTCGTCGGTTTCGATTTCGATCACATACGGATCCTGTCCGGGCCCCATCCACAGCGTGCGGAGTCCCGCGTAGTCGGGATGCACGGACATCGGATTTGCGACAAGGGAATTGGCGATCCAACCGCCGCCCCAATACTGGGACTCCCCCTGCGCTGCTCCCCGGGCGCCCGACTGGCCGGAGCGGACTAGAGAGAGCTTGATGCCTGTGATCTTCATATTGATAGCCGCAGATGAACGCAGATTTTCACGGATTAAAACTGACAAAAAAGCGTGTAAGAAGAAGGTGCCATTTCACCCCACAGGCGACTGTTTTTCGTGTGCTGCGTGTATCGCATGATCCATAATCTGCGCAAATCTGCGTTAATCTGCGGCTAAGCTTACTGCGGCCGATAGGGTTTCAACTTGTCGAAGTTCAACTCCACCCCGAAGCCCGGCTTTTTCTCGTCGAGCGTGATGTGGCCGTTTACCGGAAGCGGTTCGCCGATGATGGTGTCGAAAATCGGATGGAGCTCCTTGCCTTCCCCCGTGGTGAGGAATTCCGCGTAGGCGCTGTTCGTGTTGCTCATGACGAAGTGGTAATTGTAAACCGAGGCGCCGTGCGGGATGACCTGCATGTCGTATGGTTTCGCCATGGCGGCGATCCGCCGGGTCGGGGTGAGCCCGCCGCACCATTGGATCTCCGGCTGGATGATGTCCGTGGCGTGATTGGCGATGATGTTGTGGAACGCCTTGTAGTGGTATTCGAGGTTGCCTGTGGCGAGCTGGATCGGGGCGATCCGCTGGCGCAGGTAGGCGTTTTGATCCGTAGCCCACCCGTTCTGGAGCGGATCCTCGAACCACTTGACGTCATATTCGCGCACGCGCTCGGCCACCCGGCTGGTGAACTCGACGTCCCAGGAGAGGTAGCAGTCCACCATGATTTCTAAATCTTCTCCGAGATCCTGTCTGAGTTTGCCGAGCAGGTCGGCCATGTTCTGAATCCCCTTGCGCCCGCTTTCCATGCCCCAGGGCGCGGCGATCTTGACTCCAAAAAATCCCCGGTCCCGCCAATGCGACGCGTAATCAGGATGGATGGTGGCATAGCAGGGGATCGAATCCTTGGTTTTTCCTCCCAAGAGCTTGAACACGGGAATGTCGAGCGAGCGCGCGACGAGGTCGTAGAGGGCGAGGTCCACTCCAGCCATCGCCATGTTCGTGATTCCCCCGAGTCCATAGGGTAGGGTCGAACGGTTCATCTGGTCCCAGATCATCTCGATGTTGAACGGATCCTGTCCGATCAGGAAGCGCCGGAAATGCTGGTCGATCACCGCGCAGGCGAACGCCCCTCCTCCGTAATTCACGCAGCTTCCGGTGACTCCTTCGTCCGTCTCGATCTCGATCGCGTATGGATCCTGACCGGGTCCCATCCACAGCGAGCGGATCCGACTGTAGGCGGGATAAACCGACATCGGGTTCGAGATCAGTGTCTGGGCCTGCCAGCCGCCGCCCCAATACTGGGACTCGCCCTGGGCCGCCCCGCGGGCTCCTGTGTCGCCCGAGGAAATCGTGTGAAGTTTGATGCCGGTGATTTTCATTGTGCCACTATTTTAACCATCATGTGGGATTTGCGACCGGTATCGATATTGAAAAAACGACAAATGACGCTTGATTTCCGACACCTCCCTGCGACATATTGCGGCCATGAATTCGTTCCACTATCTTCCGGTGGAAGCGAACACTCTGCGCGGCGGGTGTTGCCTGACATCCGTCGGTTCGCTGACCTATGGCCCACGTGAGAAGTATCCGGCGTCCGGGCACCCGGCGGAGTTCAACTTCGACTGGAAGAGGGGGCGCGCGCTCGCGGATTTCGCCCTTGTCCTGATCACAAAAGGGAGCGGGGAGTGGGAGTCCGGATCCGGCGGATTGACCGGTGTATCCGCAGGTGACGTGCTGTATCTGGTGCCCGGGGGATGGCATCGCTACCGCCCGGAATTCTCGATAGGCTGGATGGAAAAATGGATCAGCCTGCGGGGATCTGTGGTGCATGGGTTCTCCCGCGCCGGGATGTTGCCCGACTCCTGCATTCTCCAGAAGGGCGGGATTCATCCGCATCTGGAATCGCGCATGGACCGGCTCGTCCGCGATGTCATGGCGGACTGCGGATCGAACCGTCCTTCGTGGGGAGTTCGTGCGCTCTCGCTGTTTCTCGAGTGTTTTGGGGACCAGGAACCAACAGGAGGGCCATCCCGCCACACGGAGCCCGCGCTGGAAACCGCGTTGCGCTTCATTCGCGAAAATGCCCACAGGCCCATCGGGGTGGGCGAGGTGGCGGTCTCGTGCGGTCTCGAACGGCGCACCCTTGAGCGGTATTTTGAGCGCGCGGGCCTTGGGCCGGTAGGGCGCCGCATTGTCAACGAGCGCATTGCGAGGGCGGAGATGCTTCTCGAGGAGACCGGAATGCAGATCAAGGAAATTGCCTTTGCCTGCGGCTTCGGGGGAGCCCAGCGGATGATCTACGATTTCCGCCGGAACCGGGGGAACACGCCCGGGGAAATGCGCCGCATGAAATCCGATTGACACCGGCTGCCCGGCATCAGAACATTCTTGGTGTCGTTATTAAATTGCGACAATCCCCACGCCCATCACCATGTCCCGAATCACTGGAATTCTCTGCCCGAACATCGTTCCGTTTAGCGAAGACGGACGCATCAACGAGGGGGAGCTGCGCCGGATCGTTTCCTGGCTCATCGACAAGGGGATTCACGGGCTCTACCCGAACGGGAGCACGGGAGAATTTGCGCGGTTGAGCTTCGAGGAACGCATCCGGGTCGTGGAGATTGTCGCCGATGAAAACCGCGGGCGCGTTCCGATTCTCGCGGGAGCGGCGGAGAACAATATTGATCTCGTGATCGAGGCCGCCGAGCGGTATGCGCAACTCGGAATCCGGGCGATTTCGGTTACCGGGCCGTATTTTTTCAAGGTTTCCCCGGACGGAGTTGAGGCGTATTTCCGCGAAGTGGCCCGACGCAGTCCCCTGGACATCCTGCTCTACAACATCCCCCAGTTTGCCAACGAGATCCCGGTCGAAGTCATCCGGCGTCTGGCGGCGGACTGCCCGAAGATCATCGGGACGAAGGACAGCAGCCGCGACATGCCGCGGTTTCTCCACACACTGAATACGCTGCGGAAGACGCGCGAAGACTTCACCGTGCTGGTCGGGTGCGAGGAAATTCTTTACCCCACGTTGATGATGGGCGGTGACGGCGGGACGATTGCCAGCACGGGAGTGGTTCCGGAGCCGATCATCAAAATCTACAACGACTTCCAAGCCGGCCGTTACGATGAATGCCGGCGTGTGCAGTTCAAGCTGCTTGAGTTGATCGAGGCGATGCTGCGTGCCGGGAACTTTCCCGAGGGATTCCGGGCGGGCGCTGCGCTGAGGGGGTTTCGACCGGGCCCATCGCGGCAGCCGATCAGCGGCCGCGAGAAGGAGTTTCTTGACGAGATGCAAACCAGAATGGCCTGCCTGCTTTCCGAATGCGGATTCAGCGAAGCGGCCGAGCAGTGCCGCCGTCCGGCGACCGACGTCTCTGCGATGCTCGACCGTCTGCGCAAAAGGCTGCCGTGAGCACAGGACAATCCATCGGGCTTGTCGAACTGACCTCGTGGAGTTTGCCTGCCCTGCTGGCCGATGGAGCCTGCATGCAGGCTCCGGTCCGGCTTCTTGGGATGGAGGCGACAGGCGGAGACTCGGTGGTTGTGAAGCTGGCCGGTGCGCAGGCCGCGATCGAATCCGCCCTGGCATGGTGTATCGACGCAGCCTCCAGGCTGGGAGCCAAGGCGACCACTTCATTGCTTTCCAATCCCGATCCGGCTCTGGGCGGCGTCCTTTTTTCGAAGAACAACCTTCAACCCCTCTACAACCATCGGGAGCAATTTCTGCCCTCCGATTTTCCTGACACACCCATGAATAACCTCGCTATTGGAATCCTCGAAACCCAGGGGCTCACGGCGGCGCTTGAAGCCGCCGACGCAATGCTCAAAGCAGCCGACGTCACACTGGTCGGCAAAGAAAAAATCGGAGCCGCCTACGTCACGATCGTGATCCGTGGCGAAGTCGCCGCCGCCAAGGCCGCGATCGAGGCCGGTAGAGCCGCTGCGGAACCGCTGGGCAAAGTCATTGCCGGGCATGTAATCTCGCGTCCGCACCCCGACTTCCTCAGCCTTCTGCCTGCTTAATGGAATTGAACCGCTGATTTCCTATGAAACTTTCCTGCGCTGACTTCACATTTCCTCTGTTGCCTCATGACGACGCTTTGTCCCTCATTCAAATGCTGGGAATCGAGGGCCTCGACCTCGGGGTGTTTGCGGGCCGTTCCCATCTTCAACCTGGCGACATTGTTGGAAACCCCGCGCAGGCCGCAGGGGATTTTACCGCCCGCCTGGACGATTGTGGATTGTTGTTGTCGGACGTTTTCCTTCAGACAGGCAAGCATCCCGGCGACAAGGCGGCGAATTGTCCCGACCCAGCCGTGCGTGCAGGGGCCCGCGAGGTGTTTCTCAAGGTGCTTGAATTCGCAAGCGAAGCCGGCGCGGTGCACATGACCGGACTTCCCGGCGTTTCGTTTGATGGAGTCACCGATTCGGACGGACTCAAACTCGCCGCGGAGGAGGCCCGCTGGCGTGTGGACGAGGCTGGAAAGGCGGGGATTATTTATTCCGTGGAACCCCATGTCGGATCTATCGCGCCGACTCCTCAGGCCGCCGCTGATCTTGTCCGAATGGCAGGCGGACTGACGTTGACACTCGACTACGGGCATTTTATCTACGCCGGTTTCTCGAATGATGACGTCCATGCCCTGCTTCCGTTCGCCTCGCATTTTCACGCCCGCGGTGGCGCGCCGAAAAAGCTTCAGGTTCCGATGGCGGAGAATACGATCGCATTTCCGGAGATCCTGCGCCGGTTTGACGGATATCAAGGTTGGATCTGTCTGGAATATGTCTGGGTCGATTGGGAGGGATGTAATCGAACGGATAATATCTCCGAGACGATCCTCCTGCGTGATCTTCTGCTCGGCGCGTCCGCCTGACAGCTTCTTCGCATCTTTGGAAGGTGGAAGCGGAGAGGCGCGATGAAAAATGCATCTTCACACCCCGGCACCAAAGTTTTATATTTCTTCGAGGCGCCATTGTGACCCCGTCCATTCCGTGTTGAAGCTCGCACTTCTGATCCTCGCTGGTTCTTCTGTTTTTCCGCATGCTTATGCGGATGAGGGAACATCTTCCGCGGGGAAGCGTCGTCCCGACATCGTCTTCATCATGACCGACGACCAAGCGGTGGATGCCGTTACTGGTGGCGGAAGGTTTCCGTTTTTCAAGATGCCGAATCTCGACCGGCTCGCCGAGGGAGGGGTTCGGTTCCGGAATGCGTTTGTGACGACGTCGCTCTGCTCCCCGAGCCGGGCAACCTGCCTGACAGGGCTATATTCGCACAAGACCGGGGTGCCGTCGAATGATCCGCTCGTCGACCCTTCCGAAAATGTCACGCTGATTTCCGAGTTGCTGCAGAAGGCCGGGTATGAGACCGCGTTCATCGGCAAGTGGCACATGGCGCCGACCGATGCTCCGCGCCGGGGATTTGATTACTGGCTCTCCTTCACGGGGCAGGGCGTCTACGAGAATCCGGTTCTCAACATCAACGGCAGCCGCGTCGAAGCCAAAGGCTACACGACCGATCTTCTCACCGACTACGCGGTGGACTGGATCGCAAAACGTCCTGTGGAAAAACCATTCGCTCTTTTCCTCTGGCACAAGGCCCCTCATGAGGAACTCAAATCCGCGGAGCGCCACCGGGGGCTCTTTGAGGACATGCAGATGGTCGAGCCGGCGAACTTTCGGGACAGCTATCACGGAAAGCCGGAATGGCAGAGGAGGGGAATCCTTTACGGCCTCCACAAAAAGGCCTGGGAGGAGGCGCAGGGGAAGCCGGTGCCGCTCGAGGTCGGCGTCCTCATGCCGTTCGAGAAGCGCTGGCGCGCAAAGCGGTTCGACGAGTATCTGAGGACCCTTGTGGCCGTGGATGAGAGCACCGGCCGCGTCCTCGATGCCATGGACAAAACAGGACGGCGCGACAACAGCCTGATCATATTTACGTCGGACAACGGCATGAATATTTTTGCCCATCAGAGCGGGATCGACAAGCGGACGATGTGGGAGGAATCCATCCGCATTCCGCTTGTGGTTCAGTTTCCGGGCCGCGCCGGTGCGGGAACTTCCCGCGGCGAGATGGTCCTCAATGTTGATTTTGCACCGACGGTTCTTGAAGCGGCGGGCATCCCGGTTCCGGCTTCGATGGATGGAAAACCGTTGCAGCAGCTCGCCTCGAGGCATGTGCCCGGGGATTGGAGAATAAGCTTTCTCTATATCTATCAGCAGGAGGACTACGCGCCCGGCATTGCCACGATGGTGGGAGCAAGAACGGAACGCTTCAAATATATTGTGTATCCACAGGAAAAGGAGGGTCTCAACGAATTGTTCGACCTTGAGTCCGATCCTCACGAGATGCGGAATGTGGTGAATGATCCCGCATACGGGGATGTTTTGGAGCAGATGAAAATGGAACTCCGCCGGCTGGCGGCGGATGTCGCCTATCCACTGTCCGAAGCATCCGTCGAGCGGCGCTCAGCTCCCTGAAAATATGATTTGATCATGAAAGCCATTCACGCTCTCGCGATATTTCTCTCCGTCCAATGCCTCCCGGCCCAGCATGAGAAGTTCAGCGATGTTCCGTTGAACCGAATTCATCCGGAAGGCTGGCAGAGGACGTTTCTTGTCAAGCAACGCGAGGGCCTCACCGGCCATCTCGACACCATCTGTGAGCCGTTCAACAAAGGGGGATGGGTCGGATCGAAGGAGGACTGGAAGCCGCCGTTTTACAAGCGCAAGAATGACAAGGGTGAAGACGTGCTTTGCTGGGAACCGTTTGAGCAGACCGGGTATTATTATGATGGGGTGATCCGTTGCGGGCTCCTGCTCGGGGATCAATTCCTTCTCGACAAGGCGAAGAAGCAGATTTTCGGGGCGATTTCAGAAGCCTCTCCCGCGGGAGTGATCGGAGCAGGGATCCCCGACCGCTGGCCGCATGTTCCCTTCTTCCGGGCCTTCATGGCCGACTACGAGGCGACAGGCGATCCGGTGATTCTCGAGGCCCTGTCAAAACACTACGAGAACGACAGGTTTTCTCTCGCCGGCTGCCGGAGCATCATCAATACCGAGCAACTTGTCTGGCTGTATCAGAAGACCGGGAAGAAGTCGTTTCTAGACCGCGCGGTGGACCTTTACGAGGCGCAGGCCGCGAGGAGGAGCGATCGGCTGGTGAACGATTTCAACGACCTGAAGTCCGATGAGCGTCAGGACATTCACGGGTGCACATTTCACGAGACGCTCAAGCTTCCGATCATTCTTTATCTTGCGACAGGGGACTCGAAATACCTTGATGCGGCCCGGAACGGATATCGGAAGCTCGACAAGTTCCACATGCTTCCCGATGGGGTTCCTTCCACCGAGGAAGGGCTCTCGGACAGGACCTCGCTTTCTGCGCACGAAACCTGCGACATCACGGATTTCGTGTGGACGACAGCCTATATGCTTAAAGCCACGGGAGAAGTGGAGTGGGCTGACAAGATTGAGCGGGCGGTTCTGAATGCGGGCATGTCCTGCGTCACCAGGGCGTTCGACGCCCACCAATATCTTGCGACTTTGAACCAAGTGGTCAGCACGGTCGGTTCGTGTCAGTCACCAATTTCCAATCCATCGTGGAACGCCTATTGCCAGCGCCAGCGGCCGTGGTGCTGCACTGGAAACGTAAACCGCTTCTTTCCGATCTATGTTGGCTGCCAGTGGTTGAAGGGTGAGGGCGATGCCCTTGTGAAGGCGCTTTACGGCCCGGGCAGGTGCGTGCATCACGCCGGGGGAAAAAGCGTGACGCTTCGTGAGGATTCCGTGTTTCCGTTTTCGGATACCATCAAAATCACGGTCGAGGAGGGCGCGGCCGATTTTCCGCTGCACCTCCGGATTCCCACATGGGCTAAAAATCCATCCGTTCGCGTGAACGGTGTGGAGCAGACCGGTGTGGAAAGCGGGAAATTCTTCGTGGTCTCTGGAGAGCACAAAGCCGGCGATGTCATTGAGCTGAGCTTTCCGAAGGAAGTTCAGATCCGGCAGTTGGAGATGAACGGGATGTTTGTTGATTATGGTCCCCTGTTGTTTGCGCTCCCGATCGCCAGTCGCTCTGAAAAAGTCCTTCTCAACGACCTTATGTGGGGAGGGACTCCCGCGGATGCGAAGGATCTTTACGGATACAATATGGTTCCCGATTCCAAATGGAAATATGTCCTCGCCCTGGACAGGGTTAACAATCACCGCATCCAGGTCGTCAAAAACCCGATTCCGGATGTGAACGATCCGTGGACGACCAAGAACGCTCCTATTGAAATCAAAATGTTCGGTCTTGAAATGCCGAACTGGGCGTGGCTTTACCAGGAGTTCAAGCCATTCAACGAGAGCCAGCCCCGGATGGAGCCGGTCACCCCGCCCCTGCCTCCGCGCGGGTGTATGACGATGACTCCCGTTCTGTGCGGAAAGCCGGAGAGAATCACCCTGGTTCCCTATGGGAGCACGACACTGCGTCTGGCTGTGTTTCCTTACTGGGACGTCCAGGATATCCCCTCGTTTCGGGAAAATCAGATGGACTACCGGTAGGCCTGCGCTCCTTCCGGAGATTTGAACAATACGTGGTTTCGCAAGAGTCAGACGACACTGGCAGGTTGCGGTTCCCCACCCGTTTTCTGTAGCATGGCTAACCTTATGAAGCTTTTCCCCCTTCAAAGCCGGTGGGCAGCCTGCGGACTGTTGCTTGCAGCGATAGGAACATTGCGGCCTGCCGCATTTGCGGAAGAGGTCGTTGTCACGAATCGAGGTGCAGAGCCAATTCCTCTTGAGGAGGCTGTTCCTCGGATGTTCACGATGGCGGACGACGTCAGGATCACCTGTGGCGGAATTCTGATGTTCGGGGAGCAGGGGAAACAGGAAGGCTGCAATTCTCTTGTCATCGGGGCGGACAAGGCCGGACCAGGCAGCGCTCTGTTTGTCCGGAGTGTTGATTTCTCTGTTTCCAAGGGGATTTCCATCGGTGGCATCGCCGCTGGATCGATGCAACTTCAAAAGAATTCGTCTCTGGAATGGAATGACGTTCTCGAGGTTGGAGCGAAAGGTCTTTTGTGCGTCGTTTTTGAGAAAGTGGAGATCCGCGGCCGGTCCATGATTCTCAACGGAACCCTGGAAATTCAATTCCACACGCCGGAGGCGATCCAGAAGCTTTTCAAAGCGGAAAGGCCTTTGATTGGGCTTTCCGACAGTCTTCAAATGTCGGGCGCGGCAACCGTTCGGATCAAACTGGTGTCGGGTGCCGACTCCGCTCCGCTGCCTGCCGGCGAGTATTTCTTGATTTCCGGAAAAACCACTCCGGGAGATCTTCCCCGGGTTGAAATTGAGGGAGGGGATCCCGGCCAGCAGCTCTCCCTCAACGCCGCACCCGACGGACTGTTTTTGGTCGTATATCCATAAGATGACAGCCGGGCCACGATTCTTGCTTTCTCCGATGCGGTCCCTATTAAGAATTATCTCAGGAGCTACCGTGGTTTTCAGTGTCCTCCCTTGTGCGCAGGGGAGCGTTCCGGACCGGCCGAACGTGGTGATTTTTTCAGTGGACGACATGGACTACGATTCCATGGGCGTCACGGGAAACCCGCTCCCCGGGGTGACCCCGCGGATGGATGCTCTGGCTGGAGAAAGCCTCCTCTTCGAGCGGGCATACGGAAATGCGGCGATCTGCCAGCCTTCCCGCCAATCGATGATGACCGGGCTCCACTCGCACAGCAACCGGACGCTTGGCTTTGTGGATGTGCCAAAGGACATTCCCTCCCTGCCGGGCATTCTCGCGCAAATCGGGTATCACACGGTCAACCTCAGCAAAGGCCGCGATTATTCCTCCTTCCCATGGAGTCAATTCATTGGCGGTTACGGGACCCGGGGGATGAGTCGGGATGGATCCCAGTTCGCCGCTTCAGTCAGGGAGGCCGTGGAGACCGCGAAAAAAGGCGGAAAGCCGTTCTTCATCTGCGTTAATACTTCCGATCCGCACCGCCCTTTCGCCAGCAGTGACGATGAAGTAAAGGAATTGGAGGAAGCCCGGAAGAAGTTTCCCGATTCAGCCGCCCGGGGCGATGTCTGGTTTCCACCGGCCCCAACGCTTTGTTCTCCGGAGGGCGCGCAGGTCCCGGGCTACAATCCCGATCTGCCGGACGTGCGCAGGGAATGGGCGCAGTATTTCAACACACTGAAACGGGCGGATGACACGCTCGGGCTCGTGCTGGATGTCTTACGCGAGCAGGGAGAGGACGGGAACACACTCTTCATCTTTTGGAGCGACAATGGGGCTCCGTTTCCCATGTCGAAAACCACCTGCTATCCCTTTTCGACGCACACACCGCTCATGGTCCGGTGGCCAGGAGTCGTTTCACCCGGCACCAGGGACCGCAATCATTTCGTCTCCACACTCGATGTCATGCCCACCCTGCTGGAGATCGCCAGAGTTCCGAACGCTCCTGCTTCCGATGGGCGCAGCTTTCTTTCCCTGCTGACCGGCGCCCGCCAGGAGAACCGCGACGAGGTTTTCTCAACGTCAAATTTCTATATTCCAGGGGTGCAGGTTTATCCCATCCGCGGACTGCATACAGCGGAGTATTCCCTGATATTCAACGCCTGGAGCGATGGAAGGCGAACTGTGGAAAACGAGCCGATGTCCGGTTTGACAATGGCGGCGATCAAAAATGCCACTGATCCGGAGACAAGGAAAAGGTGCGAGTTTATTCTCAAACGCGCCCGGTGGGAGCTCTATGATACGGTCAAAGATCCATGGTGTCTTAGGAATCTTGCCAACGATCCGGCCTCGGCCGAAGCCTTGAAACTCATGAAGGCGCGCATGGAACGCCAGATGAAAACCACCGGCGATCCGTTGTTGCCCTACTTTCTTGGAAAGCCCGGCTACCCTGCGGAGTGGGATGTCCGGACTCCTTCCGCGTGATGGGGAATTGTTGAGACAGCTGAAAGATGTCGTTGCTTCGCCCATGGTGGGGCGGAATTCCTTCCATGTTGCTGGAAGGTTTCGGGTTCTCATGTGGAGACAATCTCTCTATTGGTGAGTCCGTGAAAATCCGTGTCCTTTCAGCGCTTTTGTTGACAGGAATCTTTCTATCCCACCCGACACGGGGGGACGACGATCTTGGACCGGCGGTATACCTTGCCGGATTGCATGAAGTGAGCGGCAAAACGCTCCTGCACTGGAAATACAATATTGCGAAACCGGAAGTGGCGGAGGTGCGGGTGGTGGATTCAACCGGGCAAGAGGTTTGCCGGGTGAGTCGTTCGATCAGGCAAGCGGACGTGACAGGGCGAACCGGACCGTTTCGATTGGTCCCGGTGATGACTGGACGCGAAGCTGGGGAGGGGATCACCGTTTCTGTTGAGGAGCCGTGGAAGCCCGCGGATTCGTTTTCACGGATCGGGATCGGGCAGCGAGGCGGGTGCGCGGAATTTGTCGAACTGGCCACAGGAAAAGTTTTTCACCCGGTCGGGATGAATTATGTCCCGCTCCGTTTTGGCGACCATGCCGCCTTTGAGGCCGCGACGACAGTCGGCGAGGGATTTTACGACGCCTTGGAAACAGAATCGGTGATGCGCCTACTGCGCAAAAACGGCTACAATACGGTTCGTGTTTTTCTTGCGGGACGGCGGCCGAAAAATCCGGGTCTCTCCGGGGAGGCGGACACTGAGGGCCTCTACACGCCCTATCTCGACAATCTGGCGGATTTTCTCGCGCGGGCGTCCTCCAACGGGATCCATGTCATCTTCAATTTCTGCGATGTGGATCTTCCCCAAAACCGTTACTTCCGGGAAAAACTCGGGGGAAAGGACGGCACGGAAAACCTTTTTTTGTCGTCGGGAGTGCTGGCCTTCCGCGAGATGGTGGCTTCCACGCTCGATTACCTCAAGGCGAAGAATCCGGATCTACTGAAGGCGATCCTCGGCGTCCAGTTCAACAATGAAATCTGTGCCAAGCTCACCCGATGGCCGTTTTCCGAGAGCGGTCCTGTGAGCACGGCAAACGGGAAAACCTATGACATGTCGGTACCGGAGGATCGCTCCCGATGTTTTGAAGAAGGGCTCGGATATTTCTACAAACAGGTTTGCGCGGCGGTGAAGGAAGTTGATTCCGGTCTGCTGACTTGTGAGGGGACATTTGTTGCCGCGGCGGTCGGTCGCGATCACCGGACGGGAGCCGCCGCCTTTGATCCTGCGAATCTTGCAAAAGGGTTTGGTTGGGAAAAGGACTGCGGATTGCGCGTCCCCCCCGCTCTTCCAGTTTTTGCGGAATCCCCGCTGGATTTTGTGGATGTCCACCTCTATCCGGCGGGCAAGCTCGACGGGTTTGAACAGAGCGTTGAAAACCTCCTCGAATCCTCCCGGTTCCGGGATGCGGTGGCGGCGGGATTGTGCTCGAAAAAGCCAGTCATCCTCGGCGAGTGCGGTGCGTTCAAAGCACATGTGAAGCGCGACACCGGGGACGGAACGGCCGGGGCGATGCAGCGATGGAGCGAGATCCGGCGCCTGGCCTGCGGGAAATATGGTTTCACGGGCTATCTCGGATGGTCGCTGGAGACTTTCGAGCAGACGGGTATCTTCCAGGCGCTCGCTTTCGCACCGGGCTTTCTCCGCAGTTTCCGGGAGGAATTCAACTGGCCTGAAACCGGGGCCGATGATCCGCCAAACTCGGATGCGGCCGCGGGTCTTCCTCTCTTGCTGAAGGATGAGCCACCCAACGGCCAAGCCAATGGCTATTTCGTTCCACAGACATTGTCCCCCTGACCAGCCGCTGGAATACTCCCAAGGGGATGCAAAGTCAAAAAAGGCAGGAGCACCGGGGAACTACGGATGAATCGTTTTTCCGGGAATAATATTCGCGATATTTTTTCCGTGAAGATCAACAACGTAGACATAGCCGTCCCCGTAAAGGGCTTGGTATTCGACGGGGCGGGAGGATGGTTTCACCAGGATTGCCGCGGCGACGAGAGCGGATCCCAGCAGGATTGCTGCCGGTGTGGACAGGGAGGTTTTCATTCGAGCTAGTTTAATCCGGATTGCCTGAATATCCATCTTCAGGAACCTGGGGTGCCCGGTTACTCTGCAATTTCCGCGTAACACTCGCGGGCCATCGAGGTGCTCAGGTCGGCTATGGCGGCTGAATCATGCATGCCGAGAACCTGCTGGACGAGAGCCTCGCAGCGTGAGGCGTCGAGTGACTGCACTGCTTTTTTCACGCGGGGCACGATCGCGCTCGTGACGCTGAGTTCGTCCACGCCAAGGCCGATTAGAAGCGGGGTGAGAAGAACTTCTCCCGCCATCTCGCCGCAGACACCGGTCCAGATTCCGTTTGCACGCGCTGCGTCGACAACCATCTTGATCATCCGCAGGATGGCCGGGTGTGTGGGGTTGTAAAGATGGGCGATGTAGTCATTCACGCGGTCCACGGCGATCGAATACTGAATCAAGTCGTTCGTGCCGATACTGAAAAATCTGGCTTCCCGCGCAAGGTGGTCGGCCGCCAGGACAGCGCTTGGAACCTCGATCATGATGCCCACCTCGATGTAGGGGTGGAAGGGCACCCCTCTTGCGGCGAGCTCCGCCTTGCTCTCTTCGAGTATGGCGTTCGCCTGGCGGAGTTCCTCCAGTCCGGAGATCATGGGATACATGATCCTCACGTCGCCGAATGTGGCGGCGCGAAGAATTGCGCGCAGCTGGGTTTTGAAAATTTCGGGATTCTGGAGGCAGAAACGTATGGCGCGGCATCCGAGAAAGGGATTCTGCTCCTCAGGCAGGTGGAGGCTTTGAGTCGACTTGTCCCCGCCGATGTCGAGCGTTCGGATGATGACGCCGTGCGGACTGGCCTTTTCAGCGGCCTGCCTGTAGTGCTCGAATTGCTCCTCCTCGTCCGGCGGAGCGACGCGGTTGAGGAAGAGAAACTCCGTGCGATAGAGCCCGATCCCCTCGGCTCCGCTTGTAGCCACATCGCCGATTTCATCCGGGAGATCGACATTGGCGGACAGAACGATGTGGCGTCCATCCAGCGTGGTGGACGCGGTTTCGCGGATCAACTCCAGGCGTTCGCTGACCTGTTCTTTTTGGGATTCGATCCGGTCGTATTCAGCGATCGTCTCAGGGCTCGGGTTGAGGATCAGTGTTCCCGAATACCCGTCGAGCAGGAGGTCGTCCCCGCTGGTGAGCATCTGGCAGATTCCGTGCAAGCCGACTACCGCTGGAATCTCCAGCGAGCGGGCCATGATTGCTGTGTGGGATGTTTTGCTGCCGATTTCGGTGGCGAAGCCGAGAACCAATTCCCGGTTGAGCTGGGCGGTGTCAGACGGGGTCAGGTTGTGCGCAAGAATGATGTGCGGCCTGTCGTGGGCGGCCGGATTGCGTGGGGCCTTGCCCAGGAGGTGACGGATGACCCGCCGGGTGACATCTTCGATGTCCACAACCCGCTCGCGAAGATACGGGTCGTCGATCTCGGCGAGTGTGCGGCAGTATTTCTCGGCCACCTTGTGGAAAATGTATTCCACGTTGCAGCGCTCGCGGTCCAGGTTGCGGAGAACTTCATCGATGAGCGTCCGGTCCTCGACGACAAGCAGGTGGGCGTCGAAGATGCTGGCGTCGTTCGACCCGATCGCGCTCGCGATGCGCTGCTGGATCTCCAGAAGCTCCGCCCGGGTGGCGATGAGGGCGGATTCAAACCGGGCGATTTCCTCGGGGAGTTCGTGCGCCTCGATTTTCCGGTGGGCGATTTCCTCGTCCTCCTCCCACTGGACCATGACCGCAGCGCGGGCAATTCCCGGAGCGACGGGGATACCCGTGAATCTCCTCTCGCTGCCTTTTTGGGTCGTGGGGGGCTCCATCTCGGAGCCATCCATATCAGAGAAAATCCGGTGCGTAAATACCGGTTACTCCTCGCCGAAGCGGGTTTCCACCAGATTTTTAATCTCCGCGACCGCCTTTTCGGCATCCGTGCCCTCGGCGATGACCTGGAGGCGCGATCCCTTTCCGGCCGCAAGCATCATGAGCCCCATGATGCTCTTGCCATTCACCCGCTCACCGTCCTTTTCAACCCAGACCTCTGCCCGGTAGCGGCTGGAAATTTTTACAAACATGGCTGCCGGTCGGGCGTGGAGACCGTTCCGGTTTTCAATAACAACCTCTGCGGTAAACCGCTGCAAGTCATCGTTCGATTTCTTTTTTGAGAGAATTCCCATCATCTGCTCCGGCGTTCGCTGATCATATGCAGCAACCTCTGATTGAATTCAACCGCGCTGTTTTCGCCCATGTCTTTGAGTTTTTGGTCCAGTGCCGCCACCTCTACGAGTCGTGCCAGGTCGCGCCCGGTCCTCACCGGCAGCGTGACGTGCGGGATCTTGATCCCGAGGATCTCGTAGTTTTCGCGGTCCAAGCCGATTCTATCCACATCTTCCAACTCGTGCCAATCTTTGAGTGTGACGACAAAATCGAGGCGTTTTTCCGCGCGAACCGCTCCTGCCCCGAACATCGAGGCGATGTTGATGATTCCGATGCCCCGGACCTCCATGTGGTAGCGGGACAGGTTATCCGACATGCCGAGCAGTTCGCGTCCCTCGATCGAGCGGAAACGTGTGAGGTCGTCGCTCACGATGCTGTAGCCGCGCTCGATGAGCCCGAGCACGCACTCGCTTTTTCCGATGCCGCTGGCGCCCCGGATGAGGGTTCCCACACCGAGGATGTCCACCATGCTCCCGTGTTCGGAGGCAGAGGGAGCGAAGTCGAACTCCAGCGAGATCGTCGCGGCGTTGATGAACTTCATCGTGATCATGCTCGTGCGGAACACCGGGGTCTCGAATTCCCCGGCGACCTCGAGAAGAACCTCGGGAACCGGGGCGTTTCGCGCGACGATCAGGCAGGGCATGTTTTTCGAGAAGAGTGACCGCAAGCGCTCCTTGAGTTCGACCGTCTTGAGGCTCTTGAGGTAGCTCAGTTCCGCCGCTCCCATCACCTGGATCCGCTTGACCGCAAAGTAACTGAAAAATCCACAGAGGGCGAGGCCCGGGCGGTTGACGGTCGGTTCACGGATCAGCCGGTTGAGCCCGCGCGAAGATCCTTCCAACCGCATGCCGAGCTTCTCGGCATGGTTGGCGTAAAAATGCCCGACCGTGATGTGCGGAACATGGCTGTCGTTGGATTTCGGCGCTGGTTTTTGTGGCATTTTTCTCCGGAGCGGGTTTTTCCTTCTCTGAAAATCCGGCTACATTGTGAACGATTCGCCCAGGTAAAGCTTGCGGCTGATCGGGTCGTTGAGGAGGAAGTCCTTGTTGCCCTGGCTTTCGACGCGTCCCTCATAGATCAGGTAGGCGCGGTCCACGATGTTGAGTGTCTCGCGCACATTGTGGTCGGTGATGAGGATCGCGAGGCCTTGCTCTCTGAGATCCTGAACGATCTGCTGGACATCGTGCACGGCAATCGGATCCACTCCGCTGAACGGCTCGTCGAGCATGAGAAGGGAGGGATTGGTGACGAGCGAGCGGGCGATGGTCAGGCGTCGCTTTTCACCTCCGGAAAGCGTGAGCGCCTGGTTCTTTGCCAGGTGCTCGATGCCGAAGCGGGTCAGGAGCTCCTCGCAGCGGTTCTTGCGTTCGGTTTTCGTGGCCTTGGTGGCCTCGAGGATGGCGAGGATGTTTTCCTCGACGGTGAGTTTCCGGAAGATGGATTCCTCCTGTGGCAGATAGCCCATGCCATGTCTTGCGCGGCGGTACATCGCCATGTCGGTGACGTCGGCATTTTCAAAGAAGACACGTCCGCCGTTCGGGCGGATGAGGCCGACGATCATGTAGAACGTGGTGGTTTTTCCAGCGCCGTTCGGCCCGAGGAGACCGACGATTTCCCCGCGCTTAACGTTGATGTCCACCCCGTTGACCACCGAGCGCCCGTTGTAGATTTTGATGAGTCCATCTGTGCGCAACAGGGGGTCTCCTTCAGCAACCGGCTTGCGGGAGACTTTTTCCGGGTCTTCACTCATTTTGCCGCTCCTGCCTCTTTGGTGTCGACAATGACCGTCTTGCTGGGGCCGACGGTGCGGGATTTGCCATTCCGGTTCAAGACCATGACCGTGGACTGCTCGGAGGCGACCTGGTTGTTCATTCCCTGCTGCACCGACGGCCATCCCTTCAAAGTGACCTCGCCGGAGGCTGGCGTATAGGTGGCCGTTTCGGAGCGTCCGATCGCCTTGGATGTCTGATCGGATTTACCGGTGTTTTCCTGGATGATGACGACGTTGCCGGTGGCCTCGGCGACTTCGATGCCCTTCCCGGTTTTGCTCAGGGTGACCTTGAGGCGGTCGCATGAAAGGGTGAACTGGGGGTCGCGGACGATGACCTGACCGAGAAACTCGGCAACGCTGGCCGCTTTATCGAAATTGGCTTCTTTGGTCGCGGTGATTTCGGTCTTGGCATCGGCAGGCCGGTCTTTTCCCAAGCCTGCAAATGCGTTCATGGGCGAGGAGGCTTCCTGTTTTTCGCCCTGGTCCATGGAAGGGCCGCTCTGTGCAAGGGCGGTGGATATCGTGAGGAGGAGGAGAAGTGCGGCGGGCTTTGTCATTTTTCGATGTCGGCGGACTGGATGATCATGTGAATTTTCCCACGAAGGGTGGCCTGGCGGGTCTTGGTGTTGAATTCGACGGAATCTCCGGTGATTTCAAAATCCTCGCGACGGATCAGCGCCTGGGAGTCGCCGGAGAGGATCCGGGTATCAAGATCAAAAATCGAGTGGGGGATTTCAATTTTCACGGTTTTCCCATCGTCATCATAAGAGTCGATCTTCATGTTCTCCATCTCGACATGCTTTTCGTCGAGTTTTTTGGCGGTTTCGGCCTCGATCGTCATGATGAGTTTCCCCTCGTCGTTGCGGTGAGGGATCTTGATTCCTTTGACGGGAATCCCCATGGGGACCGGGATATCGAAGTCTGCGGATTTTTCAGCCGCCGCAGGACTCGGGGCGGGTTTCGGTTGGGGGTCTTCCGCCCTGGCAGTCGGGGCGGCCGCAATCATTGCGACGGTGATGAGGGTGCTAAAGAACCGCATCACGTAGTTTCCGGAGTTGTGCAAGAAGCCGGGGGAGATCCCGGAGCGGGATCTGGTTCGGTCCGTCAGAAAGGGCTTTTGCAGGATTTTCATGTGTCTCGATGAAGAGGCCGTCGCACCCGGCGGCCACAGCGGCACGCGCCAGCACGGGAGCCAGCACGCCGTCACCGCCGGTCGTCTCCCCGGCTCCCCCGGGCCGCTGTACGGAATGGGTTGCGTCGAAGACGACCTGACAGTTCAACTGCTGCATCCAATAAATGGAACGCATGTCCGCGACAAGGTTATTGTAGCCGAATGTGCTGCCGCGTTCGGTGAAGAAGAAGGACTTGCATCCTGTGGCAGAAAGCTTGCTGGCAACATTCGCCATGTCCCAAGGGGCGAGAAACTGCCCCTTTTTCACATTGACGACCCGTCCGGTCGAGCCCGCGGCGACAATCAGATCGGTTTGCCGGCAGAGAAACGCGGGAATCTGAAGCACATCAACAAATTCTGCAGCCGCTTCGGCCTCCGCGGGTGAATGAACATCGGTGGTCACGGGAACTCCGAGTTCGCCTCCGATTTCCCCGAGGAGTTTGCACCCGTCGCGGACGGTTGTTCCACGAAACGATTTGACCGAGGTGCGGTTCGCCTTGTCGTAGGATGCCTTGAAAACAAAAGCCGCTCCCTCGCCGTCGCAGATCGTCTTCAACTTGCGGGCCATCCTGCGGGTGAACGCCGCCGATTCGATCACGCATGGCCCGAGGATGAAGAGCAGTTCCCGGCCTCCCAGGTGATGGCGGCCGATTTTTACTTTTGGTCGTCGGGGCATCCAAATGACACTACGCAGCCGTCCCGATTGCGCAAGCCTTTCGCCGGGAGGTCAAGCCTCGGTGGTCTCTTCTTCCTCGTCGCCGTCACTGACGACCGGGGCAATGCCCTGGAGGACCTCGCCATCGCGGAGGTCGATCAGCTTCACCCCCTGGGCGTTGCGGCCGGTTTCGCGGATTTCCTTGATCCGGGTGCGGACCATCTTGCCCTTGTTGGTGATGAGCATGAGTTCGTCGGCATCACGGACCGTTAGGGCGCCGGCAACACCTCCGGTCTTCTCGTTGGTCTTCATCGTGATGATGCCTTTGCCCCCGCGGGATTGAATCCGGTATTCGTCGAATCCCGTTCGCTTGCCGAGGCCGTTCTCGCCTGCGACGAGGAGTTGGGCGTCCTTGTTCACGACTGCCGCGGCGACGATGAAGTCGCCCTTCTCCGGACGGATGCCCCAGACGCCTACGGTATCGCGGCCCTGGTCGCGCATCTCGTCCTCGCTGAAGCGAATACTCTGCCCGTCGTGGGTGATGAGGACGATTTCGTCCTGGCCGATGGTCATCTTGCAGTCGATGAGCCGGTCGCCCTCCTCGATCTTGATCGCGATGATCCCTCCCTTGCGGATGTTTTTAAAGTCGTTGAGGTTGGATTTTTTGACGATGCCGCTGCGGGTGGCGAAGACGATGTGGAAATTTTTATTCCAGGTATCCTCGTCGTTCTTCTGGCCTTGAACCCGGATCGTGGCGGCGATTTTTTCGTCGTTGCGGAGTTCGAGGAGGTTGGCGATCGATCGGCCCTTGCTGGCGCGTGAGCCCTCGGGGATCTCGAATACCCGCTCCACGTAGCACCGCCCGGTTTCGGTGAAGAACATCAGGTAATCGTGCGTGGTCGCGGTGAAGAGATATTCGACGAAGTCGCTGTCCTCCTCGTTTTCGGATTCGCGGGCGGTCATGCCGATGACGCCCTTGCCGCCGCGCTTCTGTGCGCGGAACGCGCTGACCAGCGTGCGCTTGATGAACCCGTTGTGGGTGAGGGTGACGATGACTCCGTCGTTCGCGATGAGGTCCTCAATGGCGATCTCGCCCTCTGCCGGAACGATCTGCGTGCGGCGGGGGGTCGCGAATTTTTCCTGCAGGGCGCGGAGCTCGTCCTTGATGATCGTGAGCACTCGCTTTTCCTTGGCCAGAATATCGAGGAGGTCCTTGATCGTGGCAACGAGCGCGTCGTATTCGCTCTTGATGCTGTCGCGCTCCATCCCGGTGAGCTGGTAGAGCCGGAGGTCGAGGATGTGGCCGACCTGCTTCTCCGAGAATTTATACTTCCCATCGACGATGCGGGCTTCGCTGCGGATGAGGATGCCGAGCTTTTCGACCGCCTTTTGCGTCCAGGAGAGGGCGAGGAGCTTCGCCTTCGCATCGTCGCGGTCGCGGGAGTCGCGGATGATCTTGATGAAGTCGTCGATGTTGGCGAGCGCGATGAGGTAGCCCTCGAGCTTCTCGGCTTCGACCTCCGCCGCGCCCAGCAGGAACCGAGTGCGGCGGAGGATGACCTCGCGGCGATGCTCGATGTAGCAGTTGATCGCTTCCTTGAGCGAGAGGAGCTTCGGCTTGCCCCGGTCGATTGCCAGCATGTTGACGCTGAACGAAGACTCCAGCGCGGTGTGCTTGAAAAGGTTGTTGATGATGACCTTCGGGTTTCCGTCGCGCTTGAGTTCGATGACGACCCGCGTGTCCTCCGCGCTTTCGTCGCGGACATCGCTGATGCCCGTGAGGACCTTCTCGTTCACAAGGTCGGCGATCCGCTTCACGAGGTCCGAACGGTTCACATTATATGGGATCTCGGTGACGATGATGCTCTCGCGTCCGCCTTTTCCCTCTTCGACCGCCACGCGACCGCGCACCCTTACCTGCCCTCGGCCGGTTTCGAAATACTGGCGGATCCCGGTGGCTCCCTGGATGAGGCAGCCCGTCGGAAAATCCGGTCCGGTGATGTGGGCCATGAGCCCGTCGATCGTGATGTCCGGATCATCGATCTGCGCGCAGATCCCGTTGATGCATTCGCCGAGATTATGGGGGGCGATATTTGTCGCCATGCCGACGGCGATGCCTGTGCCGCCATTGACCAGAAGGTTCGGGAAAGCAGCCGGGAAAACCGTGGGCTCGGATTCCGTTTCGTCGTAGTTCGGGACGAAATCGACCGTCCCCTTGTCCATGTCCGTCATCAGGACGGCACCGAGATGATCGAGACGGGCCTCGGTATACCGCATCGACGCCGGGGGATCGCCTTCGACCGATCCGAAGTTTCCCTGCCCGTTGATGAGCATCTCTCGCATCGCCCAGGGCTGGGCCATGTGGACGAGGGTGGGGTAGATCGCCTGGTCGCCGTGCGGATGGTATTTGCCCATCGTCTCACCGACGATCCTCGCGCACTTGAGGTGCTTGCGGTTCGGCTGAACGCCGAGTTCGTTCATGGCGAAAAGAATCCGGCGCTGGGAGGGCTTGAGCCCGTCACGGGCGTCCGGCAGGGCGCGCGAGATGATAACCGACATCGAGTAGTCGAGGAACGACTTCGACATCTCGTCGGCGACATTGACCAGCTCAACTTTTTCGTTTTGCGTATACATAGGAAATTAAACGTCCAGCCTCGCGTTGAGGGCATTGTCCTCGATAAACTGCCGCCGGGGTTCGACGACATCGCCCATGAGGATGGTGAACATGCGGTCGGCTTCGACGGCATTGTCCTCATTGAGTTCGACTTTGAGCATCTTGCGCTTCTCGGGATTCATCGTGGTCTCAAAGAGCTGCTTCGGATTCATTTCTCCGAGGCCCTTGAAGCGCTGGATCGAGAGGCCGCGCTTGCCGATATCGAGAACCTTGGTGAGGATCTCGGGTATGGCGAAGAGCGGGTGGGTGACCGCCTTGTCGCCCTCGCCCTCGACGAGCTCGAAGATCGGAGTATCGCTGTCCGCGTAGTGTTCGATTTTCAGTCCTTTCCTGGCGAGTTCGTCGAGGAGTTTTTGGGCGGAGATCGATTCGTGGAGTTCGATGAGTTTGGCGCGGCGGCGCGTCCCGGGATCGGGCTTCTCCTTCTTGGCCTTCGCAGCGGGTTCGGCGGCGAGGACGAGATCGCTTTCAGGAGACTCCGGAGCAGGATCGTCGTAGAGGCCCAGATCGCGGTTGCCTTCATGAAATTCCCGGACCTCGGCTTCACCCGGGAAGTATGTCGCCCACTCGGTATTTCCCTCGCGCACTTTGACCATGAAGGTCGGCAGCTTGCCCGTCTTTGCGTCACGCTCGCCGAGGTAGGACTCGATGTCGCCGCCATGCCGGACGATGGCATCGCTGAATTTCGCGAAGCGTTCGAGCAGTTCGAGGATTTCCTTGAGTTGGGTGGAGGTGAAAATCTTCCCGTCCGCCAGATTCTTCACCTTGACCTCATCTGCTCCGATCCCGATGAGGATCCTATTGAGCTGGGCGTCGTCATCCACGTATTCCTCGCGCTTCTTGCGCTTGATGAGATAGAGCGGCGGCTGGGCGATGTAGATTTTGCCCTGCTTGACGAGCTCCGGCATCTGACGGCAGAAAAACGTGAGCAGGAGAGTGCGGATGTGGGAGCCGTCCACGTCGGCATCGGTCATGATGATGATGCGTCCGTAGCGCAGCTTCGCGATGTTGAACGTGCCCTCCTGGTCCTTTTCTTTCTCGCCAAGGGAGGAGCCGATGCCGGTGCCGATCGCGGTGATGAGCGTCTGGACTTCGATGTTCTGCAGGACCTTGTCGAGGCGGGCTTTCTCAACGTTGATAATCTTGCCCTTGATCGGGAGAATGGCCTGAAAACGCCGGTCGCGACCTTGCTTTGCCGAGCCGCCGGCCGAGTCGCCTTCGACGACATAAAGCTCGGTGAGTGCGGGATCCCGCTCGGAGCAATCCGCCAGCTTGCCGGGGAGGCCACCGCCGGTGAGGGCGCCTTTGCGCACGGTCTCACGGGCCTTGCGCGCCGCCTCGCGAGCGCGCGCCGCCATGAGACACTTGTCGATGATTTTTTTTCCGACCGTCGGGTTCTGGTCGAAATGGAGCATGAGGCCCTCGTAGCTGATCGAGCCGACGATGCCATCCACCTCGGGCGAGATGAGTTTCACCTTTGTCTGGGACTCGAAGCGCGGGTCGGGGTGCTTGACGCTGACAATAGCGGCGAGGCCCTCCAGCACGTCGTTGCCGGTGATGGGGACGTCCTTTTCCTTCAGCAGCGAGTTGTTCTTCGCATACTGGTTGATCGCGCGGGTGAGCGAGCCGCGGAAGCCGCTGCTGTGCGTGCCGCCATCCGGGTTCGGCACCGCGTTCGTGTAGCAGAGGAGCTGCTCGTTGTAGGTGTCCGTGTAGTGCAGCCCGATCTCGACGATCACCTTGTCGCGGGTGCCCTTGATCATGATCGGCTTCGGGTGCACGACCGTCTTGTTTTCGACCAAGCGATCGACAAACTCTTCGACCCCCCTCGGGTGCACGATCTGGACCGGCTTCGCACCGTCCTGGCGCTCGTCGAGAAAGGTGAACGAGAGAGGAGCATTGATATACGCGAGGTCGTTCAGGCGGGTGATGATGCGCTCTGCCTTGAACTCGATCGTCTCAAGGAAGATCTCGGTATCCGGCATGAACGTGATGAGCGTGCCGGTATGCTTTTTCGACTTCACCTCGGCGATGACGTGGAGCTGCTGCTTGGTGACGCCGCGTTCAAACGACATCGCGTGGATCTTGCCGTCGCGGGTGACTTCGACCTTGAACCATTCGGAGACCGCGTTGACGCACTTCGCGCCGACGCCGTGTGTGCCGCCCGAGTATTCGTAGTTGCCCTGGCCGTATTTTCCGCCCGAGTGCAGGCGGGTCAGCACCAGCTCGACACCCGGGATACCCTCCTCCTTGTTGATGTCCACCGGGATGCCTCGCCCGTTGTCCCGGATGGAAATCGATCCGTCCGAGTGGATAGTGACATCGATGTGGTCGCAGTGGCCCGCGAGAAACTCATCGACCGAATTGTCCAGCACCTCACTGACGCAATGGTGGAGCGCGCGCTCGTCCGTGCCGCCGATATACATGCCCGGCTTTTTGCGGACAGCCTCCAGGCCCTTGAGGGAGCTCAGGTCGTCAGCGGTGTAGTCACTCGCCTTGAAATCTGGCGTAGGCTTGGCGGTTTTTTCGCCGCCTTTTTTTTCTGTGGGTTGTTCAGGAAGTAGTTCGTCAGGCATCTGATTCAGAAGTGGATTTTCCGGGCCGGTTCCCGTGTTTTTCAAGGTTAGACAATTGCCGTGGAGTGGCAACAAATTTCCTCAATTTTCTGGCAATTTCCACAGGATGTTGGGATTGAATGTTTGTTGTCCACAATATGTTGGGTTTCGCCTCACGTTTGCTCTGTTCCCTCAAGCCTCTGGCAAAGTGGCTTTTCTTGGCATTGATTCTCGGGCTCGCACTCGAGGCGTTCAGCTGGAACCGGGGGGGCGTTTTTTTTGATGGTGGGGTCTATTTCACCGACGGCGACTGCTATGCCAGAATGACTCGGGTGCGGCTCCTCCAGGAACACCCTTTCGCAGCGATCCGGCATCATGATTTTGAAAACTACCCCGATGGCACCCGTCCACACACTACGGCTCCGCTGGATTACTTGATTGCCGGCTTAGCCTCGGTTCTTTCCCCGTTTTTTGGGAATCCCCTCGAACTCGCCGGCGCATGGATTTCTCCGTTACTCGGGCTGGTCACCCTGGCGTTTCTGTTTTGGTGGGGAAGGGGAAAGCCATTTGCGGCTGCATCCGTCCTGCTGCTCGCTGTCTCCCCGATCTTGTCCCATGGTTTTCTCCTTGGACGGCCGGATCACCAGTCGCTTCTCCTGCTGCTGATCGCGGTCGCGCTTGCTGCGGAAATCCGGATCTGGACCGAGGCGCGCGGGGGAGTGTTGTCGGCGGCTGTGTGGGGTGGTGCGCTTTGGGTGTCGCTTTTCGAGCCGTTGATCCTGCTCGGTGCTGTATTGCTTGCGAGACTTTGCACCGGGCGCTTGCGTGTTGCATGGAAACCGCTTGTCCTGTTTTTTGGGATCTTGTTAGTCGCTTTTATTTGGGACGGTTTCCGGGCGGGGGCATTCGATGCGCGCTTTTCCAATTGGGCTAAGAACATCGGGGAGTTGCGTCATGGCTCGCTGGAACTGCTTTTTTCCTGGGCCGGGTGGCTGGCTCTTCCCGCCCCGCTGATCCTGTTAATCCGTTTTTTCCGCGGACGCGATCCGGCCTGTTTCCTTTTCGCCGTTCTCCTGCTGTTGCTGGGAGCGCTGACTTTCTGGCACATACGGTGGGGGTATTTTCTCGTGCTGGCATTCGCCCTCAGCCTTCCGGGTGTTTTGCCGTTCTTTCGCTGGAATTGGTTGGGATGGGGAATCCTGCTGGTTTCTCTTTGGCCGGTTGCGAAGTCTTGGGACCAAACATTGTATCCCGATGATGAAGTTTTCCGGGCGCGGGTGGAATCCGTTGCGGATGGGGTCGCTCTGCGGGATGCAGCCCACTCTCTCAGGGGGCTGCCTAGACATGGCGTCATTGCTCCGTGGTGGTTCAGTCCCGCCATCGTGTGGTGGTCGGGACAGCCTTGTGTGGGAGGCACATCGCATCAAAGCCTGCCCGGCATCGCAGATACGGCGGAGTTTTTTTTATCCGGCGGCGATGGTGGCGAGATCCTCTCCCGGAGAGATGCCGCCTACGTCATCGCCTATGAACCCGACCGGGTGATTTCAAATTCCGCGCTCATTCTCAACCGGGCCGCACCGGCTAATCCGCTTGCCCGGCGGCTCTACCAGAACCGGGGAAGGGGGCTCATTCATGCCAACCGGTTTTTCCGGGTTTATGATTTTTCTAAAAATAAAACGGAATTCCCTGCTGGCGGAACGCCGCCTTCTGATCGCTGAGGTATTTGTCCCCCAGTCGATCAAACCCGCCCGATGCGCGGAATGACTTCAGAAATTCATTAATCTGATTCCGCAGGGTTTCGTTCTCAGGTCGCAGGCCGACCGCCCAGCTTTCCTTCTGGAGTGCCGAGAGGATGGGGCGGGTTGTTTCCGGTTGCTCGCTGGCATTTTTCCAAACGCTCATCTGGTCATAGAGGAACGCGTCGGCTTTTCCCTGCACGACCTCCAGCACGGCGGCGGACTCTTTTTCCAAGGCGAGGATTTTTGCCTTCTTTATATTCCCGCGGGCCCAGACCTCGCCGGTAGTCCCCTGGCGCACCGCAAGCGTTCGCCCCTCCTGGTCGAGATCAGCCAGTGATTGGACGGGGGAGGATTTTGCGACCAGAAGTGAGAGTCCGATGTTCAGGTAAGGCTCGGAAAACGCGATCGATTTCCGGCGTTCCGGCGTATCTGTCATCGAGGAGATCACGCAGTCGATCTTCCCGGTTTTCAGCGAGGGGATCAGCCCGGTGAACGGGATGTTTTCGATTCGGACCGGGCGGCCCAGGGATTCGCCCAGCGCTCGCGCCAGATCGATGCTCACGCCGGTCGGATTGCCGGAGGCATCGATCGTCTCGAAAGGAGGATAGGAGAGATCCATGCCAACGACGAGCTCGTTCGCCGCATGCTGCCTCGAACAGGCGCTGAGAGTGCAGGCCGCGAGAAAGGTGAGGAGAATCCGTGTCATGAGGGGATTCTTGGAAGATGCGCCTTCGATGTGCGAGCAATAAACTCGTGAAATCCCCGGATGATCTGGCATGTTTACATTGTGAAATATTGCCTGTCGGTCATCTGTCTTCTTCTGGTTGCTGCAAATGTTCGTGCGGAGCCCGACGCGGGGGAGATCCTCAGGGCGGCGCGAACGAATCCGCTCGGTCAGCCGATGGTTCTCGACGCACAACTCCGCGCCAACGGAAAGAAGGTTCCGTTTCAAATCGCGGTCCGGGACGGGCGGATCTCTTACATTTTTACCAATCCTTCCCAGGAAATTCTTCTCGGGCTGGGGGACGAGTGCTCCACGCTTGAGGAGCGCAAGGGCGGACGCTCGGAACCTGTCTCGCCGGCAAAATACGATGATTCCGTCCGGGGTGGCTTGCTGACCTACGAGGACCTGGCGATGCGGTTTCTCTACTGGAAAAATCCGAAGCTTCTGGGCGAGGAAAGAGTCGGGCCGAGCACCGCGTATAAAATTGAAATCCCGGCACCGCCCACCGCCACCGAGTATGGGGTCGTGCGTGTCTGGGTCGATAAAAATACAGGCGCCCTGGTGAAGATCGAAGGGTATGACCGCAAGGGCCGGCTCACAAAAAATTTCATCGTGGTCTCGGTCCAGAAGATCGACGGGCAGTATATGCTCGAGTCGATGAGGGTCGAACGCATCGACCCCGAGACCCGGAAGGTCGCGCTGCGGACCTATCTCGATATTCTGGGCAAGGCCGGGAGTTAGCGACCGGAGAGGGGTGGATACTCCCCGGCCATGTCAGCGAGGGAGGCGACGACCGCATCCCGGTCCTCGCGATAGGTGACCCCGAACCAGCGGCTTTCCACTGGCAGGACCCGGACGGTTGCCCCTCCGTCATGGATCAGGCCAGTGACCGCATCCGGGATGTAAAACTCGGATTTTTCCTCCATTCCCCGCTTTGCGAGAAAGGAAACAAAAAGCTCCTCCAGTCCGCAGAAGACAGCCGGTGAAAACCCCCAGCAATTCATGGAGACCCGTTCGCTGCCGGAGAATGTTTTGCCGGTCACATCGTCCACGATCCGGTCGCCCTGCCTGTGGAGTTGAGTGAATTCCTTCACTTCCTCCAGTAATCCCTCAGGAGAGGATGTGCAGACACCGCGTGAAACGTTTCCGCTCGGCGAGAGGGTTGATTCCAGCCGGTATCCGGCCATGCAGTAATCCGTGCTCTCCGCTGTTTTCCCGGCCAGAAACTGCTGAACCCCGGAGATGGCGCCCCTCCCGTAAAAATCATCTGCGTTGATCGCCAGAAACGGCGTGTCCACCGCTTCGCGTGCGCACCAGATCGCATGCCCTGTTCCCCAGGGTTTCACGCGTCCGTCGGGAACGGAAAATCCTTCCGGCAAGTCGTTGAGTTGCTGGAAAACGTAGCCCACATCGATACGGTCCTCGAACCGGGACCCGACTTTCTCGCGGAATTCCTCCTCGAAATCCCTTCGGATGACAAAAACGACCCGGGTGAATCCAGAGAGAACCGCGTCATGCACGGAGTAATCCAGAAGAGTCTCGCCGCACGGCCCCACAGGGTCCATCTGCTTGAGTCCTCCGTAACGACTACCCATTCCGGCAGCCAGAACCAGTAATGTCGTCTCCATGCGAGAAAAAATCGGGCCGGCGAGATTCGAACTCGCGACCTCCTGCACCCGAGGCAGGCGCTCTACCAAGCTGAGCCACGGCCCGAACTACGGCGTTACCTTTGTCTGATTCGAGTCGGAGCGCAATCAGAATCTTTGTCTGTCGCTGGTTTGCTGGCGACACCCTCCGCCGGGCTTCGCGGCTACTCCGGCGACTCGTGCCAGAATTTGTTGAAGGCTTCCGTCCAGTCGCGGGATTCAACGCGTCCGCGGGCGACGGTCCCCATGGCGGCACGGAGGGAGGGGTCCTCGACGAGACGGCGGATCGCTCCGGCGAGTTCCGAGGAATCGAGGGCTTTGGTGATGAACCCATCCTTTCCGTGGTGAACCAGATCGCGGGGGCCTCCGACGTCGGAAACAACCGCCGGCAGGCCTGAGGCCTGTGCCTCCAGGACGACGTTGCCGAACGTATCAGTCGTGCTCGGGAACACGAAGAGGTCCGCTGAGGCGTAGGCTACGGCGAGTTCCTCCCCACCGAGGTAGCCGGTGAAGATCGCATCGGGGAGCAGGCGTTTCATCTCCGACATATACGGTCCGTCGCCCACGATCAGCGGGCGGGCGGGGGTTTTGGTTTCCGCGAGCTTTCGTGTGGCCGAGACAAGGAGATCCAGATTTTTTTCCTTCGAGACACGGCCGACGAAGAGCATTCCCGTCTCGCCTTCGCGAAGCCCGCGGGATTTCCAGAATTCCGGATCGCGACGCGAGGGGTGGAATAGATGCGTGTCGAGCCCGCGCGGAAGGATCCGGAGTTTCTCCCGCGAGATTCCGCGCTCGACCCAGCACTTCCGGTAGTCCTCGGAGTTCACGTAGATCACGTCGAGCTGGCTGTAGAACCAGTGCATGAAATTCCATGTGAGGGTTTCCATGAACGAGTCATCGGTGAGGATGCGGACGTATTGCGGGAAGTCGGTGTGGTAGATCCCGATCGCCCGGAGGCCGAGCGCCTTGGCAGCGGCGAGGGCACTGAGCCCTGTTGGTCCGGGCGTGCTGATGATGACCTCGGAAAAATTTTCCTGGTCGAGGTAATCCATGATCTGGAGAACCGGTGGAAAGCTGAGCCGCTGGAGCTCGTATTCCGGGAGCTCGAACTCGCCGATCGGCTTGAAATTTTTGAGTGGGATCCCATGGTCGGCGACCTCCGACCGGCAGGTCATGACGGTGATGTCGTGTCCGGCCGCGACTCCGGAGGCGGTCATTTTCCGGATTGTCGTGGCGACGCCGTTGACGTCCTCCAGCGTGTCGGTGAACCACGCGCGTTTCCGGTTTTTCAAAATTTCGGGGATGCTGCCTGAGAGGCTGCGGGTGGTCTCGCGCAGCCATTCCCGCTTCGGCTGGCGGAAGGCGTGGATATACGGGCTCAGGAGGGCGAGGACCGGAGCCAGAGGGATGATCGTCTGGATGCTCTCAACGAATTTTCCCGTCGAAAGCTGCTGGATGAACTGAGTGACCAGGCGGTAGCCGAGCTGGTTGGCAATGAGGTTTGCCATGAGGAACGAGCGCCTCTCCGGTTCGGCCACCCCGGCTGTCTCGCGGGCCAGGGCCTGCCTCATCTCGGGCTTTCCAAAATACGCCGCGAGTTCCTTCCACATCGAACTCGTCCCGGCCTTCGCGATCTCAAAAATCTTTCCGGTGGCGATCCCCTGCGCGAGGAACCCGAGCTTGTCGCCGAGCGAGAACTCGGTCGGGTCCTGACCCTCCATGAAGCGGGAAAAGATTTTTTCCATGAGCCCGGTGGCCGGGTCGCCGGGCTTGAGGGCGAGACGGGCCTTGGCGTATTGGAATGCCGTGCTGTAGGTGCTGTGCGCGAGGGTGAGGGGAGTGCCCGCATCTCCGCCGGCGGCGCAGTGGCCCTCCCGGATCTGCTGGAGAAATGCTGCTGCGTCCTCGCAGCGGGGCGACTCGGTGAATGCGCGTGCCAGACAGGTGCCGCCATGGTCGTCGGAGCCCCCGGTGAAGACTTTTTTCCACGGCTCCGGGTGCGTGGGATCCAATCCGGTCCGCGCGTTGAAAATCTCGATGTGACGGGGGGTGAGTGAGCCGAGCAATGACGCTGCCACAGAACTTTCCAGTCCGGAATACCGGCCGTTGATGCCCTCAAAATGACGGAAGAGGAGGGCGAGTTTCTGGAGGTGCAGCGCGGTCAGCTTTTCGTTGACGCTGTGGAGCGGGTGCGCCACCGCGTGGGCGATGTTCTGCTCGAAGAGGAGCGCCCGCATGTCATAGATGCTCTCGCGGGTATCTTGGATCTGGCGGTGCTGGGCCTCGGTGATCCCCCAGACAAGCAGGTGGACCTTGCACTCATCCTCCGGAAAATAAACTGTCACTTCCTCGCCGACGATGACTCCCGGCAGATGCGCGATCTCCAGGCAGCCGCCGATCGTGTTGTGATCGGTGAGGGTGACAAAATCCATGCCCTCCGCCTTGAGCAGGTTGTATGTCTGGAGCGGGTCCGAGTAGCTCGCCGGGAAATCCAAGCGCCGCAGCACCCAGTCCGCCGCCCGGTCGCTGTGGCGCGAATGAATATGGAGGTCGGCGCGCGAGGTCGCTGGCTTCATGGCGCTGTCCGGGTGCGGTTCACCCGCTGTTCATATGCCATTGGCTCCCGCGCCGCAAGCGCCTTGCACTGGCCCCTGAGCGAATCAGTGCAGGCGGCTCGTGGCGGATGAGGAGCTGCGCATCGGGATCGTGAGCAGGTTGCTTATCGGATTGAAATCAGGCGCTCAGGCGGTTTTCCGCGACAAGGCAGAGGAGTTCGAACATCATTTGTGCGCCAGCGAGGGCGGTGATGCCGGCGGAGTCGAAGGGAGGAGAGACCTCCACGAGATCGGCCCCGACGATGTTCAGTCCGCGCAGGCCGTGCAGAAGCCGCTTCGCCTCGTAGGATGTGAGTCCGCCGACAGCCGGCGTTCCCGTTCCGGGGGCAAACGCAGGGTCCAGGGCATCAATGTCGAAACTGATGTAGGTCGGTCCGTCCCCCACGATGCGGCGTGCTTCAGCTGCGACAGCATCCATGCCGAGGTCGTGGACGCGATCCATGTCGATCGTCGTCGCTCCGGCCTTTTCGCCGTATGTTTCCATCGGCGCAAACGGATCCCGGATCGCGATGTGAACGATCCGCTTGGGATCCAGAAACCCTTCCTTGATGCCGTTCACGAACATGCTCCCATGATGCAGGTTGGAGCCGTTGAGGGACTCGGCCATATCGAAGTGGGAATCGAAATGGATGAGGCCCAGCGGTGCTTTCTGCCCGAGGGCTTTCATGATCGGATACGTGATGGAGTGGTCCCCGCCAGCCACAATCGGCGTGATCCCGCGGGCAACAAGCTTTTGAAAAAATGCCAGGCTTTCGTCCGCCACTTTTTGTAGGTCGAACGCGCTCGGGATGAAGGCATCCCCGATATCGGCAATCGCCAGCTTTCCGAACGGCGACATCTTCATCGAAAAATTGTAGTAGAGGACGTTGCTGGATTGGTTGCGGATTTCGCGCGGGCCATGCCGCGCGCCGGTGCGCTGGGTGAGACCGAGATCCGAGGGGACTCCGACCAGGGCAATGTCGAGCGGATCTCCGGTTTCCCAGTCCGGACGATACTTCGTGCGGAAAAACGTGGAGAGACCGGAGTAGGATTTCATGTAAAGCTCCGGGGGCACTTCCATGGACTGTTTGATGATATCGAAGAATTCTTGGCTGTTGCTCATAGTGGTTTTTGGTTGTGTTGACGTTTTCTTGTGAAGGAAAGTGCTGCGATGCTGCTACTCAGGAGCAGCGCCCATGTTGAGGGCTCGGGGACAGCCTGATAGGCCGCTTCGGCGATCAGAACATTGACGGCGGTTGTGCCATGGGCTGAGTCCCAATAGAGATATTCACCGGGGTTGCCGACGACCGATCCATAGGGGAACGGCGGGTTTTCGCCCGGGAAGGGAGTGTAGGCTCTTTCTGTCACATTCGAGATCCCGTAGGCGGCAGGGTTTGCGATCACATCGAGAAAGATCTGGTTGATATCGAGCTTGATGATGTCAATTCCCGTCAGGCTGGTGGATAACGCGTCCAGCGAGAGATCCAGCTGGGCATTGAAGCCATTGGCGAACGCCGAAGCGATTGGTCCCTTGATCGGATCGTTGAGGTAATCTGGACTTTGTCCAATGGGCGGCAGGTTGGGGATCAGGAAGGATCTGCCCCCCGCGTTATAGAGATTGGTGACGGCCGTGGCGACATTGGCTGCAACTTGCGCCGGGGTAATCGGGTCGTTTTCTTCCACGTGCGCAAACACATCGTTTCCCCCTATCCAGATCGTGAAGAGCGTGGTGGATGGATCTGGCAGAACGGGGTTGTTGGCGGCCAGCTGGTCCGTATAAAATCCCACCTGGGGCTGGAGGTTCGGGATCAGCAAGAAATTGTTTCCGCTCCCGCTGCGGGCTGCGGCCCAGGCGAAGTTCGTTCCATTGAGAACATTAATCCCATTGTTGCGGGGTATGGTTCCGATGTCACCAAAACCCAGACTGGTATAGAGCTGATCCACCCAGACCAGGCCGTCGGAGTAGCGGTTTGGGAAATAGAAATTGGAGTTGTAGCCCGTGAGAAACCGGGCCTCGGTTTCGGTGAACAGGGCCAGGGTGTTGCCGACATCGCTCAGGCTGTCGCCGAAGGACACCATCCCGGTGTAGGGGTGGGCATGCGCTTGACCCTGCAAAGCCGCCCAGGAAAAGATCGCGCAAAGAGCGCCAAGGATTGAGCGTCTCATAGAGTTTGCTGATCAAAATCCAAGGACCGACACCCCTGCATGGCTGAACTGATCCAGCGCCCATACGCTCTCTGGCCCGCCAGAAGCGCAAGGGGGCGAAACCGGATCTGCGCCGGATGGCCCGGGCAGTTGCTCCTCTCAGACAGAGGATGACTGGTGCTCAATCGCTTCATGTGCCTCTGACTAAACGCCTCTTGCCACAATCCGCAACCCTACTTTGGTCGGGTATGGGAGGCCCTTAACCTTGACTCACATCAACAAAAAGAGAGGTTAACGCGACCGGTTACCAACGCTCCGGCATGACAAGAAATCATCCATGGTTCCGCAATCTTCACTCGAAACTCTGAGCCAAGCGACGCTCGAGCTTTACAGGCCGGAACTGCACGCGGGCAACTGGGTGGACCACGCGTTCCGGTTTCTGATGACCATCGTGTCGGCCGACATGGTCAACTTTGGCAATCTCGATCCCAGAACGGGCTCGATGGAGGCGACGACGACTTGCGACGGAGTCGACTGGCCGAAGGCGGTGGCTGGATTCGGGCAGTTCATGAATAAGTATCCGTATTTCAACTTCGATCCGGCGGTGAATGCGGGGCGGCCGTTTTTCCGGAGCGATTTTGTGAGCTCGCGGGAGTTCCGGGATTTAGATATCTACTCGGAGTGTTTCCAGATCCTTGAGACGATGGACCATGCGGCGGTGCATGTTCCATCGGAGGGCGGCCGCCTGGCGTGGTTCGCGCTCGAGCGCGGCGGGCGCCGGGATTTCGACGAGGAGGACCGGATTCTGCTCACTCTAGCGCAGAGCCACCTCGGCAACTCGCGCCGACTGGCCCTTGCCCGGCAGCGGGTGCGGGATGAGTTCGTGCTCGATGCCTCCACGTTTTGCCAGGCGGGATTCACCGCGCGCGGGGCGGAGGTCGCCTACTGGCTCACCGAAGGCAAAACGAACGCGGAGATCGCGGCGCTGATGAAGGTGCAGGTGCAGACGGTGAAGGGGTATCTCACGGCACTATTCGACAAGTCGGGAACCGGCAACCGCCTGGCCCTGACCCTGCACCTGCTCGAACTTGCCCGCACGGTGCTCCGGAGGGAAAAGCCGTTCAAGCTTGTCCCCGTGCGGTCATGGACGGGAAATCTGCGCGATCCGGCCTGGCGGAATTGATCCGGGCGACCGGGGTCATGGCTCCGTGCGTATGCGATGGAGCCATTCCGCATAGGTGATCGCTTCACGCCCCGCTACCGCCAGACCTGCGATTTTTAGAATCTGCCGCCGGATCGCCGGATGGTCCCAGTCGGGCGGGTGGATGCCGATGCGCGTCAGCGGGGAATTCCGGGTTGCCCGGTCGAGCGCCGCATTCCAGGCGAGGCTGCACGCGCGTCTCCACCCGGCACGGACACTCCAGACCTGGCTGCGCGAGCGGTGGATTTTTCCTGAGAGGAAATCGTTCACCGTTGCTATGCGGGTTGTGTATTCGAACCCAGCTGCCCGGACTGAGCGCTCGGCGGCTCCGCCGAGCAGCCAGGCCGGGGCGATGAATCCGGAGCACGTGACGCCGCAGCTTTCGAGCGCCGCCCGGCCGCGAAGCAGGAGTTCCGCCGCCACCGGTTCCTCCAGATCGAAGAACTCACCCTCGCCGGCCGTGTAGGAGCGCGTGACAAGGCGCTTCCACGGACCTTCGTTGCCGCAGTTTTCGCGCAGGTGATAATACCCGTGGAGCACGGCCTCGCGGCCCCGCTCACATTCGCCGCGCAGCCAACCGGCGAATTCCGGATTGTCGGAAATGAGGCCGCTCCGGTGGTGGTCGGGGATCACTAGCAGCGACACGCTCGTGATTCCCAGCGACTCCAAATCGCCGAGAATCGCGCGCGTCCGCCGCCATGTCACCGGGCTCACATCATGGATGGATACGACAGCCGCGCGGGAAGCTTCTTGATGTTCAGTCGCTTTTTGCATTTGCCAAGAGGCTGTGATAGGTGAAAGTAACCCGAATGTCAGAAGAAAATCCGAAGCCGCCACAAGACAACCGCAATCGCCCCGGCGGGGGAAATGATCCGCAGATGAACTGGCGCGGACTGGTTCTTTTTGCCGTCGCCCTCTCGCTGATCGGCGGGGCGTTCCTTTTCCGAGGCAACAATTTTGTCCAACCGGAAGCGATCCCGTATCCCAAATTCCTTGAGCTGGTGAAAGCCGGCAAGGTCATGAATTCGGCCGAGACGCCGCTTGACCTCGTCGTCGAGGAGGGCCGGAACACGCAGTATTTCGAGGGCAAAGTTAAACAGAAGTCGAAGACGACCGGCGAGGAAGCCGCCGTCCCGTTCCGCACGCCGATCTTCACCTCGTTCAACGGATCCGACATTCAGAAGGCGCTTTCCGACGCAGGAATAACCCCATCGATTGTGCCGAAATCCGATTACCTGGCCTCGGCTGTCATCAGCTTTCTTCCGATCATCCTCTTCCTCGTCATCCTCTACTTCTTCTTCCGCTCGCAGATCCGCATGGCCGGAAAGGGTGCGCTCAACTTCGGCAAGTCGAAGGCGCGCATGATGACGAAGGAAAAGAACCGTATCACCTTCAAGGATGTCGCCGGAGTCGTCGAGGCGAAGGACGAGGTGCAGGAGCTCGTCGAGTTTCTCAAGGATCCCAAACGGTTCCAGAAGCTGGGCGGCCGGATTCCGAAAGGCGTTTTGATGGTCGGTTCGCCCGGGACTGGAAAGACGCTGCTCGCGCGGGCTATTGCCGGCGAGGCGGATGTGCCGTTCTTTTCAATCAGCGGATCCGATTTTGTCGAAATGTTTGTCGGCGTCGGCGCCTCGCGGGTGCGCGACATGTTTGAGCAGGGGAAGAAAAGCGCTCCTTGCCTGATGTTCATCGATGAGATCGATGCGGTCGGACGGCATCGCGGTCACGGGCTCGGCGGCGGGCACGACGAGCGCGAGCAGACGCTCAATCAGCTTCTCGTCGAGATGGACGGATTCGACACCCAGGACGGGGTTATCATCATTGCGGCAACGAACCGCCCGGACGTTCTGGACCCGGCCTTGCTCCGGCCCGGACGCTTCGACCGCCAGGTCACCGTCAGCCTACCGGATGTCAAAGGCCGCGAGGAAATCCTGAAGGTTCATGCGAAAAAAGTGAAGCTGGGCGAGGCGGTCGACCTCGCCGTGCTTGCGCGCGGAACTCCCGGCTACTCTGGTGCTGAGTTGGCGAACCTGATCAACGAGGCGGCGCTCCTTGCGGCGCGCAAGGGGCTCCGGGCGATCTCCCAGCGCGAGCTTGAGGAGGCGCGTGACAAAGTCCGCTGGGGGAAGGAACGCCGCAGCATGGCCATGAGCGAGCGCGAAAAAATCTCGACGGCATGGCACGAGGCCGGACATGCCCTGATCAATGTCCTTCTCGAGCACACTCATCCGCTCCACAAAGTCACGATCATCCCGCGAGGCCCCTACCTCGGCGCCACGATGTATCTTCCCGAGGGTGACAAGTATTCGACCCAGCAAAAAGAAGCCCTTGATCTGCTTGCCGTCACGATGGGTGGCCGGATCTCCGAGGAAATGTTCACCAACGACGTTTCGAACGGCGCCTCCGGGGACATCAAGCAGGCGACCACTCTCGCCCGCCGCATGGTGTGCGAATGGGGGATGAGCTCGCTGGGCATGATCAGCTTTAGCGAGGGCAACGACTATGTTTTCCTGGGTCGCGACATGGGTCGCCCCCGCGAATACAGCGAGTCCACCGCGCAGCAGATCGACGCCGAGGTCAAGCGGATTATCGACGAGGCCTACGGGCGCGCCAAGGAGATCCTCGAGGCGAACCGGACAACGGTCGAAAAGATTGCGAAGGCGCTACTCGAATACGAAACCCTCGACGCATCGCACATCAGGGAGATTATCGAGTTCGGCGAAATCAAGAACCCGCCGAAAATGGAGTCGGCGCCGCCGCCGCTCCCGCCTCCGCCTTCCGATGTCGCTCCCGAGCCACCGGAATCCATCAAACCGGAACTTCCGCCCGGCGGACTGGCCGCCCCGGCACCCGCTTAGCGGTTGCGCGAATCTCCGCGATCCACCAATTCCCGACGGGAATCCTGCCTCTCCACCCAGCAGGGGCATTTTCCCGTAGCGAAATATTTTCCGTTCCGGCATGGGTTTTGCTCATAAATTTGTTGTGCCCACCCGCATCGGGCAGATAAAAGATGCGGTCCGCCGCGGCGAATCCCGGGAGATTTTTCGCGGACACATGACGACCCAGCAAACGTAGAAATCCAGCATGCAGACAAAACCAGCCCGCCTGACCGGACCGCCGCCGAAACAAGGACTTTATGATCCGGCATTCGAACACGATGCCTGTGGGGTCGGTTTTATTGTCAACACGCGCGGGGAGAAGTCGCATGCGATCGTCAGCGACGCCCTCACGATTCTTCGCAACCTGGACCACCGGGGAGCCGTCGGCAGCGAACACAATACCGGAGACGGAGCCGGCATCCTCATCCAAATCCCGGATAAATTCCTGCGCCGGGTATGCGCGGAGTCGGGGATCCGACTCCCGGAGTTCGGCAACTATGGAGTGGGGATTATTTTTACTTCCCCGGATCAGGAGGAATCGGCGAACGCGCAGGCGACATTTGAAAAACTCGCAGCCGGTCAGGGCCTTGCCGTCCTCGGGTGGAGGGAACTGCCGACCGACAACTCCTCGCTTGGCGCGACCGCCTGCGCCAGCGAGCCCCGGATGCGCCAGGTTTTTGTCGAGCGCAAGCCCGGCTGCACGGATGTCCTGGATTTTGAACGCCAGCTCTACATTGTCCGCAAGCGGGCGAGCAACGCGATCCGCACCGCAGGCATTGATCCGCTCTGGTTTGTGGCGAGCCTCTCCAGCAGGACGATCGTCTATAAGGGCATGCTCATGCCCGAGCAGGTGGACGCTTACTTCCGGGATCTCAAGGACCCCGATGTCGAGTCCGCTCTGGCGCTCGTCCACTCGCGTTTCTCGACAAACACTTTCCCGAGTTGGGACCGCTCGCATCCTTATCGCTACATCGCCCACAACGGCGAGATCAATACCCTCCGCGGGAACATCAACTGGATGCACGCGCGACAGTCCCTGCTTTCCAGCAAGCTCTTCGGCGACGAACTCGCGGAGACGTTCCCGGTCATCAACAGCGGGGGCTCGGACTCCGCGATGTTCGACAACTGCCTTGAGCTCCTCGTCCTTTCCGGACGCTCGCTCCCGCATGCGGTCATGATGATGATCCCGGAGCCGTGGGAACTCCACGAGACCATGCCTGATGACAAGCGGGCGTTTTACGAATTCCATTCCTGCCTGATGGAGCCTTGGGACGGACCTGCCTCCATCGCATTCACCGACGGCACAATCATCGGGGCGATTCTGGACCGAAACGGTCTGCGTCCTTCAAGGTATTGGGTTACCAAGGACGGCTTGGTCATCATGGCCTCCGAAGCCGGAGTGCTCCCGATCTCGCCGGAGCGGGTTTTGGAAAAAGGCCGCCTCCAGCCGGGACGCATGTTCTTGGTTGATACCGGCGAGGGCAGGATCATTGCCGACGAGGAGATCAAGAGTGGAATTGTGGGCCAGCATCCCTACCGCGAGTGGCTGGATGCGAACCACGTTCTCCTTGCTGATCTTCCGGAGCCTCCCCGCGAGCATTTGCCTGAGCATGAGACGATTCTCCAAAGGCAACAGGCATTTGGATATACCTACGAGGACCAGAAGGTGATCCTCGGCCCGATGGCCCGGGACGGGGTGCAGCCGCTCGGGTCCATGGGCACGGATACCCCGCTTGCCGTCCTCTCGGACAAGCCAGTTCTCCTTTACAACTACTTCAAGCAACTTTTCGCTCAGGTCACCAACCCGCCGATCGATCCAATCCGCGAGGAGATCGTGACCGCCACCGTGACGATGCTTGGTTCGGAGGGCAACCTCCTCGAACCGAAACCGGAAAGCTGCCGGATGATCAAGCTCGACGGCCCGATCATCAGCAATGCCGAGCTGGAGCAGGTCCGTCATGTCGAAAGGGATGGATTCCATCCGGTCACGCTCCCGATTCTTTTTCCGGCGTCCGAAGGCGCGGAGGGGCTCGCTCCTGCAATGCAGGCACTGTGTGCCGCTGCGGACAAGGCCATCGCCGGGGGCAAGAATATTCTGGTTCTCAGCGACCGGGGTGTGGATGCCGGCAACGTTGCGATTCCTGCGCTTCTGGCTGTCTCGGGTCTCCACCACCATCTCATCCGCGCGGGCACCCGCACAAAAGTCAGCCTTGTTCTCGAGTCCGGCGAACCGCGCGAGGTCCATCACTTCGCCCTGCTCATCGGGTATGGCGCGAGCGCAATCAATCCGTATCTCGCCTTCGAATCCCTCGACGACATGATCCGGCAGGGGATGCTTCCGGGGATCGACCACAAGACGGCCGTGAAGAATTTTGTCAAAGCCGCGCTCAAGGGCGTGGTCAAGACAATGGCCAAGATGGGGATTTCCACGATCCAGAGCTACCGTGGCGCCCAGATTTTCGAGGCGGTCGGCCTCCACCACTCGGTGATCGACCAATACTTCTGCTGGACGCCCTCGCGCGTCGAAGGTGCTGATCTCAATGCGATCGGGGCGGAACTTCTCCGTCGCCACACGCGGGCGTTCCCGCCGCGCGGCGAAGTCAATCCCACGCTCGATCCCGGAGGAGATTACCAGTGGCGGAAGGACGGCGAAGAGCACCTCTTCAATCCGGAAACCATCCACTCGCTCCAGAAGGCGGTTCGCACGGACGACTACAGCACGTTCAAAAAATATGCTTCACTGGTCAACGACCAGTCGCGGAAGCATTACACGCTCCGGGGGCTTCTGGAATTCCGCAACGGATCGCCGGTTCCCATCGAAGAGGTTGAACCAATCGAGGCGATCATGAAGCGCTTCAAGACCGGGGCGATGAGCTACGGCTCGATTTCCAAGGAGGCCCACGAGGCGCTCGCCATCGCGATGAACCGTGTTGGCGGAAAATCGAACACCGGTGAGGGCGGCGAGGATGCCGAACGGTTCACCTGGACGAATGAGGCCGGGGATTCCAAAAATTCCGCCATCAAGCAGGTGGCATCTGGGCGCTTCGGGGTGACGGCGCATTACCTCACGAATGCGCGGGAAATCCAGATCAAGATGGCCCAGGGCGCGAAGCCGGGCGAGGGCGGGGAACTGCCGGGCAAGAAGGTGTATCCCTGGGTGGCGAAGACGCGCGGCACCACTCCCGGTGTCGGGCTCATTTCGCCACCGCCTCACCACGACATCTACTCGATCGAGGATCTGGCCGAGCTGATCCACGACTTGAAGAACGCCAACCGCCGCGCGCGCGTCTCCGTGAAGCTCGTTTCGGAAATCGGCGTCGGAACAATCGCGGCAGGTGTCGCGAAGGCGCATGCGGATGTCGTTCTGATCAGCGGATTCGATGGCGGCACAGGTGCCTCGCCGCTTTCGAGTATCAAGCACGCGGGGATGCCATGGGAACTCGGCCTGGCCGAAACCCATCAGACGCTCGTGCTCAACAACCTTCGCAGCCGGATCGCGGTCGAGACCGACGGCCAGCTCAAGACCGGCCGGGACGTGGCGATTGCCGCGCTCCTCGGTGCCGAGGAATTCGGTTTCGCTACGGCCCCGCTCGTTACGCTCGGGTGCATCATGATGCGCGTCTGCCATCAGAATACCTGCCCGGTCGGCGTGGCCACGCAGAATCCCGAACTCCGGAAAAACTTCACCGGCGACCCCGAGCATACCGCCCGCTTCATGCGGTTCATCGCACAGGAACTGCGCGAGATCATGGCGGAACTCGGATTCCGGAAGATCGAGGAAATGGTCGGGCGCACGGACAAGCTCGAACCCCGCAAGGCGGTGGATCACTGGAAGGCAAAAGGTCTCGACCTCACGCCGATCCTTTACCAGCCGCCGGTCGGACCCGAGGTCGGCCGCTTCTGTCAGATGGAGCAGGATCACGGGCTCGCAAAATCGCTCGATGTCAGTGTGCTTCTCGATATTTGTAAACCCGCCATCGAGCGTGGCGAAAGCGTGAAGGCGACGGTCCCCGTGAAAAACGTGAACCGGGTCATCGGCACGATCGTCGGCAACGAGGTGACCCGCAAATACGGCGCGGAGGGGCTCCCCGACGGCACGATCCATCTGCATTTCCAGGGCAGCTCAGGTCAGAGCTTCGGGGCTTTCGTTCCAAGTGGAATGACGCTCGAACTTGAAGGAGACACGAACGACTACCTCGGCAAGGGCCTGAGCGGCGGTCGCATCATCCTTTACCCGCCCGCCGCTTCGACCTTCAAGGCCGAGGATAATATCATCGCCGGAAACGTTGCTCTCTACGGAGCAACGAAGGGAGAGGTGTTTATTCGTGGAATGGCGGGCGAGCGCTTCGGTGTCCGCAACTCGGGCGTCCATGCGGTTGTCGAATCCATCGGTGACCATGGCTGCGAATACATGACGGGAGGCCGCATTGTTGTCATCGGGCCAACCGGAAGAAATTTCGCCGCCGGCATGTCCGGCGGGGTCGCCTACATCCTCGATGAGGCTGGAGACTTCGCGGAGAAGCGCTGCAACAAGGCGATGGTGGGACTCGAGAAAGTGACCGACTCCGCAGAGTCTGAGGAACTCCGTTCATTCATCGGACGGCACGCAGAACTGACCGGAAGCACCCGCGCTCGCGAAGTGCTTGCCGATTGGGACAACTCGCTGAAGAAGTTCGTGAAGGTGATGCCGAAAGATTACAAACGCGTCCTCGAGTCGCTGGCGGAGGCACAGGCGGCCGGTCTCACCGGCGAGGAGGCGATCAATGCCGCCTTCGAGGCCAATTCGCGCGACACCTCGCGTGTGGGAGGAAACTGATTATGGGAAAACCGACCGGATTCATTGAATACCATCGCGAGGTCCCGGCCGACGTGCCGCCAACCGAGCGGATCGCCAACTGGAACGAGTTTCATATCCACATGCCGGAGGAAGGCCTGCGGACGCAGGGTGCCCGGTGCATGGACTGCGGGATTCCGTTCTGCCACACCGGAAAGCTGATCAGCGGGATGGCGAGCGGCTGTCCGATCAACAACCTCATCCCCGAGTGGAACGACCTCGTTTATCGGGGCCTTTGGCGCGAGGCCCTCGACCGACTCCACAAGACGAACAATTTTCCGGAATTCACCGGACGTGTTTGTCCGGCTCCCTGCGAGGGATCCTGCACGCTCGGGATCATCGAACCACCGGTCGCCATCAAGACGCTGGAGTGTGCGATCGTGGACAAGGGATGGGAGGAAGGCTGGATCAAGCCGAATCCCCCGGCTTTCCGCTCTGGAAAAAGGGTTGCCGTCGTTGGCTCCGGTCCCGCTGGTCTCGCCTGCGCGGATCAACTCAACAAGGCCGGTCATACGGTCACGGTTTTCGAACGTGCCGACCGGATTGGAGGGCTTCTGCTTTACGGTATTCCGAACATGAAGCTCGACAAACGTGAGGTGGTCGAGCGCCGTGTGCGCCTCATGGAGGACAACGGAGTTGAGTTCAAGACCGGTGTGGAAGTCGGAAAAAACCTCGATGCAAGTCGCTTGCTCCAGGACTTCGAAGCCACGGTTCTTTGCACCGGCGCGACGAAGCCCCGCGACCTGCCAATTCCCGGGCGCGACCTTGCCGGGGTCCATTTCGCGATGGAGTTTCTCACGGAGAATACTCGTTTCCTTCTGGATCACGGCGCTCCTGGTGCTGCCCGTCCCCCGATTGATGCGAAGGGAAAGCATGTCGTGGTCATCGGCGGTGGAGACACCGGCACCGATTGCGTTGGGACTTCGCTCCGGCACGGTTGCACATCTGTCACACAGCTGGAAATCCTTCCCAAGCCGCCTCTCGATCGCGCCAAGGACAACCCGTGGCCGGAGTGGCCGAAGGTTTACAAAATGGACTACGGCCAGGAGGAGGCGGCGGCTGTTCAGGGACAGGATCCCCGCCAGTATGAAGTCACGGCCAAGCGGTTCATTGCCGGGCCGGATGGCAACCTTGAAGGCGTTGAGATCGTGAACATCCGCTGGGAGAAGGACGATCAGGGACGCTTTGTGCCCCGCGACGTCGAGGGAACGCTGCGGGTGATTCCCGCACAGCTCGTTCTTCTCGCCATGGGATTCCTCGGACCCGAAGACCGGCTCCTTGAGGCTCTCAAGATCGATCGCGACCCACGCAGCAATGCGAGGGCCGAGCATGAGAAATACGCGACGAACATCCCGGGCGTGTTTGCTGCCGGAGATTGCCGCCGCGGACAGTCCCTCATCGTCTGGGCGATCAACGAGGGTCGCGGCGCTGCCCGCGAGACCGACCGTTTTTTGATGGGCTCGACGCAGCTTCCGTAAACCTGCCGATAGCCGAAGAATTTACTCCCGCCCTCTGAGGGCGGTCGGGACGAAGACGTGGGCCATGCCGGCGGCCTCGGCCGCAGCGATTCCGGTCGGACTGTCTTCGAATACCACGCAGTCTGCTGCGGGAACTCCCAGGAGTTCAGCGGCCTTCAGAAAGGGGTCCGGGGCCGGCTTGCCATGGACGTAATCCTCGGCGCACACGACCGCATCGAAGAGCGAGGTGATACCGAGCGCCTCGAGCGTGGCATCAACAAGTTCGTGGTGTCCTCCCGAGGCGATCGCCATCGGAGCTGTGCCGTGGATGGTTTTCGCAAATTCCAGAACGGGCTCAACCGGTCTCACCTTCTTGACGGATTGGAGGTAGTAGCCTTCTTTGCGTTGGACAACTTCTTCGACATTGAGCGAGAGCCCGAACGTTGAGTTGAGTTGCTCAACGATTACGCTCGTCGGTTTGCCACCCCACGAATAGAAGAGATCCTCCGGGAATTGTCCGCCGAAGTCCTCCATGGCGCGCGCCCACGCCAGGTAGTGGAAGGGCATCGTGTCGGCGATGGTGCCGTCGCAATCGAAGATGTATCCGCCAAACCGGCGGGTCGGAAACGCGATGTCCACCGGTCAGAGGACCTTGAGCAGCTCGACCTCGAAAACGAGGGTCTGGTCGGGCCCGATCACCCCGCCTGCGCCCCGCGATCCGTAGGCCAGATTCGGGGGGATGTAGAGAAGGATTTTTCCGCCTTCCTTGATCAACTGGAGCCCTTCGGTCCAGCCGGGGATCACGCCGTTCAACGGAAATTCGATCGGCTCGTTCCGCTTGTAGGAGCTGTCAAATTCCGTCCCGTCGAGCAAAGTCCCGCGGTAGTTCACCTTCACAGTATCCGTGGCCTTCGGTGCCTTCCCGGTGCCGGGTTCGACAATTTTATACTGTAGCCCGCTCGCTGTCTGCTTGACGCCGGGTTTCGTTGCGTTTTCTGCAAGGAAGGCCTTGCCCTGTTCGAGTGCGGATTGTGCCATGGTGGTGGTGATGAGTGCGGTTAGAAAAAACGATGTGACGATTGCTCGCATGCCGGAAAACTAGGCGAAGCGGGCGGAATTGCCAGCGGAAATCCTAGGCCGACGCAAAAGGCACCGGGACGATCATAATTATCGGGCGGAATGGTTCGGAGGCGAATTTTCGGGTTTCCTTTTTATCCGGCAAAGGATTGTCTCTGTGCGATGAATATTCCCTCATTGGAGTTGGCGGCGCGCGATGCGCGCGGGTTGGCGATGGACGCGGTGGCGAAGTGCAAATCCGGGCATCTTGGGCTGCCTTTGGGCGCGGCGGATGTGGGGGCTGTGCTTTACGGGCACGCCCTGAGCCACAATCCGGATGAGCCGCGCTGGCTGAACCGCGACCGGTTTATTTTGTCGGCCGGTCACGGGAGCATGTTTCTCTACAGTTGGCTGCACTTGTCCGGCTATGCGCTGCCAATGGAAGAGGTGAAGAATTTCCGGCAGTTGCACAGCATCACTCCCGGCCATCCGGAATTTCACGAGACTCCCGGGGTCGAGGCGACCACCGGTCCGCTGGGGCAGGGTGTCTCAAATGCGGTCGGCTATGCGGTCTCGGCCAAGATGTGCGAGGCGCATTTCAACACCGCCGAGCACGCGATCTTCGACCACCATGTCTTTGCCCTGGCCGGTGACGGATGCCTTCAGGAGGGGATTGCTCAGGAGGCCTCGGCGCTCGCAGCGCATCTCGGTTTGGACAACCTCATCCTGATTTACGATTCCAACAACGTGACGCTCGATGCCATGGCTCCCGTCACCCAGAGCGAGGACGCGGCGGCTCGTTACAAGGCCTACGGGTGGGACGTGCAGCAGATCGACGGTCACAACCTTCAGGAGATCGCGGATGCCATTGCGAAAGCGAAGGCCGCGACGAGCGGAAAGCCACAGTTCATCATCGCGAAGACGATCATCGGCAAAGGCATCCCGGAGGTTTGCGGGACCAACAAGGCGCACGGTGAGGCTGGTGTGAAATTCGTCGCGGAATCCCGCAAGGCGCTTGGCCTTCCTGAGGAGACATTTTTTGTCTCCCCGGACACTCAAGGCTTTTTTGCCTGCCACAAGGCGGGGCTTAAGAACGCTTACGCCGAGTGGGTTAAAAAGTTCGACGCCTGGCGTGCGGCGAATGCGGACCTGGCCAAGGAACTCGACGAGGCGGTTGCCGGCAGGGTTCCGGATCTATTGAAGGTGATCCCTCCATTCGATCCCGCCTCCAACATCGCGACCCGCAAGGCCGGGAGTGATGTGCTGCAGCCGGTTGCCAAGGCGATGCCCCTGCTCATCAGCGGCAGTGCGGACCTTCACGGCTCGACGCTGAACTACATCAAGGACGGTGGGGATTTCAACCGGGAGAACCGCGGCGGGCGCAACCTGCATTTCGGAATCCGCGAGCACGCGATGTGCGGGATGCTCAACGGCCTCGCCTATGACGGAATTTTCCGCCCGAGCGGCGCAACGTTCCTCGTCTTCAGTGATTACGGACGCCCCTCGATCCGCGTCGCCGCGCTCTCGAAACTGCCAGTGGTCTATATCTTCACCCACGATTCGATCGGGGTGGGGGAGGACGGGCCAACGCATGAACCAGTCGAGACTGTGGCGGCCCTTCGCGCGATTCCCGGCCTAGACGTGATTCGTCCGGCTGATCCGGAGGAGACTGCCGGGGCATTTGCAGCCGCGTTTGAAAAAACAGACGGCCCCACCATGCTCGTGCTGTCCCGGCAAAATCTTCCGACATTGAATGAGATCCCGGTCGGGACCCGCCGCGACGGAGTTTTTCTGGGCGGCTACATCGCGAAAAAAGAATCCGCCGCGCTGGAGCTGATCCTGCTCGCTTCGGGCAGCGAACTGCAGCATGCCATGAAGGCGGCGGGCGAGCTGGGTGCCGGAACGCGTGTCGTTTCCATGCCCTGCTTCGAGCGATTCGAACGCCAGAGCGCGGAATACAAGGAGTCGGTCCTTCCGTCTTCCTGCCGGAAGCGGGTTTCGATTGAGGCCGGTGTATCCGATCCATGGTTCCGATTTGTCGGGCTCGACGGACGGACGGTGGCGGTGGACCGGTTCGGGCTGAGCGCTCCCGGCAGCATTGTCATGGAGCAACTCGGGATCACGGCCGCAAATCTCGTCGCAGTTGCAAAGAGCCTCTAGCCGTGCGACCGCATGATGCCCGTTGGAACGGCTGGTCTGTTCCAGGGCGATTGCTATGAACCATTTTGATCCGGAGCTGATCCGTCGTAAGGCGGACGAATTTGAGACGGCCGCACTGCCGGAGATCCTTCGCTGGGCCTGGGAGGCTTTTGGGGAGAGAGCCGCCATTGGCACCAGCTTTCAGGGGGCCGGGCTTGTGGCCATGCATACGGCTTACGAACACGGGCTCCGTTTTCCGGTTTTCACGATCGATACCGGGCTGCTTTTTCCAGAGACTCTGAGACTCAAGGCGGAAATTGAGGATCTTCTGGGAATTCAAATTGAATCCCTTCTGCCCGAGCAAACTGTCGACGACCAGGCCGCCGAACTGGGGCCGGAACTCTGGAAGTCCAAACCAGATCTCTGCTGCTCGCTGCGCAAGGTGATCCCCCTGCAAAAAAAGCTTTCCGGGCTGGACGTGTGGATCACCGGGGTGCGCCGTCAACAGAGCGCCACGCGCGAGACCACGAAGATTGTCGAGCTCTACCATTTCGACGTCCTCCGCGACCGCTACATCATCAAGCTCAATCCGATGGCAAACTGGTCACGCGAGCAGGTGCAGGCATATATCAGCGAGCACTCACTGCCGGTCAATGCGCTTTCCTCTCGTGGATACCGGTCGATCGGCTGCCAGCCATGCACTCATCCGGTAGGCGAGGGGGACGACGAGCGTGCCGGTCGATGGACGGGGTTTGATAAGAGCGAGTGCGGGATCCACACGTTCCTCGGAAGCAATATTTAGCGCGGGGGGAGCCCTCCGGAGCGATTTGCGGTTGCTTATCGGCTGATCGGGTGGATTGTCAGCCAATGGTCTTTTTCAAAAAGGCCGGAAAACATGAGGCGGGGGCCGGAGTGACATTCCGGCAACGGCTCGAGTATATCGGGCTCCTTGTGGTCGGATGGGTGGTTCTACTGCTGCCACACCGGAGCCTCGTGTGGATCGCGAAGCCGCTGGGTTCGCTGGCGTATCGATTGGATCCCAGAGGACGCAAGGTCTCCCGGCAGAATCTCGATGCGGTTTTCGGGGATACCATGAAACCGGCGAGAAAAGACCGGGTGGCTGAGGCCGGATACAGGAGCTTTGCGCGCACGATGCTGGAACTCTTCTGGTCGCCAAACCTCACGGAGGTCGTGGCGAAAAAGATTTTCAAGACGGTCGGGCTTGGCGGCGACAGCGTGGATGGCGCGGCAATTTACGTCACCACGCATTTCTCAAATTTTGAATGGCTCGGCCAAAACATGTCCTTTTTCCGGGAGCCGGGGATCGTAGTTGCGCAGCGGCTCAAAAACCCGCTTCTGGGCGGGTATTTTGATCGGCTGAGAGGGAGCACAGGACACACAATCATCCCACAGGAGCGCGCGATCGCACGGATGCTCAAGCATCTGAAATCCCACGGCTACTTTTGCGCGGTGGTCGACTTGAACCTCGATCCCAACGAGGCAAGTGTGATCATCGACGAGTTCTCCGGTTTGAAGACCTGCGTGACGCAACTGCATGCCGCCCTGTCGCTGCATACCGGGGCGAAGGTGGTCCCTGCTGAGTGCATCCCTCTTCCCGACGGAACCTACCGGATGCATTACCATCCTCCTCTGCAATATCCCGAAGGCACGAGTGCCGGGGAGATTGCACAGCTGTGCTGGGATGCGCTCGAGCCCGGCATCAGGCAACGGCCAGAATACTGGCTGTGGTCCTACAAGCACTGGAGGTTCAAACCATCCGGAGAGGGAGCCGCCCGTTATCCCGCTTACGCCAATGAGGCCAAGCGGTTCGACAAGGCCGTTCAGAGCCATGCGTCTCTGAATTGATGCGGCGGCCGTAATTTTTGCACAAGATTCTTGCATCGGGCGCGTCGCTGGATTCTCTGGAAACATGGATAGAACGCCCGTGACCATTCTGACCGGCTTCCTGGGAGCCGGGAAAACGACATTGCTGAACCGCATTCTCACCGAGGAGCACGGTCTGCGGATCGCCGTGATCGAAAATGAATACGGGGAGGTTGGTATCGATCACGAACTGGTGATCAACGCGGACGAGGAGATCTTCGAGATGAACAACGGCTGCATCTGCTGCACCGTGCGCGGCGACCTGATCCGGATCCTCGGCAACCTCATGAAGCGGCGGGAGAAGTTCGACCTGATCCTGATCGAGACGACCGGCCTAGCGGATCCCGGTCCGGTCGTGCAGACGTTTTTCGCTGACGACGAGATGAAGGAAAAACTCTTCGTCAACGCGGTGGTGACCCTGGTCGACACGAAACATGTTTTACTGCATCTTGACGACAGCTCTGAGGCGCGTGAGCAGATTGCCTTTGCGGATGTCATTCTTCTCAACAAGTGTGACCTTGTGGAGCCGGCTGACCTCGACGCGCTCGAACTCCGCATCCGCTCGATGAACGCGCTCGCGAGGATCCACCGCACCACGAATGCGGAGATAGAAATCCCGAAGGTGCTCGATGTGGGGGGATTCAATCTCGACCACGCGATGGAGGTGGATCCTCATTTTCTCGATGGGCACCACCATCACCACCACAAGGACGACGTTTCCAGCGTGGGCATCGAGGCGGCCGGCGATTGTGACGGCAAGAAACTCAACGACTGGCTGTCGAAGGTGATTCGCGAGCAGGGGGCGGATATTTTCCGCATGAAGGGCGTCTTCGCGATTGGCGGCCAGCCGGACCGGATCATTTTCCAGGGAGTTCATATGATCATGGATGCTGCGAATGGCGGACCGTGGGGGAAACGTCCCCGCCATAACCGCCTGGTTTTCATCGGACGCAATCTCGACCGCGCGGCCCTTAACGCCGGCTTTCGCAACTGCCTCGCATGAAGCAGATCGGCTCTGTGCAGGCGGATGACAACATCCTCCACATTGTGTGGAATGGTGATCTCCTTGCTGCGACACCCGTCACCGGCGAGATTCTAGTGCTGGATCTGGTGACGCGGAATGTCAGCGGCCATCCGGGCCACGGTCTCGGGAACGGTGATTCCGCATGGTTCGGCGGACGCCTGGCGACATGCGGGTTTGACGGGCGGGTGAGATGGGAGGGCCGTGAACTGCATGCCGGACGGGGAATGATCGAACGCGTCAAAGCCAGCGGGGATGGAAAACGTCTGGCTGCCGGTCAGGGCAAATCGCTGCTGGTATTTGATGGTCAGGGCAATCCGGCGCATGGGCTCGCCGGGCTTCCTGCCGCAGTGGCGGATTTTGCGTGGAACGGTTCCTCGCGGGTGGCGGTCGTGGGAGCCGGGGGCGCCAGGATGTGGAAGCTGGGAGAGGAGAGCGCATTCGCGCGTTTTGACTGGGGCGGAGCGAGTCTTCGCGTCGAGTGGAGTTCTTGCGGGCGCTGGCTCGCAACTGCCGACCAGACGGCGAGTGTGCATATCTATGATTTCACGAGGGACTACCCGCTGCACATCCAGGGATTCGACAGCAAGGTTCGTGCGATGGCATTTTCCGCTGACGGACGCAAGCTGGCTACCGGCGGGGCTCCGGTTGTCACTATCTGGCCGTGCACCGGAAAAAAAGGGCCCGAGGGGGTAACTCCGGTGCAGCTTGATGGGCACGATGGGGATGTTTCGGCCGCGGCATTTTCGCCGGCAGACGGAAAGCTGGCGACCGGTGACGGCACCGGCGGCATTTTGATTTTCACGTTTGAGGGCGACCGAGTGCTTCGCAAGCGCTTGAGGCTGGATTCCGGGATCAGTGCCCTCGCATGGCACACAGAGAAGGACTGGCTTGGAGTGGGGATGGAAGACGGCACGGTTTCTGTGCTTTCGCTGGACGCATGAAGGATGACCAGCTGCTGAAGACGCTCAAGGCGACATTTGGTTACGGCGGGTTCCGCCCGCTCCAACGCGAGATCATCGAGGCGTCGCTGGCCGGACGGGATGCGTTTGCGCTCCTGCCCACCGGCGGAGGAAAGTCGTTGTGCTTCCAGCTTCCGGCGCTCATTCGAGAGGGTCTCACGGTGGTTGTCTCACCGCTGATCGCGCTGATGAAGGATCAGGTGGACCAGCTCGATGCAGCTGGCGTGCCGGCGACATTTTTAAATTCCTCGCTCAAAGCTTCGGAAGCGAAAGCCCGGATGCGCGGGCTGCACGAGGGAAAATACCGGCTTCTCTACGCCGCTCCCGAGCGGCTGATGCTCGATGGCTGGCATGAGAACCTCCGGAGTTGGAATGTCTCGGCGGTGGCGATTGATGAGGCCCACTGCATCTCCGAATGGGGACACGATTTCCGTCCCGAATACCGACAGCTCTCACGCCTGCGCGCCCTTCTGCCCGGCATTCCGGTGACCGCGCTCACGGCGACCGCCACCGAACGCGTGAGGGAGGACATCGTCCGTCATCTTCACCTCAATGATCCCGCCATCTTCGTGGCGAGTTTCAATCGTCCGAATCTTTCTTATCGAGTTGTTTCAAAGGAAAAGGGCGTCGCTCAGATTTCGGAGTTCGTGCGCAAGCGTCCCGCTGACAGCGGGATCGTGTATTGTGCGACACGCGCTTCGGCCGACCGGCTGGCGGAAAGCCTGAGCGACCGGGGGTTTCCCGCAAAGCCATACCACGCCGGACTCACCGCCGGCGAGCGGGTGACCCATCAGGAGCTTTTCCTCCGCGACGAGGTGCGCATCATCTGCGCGACGATCGCCTTCGGGATGGGGATCAACAAGCCGAATGTCCGCTGGGTCATCCACCACGATCTGCCAAAAAACATCGAGGGGTATTATCAGGAGACCGGCCGCGCGGGGCGCGACGGGCTTCCCGCCGATTGCCTCCTGCTTTTCAATCCCGGCGACGCCGCGAAGCAGACGCATTTTATCGAGGAGATGCGCAGCCAGCAGGAGCAGCAGATCGCGCGCGAGCAGCTCCGCCAGATGATGCATTATGCCGAATGCCCGTCTTGCCGCCGACGCGAGTTGCTCGGGTATTTCGGCGAGACCTACCCGACCCTGACGTGCGATGCCTGCGATAATTGCCTGGAGCCGAGGGAATCCTACGATGCGACGACACATGTCCAAAAACTGCTTTCGTGTGTTTATCGGGTGCGCGAGGCAGGACGATTCGGCGTCGGGCTCAACCACCTGATCGAAATTCTCACCGGCGCAGACACGGAAAAGGTGCGGCGCTGGGGGCATGAGAGGCTGAGCACTTACGGGGTTGGTCGCGATCTCAGCAGGCCGGAATGGTCCACGATCGGACGCGAGCTTCTCCGCACAGGTCTTCTCGTTCAGGAAAAAGGCGAATTTCCGACGATCTCATTGACGGAGGAGGGGCTCGACGCCCTGCGTTCCAGGCGGATGGTCATGCTCACGAAGGCCAGGGCCCGCAGGCGCGTTCCCCTCGAGCGCGCCGGCGAAATCACCTGCGACGAGACGCTGTTCGACCGCTTGCGCAAGCTCCGCAAGCGGGTTGCGGACGAGCGGGGGGTGCCCGCCTACGTCATCTTCGGGGATACGACCCTCCGCCAGATGGCCCGGCAATACCCGGAGTCCGCCGATGATCTCCGCTCGATCACGGGAGTCGGGGAAAAGAAGCTCCGGGAATTCGGTGACATCTTCACGACGGAGGTTGCTGGGTATCTGCTAACCTATCCGAAAGTGAAGTTTTGATGGCCGTATCCGGGCATCGTGCTAGAAGATGATGGAGTGCAAGGCACCTCCCGTCCCCTGACCTCGCGGAGTGGGGTTCTCCGCATCGTAGTGGCCTACGCGTTCATCGCGGCAGTGTATATTGCCGTTTCGGACACCGTCGTCATCTCGATCTCGCATGGATTGTCAGGGGATCTGGCTTCGATGCAGGTTGTCAAGGGACTGCTCTTTGTAGCCGTGACTTCGCTGGTTCTGCTGTTGTTGCTCTGGAGACATGACAAGCAGCAACGCATTGCCACGCAGCAGATCGTCGAGGCCAGGGAATCTTTTGAGAGTCTCTTCGAGTCGACTCCCGTCCCCCTGATTCTCTATCAATTGGACAGTCTCGCTATCCTCGCGGCCAACCGCGCGAGTTGCCAGCAATTCGGCTATTCAAAAGCGGAAATCCTGGATGCCAAATTGACCGGGCTTTATCCGCCCGGCGAGTTGGAAAAAATCATTGCTCACGTTGCCAAAATCGGGGCTCGTCCGATGGTGGGAACGTTCTGCCACCAGTGCAAAGATGGCACGCACTTTGATGCCTCGATCGTATCCCATCCTCTGATTTTTGGTGGGGAGCATTGTCGTCTGATCGTCGTGACCGATCTGACGGCGCAGCACGAGTTGGAGCGAAAGATCATGGACGCAGAGATGGCGCGTCGCGAGGCGGAACGCTGCAAGTCCGCCCTCCTCTCCAGGACGAGCCATGAGATGAGGACTCCTCTTCATGGGATTCTCGGCTTTCTCGAGCTATTGCGGGACGAGAAGGATCCGGTTGTTTGTTCCAGCCATCTGGCTACGATCGAGGAGAGCGCGAACCGGTTGCTGATTCTGTTGGAGCAGGTCATTCGTGCTGCGGAACTGTCGTCCGGGCAGGTGCCGCTCAGCCTGAGGGAAGCGCCTCTCGCGGGGCTGCTGGACATGGCTATTTCGCAGGTGCGGGAGTCGGCTATCAGGAAGGGAATCCCGCTCCGGGCTGAGATATTGCCCGGGGTCCCGGAAATCCTCCTCGGCGATCACGAGAAATTAAACGAGGTCCTCGTCCTCCTTCTCGGCAACGCCATTAAATTTTCTTTCGACGGGGAAGTGGTGCTCTGTGCTGAAATGCTTGCCGGCGCGGGCGGTGAGATGCTTCGCTTTTCGGTGGTGGACCGGGGCATCGGGATTCCGGAGGCGGAGCGGCAGCACATCTTTGAGGACTTCTCGCAGGTGGACGAGAGTCACACGCGGGATTTCGGGGGATTGGGATTGGGGCTCGGTCTGGTGAAACACCTTTGCGACCTCATGAAGGTGTCGATTCAGTTGGACAGCGCACCCGGTAAGGGAACCCGTTTCTGTATTGATCTTCCGGGCCGCCTTGTAGATCAGGTTCTTTTTGAGGTTGGCGAAAGCAGCCGGACCGAATAACTTTCGCACACCCGCCAATCGTGGACATTGACTTGAAGGTTTTCCGGATTGCAGGCCGGAGTGAATAACGTAGATTGCAGATATTGTGATGCTCTCCCCGACGTCAGCAACGCAGATCAGGCTCAGGCAGAGAACAACCCTTGCAGGGAAGATTGTTCCGGAACCGGAGTCAACAGTGACGCTCTCCGAAAAGCTCGAGGCACTCTTTCTGGCCGGCTATGAGCGGGATGAGGTTTACGGTCTGGCCATCCCGCTGCTGATGCAGGGAAAGGTCCGCATAGACCTTGAGGAGAGGTCGGAACGGTTGGAAGTCGAGAGCCAGGACCTAAAGTTTCCCCGCAGCGAGGCTGTGAGGATTTTTGAGGATTTCGTTTCTGCCCGTGCCTGAGCGGGGAGATCGAACTTCCTGATCAGGCTTCAGGCGGATTCTGGATTGGTTTGCTGGCTGACAAGGTTTCATTGGCTTTCTCGAGAAGCCACGCCTTGGTCTCCGCAAAATCGAGTTCGAAGCCATCCTCCTCCGCGATTTCGATGATGTCGAAAAGGAGCCCGTCTACTTTTCCCAGATCCTGCAATGCGGATTCCGCGTCCGCGAGAGCATGTCCGATGTCTTTAGCTGCATGTCGGAGGTGCTTTTCCACTTCGTCCGATGCTTGTGACTCGTCGTCTCCACAGTCGCACTTTTGACACTCCTCATCGCAGCAGGGAGTGGGTTCCTCACTGTCAGGCTCGCCCGAGGCATCCGCCTGGTCAGGAAGCGCCCATTGCGCAATAATGCCACGGCAGTCCTCGATAAGTTGCTCTGCGGCGTGGATGGCGAAGGCGCAGTCTTCCTTAGCGTGGGCGATGTCCTCAGCAGCGTGGCTCAGGTCCTTCTGCGAATGAAGATAGGTTTTCAGTGCACGCGCAATGCGCTTGTTCAGGCGTTTGGAATCCGGGTGCTTTTCCAGGTAGGTGGCGAGGGTGGTGGTTTCCATGACAGGTTGGGTTAATACTCAAAGTTTCGCATACTCCCAACAGGAGGCAAGCTTGTGTCGGAAATGTCACAATCAAGGAATGGTCCGGGCCGATTTCTCTTTCCCTATCGTTTCCTGCATGAGAGGGGAGTGCCGGATGTTTATTTCGAACGGTGATTCGGGGAGCCTATCCGGCCAGCGTCCAGCGGCAGGAAAGATCGCTCTGGCATTTGCCATCGTCTATCTCGGATACGGGCTCAATTTTCTGGCGGTCAAAGTCGGAATGGAGACGCTTCCGCCATTCCTGTTCGCCGGGGCGCATATTTTTTTGGCTGGGTCCATTATCATGACCTGGATTGTCGTCCGCAGGAAGCCTGCGACCCTGTCTTCCGCCGGATTCCGCCGGGCGATGGTTTCCAGCTTTTTCCTGTTTGTGGGGGGAGTTGGACTTGTGACGGTTGGGGAGAAACTCGGTGTGGCATCCGGGATGGCGGCCATCATCAAGGCTTCTGTTCCCATCTGGGTGGCGGTTTTCGAATCCATACGGCCCGGCGGGGAGCGCGTGAATGCGCGCATGGTTTTCGGGCTTCTTCTCGGAGCGGGCGGCGTTGCGGTGATGGTCGTTCCGCAACTTGATTTTTCTTCAGGAAATACCCACCCCCTGGGAGCGGGTTTGCTGGTGCTGTCGGCCATCCTCTTCGCTATCGGCACCATTTTTGTTCGCCACCATCCTCCTTCGGATTCCGTGATCACAGGGGTGGCGTGGCAGATGTTGGTGGGTGGAATTTATCTGTTGGTCGCAGGACTTGCCATAGGTGAACTGCCAACTGTCTCTGTGTCGGATTTTACGCGCCCGGTAATCACCGCGTTTTTCTTTTTGCTCTTCGTGCATTCAATCGCTGCGTTTTCAGCCCTGAACTGGTTGCTTAGGCACCTTCCTGCAGCCCTCGTCACAACAAAATTCTACGTGTCGCCTGCCGTGGCGGTGACGGCCGGATGGCTAGTGCTCAGAGAGGCGGTTACTGCGCGCACATTTGCCAGCATGGCCATGATCCTCGCCGGGGTGGGAATCATTCTCTGGGCAGGTTCATCCCGCCACAAACCTTCACTCCGGCCTGATGATGCTGGCGAACTGGAGGACTGAAGTTGGGCGGATTAAGGGGCAGCGTTACCGCGCGTATTTGATCGAACAACCGTAGGCTTCGGTATACGGGACTGCGACGGGCGTGCCGGCCAGAATGTCGTCGAGAGCGGCTGCGACATAATTCATTGGGACCCCGACATCGGCCGGATCGAGCGATTTTTTGTCATCAATCGCCCCGTGGTAGGCAAGGATCCCCTCCTTGTTGATCACATACATTTCCGGGGTGCGTTTGGCCCCGAAGAGCTTTCCGACAGAACCCTCCCCGTCGAGGAGGTAGGCTGTGGCATGCGAGCCCCGTTTTGCGCAGAGTTCGACAGCTTCCGCTGGAGTTGCATAACCGGGCTTGCCCGGCGCAGAGGAGCAGATCGATAGCCAAACAACACCCTTTGCAAGAGCTTCCTGCTGGAGTTTTTGCATGGCCCCGGTGTCATATTGTTTTGCAACGAAGGGGCATTCGCTGCTTGTCCATTCGAGGACGACCGGTCTTCCTTTGAAAACCGAAAGGGAAATCGATTTGCCGTCACACGATTTCAGTGTGAAGTCCGGGGCAGGGGTGCCGATCTGGGCGTGGGCGGAGCCAAGCAGAACACCGAGCAGAAGAAGGACGGGTTTCATGATAAGCGGAACGTATCCGTCGCAGGCAACTCCGCAAGCGGGTCAGGGAATTTTTTTCAGGGCGTCGGTCAGGATGGCTTCAGTGAGGAGTTCCGGAAGCACGATCGGTGAGGAGGAATTTCCTGATGGATAAATGACATAGAATGGAACGCCGACTCTTCCGTAACTTTTGAGGGCTGCGGTGATTTCCGGGTTCGCGTTCGTCCAGTCCGCCCTCATCGGGACGACGTTTTTTTCAGCGAGCAGCGCGCGCACGGCGGGGGTGTCAATGGCCGTCTTTTCGTTGAACTTGCAGGTGATGCACCAGTCGGCGGTGAAATCCACGAAGACAGATTTCCCCTGCGCCTGAAGAGCCGAGAGTTCCTTTTTGGAAAACGGGACCCACGCGATGCCGTCCGCCTCCACGGTCCCGGCATCAGCGAATTTCTGTCCGAGAAAATACCAACCGCCGCATCCGGCGATCATGATGGAAAGGAAGATGGCGACCGCGCGGGTGCCCGGCTTCGACAGCGGACCGCAAAACCCGCCGTAGATCCAACCCGCCAGCCCGAGACATAGAAGGAAACACAAGAACCAGAAAATACCGTCCGTGCCCCGCTGCCCCCCGACGATGCCGAGGATCCAGACGAGGGTCGCCATGAGCGGGAATCCCATGAATTGCTTGAGCCGCTCCATCCAGGCTCCAGGGCGGGGGAGAAACCTCATCCACCCCGGGCGGGCGGTGAGCAGGAGGTATGGAAATGCCATTCCGAATGCCACCGCCGCAAACATCGCGAGGATGACACCTGCCGACTGGCTGAAGGCAAATCCGAGCGCGGTTCCGAGGAACGGTGCGGTGCATGGCGTTGCCAACAAAGTGGCGAAGACACCTTGAAAAAAAGAGCCTCCCAAGCCGGATGAGGACGATGCGGATTCGAGGGCGGTGCTGGCTTGTCCGGGAAGCAATACCTCAAACACCCCGAAGAGGTTCAGGGCAAACGCGAACACGACTGATCCTATCACCACATTGAACCATGGATTCTGGAACTGGAACGCCCAGGTCACCTCGGTGCCTCCAGACTTGAGGACGATGACCACGACCGCAAGCCCGAGAAACCAGGCAAAGATCCCGCTGGCAAATGCGAGGCCGTGGGCAAAAATCTTCGCGGGTTTCTCGCCGGCCTGTCTGATGAATCCGAAGACTTTGAGGGAGATGACCGGAAGGACGCAGGGCATGAGGTTCAGGATCAGCCCTCCGAGAAATCCGTAGAACAGTGCAAGCCAGAGGCCGGTCTGAGCCCGGGCGGGCGTGGGTTCCTGGCTGCTGATCATCCACGCTTTTCGGGCACCATCCTTCTCCACCGCCAGCACCCCCCGGAAGGGGCCGTCTGTTTCCATGCGGAACTGTCCGCTTCCCAGTGCGACGGGGTGCCCGATTTCCTGATCGGGTTGCGGCAGGGGGTAGATTTCCGCGCTTGCTCCGGGTGGAAGGTCCACGATGGAAACCTTCCACTCCGTCCCGCTTCGCTTCCAATCCAAGGTGAATGGCGGCTTTGCTGTCGATGGAATTTGGGAGCGGAACCCGGAAAATAGGTCCGTGTTTTCCGGTGTGGAAACGGATGAGACCGGCAGATCGAGCCGGATCTCGCCGGACCCGGGAATGCACATATCTTTGCAGACAAGCCAGGTCGCCCGGCCTTGAAGGGAGACCATGCTTCCTTGCTGGAGACCGACCGGGGGAGTGATTGTTGTGATCAGCAGGACCGTTCCTCCGTAGCCGTAAGTCCAGATGTCACCGGGTTCGACCATGAGATGCGGGGCGGGCCACTGGATGGGGCTGGCGCGAAATCCCTCGGGAAGAGCCCAGTTGATCTTTGTCGGGAGCCCGGCGTCACCGCTGTATTCCCAGTAGCTATGCCACCCCGGGGCCATTTCGAGCAAAAGTCCGACGTCGAACGGCTGCCCCGGCACAATCGCCTTTGTTGAGGAGATAAGACTTGCCCGAACGAGTTGCTGTCCCTCGAACACCTGTGCATGGAGCCCTGAAGTGATCAATACAAGCAGGGAGAGAGATGATCGGAGAAGCACACGCAAAGTCGGCATGTCTCCTCCTATCATTGTGTCGTTCCTTGCGCAAATTCCTATAACGATCCGGAAAAAGGAAAAATCGTGCCATGCCCCGCGAAATCCTCCACGATCAGCCCATGGCCCGTGAGAAGACAAAGAAAAAGTTCCGGCTGCTGGGCAGCTCGGAAGCCCGCTATCCCGACCAGCCGACCGCAGCCGTGCTGGAGACTTTTCCCAACAAGTTCCGCAAGCGCGGCTATTGGATCCACTTCGATTGCTCCGAATTCACCTCGATGTGCCCGGTGACCGGCCAGCCGGATTTTGCAATCATCCACATCCGGTATGTTCCGGACGCTCTCTGCATTGAGACCAAGTCGCTGAAGTTTTATCTCGCCTCCTACCGCCACGCCCGGAGCTTCAATGAGGAGATTGTCAACCGGATCCTGGACGACCTCGTCAAGGCGTGCGGACCGCGCCGGATGGAGGTTCACGGCGAGTTTTCCGCACGCGGCGGGATCAGCGTGACAGTCGACGCCTCGTATCCGGATTCGGAATAGGGTTACTCTTCGCCGCCGGTGATGTCGGGGTCGACGAGTCGGTTCGACGTGCAGGTTCCCCGTTTGGACGATCTGATGAACTCGAAGAACTCGAGGGCTTCCTGGCCCCAATCCGATTTTCCTGCTTCCTCAAGGGCCTCGCGCACGCGCAGCCCGCTCCGGTAAACCAGCTTGAAGGCTCTCTTGATTTCCATGCGCGCCGAAGGACTGAAGCCGCCTCTCCGGAGGCCGACCACATTGATTCCGACAAGAAGGTTGCGGAAATTTGCCGTGACGAACGGCGGGATATCTTTGTTGAAGCTGGAGCTTCCGGCGACCATCGCCCGGCGCCCGATTCGCATGAACTGGTGAAAAACGCTTCCTCCGCCGAGGACCGCGGCTTCACCGACACTCACATACCCGGCCAGAAGGCAGTTGTTCGTGATGATGACGTTGTCGGCCAGCGCGACATTGTGTCCGAGGTGGGTGCCCACCATCAGAAAACACCCGCTTCCAATCACGGTCTCCGTTCCCTCCTTCGTGCCGCGGTGGATCGTGACATATTCGCGGATTCTGTTGTCGTTCCCGATCCTTACCATACTGGAGATCTCGGGTTTGTGCGCGAAATCCTGAGGTGCAGCACCGATGACTGATCCGTATCCGATGGTGTTTCCTGTTCCCATGATCACGCTGCCCTCGATGACGGCATGGGCTTGGATCACACAGCCTTCTCCGATGACTGCTCCACTTTCGACTACTGCGCACGGGCCGATTTCAACGTTGTCTGCAATCCGGGCGGAAGGGGAAACAATGGCGGTGGGATGGATTTTCATAAGAGGCCTGCGTCTCGGAAGCTGAAATACGGGAGCCGCCCGCCGTCGGGTGAGCCGAGGATCAGGTGGTCGATCAGGTTGATCTGGAGAAGGGTGGCCGCTTCGCGGAGCGAGGTGGTGAGGCGTCGGTCGGCCGCGCTCGGCTGCGGGTCCCCGCTCGGATGGTTGTGGACAAGCACCACCGCATACGCGCTGTGGATGATCGCAGGCCGGAAAATTTCGCGGGGATGCGCGACGCATTCATTGATCGAACCGAGGGCGATTTCCTCAGTTTGCACGAGTCGCAGTTTCGTGTCGAGAAGGATGACACGCAAAGACTCCCTGCGTAACGACTGGAACTCCTGTCCGAAGACCTGGTAAATTCTCTCAGGCGTATCCAGAACCGGCCTCTCCTCGCGGTTCCGAGCCAGTCGCTTCCCGATTTCAAAGGCGGCAGCCAGTTCGAGCGACTTCGCCTTTCCGATTCCGGATACCCTCTTGCGGATTTCCATCGCGGTGTCGCGCGAGAGGGCGACCAGCCCACCGCTGTTTTCAATCAGTTCCGATGCGATGGCGAGAGCGTTTCTTCCGGGCCGGCCAGTCCGGATAAAAATCGCGAGCAATTCCGCGTCGGTGAGTGCGCCGATTCCGTGCTTGTCCGCCTTTTCCCTCGGGCGGTCCGAGGCGGGCATTTCGAGGATCCGGTTTGTGTGCACGCTCAGATCCGGTCGAGAAGCGTGCGCAATTGCCCGGCGATCGCCCGCAGCCCGCCCGCGTATTTGTTGTTCTGGATCGGAGCGAGTTGCTCCAGCGATTCCTCGATGAGGCGGTATGCGATCGATTTGGCGGATTTCAGTGCCCCGGCGCTTCCGAGCATGGCCACAAGAAGTTCTCCGTCGACCTGATCCTCCTTAAGGAGCAGCTCCCGGAGCGTGTTCACATCCTTTCCCGATTGGAGCATCAACAGCACCGGGAGGGTGAATTTGCCTTTACGGAGGTCCGTGCCCAGCGTCTTGCCGGTTTGTTCTTCGCTGCCGGCAAGGTCGAGAATATCGTCGTAAATCTGGTAGGCCACCCCGAGCTTCATTCCGAACGTCTTCAGCCCGCTGATCACCTGGGGGCTGGCCTCGCTGATGAATGCTCCCAGCTCGCATGCGGCCGAGAAAAGCGCTGCCGTCTTCATCTCGATGATCCGGTAGTAGTCGGCTGTCGAAAGCTTCAGATCGAAGCGCCTCTGGGTCTGGATGATCTCCCCCGAGCAGACCTCGGAGGCAGCATCGGCGATCCTACGGCAGATGTCGCTGTTGCTGAAATTGGTCGAAAGCTTGAGGGCGTGGGCGAAGAGGCAGTCGCCGAGCAGGACGGTGATTGCGTTTCCCCACTTTGCGTTTGCGGTGGGCTGGTCGCGCCGCAGTTCAGCTCCGTCCATGATGTCGTCATGAACCAGAGTCGCGATGTGGATCAGTTCGAGGATCACCGCGAGATCGACGTGGCTCGCCGTGATTTTCCCCGTCGCTCCGGCGGAGAGAAGTGCCAGCGCCGGACGCAGGCGTTTCCCCCCCGCTTCACAGACATAGGACACGTAGCCCTCGACAGCCGGATCAAATGTCTTCGCCTGAGCACGGATCCGTTCCTCGACCGTGTAGAGGTGCGGGTTGATCAGTTCAAACGCGTCGGCGAAGGAAATGGGTTCGGTGGATGTCATGGCTTCAGATCGTATCGGCTTTCCATGCGAGGATTCGGCGGATGATGAAAAACGGGATCACGAGGGCTACCGCAACAGAGGCCGCAAGCAGGGGGCCGGGAATCACACGGGCCCGATCGTGGGCGACAGCGCGCAAACCGGCGGTGACGGCCTCCTGAGGGCTGACCACGAAAGCGGAGAACGTTTTAAAATGATCCGACATGTCCAGTTCCCCTTCGCGGGTGGCTGTACCAAAAAATTCCGTCGGCACCGGACCCGGGCAGAGTGCGGTGACGGTGATCCCCTTGGGCCGAAGTTCGATGGCCAGTGCCTCCGAGAAGCTGGTGACATAGGCCTTGGTTGCCGAATAGACCGCCATGTTCGGCAGCGGGAAGAAGCTGGCTACGCTACTCACGTTGAGGACGGCGGCGCGTCCGGACTTCAGCATGGAGGGAAGGAGAAGATGAGTGAGATGAGTCAGCGCCCCGATATTCACATCGAGCATGGACTTCACCCGCTGCCATTCTCCCGCTGCAAATTGTCCGTGATCTCCCAGACCGGCATTGTTGATCAAAAAATCAACGGAGATGCCTTCCTCCTTGAGCCAGGATGCGAGTTCCACCCGCTTTCCTTCGTCGGAGAGATCTGCGCCATAGGTCCGCACCTCCAGCCCGACGTGAATCCGCCTCAGCTCCTCTGCGAGTTCGTCGAGGCGCTCCCTGCGTCGTGCCACAAGGACCATTCCCCGGGCGTAGGGAGCCAGTTGGCGTGCAAACTCCGCTCCAAGACCTGACGAAGCCCCCGTGATCAATGCTGTGCAGCCTTCAAAAAATTTCATACCTTTAAGAATCTTGATGATTGTTCACAACCTATCCAGCCAAAAACCATTTACGACTGCCGATGGTTCCCGGATACGCAGTATCCTCGACCGGTCGAACGCCCCGGTCCAGAACCAAAGCCTTGCCGAAGCCACCGTGCCTGCCGGGACCTCCACCCAACGGCATTACCACCGTGCGAGTGAGGAATTCTACTTCATCCTTGAAGGGGCCGGCAGGATGGAAGTCGATGGGACATCCCGCATTGTCGCACCTGGAGATGCGATCCTGATTCCCCCCGGATCTCGCCACCAAATATCCGCCACCACCGCCACCCTCCGGTTTCTCTGCTGTTGCGCGCCTCCCTACGCCCACGAGGATACGTATTTCGACTAAAAGTCACATTCGCGGTGACGGGTGCATTTCAAATCGCCCCGCTTCGGATTTCGATGAGGTGGCTATTGAACGGGGTTTTGCCCCACATGGGGCGGACGGAGACCGAAAGGGCAGGGGATTGGAATGCGGCACCGACTTCCTGTCTGGTGGGAAAATGACAATGCCCGCCGCGGATCCAGCCGGAAGCCCGGACAAAACCCTCCTCGATCATGGTGGCAAAGTATCGCCAGCTTGAATCGCGGAACGTGGTGCGGATGAGCGCGCACCCGCCCGGGGCGATCCGTGCGGCAACGGATTCCATCACGGACCGCTGCTCTGCGGGTTTCATGTAGTGCAGGACATCGAGGAGGACGACATCTCCCGAAAAATGCGGCAGTGACCTGGCATCGCCCACGCGAAAATCCAGATCGGGGTAGTGACTTGCCACCAAATCGCAGGCGGAGGTGATCTTTCCGGCATCGGGTTCGATCCCGAGAATCGACTGGTTGCAGCCGGACTCCCGGAGATAGGCAGCGAGGAGACCGACGCCACAGCCAACGTCGAGAAGTGGCCGGGCAGAGTCGCGAAGGATGTCCGCGACGGCGGGGTATGCAGGATCCCACGCAGCCTTCCCTTTCGCATAGCCGTGAAGGAAGCAGAAATTTTGAAAGCGCATCGCCGCACGCTCTGCCGCACTCAAGGGTGCCTCCTTTGCAGAAACCAGAGAAATGCCCCCGGGATTCCCCACAGCGCGGACATCAGATATCCGGCGAGCGAAATCGAGACGGCGGTGGCTGACGGCACAGATGCCAGCGAGCCGAGCAACAACACAAAGACCCCCTCACGAACCCCGACCCCACCAAGGCTGATAGGGAGTCCCGAGAGGATATCCACCGTGGGCATGAGCGCGAGAAACCGGCCCATGCCGGGATTCATGCTGTAGGCAAGCGCCGAGAAGTAGTAGGTCATGAAAAAGCAGCAGAGCATGACCAGCGAGAGGCAAAGGGCGAATGCCGTGCGCGGCCACTGAACGGCGCACTGGAAATAGACACCGGAAAGTTCGAGCAGTTTGCTTCGCCCGGGCCACCGTGAGGGGAGGCGGGAAACGACCCCCACCGCGGAAAGAGCCACGGAAAGAATGATCAGGACCCCGAGCGCCAGGAGATAGAGGGCCATGACATGGACAAGCCCCGCTACCACCGGGCTTGTTGTCAGCCAAGGCAGTTGCCACGCCATGAGGGTGCCCCCGAGCACGATCATGGACACGGATCCGGCAAGCCGGTCCATGAGCACAGAGAGGGCCGAGCGTGCGAGGTCGTGTCCCCGCGCCGCCAGCAGCCCTATTTTAACGACATCCCCCCCGGCTCCCCCTGGAAGAAACAAATTACAGAAAAGCCCGGCAAAAAAGATGCCTGTGGATTCCTGCAGCCCGATATCCACGCCCGCCATCTTGAGGAAGATCCGCCAGCGCATGAGGCAAAGGACCTGGACAATGCCGGCCAGCAAAAATCCCCCGGCCAGCCATAGGGGATCGGCGGAAAGAAGGACGGAGGACAGATCTCCCCGGAAACCAGGCCGGGAGAATAGCCATGCCAGCAGCACTAGGCTTACGGCAGCCTGCAAGGCAACGAGGGCACGGGATTTTTTCGGTTCTGTCACGAAGCGGGTTAACCTGACATTTGAAGGCCCTTGAGGTCAATGGCGGGCAGGACGGCCTTTCGCGGTAGTCCTTAAATATTGCCACAGCTGGGACAATGTTTATGAGTGCGCATCGATCCGCGGAGGTTGGCTACCCGCGGGGATGAAATTTTTTAATGACCGCTTTCAGGCCGCTCTTCTCGACATGTGTATAGATTTGAGTTGTCGAGATGTCGGCATGTCCGAGCAACTCCTGAATGATGCGCAGGTCAGCACCTCCTCCGAGCAGGTGTGTCGCAAAGCTGTGGCGGAGGAGGTGGGGATACACATTCGCCTCGATGCCCGCACGTGCGGAATACTGCTTGATCAATTGCCAGACTCGCTGCGGGGTGAGTTTTTTTCCCCGGACTGATAAAAAAACCTCCGCACCGGTCCAGGGTCGGACGACTGGCGGACGTCCGGATTCAATATATCTGCGGATGGCGGTGGCGGCCGGATTGCCAACAGGTACAAGGCGGGTCTTGGAACCCTTGCCGGTGACCCGGATAAAACCCGAATCCAGATCAAGATTTTCCAGACGGGCAGCGCAGAGTTCGGAAACCCGGAGCCCACTTGAGTAGAGGAGTTCCAGGATCGCGCGGTCGCGGCTGCCTTGAGGATCGGAGGGCTGGATGCTCTCAATCAGCTTCTGGACCTGCTCCACTCCGAGTGTGTCGGGCAAGTGCTTTTCCGGTCGGGGCAGGGAAAGGGACTCCGCTGGGTTGACCAGCCACCCCTGTCGCGCAACCAGAAAGCGGAAAAATATCCTGAGGGCTACCGCATCGAGCCGGACCGATGCCGCTTCGAGGCCGCTGCGTTTTCTGGATGCGAGAAAATCTGTAATGTGCCCGGGGGTCACGGATCTCAAACCGGTGATTCCTTCCGCGGTCTCCGACCACTTTGCAAAAGCTTCAAGGCTCCGCTGGATGATCAGTTGGTAGTTGGTGGAAAGCCCTCGCTCGGTGGCCAGATACATCAGGAACTGCTCGATCTCGGGTGACATAAAAAATGATCGCCGCAGCAGGTTCTCGCCGAGAACGCTAAGGATGAGAGGTCAGCCCATGCAACCGGACTACCAGTTTTTGATCCACTTCGGCTCGTTGGTTGCGTTGGTTGCGGTGGTTGAGCCACCGGCCGTCGACCAGAGATCGAAGAAGTTCGAACCGTTGCGGCTGCTGGACCCGGGATACTGGTAGCCGTAAGTGGTTCCAAAGGGATCCACGATATTACCGTTCGTATTGGTCATCCCTTTGTTGAATTCGAAATAAACCTTTCCGCTGCCATCGGTCGGCATGAGGTTTGTCAGAAGATATTTGTTATTCGCCCCGGGCAGGTTTGTTCCGCCCGGGTAATCTCCGTTATCCGCCTTGTAGCGCTCCAGGGCGGTTTCCATGGCGGCGATTTCCGCCGTGGCGCGCGACATGGCGCCCTTTTTCTGGATGTATCCGGCAGCGTTGAGGATCAAGCCCGCCAGGATCGCAATGATCGCAATGACGACGAGAAGCTCGATGAGGGTGAATCCTGCGAATGCGGAATGCGGAATGCGAAATGCGGAATGAATACCACCCGCGCTCCGCGCGGCATTCGGACGCAAAGCGGCCCACTTCCGACTTCCGACTTCCGACTTCCACATTTTCTTCATCATGTCTGCGCCTGCATGCCGGTGATGATGCTGATGAGAGGCAGGAAGAGGGCGATGACGATCGTGCCGACGATGATGGCAAGGAAGACGATCATGATCGGCTCCAAAAGCGAGGTGAGGCCTGAGACCGCGTTGTCCACCTCATCATCATAGACCTCGGCGACCTTGAGGAGCATCTCCGGCAGTTGGCCGGTTTCCTCGCCGACATCGATCATGCTGATGACCATCGGGGGGAAAACCCCGCTGGCCTCGAGCGGCTGGACGATGGATTCGCCTTCCTTGACGCTGTCGTGAACCTTGGAAATGGCGTCGGCGATGACCATGTTGCCCGCGGTCTCCCGGGTGATATTGAGCGCCTGTAGGATCGGCACACCGCTTGTGACGAGTGTTCCCAGAGTGCGGGTGAATCGGGAAATCGAGCTCTTGCGGGTGAGGTCGCCGAAGAGAGGAGCCTTCAACTTGATGCTGTCGATGATTTGGATGCCCTTCTTCGTCTTGCTGACCACCTTGTAGAGGATGATGAGAACGACGATGGTCCCCACGATCTCCAGCGAGTGGTTTTTGATCAGATTGCTCGAGTTGATCACGAATTGTGTGAGCGCGGGAAGCGGCTTGCCCCCGAGCATGTCCGCGAAGATGGCCTCGAATTTCGGGACGATGAAAACGAGAAGGAAGGCGAGGATAACGATCGCGATGACCAGAACGATGATCGGGTAAAACATCGCTGCGACGACCTTGTTTTTGATCTTCTGGGCCTTTTCCTGAAATTCCGCCAAGCGGAGAAGAACCAGTTCCAGAACACCGCCGAGCTCGCCGGCTTTCACCATGTTCACGTAGAGTTTGTTGAAAATTCTCGGATGACCGCCGAGGCTTTCAGAAAAGGTTCCGCCGCCCTGGACGGACTCGGCTAGGTTTATGATCACGCCTTTGAGCACCGGGTCCGGCTCCTGTTTGGAGAGCACGGTGAGCCCGCGGAGGAGCGGCAAGCCGGCATCAATGAGCGTGGCCAGCTGGCGGGTGAAGATCATCAGGGTCTTCGGCTTTATGGTCTTCTTTTGAAGGAAAGGAATGTTGATCTTGATCTCTTTCCTGGCTGCGGACTGAGCCTTTGCAGGGCTTTTGGTTTTGACTTTGGCACCCTTTCCTTCCTCAGCGATGCTTTTCGGGAAATACCCGGACTGCCGCAGTTGCCCGAGAGCATCGTTTTGGGATTCGGCTTCGATGACTCCGGAGGATTCCTGTCCCCGTGAGTCAAGTGCAACGTATGAATATCTCGGCATAGTTTTGGCGGGACCTGAAAAAAATCAGGCTAATTGCCGGCTGCCTGGGTGTCGAGTAAAGAAAACCTACCCTCCGACATATGGGTTGTGCGCTTTTTCAAACTCCACCGTCGTTGAGGGACCGTGGCCGGGAAGCACGACAGTCTCATCGGGCAACGCGAAAACTTTCTTTTTGATTCCCTCGAAGAGAAGCGGACCATCGCCGCCTGGCAGGTCCCATCGCCCGACGCCACCGCGGAACAATACGTCGCCGCCAATCAGAATCCCCTCTCCGGGAAAGAAAAAACAGATGCTCCCCGGGCAGTGGCCGGGGACATGAAGGATTTGCATGCGGGTTCCGGCCACATCACACGAATCGCATTCATTCAGGAGGCGGTCCGCCTCAAAAGGCTCGATTTCCAGCTCAAACCCATGGCGGCGGAAAAATCCCGCATCGGTGACCATGGGGGCGGTATCCGGGTGATAGGCGATCTTGCACCCGTGGCGGCGCTGGATTTTGGCGGCATCCGCGACGTGGTCGAAATGGCCATGCGTGAGAAGGAGCCAGTCGATCTTTTCCCGCGCAAACTTTTCGTCCGCTCCCTGCGGAGCGTCAAAAAGGAGGTTTCCCCCCTCGGATTCGAGAAAAAATGCATTGGTATCCAGGGGGCCGCCGGTGAACGATTTGAACTGATTCATTGTTTTGTGGTCTGATTTCTCATGACGAAGTTTGATTTTCCAATGGTTCTCTGCAAGGTTTTCGCGTCATTCATGAGAAATATCTTTCCAATGCGGGTGTTCGCGGTGCTTGCAGCAGGCCTGATTTCGACGGCTTTTCCGGCCTCCGCGGCCGTATCCCCGGATTCCGGGCAGGTGGCCCTTGCGGTGGCCCGCTGGCTCGAGCAGGCTCATTACAGCCGCCAAAAGCTCGATGATGCGATGTCGGCGAAGCTCTTGACCACCTATCTGGAACTCCTGGACTACAACCGTCTCTATTTCACTCAGCAGGACGTGGATGAATTTCAGAAAAAATTCGGCAGCAGCCTCGACGATGCGATTTTCCGCGGCGATCTCAGCCCGGCTCACGAAATTTTCGCACGCTTCAAACAACGCGTCGAAGAACGCGTCGCAGGCAATAAAAAACTCGCCCAGAAAAAATACGATTTTTCGCGCAAGGAACAAGTCCAGCTGAACAGGCAGAAGGCGCCGTGGCCGAAGGACACGGCAGAGGCTGACCGGCTTTGGAAGGACCGCGTCGAAGCGGAACTCCTGCAGGAACATCTCAGCGAAATCCAGATCCGGCCGCCGGATCAGACAGTCGTCAAGCGCTACGAACAGGCGTTGCGCAACGTCCGCGAAATGGAAAACGACGATGTGGTCAATTCGTTCCTGAGCGCGCTGGCCCAAACCTACGATCCCCACTCGGAATACATGAGCCCCGAGGAGATGGAGAATTTCAATATCTCGATGAAGCTTTCCCTCGTCGGCGTGGGGGCGGTTTTACGCAGCGATGACGGGTTCGCCCGGGTGATGGAGGTTGTGCCGGGGGGGCCGGCGGATCTGGACGGACGGCTCAAGGAAAACGACCGGATCGCTGCGGTCGCACAAGGCGACGGGGAATTCGAGGATGTCGTGGACATGAAACTCGACAAGGTCGTGGAGAAGATCCGCGGCAAGAAAGGTTCATTGGTCCGTCTTCAGGTGATTCCAGGCGATGCGGCAGATCCCTCAAAGCGGCACATCGTAGACATCACGCGCGACGTGGTTAAGCTGAAGGATTCCGAGGCGAAAGCTGAAGTGCTCGATGTCGAGGGGCCAAATGGTAAGGCGACGAGGATTGGTTGGATTACTCTTCCTTCATTCTACGCAAACATGAGTGGCGGCGGACCCGCCAAAAGCACCACCGAGGACGTGGCAGCGCTTCTGGGGAGGCTGAAGCAAGAAGGCATCGAGGGACTTGTTGTGGACCTGCGCAAGGATGGAGGAGGGTCCCTTGAGGAGGCGATCAACCTGACCGGACTCTTCATCCCGAAGGGACCTGTTGTGCAGGCGAAGGATCCCAACGGAAAAATCACCGTGTCCAGCGACACCAACCCCGGCATCGCGTATTCCGGGCCCATGGTCGTTGTCATGAACCGTCTCAGCGCTTCTGCGAGCGAAATTTTTGCGGCGGCACTGCAGGACTATGGGCGTGCGGTGATAGTCGGGGACGAGAGAAGTTTCGGTAAGGGGACTGTGCAGACCGTGCTCGATATCGGGCGGGTCATGCCGTTTTTCAGCCTCGGAGCGGCTGATGCGGGCGCACTCAAAATGACGATTCAGAAATTCTACCGCGTGCGCGGCGGGTCCACCCAACTCAAGGGGGTTGAGTCGGATGTCATTCTTCCGTCCCGCACCGACAATGTCGAGATCGGTGAGGGGTCGCTCAAGAACCGGCTGGAATACGACGAGGTCGCTCCCGTGAAAATCACCGACTCCCCGACGCCGCTCTTCCTGGATGAACTGCGCGCGAATTCCAAAGCACGCATCGGCGCTGATCCGGAATTCCTCTATGTCAGCGAGGACATGAAGCGGCTGCGCGAGCGGATCGAGGCCAACACGATTTCCCTCAATGAAAAAGAGCGCCGCAAGGAGCTCGCCGACGAGAAAGCCCGCAAGGAACAGCGCAAGGTGGCACGGCTCGATCACGGCCCGCTTGTCAAAGCGCAGGTCTGGCAGCTCACGCTTGATGATGTCCGCTCAAAGCGCGAGAAACTCGAGCAGGTTGCCTACGAACGCGAACGGGAAAAACGCTATATCGATGACCCGGAGGAGGCGGCAGCCGAGAAGAAGGACGGCCCGCAACCACCCGAGCCGGATCCTGTCCGGAACGAAACCATCCGCATCGCCGAGGACCTCATCTCGCTGACGAAACAACTCAAGACCGCCAGCGTCGGCGGGAACTGAACAATTCCACTGGGATTTTCCCGAAGAGGGATTGGACGATGAATATCCCGCCTACGGCGGGCTCTGCGGAGATGGCTTCGCATTTTGGGAAGCGCTATCGCGCTGGCAGTCGAACTGCGGAATGTTGACTCGCGACCTCCCGCCGCCTCGGCCCTTCGGGCTCAGCCTTCGACTGATCTACCGCCCGGTCTCCCGGGCCGTTTGGTTCTCGTCCCGTCGAGAAGGAAGTGGGGTGGTCGACGGGACTCGAACCCGCAACAGCCAGTACCACAAACTGGAGCTCTACCATTGAGCTACGACCACCATATCCAGCAGCATCCCTGCGGACGTACTGAAAGAAGGAATCATCCTTTCAGCCACGAAATTTGTCAACGTGGTTCTCTATTTACGAAACAAAACCAATTCGGGGTTGACCAGCACCGCGCGCGCGGTAAAATCCCAACTCTCTTGCGGGTATAGCTTAATGGTAAAGTTCCTGCCTTCCAAGCAGGCCATGAGGGTTCGATTCCCTCTACCCGCTGATTCAATCCTTCCCTGTGCCGGGTTTTTTCCGTCCAGGGGACAGGATTTCCGCTTGCCCATCGATCCGCCGCTGCAGGCTTCCGCAAACGTGGTCGCACATGTCGAAGATCGATTTGTCGGCGATATGGTAGATCACGTTGAGTCCCTCTTTCCTGCGACCGAGAATCCCGGCGTCCGTCAGCGCCTGCAGCTGGCGGGAGACATTCGCCTGCGTCAGTCCTGTTCCCTCCACCAGCGCGGAGACATTTTTTTCCCCGCTCTCCAGGGCAATGATCAGCTTCAGCCTGCTAGCCTCGCTCAGAACGCGGAAGCGCGCGGCGATCATCTCCAGGGCTTCCGCCCCCATTCCTGCGCGCTTGGATTGATTGGCCATGACTTGAAAAAATATGTTCATCTTTTAATTGACTATATAACTGTATAGCTATATTGTCAATCACATGAACGAATGTGTTATTGATCTTTCATTGAAGTGTTCCGCGTGCGGGGAGGCAAGGGGAATATGAGCCGCAGCCTGGTGTTTGCGCTGGTTGGGGCGTTGGCGGGCGGGGCCCTTGGATATTTCGGATCGTGCAGTTCGGGAACCTGTCCGCTGACCTCGACGTGGTGGGGCGGGGCGGTTTATGGTGGGCTGTTTGGATTTCTGATCGGACAAAGTTTATGAGCACAAAATTTCAAATGGTGTGGGTTCTGGTGTTGGTGTTTGCGGTTTCGTGCAAGCCGGAGGCCGGAAGAGGCTTGGAGAAAGCGAAGCCATCCATTGTTGTGGCGACAACGGTGGTGGAGTCATCTCCGCGCGAGGTGTCGGAGGACGTGGTCGGGAGTGTTCGGACGAAGACGCGGGCGGTTGTCGAGGCGAAGGTGAGCGGCCGGATTGCTTCGATGCCGGTGGTGCTCGGGCAGAAGGTCGCGGCCGGTGATTTGCTGGCGGAGATCGAGGCAAAGGAGATTCAGGCCAGGTTCGAGCAGGCGAGGGCCCAGCGGGAGCAAGCCTCGCGGGATCTGGACCGGGCGACGTCGCTGATGAAGAAGCAGGTCTCCAGCCGGCAGGAATACGATGCGGCGGAGGCTCGCTTCAAGGTCTCCGATGCGGCAGTGCGGGAGGCGCAAACGATGCTCGGCTATGCTCGTGTCACCTCTCCGTTTGATGGAGTCGTTTCGAGAAAGCTCACGGATGTCGGCGATCTGGCGGTGCCGGGCAAACCGCTTCTGGAAATCGAGGAGTTGGGGACCCTGCGGTTCGAGGCCGATGTGCCGGAGGCCCTCATTTCCGGAGTGGCAGCGGGGCAGAAAATCCCCGTTTCGGTTCCTGCTGTCGGAAAGACATTCGGAGCGACAGTCGTGGAGGTCTCGCCGACGGCGGACAATTCGAGCCGGACATTTCTCATCAAGCTTGAGCTTCCGCAGGAGAAGCTGCTCCGCGCGGGCCAGTTTGGAAGGGCATCGATCCCCGTCGGCCGCGCCGATTCCATCCGGGTCCCGGCGGGCTCCGTGCTCCAGCGCGGGCAGATGGAGCTGGTCTTCGTAGTTTATGACGGGGCCGCGAGAATCCGTCTGGTGAAGACAGGAAAACGTTTTGGGGAAACGGTGGAGATTCTATCCGGGCTGGCGCCCGGCGATCGGATCGTCACGACAGCTCCGGCCTCCCTCGTCGACGGCCAGTCCGTGGAGGCCGGGAAATGACGGACGAAAGTCAGCAGGGGCTTGCCGGGCGGGTGGCGCAGACGTTTATCGATTCCAAGCTCACGCCGCTCCTGGTGGTGACCTCGGTCCTGCTCGGGATCTTTGCCGTGATCATGCTTCCCCGTGAGGAGGAGCCGCAAATCAAGGTCCCGATGATTGATGTGCTCGTCACGATGCCTGGGGCAAGCGCGAAGGAGATCGAGGAGCGGGCGACCCGCCCGATGGAGCAGTTGCTTTGGGAAATCCCGGGGGTGGAATATATCTATTCGACCTCACGCCCGAGCGAGAGCCTCCTCATCGTGCGCTTCCTTGTGGGATCGGACATCGACCGGAGTCTGGTGCTCCTCAGCGAAAAGCTGCGCGCCAATTTCGACCGGATCCCGCCCGGGGTGGGGGCACCACTCATTAAGCCGCGTTCGATCGACAATGTGCCGATCCTTGCCCTGACATTTCACAGCAAAAACTATGACCACCTGACGCTTCGCCGCATGGCTGCGGAAGTGGCGGATGCAGTGAAGCAGGTGCCGCTTGTTGCGGAGACGCATCTCATTGGCGGAGCGAAGCGTCAGCTGCGCGTCCAGCTCGATCCGGCCCGGCTCGCGGCCCGCAACCTCAGCCCGGCAGGAATTGTCCCGATGCTCCAGCAGGCAAACCGACAGTTCGCATCCGGTGGGCTCACCAGCAACGATAGGGAGGTTGCGGTGGAAACCGGTGCTTTTCTGCAGACGGCCGATGACGTCGGCAATGTGGTCGTCGGGGTGAACGCGGGAAAGCCGGTTTACCTTCGCGAGGTGGCCGACATTGTGGATGGGGCGGAAGAGCCCGAGCAGTATGTGTTTCATGGATCCAACGGAGAGGGAAAGACCCAGGTGGAGGAGCCCGCCGTTACGTTGAGTCTCGCGAAACGTCCCGGCGCGAATGCGATTGCCGTGGCCGATGCGGTTTTGAAAAAGGTGGACGGACTCAAGGGGAACCTGATCCCCTCGGATATCGAGGTTTCCGTAACGCGCAATTACGGCGAGACCGCTGCGGAAAAATCCAACGAACTGCTGATCCACATGGCGATCGCGGTGATCAGCGTGTCTCTCCTGATCCTGTTTGCCCTGGGATGGCGCGAGTCCCTGATCGTGGCCGTGGCCATCCCGTCTACTCTCGCGCTGACGCTGCTGGTTTTTTATCTTCTCGGTTTCACGCTCAACCGGATCACCCTCTTTGCGCTGATCTTCAGCATCGGGATTCTTGTCGACGATGCGATTGTCGTTGTTGAAAATATCGTCCGCCATTTCCACCTTCCGCACAACCGCGGGAAAAACTGGGCGGGAATTGCAGTTGAGGCGGTCAACGAGGTCGGCAATCCGACCATCCTGGCGACGTTTGCGGTGATCTTCGCCGTGCTTCCGATGGCGTTCGTTGGCGGCCTGATGGGCCCCTACATGCGTCCGATCCCGATCGGGGCGAGCGCGGCCATGCTGTTTTCTCTGGCGATCGCATTTGTTGTGACCCCGTGGGCGTCCGTCCGCGTCCTGCGCTGGTGGGGCGGCGAGAAGCGTCTGCTCTCGCACTCTCCTGTCGTGGACGACGGCAAAGCCCACTCGCACTTCGAACACGAGGAGGATTTATTTACGAGGTTTTACCGGCGCATCATGGGGCCGTTGATCCAGAACGGGGCGGCCCGGTTCAAGTTCCTTGTCGGTATCTGTCTGCTTCTTCTGCTGGCCATGGCCACCGTGGGGATTGGCTGGGTCAAGGTGAAGATGCTGCCGTTCGACAACAAGAGTGAGTTTCAGGTCATCCTCAACATGCCGGAGGGATCGTCGCTCGAGCGCACTGCTTCTGTTGCCCGCGAGATGGCGGCGGCTTTGCGCAAGGAGCCCGAGGTAACGGATTATCAGATCTACACCGGGACGGCATCCCCCTTCAATTTCAACGGACTGGTCCGGCACTACTTCATGCGGCGAGGGGCGAATGTCGCCGACATCCAGGTCAACCTGCTGCCCAAGCACGACCGCAAGGCCCAGAGCCATGACATTGCGAAGCGCGTCCGCCCGGCGCTCACCGCGATCGCCGACAGATATCATGCTCGCGTGGCCGTGGCGGAGGTGCCTCCAGGTCCTCCAGTCCTCCAGACGCTTGTCGCCGAGATTTACGGACCTGACGAAGTCGCCCGCCATGCACTTGCCCGCAAGGTCATCGAAATCTTCAAAAGCACGCCGGGGGTTGTGGACACCGACTGGTATATCGAGGCCGACCAGCCGAAGGCGCGCTTTGTCATTGATAAAGAAAAAGCCGCGCTTCACGGGATCACGGCGGAGACGATCTCCCAGACACTGCGCCTCGCCGTAGGCGGACAGGCGGTTGATCTGCTCCACCTTCCGAAAGAAAAGGAGGATGTCGACATCGTGCTCGAACTTCCCCGTTCGCTCCGCACGACACCGGAGGAACTCCTCGGTCTACGTGTCCGCTCGGGCGATGCGAATGCCCTTCCCGAGCCCGGCTCCTCGGCATCCGCGACGCCGCTCATTCCGCTTCGCGAACTGGTGACGATCGACAACACGATCACGGACAAGAGCATCTATCACAAGAACCTCATGCCGGTGACCTACGTCATCGGGGATGTGGCCGGGGTCGTGGAGAGCCCTGTTTATGCGATTCTAGCCATGAACAATGCTCTCGCCAAACTCGATACCAAGCAGTTCGGCGGAGACGGTGCGCAGCTCAAAATCTACAATGCCTCGCTCCCGTTCAGCGATGCGCAACCCTCCATGAAGTGGGACGGCGAGTGGCATATCACGATCGAGGTCTTCCGCGACCTCGGGCTCGCGTTCGCCGCGGTGCTCGTTTTGATCTACGCACTCATGGTTGGCTGGTTCCGTTCGTTTCTGACCCCTTTGATCGTCATGGCGGCGATCCCGTTCTCGCTCGTCGGCATCCTTCCCGCTCATGGGCTCATGGGCGCCTTCTTCACCGCAACATCAATGATCGGTTTCATGGCCGGTGCGGGGATCGTGGTGCGCAACTCGATCATCCTGGTGGATTTTATCGAGCAACGCATTCGGGAGGGGATGCCGCTGTCGGAGGCTGTGATCGATGCCGGGGCCGTTCGTTTCCGCCCGATGCTCCTCACGGCGATGGCGGTCGTCGTCGGAGGCGCGGTGATTCTCTTCGATCCGATCTTCCAAGGACTGGCCATCTCCCTGATGGCCGGCGAAATCGCTTCGCTCCTCATCAGCCGCATGGCTGTCCCGGTGCTTTACTACATGGCAAACGCCAGGAAAACCGTCTGAATTCTAAATGTATGGCGGGAAGAACCGGGCCCTTCTCCGTCGTGCATAGCGGCGTGTCATTTGCCCGGTTTCGGCATCGTTTGGGGGAAGACTTTCAAGCCTGCCGCCCTCGCAAGCTTCCGCTGATGTTCGTCGAACGAATGGAGTGAGTCCGCGCCGATCAGCAGGGCCGCAGCCGTTTGCAGTATGTCCAAGGAACGGGCCGGGATTTCCGGGGTGTGCCGCTTCGATAGCTCACGTGCCTTCCGGTAGTGCTCGCTTTGCGGGATGTCGCGCCTGGCAAGAATGCCGTCCGCAAGGTCTGCCTCGACCTGGCGGAATGCCGCGTCATGCTCCGCCCGCGTGATTGCCCCCTCCCTCAAAGCCCGCCGGATCGTGTTGGCAACCTCCAACTCCGCAAGCAGAGTGTAGGGTATGCTCTCCGTGAACCGCGCAGCCAGCGGGGCCGCGTGACGGTGGAAGAAATCGCCGGGGAGCAGCAGGGCAAGCAGGAAACTGGAATCGCAAAAGGTCACTCGCCGCGCTCCTTGGAGAGCATGGTAACGGCACTTTTTTCCAGCCGCCCGCCAGCCGGCGCCGCACCGCCGAATCGCGCACGGAAGTCGGGCCGCGCCGTATCGCCGGCCGGGTTGAGAGTCGCTACGACGCGTTTTCGCTTTGTAATGGTGATGCTTTCGCCCTCGAATAGCAGGGCCTCCAGCCTCGGGAAATGGGACCGCAACTCGCGGATCGTAGCCGTTTTCATCGTGAATCAGTATTGCGTCACAATACCGCTTGTGTCAATACCGTCATCTGAGGTTTGGAGGCTCACAAAATTCAATGATTCTTTATTGATGCGGGTTTGCTGATTGAAAACAGGGCACTGTTGGTGGTTTTCTCCTGTCCGGAATGATCAATACATATTTGGAAACCGCCGAGGAGGCGGCCCGTGCGGCGGGAGGGCTGCTTCGCTCGCACTTCGGGCGCCCGCTGACGGTGGACGAAAACCACGCCCATGACATCAAGCTGGAGTTGGACAAGAGAAGCCAGACGCTCATCGAGTCGCTGATCCTCGGGCGTTTTCCCGGGCATGCGATCTACGGCGAAGAAGGGATCCGGGGAGACCAGGACAGCGAGTTCCAATGGGTGATCGACCCGATCGACGGCACGGTGAACTTCTTTTACTCGGTTCCGCATTTTGCGATCAGCATCGCCCTGCGCCAGGCGGGCGAGATCATTGTGGGTGCGATTTACGATCCGATGCGGGACGAGATGTGGTCGGTCGTCAAAGGCGGCGTCCCGATGCTAAACGGGAAGGAGATTCATGTTAGTGAGCGGACAGCTCTCGGCGAGGCGATCGTGTCGGTGGGAGTCGCGAAATCGATTGATTCGATCAACGGCAGCCTCCCGCTCTTTGAGAAAATGGTCCGGAGCGCCAAGAAGTGCCGCATGATGGGGAGCGCGTCGCTGGACATCGCCTATGTGGCATGCGGCCGGCTTGACGCCTACATCGAGGGAGCGATCAGCCTTTGGGACGTGGCGGCGGGCATTCTTCTCGTCGAAGCTGCCGGCGGGTCGGTCAAGCTGACTCCTCATGCTTCCCAGCCCGACAAGTTTTCCATCGTGGCGAAGAGCGGAAAGATCGAACTCCCCTCATGATCGCGACCGGGATCGGCTACGATGTTCACCGCCTGGTGATGGACCGTCCGCTCGTGCTCGGAGGGGTGACGATCGAGCATTCCCTCGGGCTGGAGGGGCACTCGGATGCGGACGTTCTCTGTCATGCGATTGCCGATGCGCTGCTCGGGGCCGCCGGTGAGCCGGATATCGGACACATGTTTCCCAACACCGACCCTTCGATCCGGGGGATCAGCAGCCTGGAGATCCTGCGCAAGGTTCGCGCGCGGCTGGCGGAGCTTTCCATGACGATCAACAACGTGGATGCCACGCTCATCGCAGAGGAGCCCAAGATGTCTCCGCACCTTGTCGGGATGAAGGCTAACATCGGCTCGGCACTCGACCTGCCCCCATCGCGGATCGGGATCAAAGCAACCACGAATGAGAGCCTGGGATTCCTTGGTCGAGGTGAGGGGATCGCCGCGATGTCCAGCGCCTGCGTCGACCGTCCGGAATAAAAATCCATGCCGATCCGATACTTCAACTCGTATTCCCGCCAACTCGAGGATTTTGTTCCAATGGAGGAGGGTCGCGTGCGCCTCTACACGTGCGGACCGACGGTTTATAATTTTGCCCACATCGGGAATTTCCGCGCCTATATTTTCGAGGACCTGCTCCAGCGGCATCTGGAATTCCGTGCCTTCAAAGTCCACCGAGTCATGAACCTGACCGACGTCGACGACAAAACGATTCGGGGTTGCCGGGCGGCCGGAATCCCGCTGGCCGGGTTCACCAAACCCTTCAAGGAGGCGTTTTTTGAAGATTTGAAGACCCTGCGGATCAAGCCGGCCGACCAGTATCCCGAGGCGACCGCCGCCGACCACATCGCCCGCATGATCTCGATGATCTCGGCGCTGGAGGAGAAAGGCCACGCCTACCGGGCCGATGACGGGTCGGTTTATTTCCGCATCCGCTCGTTTCCCGCCTACGGGCGGTTGGCCCACATCGTGCTCGATGAGCTTCAGGCCGGGGTCAGGGTCCGCAGCGACGAATACGAGAAGGAAAATGTTGGCGACTTCGCGCTCTGGAAGGCATGGGACGAGGCGGATGGCGATGTCGGATGGGAGAGCCCGTGGGGCAGGGGACGGCCGGGCTGGCATATCGAATGCAGCGCGATGGCCACCGGAATTCTTGGGCCGCAGCTCGATATCCACTGCGGTGGCGAGGACAACATTTTTCCCCACCATGAGGCGGAAATAGCCCAGAGCGAATGTGTTACAGGGCTCCGGTTTTCAAAATACTGGATGCACTGCAAGCACCTTCAGGTTGAGGGAACCAAGATGGCCAAGAGCGCGGGAAATTTCTTCACCCTCCGCGACCTTATGGACAAAGGCTGGTCCGGGCGCGAAGTCCGCCTCGCCCTCCTCTCGGTCAAATACCGCGAACCTCTCAATTTCACTATGGACGGTCTCGCTGCGGCGCGCAGTGCGCTGGCGCGCCTGGATGAGTGGTCAGCCAGACTCATCGAAACGGCCGGAGCCGCTCCTGCTGAGCCTGTTTCCTTTCCGGAAATGGGCGCTTTCGGGGCCTCTCTCGACGATGACTTGAATATTTCTGCCGCCTTGGCGGCGGTCTTTGAGCTCATCCGCGAGACGAACCGCCTCCTTGACGGAGGGAAACTGGCCCCCGGACAGGCAAGATCACTTGCGGACTGGCTAGCCGACGTCCATTCGGTCCTGGCGTTGGAGCCCGAAGCGGCATCGCTTCCTGCCGAAGTGCAAACGCTTCTCGGGCTGCGCGCCCAAGCCCGCGCCTCCAAAGACTGGAAAGCCAGCGACTCCATCCGTGACCAAATCGCCACCCTCGGATGGACGGTCAAGGACACCAAGGACGGCCAAAAAGCCATCCGACTCTGAATTTCAAACCTCCCAAATTCCCACCATGTTCTCACCATCCAAATTCTTCGATCTCGATCACACGGAACACCGTGTCATCTTCGAAAACCTTGAACACGTCTGGCAGGCGCTTCCGAAAATATCCGCCTATTTGCAGTTCAGATTAAAGCCCGCTATTTTAGGAAAAACAATAGGTAAGCCATTTATCAGCAACCAGGTATTTATTGGACGAGGAACGGTCATTGAACAGGGTGCCATGATCAAAGGGCCTGCGTGGATTGGCGAAAACTGCGAAATTCGCAATGGTTGCTATATCCGCGAAAACGTCATCATTGGGAACAATGTGGTCGCTGGGAATTCGTGTGAGTTCAAGAACTGTCTGGTGTTCGACGAGGCGCAAATCCCGCATTTCAACTATGTCGGCGACTCGTTGCTTGGCTACAAGTCCCATCTGGGGGCCGGAGTGATCCTGTCGAATGTGAAACTCGACAAGACGGAGGTCAGGGTGGCGACAGCCGAAGGGAGCCTTTCCACGGGGTTGCGGAAATTCGGAGCGGTGGTTGGCGACCATGCCGAGGTCGGTTGCAACAGTGTCCTGAGCCCAGGGTCCCTGATTGGAAAGAATGCTATCATCTACCCGTGCAGCCAGTGGCGGGGGGTTCTTCCGGCCTGGCACATCGCCAAACTCCGTCAGGAAGTGACAATGATCCAGCGTCGGGACCGTTCGGCCTGACTTTTTACCCTCATTCCGGAGGGATGGCTCTTCTCCGGAGCGTCAGGATCATTGGCACCATCAGGAAGGGGCAGATGGCAGTAAGAAGGTAGGCGGTCTTGAGTCCGAGTGCCTGGGGTGTAAGCTGATGGCTGAAAAGGAAGGTGGTCCATACAGGTGGGGTGCTGCCCACATGATCGGCAATGAGACCGACCAGCCAGGGCATGACACCGGAGCCGAAATCCCCGGCGGCGGCTAGGATTGCGAAGAGTGAGGCGCCCGCCAGGGGAAATCTCTCCGCGGAGAGGGAGATGGTACCGGGCCACAGCATGCTGACAAAAATGCCGGAAAATCCGGTGGATAGGAGGGCCAGCAAGGGAGAGGGCAGGAGAGACATGGCCAGGCAGGTGAGGCCGGAAAAGACCGCGCTGATCCACATAACCTGAGAAAGGTGGCTCCCACCGCCCTTCAATCCGAACCACACCCGGCCGATGACCATCCCGAGGCCGAACAGGCCGAAGCCGACGAGGTCGGCGATGACTTTGGTATACCCGAGGGCGGTCTCAACATAGGCAGACGTCCATTGGGCGATCGTCACCTCGGTCGCCCCGGCGAGCATCATCACCGCCAAAAGCAGGTAGATCGGCAACCCGCGCATGATGGACCGCAATGTCTGGCGTCGCTCGGGGTCGGCAAGCGGCGGGAGGGGGACCAGCGCGAAGGCCACGGTGTTGAAGACCGGGAAAAGGCTCCAGAGCACCATGATCCATGGCCATGAACGGGCTCCGAGCATATACAGCGCGGCCCCGGTCGCCACGATGACCGCCACCTTGCCGATCGGATAGAACGCATGCAGCACCGCCATTGAGGCACTTTTGTTGTCCGAGGGGAGGGCGTTGATCAGTGGACTCAGCAGAACCTCCAGAAGGCCGCAACCGATCGAAAAAATCACGGTCCCCGTCATGAGTCCATTATACGGGTTTGCCAGGTGAAACGGGCTGAATGCAAAAACCCACAGTCCGATGGCCGAAAGGGCGTTGGCCGCGATGATGAGCGGACGCGGATGAACCCGATCCGCCAGAGCCGTGCAGACCAGATCCACTGCCATCTGGGTTAGGAAATTCACCAGGATCAACCGGCCGATCTGCTCGAACGTCAGCCCGAACTGATCCTTCAGCGGGATGAAGAGCATCGGCGTGATGTTGATCACCAGCGCCTGGATGAACATCCCGAGATGGCAGCACCGGGTGACCCAGCGGGGGGAGGATTTCATGCTTGGAACCCAGTTTGCCGCAGATTTCTACATTGGGGACATCTCAATCTGCGAAAATCTTGTGAATCAGCGATTCAACACTCTTTGGTCGGTGTAGCTGCAGGGGGCAGAATTTATTCCCGGCGGCGTTCGCGGACGGCGGCGAGGATTTCTGCCACGGCCTCGGCCTTCGGCTTGGCTCCGAGGTTGCCTTTTCCGTGGACGCGCAGGCTCACGGCTCCGGCCTCGACATCGCGTTTTCCGATGACGAGCATCGTGTGCACTTTTTGAAGTTCGGCCTTCTGGATTTTCCCCTGCATCTTGTCGTTTGAGGCATCGATGCTGGCACGGATCTCATGCGAGCGAAGTTCAGCAACGAGGGCGTTGCCGCATTCGAGGACTTCTGCGTCGTCACCGATCGTAATGATCCGGACCTGCTCGGGGGCGAGCCACAGCGGAAAGTTTCCGGCGAAGTGCTCGATGAGAAACCCGATGAACCGCTCGTGGGTGCCCAGCGGGGCACGGTGGATGCAGAGCGGAGTCTTGTCGGTGTTATCTTTGTCGCGGTAGGTCAGCCCGAATTTTGAGGGGACAGCGAAGTCCACCTGATTTGTCGCGATCGTGAATTCCCGCCCGATCGCGCTCCAGACCTGGACGTCGATCTTCGGCCCGTAGAATGCCGCTTCGTCGGCGACCTCGATGAAGTTGATTCCACTTGATTGGAGGACCTCGCGAACCATCGCCTCGGTCTTAATCCAGAGCTCCGGTTCATCCACATATTTTTTTCCGAGCTTCGCCGGGTCGTGGGTGCTGAACCGCATCTGGTATTTCCCGAGGCCGAAGATGCCGAAATATTTCAGATACATGTCGTTCACCGCTCGGAATTCGTCGGCGAACTGGTCTTCCGTGCAGTAAATGTGCGCATCGTTCATGTTGAGCGAGCGCACGCGCATGAGACCGAAAAGTTCACCCGACTGCTCGTAGCGGTAGCAGCAGCCATATTCGGCGAGGCGGAGCGGGAGTTCCCGGTAGCTGCGCGGCTCAGCTGCGAAGATCCGGTGATGGTGCGGGCAGTTCATCGCCTTGAGGTAGTAGCGTTCGCACGACGGTCCCTCCCCTTCATCCTTCACCTCCATGGGGGGGAACATCGAGTCCTCGTAATAGGGCAGGTGGCCGGACGTTTTATACATCTTCTCCTTTGCGAGGTGCGGAGTCCGGACGCGGACGTATCCGGCGGCGAACTCGGTTTCCTTGGCCAGCTTTTCGAGCTCCTCGACGAGAACAGTTCCCTTGGGAAGCCAGAGCGGCATGCCCGGGCCGACGTATTCGGAGTCGATCGCGAAGAGCCCCATCTCGGCGCCGAGCTTCCGGTGGTCGCGCTTCTTTGCCTCCTCGAGCATCGTGAAGTAGGCCTCCATCTCGGTCTTGTTTTTAAACGCGGTCCCGTAGATCCGCTGGAGCTGCGGGTTGTTCTCGTCGCCTTTGTAGTAGGCGCTGGCGACATGGGTGAGCTTGAAGGCCCCGATGTTTCCGGTCCGCATGACGTGAGGGCCGGCGCAAAGGTCGGTGAATTCCCCGTTGCGGAAGAGCGTGATCACTTCGCCGTCGGGAATGTTCTGAACGATATCGAGCTTGAACTTCGACGCCTCGCCGCGCGGCCCGAGCGCGGCCAACTCACCCCGTTCCGCCATGGAGACAGCATCGGCACGCGAGAGTTCGACACGTTCGAAAACATGGTTCGCCTTGATCTCGCGCTTCATCTCCTCCTCGATCCGCGCGAAATCCTCCGGTGAGATCCGGTGCGGCAGGTCGACGTCATAATAAAATCCGTTCTCGACCGGCGGTCCGGCGGAAAACTGGGCCTCGGGCCAGATTTTCAAAATCGCCGTGGCAAGCACGTGGGCGCAGGAATGACGGATGCGTTCGAGTTCGGTCATGGAACCGGCTAATCAAACACACGCGCGGCGAAGACCCAACAAAAAACCGGTATGCGGAATCCCGCATAGGGACTATGCTTCGTTTGTCTCCCAAACTTTTTTCAATCGCGAATGAGACAAAACACCATGGCGAATTTGAATCCAGTCGGCGAGAGTCAGCATATGTCCGGGCGTTCCGGACGGTTTTTTACCAACCACCCGGAGTCTCCCTCCCAGCTCAGAAAGGTCGCGTTCCTCGGGGATTACCTGCCCCGCAAGTGCGGAATCGCAACCTTCACCTCCGACCTGCGGAATGCAATCAGCACGCTCTATCCCAGGCTCGAGTGCCCGGTGGTGGTTGTGAATGACCGGGACGAAGGATATGACTACCCTCCGGAGGTCCGTTTTGAAATTCCAGCCCAGGAAGTTGGCGCCTACCAGCGGGCCGCCGATTTTTTGAATCTGAGCAATATTGACGTGCTGAGCGTCCAGCACGAGTTCGGGATTTATGGTGGAGCCTCGGGCGGGCATGTGCTCGGGCTTCTGCGCTCGGTACGGATGCCGGTGGTGACGACCCTTCACACGGTTTTGAAGGAACCCACCCGCGAGCAGAAGCACATCTTCGAGGAAATTGTTTCCCTGTCCTCTCGTCTGGTGGTCATGGCCGGGCAGGGTGCAGAATTTCTCCAGGAGGTCTATGGCGTGACCGAGGAGAAAATCGACATTATTCCGCACGGGATTCCCGATGTTCCGTTCACGGATCCCAGCTTTTTCAAGGATCAGTTCGGTGTCGAAGGAAAGCAGGTCCTGCTGACGTTTGGGCTGCTGTCGCCGAACAAAGGAATCGAGAACGTGCTGAACGCGCTTCCCGAGATCGTCTCGGAGTTCCCGGATGTCGTCTATATCGTCCTGGGTGCGACGCATCCGAGCCTTGTCCGCGATCAGGGGGAAACCTACCGCCTGTCGTTGGAGCGGCTGGCAAAAAAGATCGGCGTGGACAAGCATGTGATCTTCTTCAACCAGTTCGTCGGGCTGTCCGAGCTGATGGAATTCATCGGTGCGGCGGACATTTACATCACGCCGTATTTGAACGAGGCGCAGATCACCAGCGGCACGCTTGCCTACAGTTTTGGAGCAGGCAAGGCGGTGATTTCCACTCCTTACTGGCATGCGAAAGAGCTACTGGCCGACGGTCGTGGGATGCTGGTTCCGTTCCGGGATTCTGCCGCCATCGCCGAAGCGGTGAAGGAGATGCTCGGGAACGAGACCAAACGGCATGCGATGCGGAAGAACGCCTACCTCATGGGGCGCGACATGGTCTGGTCCAACGTTGCCCACCTCTATGCCGCAACGTTTTCCCGCGCGCGCCGCGAGGATGTGAATTCCAACCGCAAGACCTTCCATATCGCCACGCTTGGCCAACGCGAGGGAGAACTGCCGATCTGGAGATTCGACCACCTGCTCCGGATGACCGACCACGTGGGGATTTTTCAGCACGCGATATTCACGATCCCGAACTTCAGCCATGGATACTGCACCGACGACAACGCGCGGGCTCTGATCCTGATGACGCTCCTCCGTGAGTTGGGGGAGAAAACGCCCCAGCAATATCCGCTCACGGGGGCCTATGCGGCATTCCTCCAGCACGCCTTCAATCCTGATACCGGACGCTTCCGTAATTTCATGGGATTCAACCGGGAGTGGCTCGAGGAGGTGGGTTCGGAAGACAGCCACGGCCGGGCGCTCTGGGCATTGGGAACGTGTGTCGGCCGCTCCGGGCGCGAGGACCTGCGCGGCTGGGCCGCCAATGTTTTTGAAGCCGGTCTTTCCGCAGTGGAATCCTTCACGTCTCCGCGGGCCTGGGCGTTCACGATTCTGGGGGTGCAGGAATATCTGCGCACGTTGTCCGGAGACCGTATGGCCAACCGGTTCCGCGAGGAACTGACCGACCGGCTCATGAATCTTTTCCGCAAGGTGTCCTCTGCAGAGTGGATGTGGTTCGAGGATGTTGTCACCTATGACAATGCCAAAATCCCCCATGCCCTGATCCTCAGCGGGAAGTGGACCAGCCGCGGGGATGTTCTAGATGTCGGACTCAAGACGCTACGCTGGCTTGCACAAAATCAAACCGGTTCGGGGGGGTGCTTCCGCCCGATCGGATCCGACGGATTCTGGAAAAAAGGAGGGGATCCCGCATCGTTCGATCAACAGCCGGTCGAAGCCCACGCCATGGTCAGCGCGTGCTTGGAAGCTTACGGCGTCACCAAGGATGTCTTCTGGCTGCACGAAGCCCGGCGGGCGTTTGACTGGTTCCTCGGCACGAACGAACTCGGCATCCCGGTTTACAACCCGCAGACCGGTGGCTGTCGCGATGGCCTCCATGTGGACCGGGTCAATCTGAATGAGGGGGCCGAGTCCACCCTGGCATTTCTGCTCTCACTGGCGGAGATGAAACGCGTTCAGGACCTCGCACTCACCTTCCATCCCGTTTAAGACATGACATCCGATTCCATTCCTCTGAAACGTCAGCCCGTCTTCCTCAAACCGGAGCCGCGGAGGGTGCTCATCCGTCCGTTTCTTCCTGCGGTCGAGCCCCGCGCCATCAATCCCACGGATGCCCCCCGCGCATTGAAAATCCTCGCCCGCATTCTGTCGCTGACTGATGCCGAGGTGGACGCCCTGCTTGACGATGTCTACCGCGATTTCGGCGACCGCCATCAGGAGATCAAGACGATTTTTTCCGACCGGTTCAAGCAGGTGGAAATGTATATCCCCACCGACCGACCACTGTCCGAGAACCGGCGGCTCCTCACGGGGTCGTATTTTACCAACGAATATTCCTTCGAGTGCGCCGCGCTTTTCAATCCGAGCATTGTTCCCCATCCCGACCAGACCGGTGTCCCGGACGGCTCCCTGAAGATCATTTTGAGTCTGCGGGCCACGGGAGAGGGGCATATTTCCTCGATCACATTCCGCTCCGGCCTCATTGATGCGGCTGCCGGGATTACCATCGATCCTCCCTCCCGTTTTGTCCGTGAGCCAAAATATTTTCCCAACACCTCCTACAACCGGGAGTTGTTTCTCCGCAAACTCGAGGAACTCGGCCTCGCGGACGACTTCAACCTCCTCGTGTTGGAGGGGGTGAATGAGAATTTCACGCTGGAGGAACTTCGCAGCGTCATCGAAGTCCACCGTCGATACCATGCCCATGCCGACACCGGGCAGAAGATGCTCATGGTGGCGAGGTCGAACTATGAGTTTTCCTTCGCTCCGGAGCAGGAGGTGTCGGAGCGGATTGTCTTCCCGTTTTCACCGAGCCAGAGCAACGGGATCGAGGATGCGCGGTTTGTGCGCTTCACCGAGCAGGACAAGAGCGTTTGTTACTATGCGACCTACACCGCCTATGACGGGCGCACGATCCTGCCGCAACTTCTGGAGACACGCGACTTCCTGCAGTTCAAGGTCTGCACGTTGAACGGCCCCGCCGTCCAAAACAAAGGGATGGCCCTCTTCCCAAGGCGGGTGAATGGCATGTATTGCATGCTGTCTCGACAGGACAATGAAAACATCCGGATCATGTATTCGGATGATCTTCATTTCTGGTATGAATCGAAAGTCCTGCTCCGGCCAACGGAACCCTGGGAGTTTATCCAACTGGGAAACTGCGGATCGCCCATGGAAACGTCCGCGGGATGGCTGGTCCTCACGCACGGGGTGGGGGCCATGCGGAAGTATTGCATCGGCGCGATTCTGCTCGATCACGATGATCCCTCACGGGTCATCGCGCGTCTGAAAGACCCTCTCCTCAAGCCGGAGGCGGAGGAACGGGAAGGCTACGTGCCAAACGTCGTCTACACCTGCGGAGCACTCATCCACAACGGGATCCTGGTCATCCCGTATGCCATTTCAGATTCAATATCGACCGTCGCAACCGTCCCCGTGGATGCGGTTATTTCGGCGATGGCTCCTGTTTGAGAAAAATTCCTGATGTGGGAAGAAGAATCGGGATCCCGTCCATGACGGGATAAGCGATTTTGAGGTCCGCCCGAATCAAGGCTGACTCCAATTCCGGGGTAAGGAGACTCAGTTCAGCCGGGGTCGCCCTGCGTAAGGTTTGCCCAGTGACAGGACAGCGCAGCAGTTCCAACATGTCATCCATCAAAGGAAACGTAGATCCCGTTCAATATTTTGGCATGGCCGCATCGACCTTTTCCGCCCACTCGCGGATTCCGCCGGTGAGGTTGTAGGTCTTGGTGAAGCCTGCCTTTTGGAGTTCGCGGACGGCCGTTTCGCTGCGCGGGCCGATCTTGCAGATGAAGACCATCTCGTCGGCGGAATCCAACTCGCTCATGCGCGAGGCGAGTTCGCCGAGCGGAATAAGCTTTGAGCCGGGGATGCGGGCGATGTCCCACTCGAAATTCTCGCGCACGTCGACAAGGACAAGTTTGTCGCCACGGTCGAGGCGGGACTTCAACTCCGTGACAGAAATTTCCGGAACCGGCGGTTCGGCATCGTGCGCCTCCTGCGCCTGCGGGATCCCGCAGAACTGCTCGTAGTCGATAAGCTCGGTGATGGAGGGGTTCTCCGAGCAGACCGGACATTTCGGATCCTTCCGGACCTTGAACTCGCGGAATTTCATCTTGAGCGCGTCGAAATGGACAAGGCGTCCGATGAGGGGTTCGCCGATTCCGACGATGAGCTTGATCGCCTCAATCGCCTGCATCACGCCGATCACGCCCGGAAGAACTCCCAGCACGCCACCCTCTGCGCAGCTCGGGACCATCCCTGGCGGCGGAGGCTCGGGGTAGAGGCAGCGGTAGCAGGGACCGCCCAGATGAGGGGCGAAGACCGTGCACTGGCCGTCAAACCGGAAGATCGAACCGTAGATATTCGGCTTCTTCAGGAACACGCAGACATCGTTCGAGAGATACCTTGTCGGAAAGTTGTCGGTGCCATCGATGACGATGTCGTAGCCCTCGACGATTTCACGGGCGTTTTCCGCGGTGAAAAATGCATCGTGGAGCCCGACCTGGACATTCGGGTTCACTTCCTTGATCCGGTCGCGGGCGCTGTTGATTTTCTTGCGTCCGACATCCTTCGTGCCGTGGAGGATCTGGCGTTGGAGGTTCGAATAATCGACCACGTCAAAATCCACGAGCCCGATTGTGCCGACGCCGGCGGCAGCGAGATAAAGCGCGATCGGCGAGCCGAGTCCCCCCGCGCCGATGCAGAGCACCTTAGCCGCCTTGATCCGCCGCTGACCGTCGAGCGTTACCTCCGGCATGATCAGGTGCCGGGAGTATCGCGCGATTTCGTCGTTGCTCAGCTCCACTGCGTCGAGCCGTGATGGATCTAAAATACTTTTGCTCATATCAATAGTTCAGCGGGGCAGGAACATTACCGATCCGGCCCGGGAATGCAAGGAGGCGTCTTTTCAAGCCAGGATCTCGCGGAGCTCCGAAACCCTGCGTGCGAAGAGGTCGAGGGCGGCCTGCACCGGAGCCGGCTGGCTCATGTCCACACCTGCGGATGCCAGCGTCTCGATGGGGAACCTGCTTCCGCCGCTCCGGAGGAAATCCAGATATCGGGACGCATCCCCGGATTCGGTGACCTGTCGGGCGAGAGCGGCAGCCGCCGAGATGCCGGTTGCGTATTTGTAGACGTAGAAGGCGCTATAGAAATGAGGGATCCTCAAGCATTCCAGATCAAGTTCAGGGTCCAGAGCGAATTTGTCGCCGAAGTAGGCGTTCAGGAGGTTCCGGTAGATCCTCTGGAACGAATCCAGAGTCAGCGCTTCTCCTGCCTCCTCGGCGGCGTGGGTATCGCGCTCGAACTCGGCGAACATCGTTTGGCGGTAGAGAGTTCCGCGCAGGTCGTCGATTTGACGGTTCAGGATATACGCCTTCATCCTGCGGTCATCGGTTGTCGCGAGCAGGTGGTCGGTCAGGAGGATCTCGTTGAACGTGGAGGCCACCTCTGCGAGAAAAATCGGGTAGTGGTAGTTTTGGAACAACTGGCTGCGCTGCGCATACCAGGTGTGCATCGAATGTCCTGCCTCGTGCGCAAGCGTGTAGACGTCTGAAAAGACATCCTGCTTGTAGTTCATCATGATGTAAGGCGGACTCGTGAAGGTCCCGTAGGAGAAAGCCCCGCTCCGTTTGCCCTTGTTTTCGTAGCGGTCGCACCAACGACCGCCGCGGAGCCCGTGGCCGAGGACGGTAGTGTATTCGTCGCCCAGCGGAGCAATCGCCGAGAGAACTTTACCCACAGCCGAGTCCCATGGAACGTCGCTCTGAACGTCGTCCACCATCGGGACGTAAGTGTCATAGTGGTGGATCTCATCAAGGCCGAGCACCTGCCTGCGCAGTTCGAAATAATCGAAAAGCGGATTGAGGTTGCTCCGGACCGTGGAGATCAGCCCGTCATAAACCGATACAGGAACATTGTCCGCGAAAAGCGCGGCTTCCCGCGCCGACGGATAGTTCCGAGCCCGCGCATAAAAGACTCCTCCACGCACGGCATTCGCGAGCCCGGCGGCAAGGGTGAATTTGTGGTCGGAAAACTCCGCATAGAACTGGTGGAAGGCCATCTTCCGGACCGATGGATCCCTCTGCTGGAGAAACGAGGAGAACGAGCTTTGTGTCAGTTCCCGTTCTGCTCCGGATCCGTCCTTCACCTTCCCGAACTTCATATCCACGTTCGTGAGCTGGGAAAATGTCTCGCTGTGCCCATGCACGACCGAGGAGCCCAGCGCGAGGAGCCGTTCTTCTGCGGCACTGAGAATATGGGATTTCAAGCGGCGAAGCTTTTTCAGCGGGATCGTCCAGTCGAACAATGCGGGGGAGGCGAGGAAAGCAGCGAATTTGTCGTCCGGAATCGCCTGGATCTCGGGGGCAAGGAATGAAACCGCCTCGCCGACCCGGACCATCACACCGTCCAGCCTGGCTTCGCGGTTGAGGGCGTTCGCTTCTGAACTGTCCTCCGTAACCTTGAGTGCGGCATACTGGTTCAGGCGCTCGACACGAAGGTCCATAGTCTTTTCAAACTCCAGACAGGCAGACAGGGTTTCCGCCGATGCCCCGAGTTTTCCTCTGAACTGTGTGAATTCTGGAAATTCCTTCTGCAGGACGGTGAAATCCGCCTCCCACGCCGCATCATCGGCATAGAGAGGGCTCAGATCCCAGGTGTCGGAAGCCATAATATCGGAGCGTTGAGGAACAGTGGACATGGCGCAGGAGCATACGCAGGTCGCAGCCTCTCTGCAAACCCCACCGAGAGGGAAATCATCGCCGGCTCCGAAAGACTCCTGTTTGAAGGTGGGGATCCGATTCCTTGGCGTGGTGGGGGATGCGCTTCCACCACAAACGGAATGCCTCCCAATGGATCAGCGTGATGATTTTCAGCGTGACCAGCGGATACTTGATCGAGAGGTAAAGGAGGCTTCCCAATGTGAGTTCGCGGCGGGATCCGGTGAGCGTGCTGATGAGAGTTTTTTCGGCGACCTGGTAGTCGTCGATGAGGATGCGGAGGTGCTCGCCAGGAAAATCGAACCGGAAATCGAATTCCAGATCGAGAGTTGAGAACGGGGAGACGTAGAAATGTTTTGGAAGGCGTGCGTGGAACCGGGTGGATTCCGGATCGAGTGGAACCACGAACGGTTTGAGCTCTCCGAATGTGTTTCCAACCTGAACGACCGAAGTCAGGGGCCGGTCTTCGGCATCGTAGCAGAAGAAGACCGAGATCGGGTTAAACGTGTAGCCGAGGAGCCGGGGAAGGGTCAGGAGGCGGATGCGGGCGGGCGTTTGATTTACCCCTTCGCTGCGGAGGAATGTCAGAAGGTTTTCCCGGATTGAGCCCGGTCCAAGCCGGAAGTAATCCGAATCGTGAAGGGCATACACGTTCGGGGAATTTGTGCTGAAGATGGGGATGCCCAGGCTGTCGAGTTCATCCAAGTCGAGGTAGAACAGAAAGATCCTGTAAACGAACTCGTGATTTTTCGGGGCGAGCCGCCGGTGCATGACCGTGCACTCGTAGAGGCACGAATCCTTCATTTGCGGAGGATCGACTGAACGATGGGAGCAAGCTGGACCGCCGAGGAATAGGCGTCCTCGTGAAACCCATGGGCGAAGTAGCTGCCGCAGAAAAAGACTCGCTGGTCGGAGGACCGTGTATTCAGCGAGGGAAGATCGCCCTGCGCGCGCATCGCATCGAGGGTGAACACAGGGTGCGTATAGACCGTCGAGTAGAGAATCTTCTCATCCGGAATCCGCCCCTCGGCGTTGATCGAAACGAAATAGTTTCGTTTCTTTGAGATCCCCTGAAGCGCATTCATCCAATAGTGGGTGGTAGCCCTCACTCCGCCGGCTGGATCATTCTCCAAACGGTAGTTCCAGGAGGCCCATGCCCTGCGGTGGCCTGGCATCACGGACTCGTCGGTGTGGAGGGTAGCGGGGTTCCTCTGGTATCCGAACGGGGAAAGCAGTCGCGCCTGGAACTCATCCGGGGCACTGAGCATTTCCAGAGCTTCATCCGCGTGGGCGGCAATGATCACCCGGTCGAAAACATCCTTTCCTCCGTCCTCCGTCCGAACGGTGACTCCCCCAGTGGTTTCAGCGACCCCGATGACTTTTGCGGGCAGCCGGACCGGTTTGACTGCTGAAAGGATTTTATCCACATAGGATTTTGCCCCACCCTCGACAGTGAACCACGGGTGATGGGTCGAGACGCCGAGGAAACCGTGATTTTGAAAAAACTTGAGCAGGCTGAGGGCCGGAAATTCCAGCATCCGGCGGGGATCTGTCGACCAGACAGCCGAACTCATCGGGACGAGGTAGAAATCCAGAAAGTCCTGTCCGAGCCGGTGCTTGAGAGTGAATTCCGCGACTGTGAGCGGCCCGGTGGCCGGGTCGGCCAGTGCGTCCTGGGCCACGCGGAAGAACTTCAGGATTTGGAAGAGGAGGTTGTAAAAGCGCGGGCGGAGGAGGTTTCGCCGCTGGGCGAAAACTTTGTTGGGACCCATCCCGTTGTATTCGAGCCCGGATGGGATGTGCTGCACGCTGAATGACATCTCCGAGGGCTTCGTATGGACGCCAAGCTCCTCGAATAGCCTGACGAGGTTCGGATAAGTCGCATGGTTGAAAACGATGAACCCGGTATCGATCGGCAGGGATTGTCCGTCCTCCTCGACAAAGACGGTGTTTGAGTGTCCACCCGGCCTGGTTTCCCGCTCGATGAGGGTGATGTCGGCATCATTGCGGAGCTTCCATGCGCACCCGAGGCCGGCGACGCCTGTCCCGATGATCGCGATCCGCTCTTTCACCGTCCGGAAAACTTTCCGCCGGGCGCGGATTCCAGAACCTTCTGCGGAACTCCCTTGATTTCCCAGACGATACCGAGCGCCCCCATGAGGCGGATGACGTAGTAGGAGATATCGATTTCCCACCAGTAGAATCCCTGCCGTGCCGAACCCTGGTAGTGGTGGTGATTGTTGTGCCATCCTTCTCCGAGGGTGAATAGCGCGAGGACGAGACTGTTGCGGCTTTCGTCACCGGTCGGGAAGCGCTTGCTGCCGAGTGTGTGGGCGAATGAGTTCACCGCGCAGGTCGCATGGAAGAGAACAGTGGTGCTGATAAAAAATCCCCAGACGATCATCTGCCAGGGGCCGGTGCCGAGGCCCGGAGACACCGCCTGCAGCAGTGCCCCCCATGCCGCCAGAAGTCCCAATAGCAGCAGAGGACCGATCAGGTCGAAGCGGTTGAGAAATACCAGCTCGGGAAATTTTTGAAGGTCGCGAACCATCTTGTAGTCCGTGGGAAAGTTCCGGCTGCTCGTGAGCCAGCCGATGTGCGACCAGATAAACCCTTTGCAGACCGGCGAGTGGGCGTCGGAGTTCTCGTCCGAATGCGCGTGGTGGTGGCGGTGGACCGATGCCCACCAGAGCGGCCCCCGTTGCACGGCGGTGAGGCCGAGAAGGCCGAATAGGAACTGGACCGCCCGGGATGTTTTATAAGCCCGGTGACAGAAATAACGGTGGTAGAGTCCGGTGATCGCAAACATCCTGATGAAATACAGCGCGACAGCCGTCGCAACGGCGGCCCAGCTCCATCCGGTCCAGATCACTCCGAGGCAGCCGATATGAAGGATGATGAACGGGATGCTCCGGAAAAACTCGAATTTTTCCGGCTTGCTCCGGACGGCATCAGCTCCTTCCGGAAAATAATCCGAATCGATCATCTTCAGAAGCGACTCGGCGAGCTTTTGTGGCCGGGGCATCCTACTCCTCCGCCAATCCGAGAGTGGAGAGGATCCTATTGAGATCGTCGTCTCCGTAGTATTCGATGTGGATCGAGCCTTTCTTTTCACTGTGATGAATTACGACACGAGTGGAAAGGCGGTGCGTTAAAAGATTTTCCACCCGCTTGATGGCCGGGGCGAGTTTGGTGCCGGACGCGGCTGTCTTTTTCCGGGATTTATCGGATTTTCCAGTAGCGACCAGATGCTGGGAGGCCAGTCTTTCCGCGACGCGGACCGAGGCACCCTGCCGGATGATCTGGTCGGCCAGCAACTTTTGTTCTTCGTGGGATTTGAGCGAGAGGAGAACCTTCGCATGACCCACGGAAATCCGTTCGTGCTTCAAAAGCAATTGGACGTCCGGAGCGAGATCGAGAAGGCGCATCGCATTCGCGACCGAGGCTCGGCTTTTCCCCACGCGCTTCGAGATATCCTCCTGAGTGAGCCCGAAATCTCCCGAGAGCCGCTGGTAGGCGGTTGCTTCCTCGATCGGATTGAGCCCCTCGCGCTGGAGGTTTTCGATGAGCGCCAGTTCGAGGACCTCCCGGTCGGTCGCTTCGCGCACGATTGCCGGAGCTTCAGTTAGGGAGAGTTCCTTCGCCGCACGCCAGCGCCGTTCGCCGGCGATGAGCTCGAATTTTCCATCGACCTTCCGCACGATGAGCGGCTGAATGATTCCGCGCTCCCGGATGCTTTCGACAAGTTCATGGAGGTGTTCTGCCGGGAAGTCGACACGGGGCTGCAGCGGGCTGGGGAGGATCTTGTCCAGGGGCAGCATTTGAACACGCTCGCCCAATTCTTCTGCCGGGGTGGGATTGGCCACACGCGTGTTGATCAATGCGCTGAGTCCCTTGCCGAGTGCCTGCTTTGCCATATGGTCCGACCAGCTAACCACCGCGAGCGGTTGGCGACAAGCAGAAGGAGTGGATTTTACAGAACAGATTGGTCATCGTGCGTGATCATGTTTCCTGTCCTGCTGGTTTGGGATGATTTTACCTTGAGAAAACCGTCCGCCCACATGGCGGTGGACGAGGCGCTCCTGCGACTGTCTGCTGATCCGGTTATCCGGTTTTACCGGTGGGAACCCCCTGCTGTGACATTCGGTTATGCCCAGCGCTATGAGGAGGTCCTTCGGTCGGCAGGAGCGCAATCCGCCGTGCGAAGATGGACAGGGGGGGGGACGGTTTTTCACGGGCATGACCTGACCGTCACGCTGGCGGTTCCTCAGGTCGCCGGCCTTGCCACGATGCGGTCAGAAGCTGTCTACCGGAAAATCCACGAGGGGTTCCTGCAGGCGATCCTTCCGTCCATACCCATGGCACGCCTGGCATCCATCGATGATTGTCGGCCGGGAGCTGCCTGCTTCGAGAGTCCTGCACTCTCGGATATTCTCTGCGCCGGAAAAAAAATTTGCGGGGGAGCCCTTCGTCGGGCGAAAGCCGGCATTCTTTACCAGGGGTCGCTGCATATGGATATTCCTCCGTTTCTGCTGGCGGAGTCGCTGGCCTCATCGATCCGGACATTTTCTCCCTCGCCGGAATTGGAGGGGTGCGCCTCCCGGCTGGACCTGGAAAAATATTCCTCCGATGACTGGACGCGCATGAGATAGGGCGCTCGACCAGAGGCGCGGAATGGAGCAGGAATCGGGTGGCGGGAAATCGGAGGCGGGCTACTTTCATCCCATGATGAGTGATTACGAAAAAATCGCATCAGTGATCCGCTTTCTCGATGCGAACCGGGTGGCCCAGCCATCGGTCGGCCGACTTGCGGGCGTTGCCGGGTTGAGCGAGTCGCGGTTTCACCGGCTTTTTCTTCGCTGGGCGGGGGTCACTCCGAAGGACTTTCTTCAATGCCTGACTGTGGAATATGCAAAAAGCCGCCTGCGCGACCCGGTGAGCGTTCTCGATGTTTCGCTGGATGCGGGTTTGTCCGGTCCGGGTCGCCTGCACGATCTCACGGTGAATCTGGAGGCTGCGTCTCCGGGGGAGTTGAAGTCAGGGGGCAGAGGAGTCGATGTGACGTGGGGATTTGCCGAGAGTCCGTTCGGACTCTGCAGCATCGGGTGGAATGCCCGGGGGATCTGTCATGTCGCATTTCATGACGTGGAAGGCGGGCTACCAGAAAGCCTCGGGCGGAATTGGGCGGAGGCGTCCATCACAAGAAGCGACCGGGCGGCTTCACGCCATGCGTCGGATATTTTTACAAGCAAGCGTGGCCGGGAGATCAGGGTATTTGTCCATGGAAGCAGGTTCCAATCAATGGTCTGGCGGGCGTTGTTGCAAATTCCCGAGGGGGCGCTGACGAGCTACTCCCGCATCGCCTCGGCGGTTGGTAGCCCCGGTGCCTCACGGGCAGTTGGAGCGGCATGCGGTAGCAACCCTGTGGCGTATCTCATTCCCTGCCACAGGGTCATCCGGGAGACCGGAATTGTGAAGGGATACCGCTGGGGGACGGAAAGAAAAATGGCAATGCTCGTCCGGGAGTCCTGCGGGTTCACCGTTGGCTGAGTTTCAGAAACAAAAAAGCGCGGAACCGGGCGAGCCCGACTCCGCGCTGTTTGAAGTTTTGCGATCCGGGGATCAGAGGTCGACGCGAACCGAAAGAGTCTGGTTCGTGCTGCCGTCTTTTTTCTTGTCGCCTTTATCCTTGTCGCCGCCGCCGCACCCGCCGCCGGGGCAGGATCCCGCCAAGGCGGACGATACGGTGAACGCGACAACCAATGCTGCTGAGAACAGGAGTTTTTTCATAGCGGCAGAAACCTCGCCGAAAAAATTTCCCTGTCAAATGGAATTCGATTCCTTGGTCAGCGGGAATGCGAGATTTTCCACAGGCGGCCGGGAGGCGAGTTTTTCGCAACGGGCCGCCATGACTGATGCCGGGGACTTTGCGCGTCCGGAGGAATCCGCACTGCAGGCAAGCAAAAAGGCCTCGCGTGCAGCGTTCCAGGAACCAGCCATGTAAAGTCCGCGCGCCGTTTCGTAGAGGAGGATGGACTCGCCATGCAGTCTGCGGTCGTCTTCTCCCGAGCCCAGCAACTCAAAAAGCTCAACGGGGGTGGTGCGTCCGGGAACAGTGACCCTGTCCAAAGCACGGAATAGGAGGGATGTGTCGGACAGGCAGGCTGCCGCGTGTGTATCCCCGGTGACAAGGATATCGACTCCGTAATGGGCGGCTGCGGCCTCCACGCGCTGGGCAAGATTCACGGTGTCTCCCATCATGGTGTAATTGAAGCGGAGTTCCGATCCGATGTTGCCCACGACTGCCAGGCCGGTGTGGAGCCCGACGCGCGTTTGCATTCGGAGCGCGGCATCCGGCCACCTGGCTTCCGTTTTCCATTGATCGCGGAGTCGGGACTGTGCCGATTGAAGCCCGATGGCGGCCCGGCATGCGGCGGCTGCATGGTCTTTGCAGACAAGAGGGGTCCCGAACATGGCGATAATCGCATCTCCGACATACTTGTCGAGGGTGCCTTCCTGCTCGATGACGGCCGCGGTGCATTCGCCGAGGTAGTGGCACATCAGGCGGACAAGGTCTGCTGCAGAGAGCTGCTCCGAGAGGGGGGAGAACGAAACAATATCGCTGAAAAAAGCGGTGATTTCGACCTCGGCTCCACCGGTTTGGGGTGGGGCATTTCTTTCCACCATTTCGTTGACCACCGTGGACGATACGTAGGAACCGAAGAGTTGTTTAATCCGGCGTCTTTGCTGATCTTCGATCGTCAACTGGCGAAGAACGGCCACGAATGTGCAGGAGAGCGCGGCCCCGAGAGGCGCGACGATTGGCAGGAGAACCCTTTGATGAGAGAAGAGGAAGAATGCCGCCCCCACATAGGCGACTGTCAGCACCGCGGCAGCGAGTTTACCCGGGCCTGCCAGTTGGTTGCGAAGCACGCTGAGGAATGCGGCACCAAGTCCGATTCCCAAAATGAGCAGACTGTTCACCCAGGCGGGTGGACGGATGATGCTCTGACCGGACACGATGGTTTTGAAGAGGTTTCCGTGAATGGAAACACGCGGGACAGGCTGTGAGCCGCTCATCGGGGCAGGCGAAATATCCTGAAGGAGCGGGTCGGTCGGGCCGATCAGGACGACCGCATCGCGGAAATACTCGAAAAACTCCGCCGCCTGTTGCTTTTCCTGATCCGTTCCCTCGCTGGCAAGACGGGCAAACTCCAGAACCGATACCACGCCGGCCGTCGGGTTTTCCTTCGAATCCCAGGCCGAGAACCAGTTGGGTTCGACGATCTGGCGTAATTTCAGGGGAACTCCCGCGAGCACCTCGCCGGCGCTGTTTTTGAGGAGAATGCGATCCGGTTCTATTTGAATCCCGGACTCATCGAGACCGTAGTAAAGCCGTGCGAGCTGGAGGGCGAGGGTGAAATAGGTCTTGAACTCGGTGGGAGCAAAAGCAGGCATCCATCGCAGCTTTGTCCCGTCGGCATCGATCAGCCCGACATGTCCCCATGTGGGGCCGACGACTGGAAAACCGGGCATCTCTGGCAGGTCGGTCTCGGACAGATTTGTGCGCTTGTCGAAAAGAAAAGGGAACGAGCGGTTGGCTTTCCCTAGAAGCCCGGTTTGTGTGCCATACGTGGCAGCCAAAACCACATTCCTGTTCCTCTGGACGCTCTTGCCCAAGTCCAAATTACCCGCTTCAGCTTCCTCATGGCCCAGTTGCGGCAGTCCGGAACTGCTGAAGACAAAATCCATCCCGACCGCCCGGACATGGCCCCGCTCGAACAGTGCGTCGAGCACTTGGCCAAAAATCGCCCGGTTCCAGGGGAAATTTCCTAGGGAGCTTATCGAATCTGTGTCAACGTTGACATAGCACAGTTTAACAGGACAGGGAATCGATCCTCGAACCTCCAGGCGCGCATCAACCGTCTTCTCCTCAAGAAATGAGAGGGCGCCATCCAGCCCCAGAAACACATCGGCACCCTTCCATGGGATGACCAGAATCTGCGACAGGCCGATCCATGCAAGGCAGATGATCAGGCAAAGGAGCCAGAGTTTCCAATTTTTCTTCATCGCGGAAGCCCTCTCCGCTCCGAGGAATGATCAAGCCATCCGCGTCTGCGAACTAGGCGCTTGGGATCCTACGACGGCGGGGGATTCGGCGTAGGAGTCGGCGTAGGAGTCGGCGTAGGCGTGGGCGTCGGAGTTGAAACGACTGATCCGCCGCCGCCACCTGATCCGCCACCGCCGCCACCACCGGTACCACCGCCCGGCATGGCTGTTCCCACGTCGCCTGTTCCTTGATCACCGGTCATTTCTCCAGTTGTTTGATCGGTTATTTCCCCAGTGCCCAACTGCTCGGGAGCTTCCTCTCCAACCCCTTCAAAAGCTTGCTCGGCAGGAATGGCCGCAGCCACTTCTTCGGCCAGCGCTTGAATCTGCTGAATCGTCTGGGCGTTCAGAGGACTGACGCCGCTGATTGACATCGTGCCGGTAACTGGATCGCTGCTTACGGTCACCGTTTGTCCATTTGCCAACGTGACCTGTTGGCCGTTGGTCGCAGCAAAGTCCGACAAACCCTGCGGGAGGTTTAATGTGACGCTGATCTGTCCCCCGGCTGTGGTACTGACAGTCACCTGGATGAGTGTGCCTCGGATTCCGGCGACGCCGAGCGGGGTTCCGATTTTAAAGGTGGACCCCTTGTTCAGTTTGCAAACGTCGCCTACAATGCTGCCTTCTGTGACGGAAATCTTAGTTTGAGAAACCGAGGGTTCGTTTTTGAGTTTCGTGTAGTCCACCTCGGTCGAGTCGAACGGGGTTTGGAGGAATTTTTCGATCGAGAATGAAGTGTTCGGCTGGACGGTTATCGTGGTGCCGTTGGAGAAAAGGAGCCACGCTTGTGAGTCCGCTCCGGTTTTAATCATATCATCCTGGTGGATAAATGTCCCCTCTTTCAACGGTTCGGCCGGCTTGCCGGAATCGGTGAACATCACCGTTCCCTTTACCTTCATGACACGGATATTTCCTTGCACTCCTTCAGCCGCCAAGAGTTGCGATGTCCCCATCACACACATCACCAAGAATGACAGGATTCCTATGAAGAAAGTTTTCATTTGAATAAACCTGCCACTTGTGCCCGATAAACTCAAAGGAAAAATTATCATTCCACCGGCGATTTGTGCAAAAAAACTTTCACACCGAAACCCTTGACAAGGGGAGAAAACGAAATACTTAACCAAATTAACAATCAGAACAGTTAACAATAAAAAGTCATGTTACCGGGAAACCAACAGAAATCGGGCTTAAAAGGTCAAGGCGTCCTAAAGTGGGGAGGGGCCGTTTTGGTGGTAATCCTGGTGGTAGTCGCGCTGGGGGTGGTGAAATACACCCAGATCAGCTCTGCGATGGCCGCGCACATGGGGTTTGCGATGCCGCCCGAGTCGGTGACGACATTTGTGGTGTCCGAGCAGAAGTGGCCGGGGGCGTTGTCATCGGTGGGGTCGTTGAAGCCGGTGGACGGTCTCTTGCTTCGTGCGGATCTGAGCGGCGATGTTGAGTCAATTGGTTTTGAGTCCGGGGTGCGCGTGAAAAAGGGGCAGCTCCTTGTTCAGCAGGATGTTTCCGAAGAGCAGGCGCAGTTGCGGGCAGCGGAGGCCAGGCAGCGGTTGGCTGAACTCAATCTGCAGCGGCTTCAGGGGTTGCTGAGCAAGCGGGTTTCGTCGCAATCCGACTACGACCAGACAGCGGTTGAGTTTCTGGCAGCGCGGGCCAAGTGCGAGGAGATCAAAGCGGTGATCGAGAAAAAGACGATCCGGGCACCGTTTGACGGGGTTGCGGGGATCCGGAAAGTGAATGCCGGCGAGTATCTGCAGCCGGGGAATCCGATCGTTCCGCTCCAATCGATGAGCCCGATTTTTGTGAACTTCAGCATTCCGCAGCAGAATCTCGCGGATATCTCGGTGGGCAGTGTCGTTCGCGTGACTTCGAGCGGTGCGAACGGCCGGGTTTTCGAGGGAAAGATTACGGCGGTGGATTCGGTCGTGGATGAGGCGACGCGGAATTTTCTGGTTCAGGGGACCTTGGAAAATCCGGATGGGCTGCTGCGTCCGGGGATGTTTGTCGGCGTGGAGGTTGTTTTGCCCGTGGAGAAGGCGGTGCTTGCGATTCCCGCGACCTCGGTCAGCTATGCACCATATGGCGACTCGGTTTTTGTTGTTCAGGAAATGAAGGATCCGAAATCCGGCAAGCCCTACCGCGGGGTCGCGCAGCATTTTGTGAAACTGGGTGAGGGCAGGGGGGATCTGGTGGAGGTAATTTCGGGGATTGGGGCGGGGGATGAGGTGGTGACCTCGGGTGTTTTCAAACTCCGTCCGAATGCTGCGGTCGAGGTCAACAACGAAGTTCGTCCCCCGGAGAGCCTCACGCCTCAGCCGAAGGACCAGTGACATGAAGTTTACGGATCTCTTCATCCGGCGGCCGGTTCTGGCCCTGGTGATCAACCTGCTGATCCTCCTCGGAGGGCTGGTGGCAATCAATGTCCTCACCGTCCGCCAGTATCCACGCAGCGACGTGGCGGTGATTACGGTTAACACCGCGTATATCGGGGCGAACGCCGACCTCGTGCGCGGCTATATCACGACTCCCCTTGAGCGGGTGATCGCGAGTGCGGATGGCATCGACTACATCGATTCGATCAGCGCGCAGGGGCTGAGCACGATCAAGGTCCATCTGAAGCTGAACTACGACTCGAATGCGGCCCTCACCCAGGTGCAGGCTAAGGTGGCGCAGGTCCGGAACGATCTTCCTCCCGAGGCGGAGGCACCGATCATCGAACTCGAGACCGCAGACAACGAATTTGCCGCCATGTATCTCGGTTTTTACTCCGACGAGCTCGACGAGAACCAGATCACCGATTACCTGACGAGGGTCGTGCAGCCGAAGCTTTCCGCGATCAGCGGAGTCCAGCGTGCGCAGATCCTCGGCGACCGCACATTTGCGATGCGGATTTGGCTGAAGCCCGAGCGGATGGCGGCGCTGAACATCTCCCCGACCGACGTGCGCGAAGCGCTGCAGGCGAACAACTACCTCGCGGCCGTGGGCGCGACGAAAGGCTCGATGATCTCGGTGAACCTCGTCGCGAACACCAACCTCCGCACGGCCGAGGAGTTCCGCCAGCTCGCGATCAAGCAGGACGACGGGACGATCGTGCGGCTGGGTGAAATCGCGGACATCGTCCTGGGGGCGGAGAACTACAACGAGGAGGTGCGCTTCAACGGGCAGACGGCCACATTCATGGGAATCTGGGTTCTCCCCACCGCAAACTCGCTGGATGTGGTGCGGGCGGTCCGCGAAGCCATGCCGGAAATTGAAAAAGCCATGCCGATGGGAATCAAACTCGGCATTCCCTACGACTCGACGGTTTATATCAATGATGCGATCCACGAGGTGATCAAGACCCTGATCGAGACGCTCGTCATCGTGATGCTGGTGATCTACCTGTTCATGGGCTCGTGGCGGGCGGTGCTCGTTCCGATCACGGCGATTCCCATTTCGCTCGTCGGTGCGGTCCTGCTGATGCTGCTCTTCGGTTTCACGATCAACCTTCTGACGCTTCTTGCCATCGTGTTGTCGGTGGGTCTCGTCGTCGATGACGCGATCGTGGTGGTGGAAAATGTGGAGCGGCACATGCAGGAGGGGCAGGGGCCGCTGAAGGCCGCGCTGCTGGGCGCGCGTGAACTGGTCGGGCCGATCATCGCCATGACGATCACGCTCGCTGCGGTTTATACGCCGATCGGAATCCAGGGCGGTCTCACGGGCGCGCTCTTCCGGGAATTTGCCTTCACGCTGGCCGGCGCGGTGATGGTGTCGGGTGTCGTGGCTCTCACGCTTTCACCGATGATGTCGTCGAAGCTTCTCAGGCCCGGCGACGACGAGCGCGGGTTCGCCGGCTGGATCAACCGCCGGTTCGACTGGCTCAGAAAAGAATATTCCGCGCTGCTTGCGGTGACCCTGTCCAACCGGTGGATCGTGATGTTCTTTGCCGGTTCCGTTGTCTTTCTCATCCTGCCTTTCTGGATGTTCAGCATGGAGGAGCTGGCACCTAAGGAGGATCAGGGAGTCGTTTTCGGGATTATCCAGGCGCCTCCGAATGCCACGCTCGACCAGACTTCCCTGTTCGCGGAGCGACTCAACGGGGTGTTCCAGTCCCAGCCTGAATGCGCAGCGACATTTCAGGTCATCCGTCCTACTTTTGGCTTTTCCGGGCTGGTAACCAAACCGTGGAGCGAGCGAACCCGGACGACCGAGCAGATCGCCGCCGCGCTCTTCCCTGTTGCTGCAAAGGTTCCGGGGGTTCGCATCATTCCGGTGACTCCGCCTCCGTTGCCCGGAGGAAGCAACTTCGATGTCGAGTTCGTCATCGCCTCGACCGCCGAGCCGCGCGAGATCGTCGAGTTTGCGCAGAAACTTGTAGGAAAAGCCTTCGCGAGCGGGATGTTCATGTATGCCGACACGGATCTGAAGTTCGACCAGCCGCAGACCGAGGTGGTTTTCAACCGCGACAAGGTGGCCTCGCAGGGGCTCGACCTGAGAAGGATCGGGGCCGACCTGACGACGCTCCTCGGCGGTGACTATGTCAACCGGTTCAGCGTCCAGGGCCGCAGCTACAAGGTGATCCCGCAGGTGAAGCGAAGCGAGCGCCTTACCACTGACCAGCTCAAGAACCTCTACGTCCGGGCGACCGATGGCAAACTCGTCAAGCTCTCGACATTTGCAACATTGAATACGACGACCGAGCCGCGCGACATCCGGCGGTTCCAACAACTCAACTCGGCCACCATCCAGGGCGCGATTCCTCCCGGGGTTCCGCTGGACGCCGCGCTCAAGGTGCTTGAGGATGAGGCGAAGAAAATCCTGCCGGCAGGATTCAGCATCGACTACGCCGGCCAGTCAAGACAGCTCCGGAAGGAAGGCAACAAGCTGGTGGTGACTCTGGGACTTTCGTTTGTCCTGATTTTTCTAGTTCTCGCGGCTCAGTTCGAGAGCTTTCGTGATCCGCTAATCATCATTTTCGGCTCAGCCCCCCTTGCCCTTGCCGGTGCGCTTCTCTTTACATTTCTGGGTTTTGCCACCTTGAATATCTACAGCAAGGTGGGATTGGTAACCCTCGTTGGACTTGTTGTGAAAAACGGTATCCTGATCGTCGAGTTTGCAAACGTCCTTCAGCGAACCGGGCTCGACAAGTTCGCGGCCGTGACGAAAGCCGCCGCGACCCGCCTCCGCCCGATCCTGATGACCACCGCCGCCACCGTCATGGGCCACTTTCCGCTTGTCATCGCCAGCGGGCCGGGAGCGGGAGCGAGGAACAGCATCGGTATCGTGCTCGTATCCGGCATGATCATCGGGACGATTTTCACTCTTTTCGTGGTTCCTGCGATCTACACCGTCGTCGCGAAAAAAATTACTGCTCCCGAAACGGAGGAGCTTTTGCCCGAGCCTGCTTAGCTTGTCACGAATGTGTTGCAGGCGCTGATCTCCGTATGTATTACTTTTTCTAATGCCTACAAAAAAGGAGGAAGCGCCGGTCGCCAGTGCCGATTTCATCAAGGCCTACCGCGTGATGTTGCTGGCGCGGGTGCTGGAGGAAAAACTGGCGAGTCTTTACCGGGCCGGTGCGATCAAGGGCGGAGTTTTTCTGGGACGTGGACAGGAGGCTTTGAGCGTTTCCGTGGGGATCCATCTTCGCAAAGGCGACATTTATGCACCGCTCATCCGCGACCAGGCGGGCCGGATGGCTTTTGGCGACACCGTGCTCGACACGCTTCGAACCTACCTTGGCTCGCAGCTCGGGCCGATGCGCGGAAGGGACGGCAACATCCATCGCGGTCGTCCGCGCGAGGGATACTATGCCATGATCAGCCATTTGGGCGCGATGATCCCGGCGGTTGCCGGGGCGTTGCTTGCCCGGCGGTTGAAGGGTGAAAGCGGGATCGTGGGAGCCACCTGCATCGGGGACGGCGGAACATCGACCGGGGCCTTCCATGAAGGGCTGAATGCTGCTGCCGTCGAAAAACTTCCCCTCATTCTCGTTGTCGCAAACAACCAATACGCCTACTCGACTCCGAATACCCGGCAGTTCGCCTGCGCCGATCTGGTGGACAAGGCACTCGGATACGGGATCGCCGGACACAAGGTGGATGCCACGAGCCTTGAGCAATGTCTTTTGACCCTGAGGAAAGCCGTGCGTGCGGCGCGCGAGGGCGGGGGACCGCAGTTGGTTGTTGGAGATTTGCTGCGGTTGGTTGGACACGGCGAGCACGACGACGGGAGCTATGTGGATCCCGCCTTGAAGTCCTCGCCCGTCGGTCGCGACTGTGTCCTGCTCGCGGAGAAAAAAATCATCTCGAAGAAATGGGCCTCCACCGACGAATGCGCGAAGTGGCGACGCGAGGCCGAGGAGGAGGTCAACGCCGGCGTGGACAAGGTCCGGCGCGAACCCGGTCCGAATCCTGAGGAGGACGACTGGGCCGCATTTTCCCAACATCAGTTTGACGAACAATACGCCGGAGCATGATCACGTATTTGGAAGCCATTCGCCTGGCACAGGAAAAAGCCCTCTCCGAGGACACCCGCGTCTTTCTTTACGGGCAGGATGTCGGGAATTTCGGCGGCGCGTTCAAGGCCACAAAAAATCTGGCGAAGGAATTTCCAGGCCGTGTTTTCGATGCCCCGCTGAGCGAGGATGCCATCATCGGCATGGCGGTCGGCGCGGCCATCGAGGGGATGCGTCCGATCGTCGAAATGCAGTTCGCGGATTTTTCGACCTGCGGGTTCAACCAGATCGTGAACCATGCGGCGACTCTTTATTACCGCACCGGCGTGCCGTGTCCGATTGTCGTGAGGCTTCCCTCGGGGGGCACATCCGGCGGCGGGCCTTTCCACAGCCAGAGCATGGAGGCGCTCTATGCACACTATCCCGGGCTTGTGGTGATGACCCCCGCCACGGTCGAGGACGCCTACAGTATGCTTCTTCAGGCGGTCGCCCTGGATGATCCGGTCATCTTTTGCGAACACAAGTTCCTCTACTACCACCTGAAGTCGGAACGGCTTCCCGAATCTGCCCTGCCGGTCGGCAAGGCCCGCCTGGCGCGGATGGGGCGCGATGCCACGGTCGTCACCCACGGGGCCATGCTCCACGAGGCGCTGGCCGCATCCATCGAGCTTGCGGAAGACGGCTACGAGATCGAAATCGTGGATCTTCGTACCGTCAAACCGCTCGACACCGATACAATCCTGGCTTCTGTCGCCCGCACCGGCCGGCTTCTCTGCGTGAGCGAGGAGTGGCCTTGGGGAGGAGTCTCCGCCGAGGTGATTGCGCGGGTCACAGCGGAAGGGTTCGGTCTCCTGGATGTCGCTCCCATGCGGCTCAATGCCAAGGATACCCCCGTGCCTTACCATCCCGATCTCTGGTCGGTCCACCGACCGACTGCCAATGCCATTGCTGAAGCCTCCCGCCGGTTGCTAAACATATAATTACCCATGGCCCTTGTTCCCATCCTCATGCCGCAGCTCGGCGAGTCCATCGCCGAGGCCACCATTGTCCGCATCCTTCTCAAAGAGGGTGATGCCGTGCAGGCGGACAGCGATATCATTGAAGTCGAGACCAACAAAGCCGTGATGGGTGTAACCGCTCCCTGCTCCGGGACGCTCGGACAGATTCTTGCCGAAGCCGGCACCAGCTATCCCGTGGGTGAGGTGCTCGGATACATCGAAGTGAGCGCAGAGGACGCCAAGCGCTTCGGAGTCGAGGAGGATTTGCCGAAGACGAAGCGGGCGGAGAAAAAGCGCGTGGAGAAGCCCGCTGTTCCTGCAGCAGTCGAGCCGACCGTCAAGGGCGGCCTGCCGGTCCCCGCCCATGCGGGGGGAGCCAGCTACCTTTCTCCGCGGATGAAAGCCCGCATGGCGGAACTCGGTCTGCGCGCCGCCGACCTTTCCGGGATTCCCGGAAGCGGGGCGGGGGGACGCGTGACGATTGAGGATCTCGAGCGGTTCATGGCGGGAATCGAGCGCAACAAGACAACGCCGGCTTCCCCGATGAGAAAAGCCGTCGCCGATGCCATGATCCGGAGCTGGTCGCGCCCGCTCGCGACCGTCGTGCGTCCGATCCAGCTCGACAACCTGCTGGCCCACCGTAAAAAGCATCCGCTCAAACCCGGGCCGGCTCTCTACACGCTCCGTGCTCTGGCCATCGCACTCGGCGAGAACAGCGCCCCTGCCGGACGCCTCATCGGCGAGCGCATCGTCCACCCGCCTTCGATCGACATCGGATTCGCCGTCGAGGCGGAGGACGGGGTCATGGTCCCTGTGATCCGGAATGCCGACCAATACACGCTCACAGAACTTCAACCGCGCTATAACCGGATGGTCGAGCTCGCCCGCCAACGTCGACTCCCGCCCGGGGATACCGGCGGATCGATCGCTACGATTACAAACTACGGCACGTTCGGGCTCACACTGGCCACCCCGATCCCCCTGCCCGAGCAGACGATCCTCATCGGCATGGGGGTTGGCCAGACCGTTCCGTTCTGGAATCCGGCCATCGAGGAATTCATCCCCGTCGTCGAGGCCCAATTTACGCTGAGCTTCGACCACCGGGTGCTCGACGGCGGTGCCGCCGGCCGCCTGCTCAAGCGGGTTGCCGAGCTCCTTGAAGATCCGGCGCAGCTTTGACGGGGAATCAAGCGGCCCTGTTCACCCGAACCAGTTGGTCGACGGGGGACGTCTGGAGTGCCGCATCAATACGCCGGGCCTGTGCTGAAAAATCCGCATCAAACGTGCATACGACGATGCCTGCATGGGAAGGAGTCAGCTTGTGAAGAGTAATGAAATCTTGGCGATTCAGAGTCAGCAGGATGCGCTGCTCCGCCGTGGCAAATCTCAACACTTCCTCATCAGGAACCCCTTTGTTGGCATTGCCCGCCTCGGCGGAGGTCCGCACATCATGCCCGAGCTCCCGGAGCGCTTCGACGACGGGCAAAGGAAAATTCTCGTTCGAGTAGAACCTCATGCCCCGTCGCCGTTTGCCGCGATCTCGCGGTCCATCTCCTCGCGGTTTGCGCGGGCATAAGTCCACGCGTTTGCCAGATCCTCGGCTGTCAGGCTTGGGAAGGAGGCGAGGATGGCGGCATCGCTCAACCCCTGTCGCCGCGCTGCTTCAAGCGTCCAGATCGGAATGCGAGTGCGCAGGACGCGCGCGGAACCGCCGCAGACTCCATCCGCAAACTCAATGCCAGGCTTCGCGTCGCCGACATCCAGTGCCACCAACGCCAGAATACGCGCCTTGTCGCCCCTCGGCAGGTGCAGAACGGCATCCCGGATTTCTTCAAAGGTCGCTGTCATGCCGGGATCTTATCACAGGGATTCAAATAATTCCGCTCCTATTTCAACAGAGCCATCCCCGCCTCCTCACCTTGCTCGATGGCGATTTCCACCGCGCGTTTCGCGCGTTCGAGCAGGGATTGCGCCTGCTGGCGGGCCGAAAATGAGGCGCGGGCGAAGGTTTCAAATTGCTGCTGCTGGGTTGTCGGAATGACGGGAATGAAGATTTTCCTGACGTCGCGTTTGTAGAGGTGAAGTTGTCCGGTTGCTCCCGTGATGTATCTGTCGATTTGCATTTGTCCATACAGGGAGCGCAGGAAAGCCGCTACGAAGTAAGGATTCAGTTTTTTTTGCCGAATAACGGTCACTTCGCTCACTGTGCCATACGTGCCGGGCTTGTCGAAGACCTGAATCTTCCCAATCGATCCGAAGCCAATCGACGAGACCAGAATATCGCCCGGTTCCAACCTGAAGATTGGAGCAGTGCTGGTAGCACTGAGGAATCGCGAGTCATCGTCGATGTTCGACAAATCGCCGGATCGTATGATGGGCACCTCACCGGCTTCGGCATAGGGAACGGTTTGGCCGTTCTCGACAACCCCCAACTCGGAGAGCGACTTGATGGCAAACCTGCTTGAGAGGATTTGACGCAAAGACTCGACCTTCGGGCGATGAAATTCAGCATCCAATCGTCCTTCGGCGAGGGCCTCAGAAGCCCGGCGGGTGTAGGTCAGGGGCTCCGGTGGCTGCCAATTTTCAAGTCCGAGGGCTCGGAGGTGGGTTTGCTCGGCTTGGGCTTGTTGGTCGGAAGCTTCGCGGTTCTTCGAGAGGGCCAAATGAACTGTTCCCGAAACCATTTTCTGAAACTCCATGGCAAAGATGGGAATCGGGATTTCACGAACCTTTTGAAGTGATAGTCCCTGTTGAACCATTCCAGATGCATAACGACTCATGTGGTCCTGGCCAAAGGAGGAATTGAGATAGGCAACGAGGTAGCCGGGCAGAACTGGTGCCGTCCTAGAAAAGGAAACGCGCGCGACATCCTGGTCGATGTTGGCCGGCAGCACTTCGCTTGTGACGAGAGCACACAGGCCCACCGTTCCCCGCGTGGAAAGGATAATATCGTTTTCGGAAAGGGCGGATCGCTTGTTCGCATCATGCACGAACAGGGCAATCGGATCGGCTTGCTCTTTGTCGGTGAACCACTCCTTAGCATTCTTGGCCGTCAGCATAACAATCGGAGAGCTCTCATCTACGACGTGATAGCCATGTGGGCCGTCCGTTACGTCGGCAAAATCTCCGATAGTTCGCTGAGGCCGTTTCGAGAGGGCCGAAACTTCATGCAGATACCGTTTCCAGAAAAACTCCGCTTCGACACGGAGGTCGTCATTAATTTCACTCCTGCGAACAACCGAGGCTTCCAGCCCCTCCAGCAAAGACACGTAGCGCGACTTGTTGAAGGGGCGGCTCAGAAAAAACTTAGCTTTTCCTTCGCCGCGAACTCCTCGAATGCCTCGGCGATGCCGTCCTTCGTGAGCCCATCGTGGTTGAAAAGGTCGTGTTGAACGACCCAATGTCCGTGGGCGTCGCGGAGCAAGACATTAAACTCCTCTGCGTGCTTTCGCCAATTCACTTCGTACCCTTCCTGGTTTCGCAGTTGCAGCGGTTTGAAGCCATCGACAACAATTTCGTTCCCTCGAAAAACCCCCTGTTTTCCGTCGTGAAAGATCACTTGATATTCGCAGGCGGCTTCCACTTCGCCGAACTCTGCAAAAAACTCATCGCGGGCCAACTCTCGAACCCGGTCCGGATCGCCGGGCTGTTTGGTCCAGTCGTGGAAACGCACGCGAGGCAACCGCACGTAAATCTTTTCCCCGCTGTTGTCCTTGCTCGGGAGGAGCTGGGTGGCGAAGAAGATGTTGTAGTCATCCTCTTTCGGGCAGAGCGGGCCGGCGGCGGGGTCGTCGTTCCATTTCTGGACGAAGAGGACGCTGGTTTTCGTGCCGGTGTGGGGTTTGAACGTGCTTGGGTGGAGGCCAACGACGGCGAGGATGCGGCAGCGTTCGGCGATGAACTCGCGGACGCGCTGGTCGCTCGAGTTGTTGAACCGTCCTTGCGGGAGCACGACGGCCATGCGGCCGCCGGGTTTGAGGAAGTCGAGGTTGCGCTCGATGAAGAGGAGATCGCGACCGACGGCGCTTTCGAGTTTTCCCTGTCCTCCATCCTTCGCGCGTTTGTGGGCAAGGTCGTAGGGGCTGAGCATGTCGGTCTGCTTGATGTCCCCGGCGAACGGGGGATTCGCCATGAGCACGTCGAACTCGAACCCGCGGAAGTCGTCTTTTTCCGCCATGAGCTTGCGGAGTTTTTTCCAGCCCTCGTGGTAGGTGTCGAGCCAGTCCTGCTGCTTCGTCGTCTCGTCCCAGCGTTTGTAGTCGAGGGTATTCAGGTGGAGAACGTTCGTCTGCCCGTCCCCGGCGATGAGGTTGAGGCAACGGGAGACGCGGACGGATTTTTCATCGAAGTCGATGGCGAAGACTTTGTCCTGCACGTATTTTGTGCAGCGAGCGGGCTTCTTCTCCATCGTGAACAGGTGGGAGGCCTTCTTGCCCGAGTCGATCAGGATCTGCCGCCAGACGTGGAAGATGCTGTGCATCGTGAATCCCGCGCTGCCGCAGGCGGTGTCGATGAGCGTCTCTTCCTCTTTGGGATTCAGCATCTTCACGCACATGTCGATGACCCAGCGCGGGGTGAAATACTGGCCCTTCTCGCCCTTGCTGGATTTGTTGACGAGGTATTCGAACGCGTCGTCCACGACATCGAGGTTCGAGTTGAAGAGCTTCCATTTTTCCAGCGAGCCGACGCACACCTGCAAATGCTCGGGCGTGAGCCGGATTTTTTCGTCCGCCGGGAAGACGCCTTCCCATTTTTCCTTCGCTTCGTCGAAGAGATCCTGGACGGCTTTCTTGAGCTGGGCGGCGGTGTTGACGTTGCGGAAGCGGAGGTGTGGCGAAAGATCGGAGTAGCAGGCGAGCTCGTCGTAGAGCTTCGTGAAGATGAGTTTGAAAACCTCCTCGAAGACATCCACGCCCGCGTTCGCGAGAACCTCGTCCTCCAGGTCCTCGATGAGCTGGCGGAGGCTGCGGCTCTTGCTGCCCTCGGCATCGCGCTGCTTCTCAAACTCCAACAGCGTGTCGATCGTCCACGGCTGCCCGGCGATCATTTCGATCGTCTCGTGCGCGCCGGGAAGTGCGGGGATTTCCTCGAAGTAGTTCGGATTTTTCCTGTGCCAGACGATCACCTGCGTGCCGTCGCTCCAGACCGCAAGCGGGGCGCCCGTCGCGTGGGTGTAGCTCTTGAGCTGTTCCTTACCGCCCTTCGCGGTCGCCTGCTTCACCTCGATGATCGTGTAGGGAACCGTCGGACGGTCGGCGTCAAAGATCACGATGTCCGCCCGCTTCGAACTGTCCCGCCCGAAGGTGATCGGGTATTCGACCTGGATCCGGGAGGATGGGTATTTGTAGCGGTGGAGGAGTGTGTGAAGCCAGAGCTGGCGGACGATTTCCTCGGGTTTGGCCAAGACCTCCTTCTGCCGGACGAGGCATTTGATGTAGGGCTTGTCGTTCTTTTTGATGACGAGTTTTTCGACCGCCGCGATCGTTTTGTCATCAAAGTGGGCGGTGTGGGAGAACTGGGCAAAAAGTCCGGGGAAAAGATCGGCGGTTGGCATGGTGGGTGAGGGTGCGATTTTCAAAAGGACGTTTCGAGAAAAAACGGCCAGTGAGGCAACAACGTGAAAAGGAAGTTCCGACCATTGACGGAAGTCAATTTGCCGTTACATTGCGCGGCAAATATGAGCAAACCCGAGATCACTGCCTACCTGAAAACCCATTGTGGATGGAGCAAGGGCGTCCGCGCCGTCCTCGCAAAATACGACCTGCCCTACATCGAGAAGGACATCATTCAGAACCCGGATTACCGGTTCGAGATGGAACAGCTCAGCGGCCAGCCGCTTTCCCCGTGCGTTTTGGTGAACGGCGTCATGGTTCCCGACATCAGTGGCGAGGAGCTGGAAAACTACATGCTCTCGCAGGGGCTGGTTGGAGAATCCGCCAAAACGACCGATGTTCCTCTGAATGCCGCATGTTCGGATGCCGAGCATGCCGCGATGGTCACGATGAAGCTCTGATCGGCGGAGCCCTGGCTCCTCAGGCTGGCTGGTGCAGGATTCTCCCGCACTGCGGGCAGGAGACGATCGATTTTTCCGCGCGGAGTTCGACGGATGTTTGGGTGGTCACCTTCATGTGGCAGCCTGTGCAGACGTCGTGCTCCAATGCGACCACGGCGAGGCCGTTCTTTGTGCGGAAAAGCCGCTCGTAGCGGTCCAGTTCGTCCTCGTCGATTTCCGCAGCGGCTGTCGTGCGGGCGGATTCGAGCTCCGCGATGCGGGTTTTCAGGTTGCCGGTTTTTTCTGCAAGCACGGCGATCTGCCCCTCGAATTTTGATTTATCCTGCTGGTAGGCCTGCTCTGCTGCGGTGATCTGTGGTTTCAGTAGTTCCGCCTCCTCCATGAGTTCGATCTCGCGGTCTTCGATGGCCGAGACCGCTTTTTCCACGCCTTCGATCTCGTGCGACAGCGCGGAGAATTCCTCGTTCTTTCGCGTCTGCATCTGCTGGGTTTTATACTTGGCAATTTGTTCGCGCTTTGCCGCGGCCTCCACCTCGAGGGATTTTTTCGAGACCTCGATCTCCTTCGAACGCGTCCGGGCCTGTTCGAGTCTGGCCGCGGCTTCAGCGATCAGGCGTTCCTTTGTTGCCTTTTCGGCGGGGAGGGCATCCAGTTCCGTGCGGAGCGTGCGGAGGCGCTGGTCTTTGTCCTGAAGGGAGAGAAGCTTGGTGATGATCTCGGTCATGCGTGCATCATGCGGGGTCGGAAGGAAATTATCCAGCAGCAGTTTTTGAACGGCGCCGGGGCAATCAATTTGAGGAAAATCGCCCTCGCCGGGGCGGTTGCCGGGTGCTATGCGGGATGGATGGACGTTCTGGAGTGCGATCTGCCGGGCATCAAAAAGCTGAGGAGCGGAAAAGTTCGGGAGGTTTTCGATCTTGGCGAGAATCTTCTGATTGTGGCCACCGACAGGATTTCTGCTTTCGACTGCATCCTTCCCACCGCGATCCCGCACAAGGGCGAAGTTCTGACCCAGATGTCCGCTTACTGGTTTGAAACGCTAGACTTCGTTCCCAGCCACTTTCTGACCGCCAACTTCTCCTCGTTTCCGGACGTGCTCCAACCGTTCGAGGCCCAACTCGCCGGTCGTTCGATGCTGGTGCGCAAAACGCGTCCTCTCCCGGTCGAGTGCGTCGTCAGGGGGTATCTGGCGGGGTCGGGATGGAAGGATTACCAGGCGACCGGGGCCGTTTGCGGGCACAAGCTTCCGGAGGGGCTCCTTCAGGCCTCCCGCCTTCCCAACTCGATCTTCACTCCCGCAACGAAGGCCGAGACCGGCCACGATGAGAACATCACCTGGAGCCAATGCCGGGCGTTGCTCGGCGACGAATTCGCCCATGAGGTGCGCAACTGTTCAATGGAACTCTACGAGCATGGCCGCGCGAAAGCGGCTGCCGTGGGGATCATCGTAGCGGACACAAAATTCGAGTTCGGAGTGGCCGGTGACGAGGTCCTGCTCATCGACGAATGCCTGACCCCCGATTCCTCACGCTTCTGGCCACAGGAATCCTGTGTTCCCGGCGGGAGCCCTCCCAGTTACGACAAGCAATTTGTCCGCGACTACCTCGATGCCCTCGATTGGGACAAGGTCCCACCGGCGCCGGCCCTGCCGCAGGATGTGGTGGAGATCACGTCTCAGAAATACATCGAGGCTTTCACGAAGCTCACCGGCCGCGGTTTGTTCACTCCCTAACCCGGAAAAAACCGCTCCGGGCGACCGGATTTTTTCCTGAGGAATATTGACAATCCTCTACTCGTTGTGTGTATTCGCCGCGAGGTATGAGAAAAACTAATAGATGGCCATTGCTGAAAAACGCATTAGCGATGCTTATTTTTGTGGCCGCGATGTCGGGCTCGGGTTTCTGCGGGGCGGTGCAGCACGCGGGCGCAGAAGGAGGCGCGTTGTCGCAGTGGTGGAACGGAAAATATGTCACCGGGCAGTGGTTCGGCGTTCGCGATGCTCTTGCCGAGCGGGGCATTGAATTCAAGGGTAAGGCGGTAGGCGTCTATTACGGGGTGGTCGACAGCCAGCGCGGGTCGAGGGGATTCTTTGACAATGAGGTCACTTTTGATGGGGAGGTCAACGTGGCGAAACTGACCGGTTGGGATTCGGTGAAGGGATGGACTGCATTCGGCGGCGGGCGCTGGCGCGACCCGCGTGCGGCGTCGAATCCGAACTCCTTTGTCCAAGGGACTCCGATGTTCAATCCCGGGCGCTATCAGTCCGGCACCCAGTGGCGGCTGACCCATTTCGGCATGAGCTACGCGACACCCGAACTTTTCGGAGTGAAGAATTTTCTGACATTGAAGGGCGGATGGCTGCAACCGCAGAAGGATTTCATCGTGCAGCCGCTCTCCCTCCTTTTCGTGAACAATGCCATCTGCAGTTCGAAGGGGCTTTGCTACAACATGCCGTGGTCATCGAGCCTTTCGACATGGGGCGGGACGGTGCAGGTGAAGCCGATGGATTCCGCCTATATCAAGGGGGGGCTCTACATGGCGTTCCCGCAGGCCACTGCAAGCGGGAACCACGGGCTCGCGTTCGAGGGGTTCGCCCAGGATCCCTCCCGGAATGGGCTCATGACGATGGTGGAAGCCGGCTGGACGCCGAAGTTCGGGTCTGCCGCGCTTCCCGGAAAATATGCCGTGGGCGGGTATTATCATGGAGTCGATGCGGTATCGTTCGATGGCGACACAGCTGTCGACGGTGTATACGGTTTTTATTTTCAAGCAGACCAGATGCTGTATCGCGAGCCGTCAGCCGGTGGAGAAGGCGACGGAAAGTCTGCCTCCGAAAAGTACTTCAAGACACCTGTCGGGACTGCGACGCAGAGCGAGCAGGGGCTCTCGATGTTCAACCTGATCGACATTGCGCCTGCATACGTCAACCTTGTCAGCTTCTACTTCCAATCCGGTTTGGTTTACAAGGGACTGATTCCCGGACGGGACAACGATCAGGCGATGTGTGCGATCGCCTACGGAAGCTACAGCCCCGACCGCATCGATGTCCTGCAGGACGCCGGGGTTGGCAGCCAGGCGAATTTTACAACCGTCCTGGAAGCGGATTACCGGATCCAGTTCAACGAGTGGGCGTATGTCCAGCCCTATGCGCAATATCTGATCCGGCCGAATGGCACCGACGCCGTGGCCAACGCCACTGTGCTCGGATTCATGGCCGGCCTGGCTTTCTGATCGTCCGCAAACGGATCGGTCTGGCAAGATGCCGGGCGGGTGTCAGGGCTTAGCCTCGCGGATTTTTTCCTTCTTCTGTTCGCGCTTTTCCTCGAGGCGGGAGAGTTCGGAGACAAGCTGGCGGCGGATCTCTTCTTTTTCCTCCGGATTCGCCGTCACCATCTGTCCTTCAAGGAAGATTTTTTTCTCGGCGATCTTTGCGTTGATTTCACTGTCCACTTCGGAGATGGCGAGTTTCTGGGCTTCCGTGAGGCTGACAGTCGGGGCGGATTTCTCCAGCCGGCTCATGGCGAGTTCGTAGGCGGATTTCATACGGTTCATTCTGTCAAAGCCCCCGGGGAACGACAGAAAAATTGCAGGGGCGATGACAACCGTGTTTATTGATTCTACTCATGTCATTTTTGAGGCTACTCAGCACCGACTTCGATGGGACACTGATCGGACATCCCTCCGATGGGAGGTGCTCCGATTCTTTTGCGGACGTTCTGCGGAGCCACCGCGATTCCGGTGGGATCTGGGCCGTGAACACGGGGAGGGGACTCGACCATGCGCTTGAGGGGCTCGACATATTTTCGGCTCCGATCGAGCCGGACTTCCTGCTGACCAACGAGAGGGAGATTTTCTCGCGCACCGGGGACGGTGCATGGATTGCACATGCTGAGTGGAATCAACTCTGCTACGAGCGGCTCGATGAGCTTTTCCAGACAGCCGGGAGCGTGATCGAGGGGATTTGCGACTATGCCGCGCGGTCCCCGCATGTGGAGATCATCGAGGAGGGGGGGCGCCCCATCGGTCTCGTCACGGTCAGCGAGCCAGCAATGGAGGAGGTTGTTTCTTTTATCGGGCGGGAGAGTGCTTCGATTCCGGATTTCTCGTTCCAGAGAAATACCGTTTATCTCCGGTTCAGCCACATCCACTATCACAAGGGGTCCTCACTTGCGGAGGTTTGCAGGATGCTTGAGTTGGACCGTTCCTCCGTTCTAGCCGCCGGAGACCATTTCAACGACCTTCCGATGCTCGACGGGCGGTTCGCCGCGTTCCCTTGCTGTCCCTCCAATGCGATTCCGGAGGTGAAGAGGACCGTGCTCGAGGCCGGCGGCCACGTAGCGTCCCTTCCTGCAGCCGACGGGATTGCCGAGGCGTGGAGGGTTTTTCACCTATGACGAAAGCCTTCCTGAAAAAACTGACCGGGAAGCTCGGTGTTGCTGCGGTCCAGACCTCTCCCGCTCCGGAATTCTTCGGGGACAAGTGGTTTGCGAAAGCCTCTCCGGACGCCGTCGTTTTTCCGTCCACCACATCCGAAGTCTCGTTTGTTCTGCATGAAGCGTTCCGGGCGGGAGTTCCGGTGACCCCACGCGGGGCGGGATATGGATACGTGGGCGGCTGTACGCCAGTTCGGAAGGGGATCGTGTTGTCGCTCGACCGGATGAACCGGATCCTGGAAATCCACCCGCGGGATTTTGTGGCAGTCGTGCAGCCGGGAGTCGTCACGGGGGATCTGCAGAATGCCGCCATGGCCAAGAACCTTCTGTATCCGCCAGACCCCGCGAGCCTGAAAGACTGCAGCATTGGGGGAAACATCGCCACGAATGCCGGGGGACCGCGCTGTTTGAAATACGGTGTGACGCGGAACTATATCCTCGGCCTTGAAGTCGTGCTGGCCGACGGGACGGTGATCCGCTGCGGCGGGCGGACGCACAAGAACAAGACAGGCTTTGACCTGGTCGGTCTTTTCACCGGATCGGAGGGGCTTCTTGGGATTGTCACAGAGGCGACACTCCGGCTTATTCCACTTCCACCGGCAAGGGCTGCCCTCTCCGCTGGTTTCGCTTCAATGGAGGCAGCGGCGGCGGCGATTCAGGCCGTCTTTGCCGAGGGGTTTCTTCCTGCGGCGGTCGAGGTTGCCGACAAGTTTACTTTGGATGCCGCCCGGTCTTACGAACCGGGAGCACAGTTTCCTCCGGGCAATGCCCAGGTGATCATCGAGGTGGACGGTCAACCGGCCAGCGTGCGGAGCGAGGCCAAGGCGCTGGAGCGCATCCTGCTTTCTGCCGGTGCTCTGGCGGTGCACATGGCGACCACCCCCGAAGCCTGTGCGAAACTCTGGGGTATGCGTCGCGTTTACTCGCAATCTCTCAAAGCGACCGGGCTGAAGAAGCTGAACGAGGACATTGTCGTCCCGCGCGGGCGTTTGGTCGATCTCGTCCGGTTTGCCGGAAGGCTTCAGAAGAAATCTGGCTTTCCGATTGCATGCTTCGGCCACGCCGGTGACGGCAACATCCACACGAATATCATGGTTGCGGATCCTGAGAATCCGGCGGTTCAAAAACGGTCGCGGGCCGCACTCGACGAACTGTTTCGTCAGGTTCTGGCCTGGAATGGATCGATCACCGGCGAGCACGGGATCGGTCTGGCCAAGATGCCATGGTGGAAGCAGGCCGTCCCGAAGACCACCAGGGAGTTGCACGGGATCCTCAAGACCGCCCTGGATCCGAAGGGTATTCTCAATCCCGGAAAATTCGTTTAAAGCAATATCGCCTGACAGTCACCTGTTCCCAGATTGGCACAATGGGTTTGTTCCAAGCTGGGTATTCGGCTAACCTGTTCCAACTTGAATTCTCTGCCTCCCAGACGTCTTCTTCTGGCGTTTCATACGTTTGGGCACAGCTACATGCACGTTCCGGCGCTCCTTTGCCGCACGGGACTGCCGGTCGACGCGGTGATGACTGCCCGGCATCCGCTGCGCGGGGTTCGAGGTATCTCCCGCGTCTTCTTGACTGAACCTTCGGAGTGGAACTCCGCTGTGGAGCAGCGACTATTGAGTGGAGACTATGTCCGGTTTTTCAACGTGGACGAACCAGGACTCCGGCAGCTTTACAGCCAGTCGTGGCACCCGGAGGCTGCCAAGTTTCTTCCATTCCCGCCCGGGGGTGAGGTGGCCTCAAATATCGGCAGCAAGAAGGCGTTTCACGAGTGGTGCCAGCGACGGGGGCTGCCATTTCCAGAAACCCACTTTTGCCCTACTTTCCAGGAGGCCTGCGAGCTGCGCTCCCGTCTTCCTGGTTGCTGGCTCATCAAGGCGGATGCCGGTTCGGGTGGCCAGAATGTCATGCGGCATCCTTCCGAGATCGATCCGGAGGATGTTTGGGAATCCGGGACCTGGCTCGTCCAGAGTGATGAGGGGGATCGTGTCGGATCCGGAATCTTCCTGGCGGACCAAGGACGGGTTCTAGCCTGGATCGGAATCAAAAAAATCGTGTGTTTGAATCGCGGCTACGGGCCGACGGTGCTGGGAGCCGGCGATGATTCCCCCGATGTGGGGGAGCTCTGCCGGCGGGTCGCCGAGTCAAGCAGGGTGACTGGATTGACGGGATTCGATTTTGTGAGGAATGCCGGGAATGAGCCGCTCCTGATCGACTCGCACCTCGGGAGAATGTCCCCCATGCAGCACTTCGACCGGGTCTATGGCGTGGATTTCGCATCGGCTCTTCTCGCCAGTTTGGAAGGAAACAATCCTCCGCTTCAGACGCCGGCACCCGGGCCCGGCTTCGTCAAGTTTCCCGAGGCCGTGCAGCTTGTCATGCAGGGCGGTTTGGGCGGGCTGCTCAAGGCGGTAAGCCTCCCGATGAGCATGCCGCTTTCCCCTCCGCGCGACCTGCTGACCGGTTTCCGCAGCGCAAGGAACATCTTGTTCAGTCAAGCCAGGGTGAATTTCGGACGTTTCCGTCGCGTGAGCAGCCGAGGCGTCAAGAACCCATCCTGATTGACATCGATGGGAGGGAAATCCAAACTGATTTCATGCCGCCAATGACGCCTCTCGCTGAACAGGGGGAGTCGCCGGAAGCCCCAGGCAATCAGCTTGCCGGGAACCGCGCCGGGCGACTGATGAGATTCTATGCGATCTCCGCCAGGTGCAGCCGGCTCATCGTGCGTGCCGCTAGCATTCAGGAATTGCAGTCGGAAATCTGTCAGGTCTGGGTGGAACAAGGAGGGATGAGAATGGCATGGATCGGTTTGGTGGATGAGTCGGGCGTGGTCCGGCCCGAGTCCTCATTCGGCGCCGGTGCAGATCGAGAGGAGTGGCTTCAGATTTCCGTGGACCCTGCAGAGCCTTCAGGTCGCGGCCCCACCGGAATTTCCATTCGGGAGGGCAGGCCGGTGTGGTGCCAGAATTTTCTGAAGGATCCCCGGACGGAGCGATGGCATGAGCACGGAGCGCGACACGGCTGGGCATCTTCCGCATCCCTCCCATTTTGCCTGCGGGGCAAAATCATGGGGGTATTGACGCTGATCAGCGGCGAGGCGGATGCATTTGACGAGGAAATCTGTGAGCTGTTGACGATCCTGGCGGAAGAGGTGGGCTTCGCCATGGAGAATTTTGCCCGTGGGCAGGAAGCCCGGGAGGCTTCTGAATTGCTTGCGGCGAGTGAAGAACAGTATCGCACGCTGTTCAAGGCCGTCACCGATGCCGTGGTTGTCAATGGGTTTGACCAGGACGGGAGGCTGGGAAAATTTCAGGTGGTCAACGATGTGGCATGCGAACTTCTCGGCTATTCCCGCGAGGAGTTGCTGACGAAATCCCCGCAGGATCTTGACGATCCCGAGTCGCAAATCCAGCCCGACTCGCCAATTATCCTCAGGCTTAAAGCCGGTGAGGATGTCACGTTGGAGCAGGTCCACATTGCAAAGGATGGACACCGGATCCCTGTGGAAATCCACGCCCAGCCATTCGTCTTTCAAGGCAGGCCCTCCCTCATTGCGGTGATCCGCGACCTCACTGAGCGGAAGAGGGTGGAGCAGGAGTTGAGGGAAAGCGAGAGGCGCTTCCGACTGCTGCTTCAAAATATTCCGTCCGTGTCGGTTCAGGGGTATTACCCGGATGGGACAGTTCATTACTGGAACCACGCTTCCGAAGTGCTCTACGGCTACCGGGCCGATGAAGCCATTGGAAGAAATCTACTGGATCTGGTCATTCCCCCGGAAATGCGGGAGGATGCCCGCCGAGCGATCGGCGTGATGGAGCAGACTCTCCTGCCTGTGGACGCTTCCGAACTCACGCTTAAGCGGAAGGATGGATCTCCGGTGACCGTCTATTCCAGCCACTCGGTTGTCATGCGTCCCGGACGTGTTCCGGAGCTTTTCTGCATTGATGTGGACATGACCGACCGCAAGCGGGCGGAGGAAGCCCTGGAGGAGCTCAACAGGGGGCAGAAAGCTGCGAAGGAACGTGCGGAAATCCTGGCGGGCGAGGCGCAGGCCGCAGCGCGCGCGAAGAGCGAGTTCCTCGCTGTGATGAGCCATGAACTCCGCACCCCCCTCAATGGCGTGATCGGATTTGCGGATCTCCTCTCTCTGTCGTCGCTTGATGCCGAGCAAAAGCACTTTGTTCGAACAATTCTTGAGAGCGGAACACACCTCCTCAATGTCGTGAACGACATCCTGGATTTCTCCAGCATCGAAAGGGGATCCATGACGATCGAGAACGAAAGGTATTTTATAGAAGATCTCATCCAATCCTCCTGCGCATCGATCCGGAAAACCGCTTTGGCGAAGGGACTGGAATTTCAGTGTGAAATCGCGCCGGACGCGCCGGAGCAGATGATCGGGGATGACCGGAGAATCCGCCAGATTCTGATCAACCTGCTCGGCAACGCGGTGAAGTTCACCGAGCAGGGGGGCGTGGTGCTGCGTGTGGCCGTGGTGAGGGTTGACACCCGCGCCTTTCTGGAATTTTCCGTGGAAGATACGGGCCCCGGGATCCCATCCGACATGCTGGGTATCCTTTTTAATCCCTTCACGCAGATTGATTCGACAGCCCGCCGCCGATTTGAAGGCACAGGTCTCGGGCTCACCATCTCACGGCGTCTTGCGGAAGCAATGGGGGGTAGTATCGGAGTGGTGTCGCAATTCGGCAAAGGCAGCACGTTTTCGTTCCGTCTCCCGCTGGAAGTTCCGCAGTCGCTTTCACCAGGATCGTGCATTGAAAGAGAGGATGCGCCCGTCGTGTTGCTTCCCAAAGCCGATGCGACGCCTGTTCTTGTCGTGGAGGATGATCCGGTCAACAGTTCGCTGGTGGGAAGCATGTTGGTGAGCCTTGGCCTTCGGGTCGAATATGCCGCCAATGGCCGCGAAGCGGTCGATGCTTTTTCCCCGGGGAAATACGCGGCGATTATCATGGATATTCAGATGCCTGTCATGGATGGAATCGAGGCGACGCAGCAGATCCGTGCCCGCGAGTCGGACGCGCATGTTCCGATCATCGCGCTCACCGCGAGCGTGCTTCCTACCGACCGGCAGCGCTGCGTTGCCGCGGGGATGGATGAATTTCTTTCCAAGCCATTCAAGAAGGCTGATCTGTCGGCCAAGCTCGCCATCCTCTCCGCGGGCACACTCTGAAATAAACCGTGTTGAGATTTGCAGGGTGTTTCTGCATGCTTTCAGTCCATGACTCCCCGCGAACGCATCCTTGCCACCCTCCAACGCCAAAGCGTCGATCAGACTCCCGTCGACCTCTGGCTGACACCTGAAGTGCTAGCCGGGTTGAAGTCTCACGCCGTGGAGCAGGATGAACTCGCGCTCTACAGTAAACTCGGAGTCGACAAGATCGTCTGGATTTTTCCCGGCTATGGGTCGGATGCCTTCGATCCCAACGAAAGTGCCGGAATGGACCCGTGGGGGGTGCCGACTCATACGGTGAAGGCCGGTCTGGCTTCCTATCAGGAATACGGGACCGGTCCGCTCGCAGACTATGTCGATCCCGGGGAACTCGACCGGTATGAACTCTGGCCGGATCCCGACAAATTCAGTTATGACGCGGCCAAACGGGCGGCGGAGCGGGCCCGGAGTTTCAATTTCGCGACGATGGGGCCGTGGGTGTCGCATTTTGAAATCTACTGCCACATGCGGGGCATGGAAAATGCCCTGATGGATGTGGTGGCCGAGCCGGAATTTCTGGAAGCTACTCTAGACCGGATCGACGCAATCCAGACGAAGATGATGCACCGGTTTCTGGGGGAACTCGGCGACCTCATCGACATCGTGTTTATTTCCGATGACATGGGGACCCAGGAAAGCCAGCTCATCTCAATCGATGCCTGGAAACGGTTTTTTGAACCCCGCCTGAAAAATTGGACCTCCCTCATCCACTCTTACGGAAAAAAAGTGCTGTTCCACACGGATGGTGCGATCCGGGATTTCGTTCCGCATCTCATCGATGCGGGGATCGATATCCTGAACCCGATCCAACATGTTTGCCCGGGGATGGATCGGGCACCGCTCAAGCGTGATTTCGGCGACCGGGTGATCTTCCATGGAGGTGTGGAAAACCAGAATATCCTGCCATTCGGTTCTGCCGATGATGTGAGGCAGGAAGTTAAAACCTGCCTGGAAACCCTTGGCAAGGGAGGGGGATACATCCCCTGCTCATGCCACAATATTCAGGCAGGAACGCCCCCGGAAAATGTGATCGCCATGATCGAGGCGGTCCAGAAGGGTTGAAGTTGCCCTCCCGGGTCTTTATCGGGTGACGAAACCCGGGAATAGGCAGTGCAGGTTTGTAACTGCCCAGTGTTTCCTCCTGAGCAGAAAACACTTTGTCGCAGAATCATGCCGAGAGGTTCCGATTCCTCTGCGGTTGGACGAGAACAGACCTCCCCCCCGGCCTCCGCGCCGTCGCGGATCAGGATGTCCCAACCGCTGCTACTTCGTCCCCTGCGGATTTGGAGCCGAGCTCTTCACAAAATATCGCGCAAGGGAAGGGGTGGAGCGGAACCTGTCGAACGAATGGTCGTCGAGCAGGCACTCGATCTCCGGCTGCGTGAAGTGCCGCGAGGCCTGCTCCAGCAAAAGCTCGGCGAGCAGCAAATTGCCCTCCTCCAGGGCGATCAGCGCATGTGGCATGACCCATGCCATCCGCAGGTTCTCGTTCTTCAGCTCGAGCCCGATTCGGATTTTTTCCGCCACCGCCCGGCGAGAGCCCGCGCCAATCAAAAAAAGATCATGCCGGTTTGCGTAGAGTGTGCTTGACGGGCTCCGGGCTGCTGCCTCGGCGAAATCCGTCCCCGCCGCGCTCCGGTCGTCCAACGCATAGAGGCAAAGCCCGCGCAAAAATAAATCTTCGGCCTCCGACAGATCCCGGCGGCCATCCGTGATCACCCCATCCCATTCCCGCCGGGCTTCAGAAAACTCCTCCGCAAGCATTGCAAGCTTCGCTCGCCCGCGTCGAGCCCTCAGATCGTCCACCGGCAACCCGGCAAGCGCTTCGCGGGCTCGCGCCACATCTCCCGCATCGAGCGCGGAGCGCAGGTCGGCAGCGGGATCGGGTTTCGGTGGAGGCAGTGCGAGGGGGTGCACCGCATCGGCCTCGATGGCGGCCGGTATCCGCCCCCCAAGGAGAAATCCTGCCACCATTACAGCGAGCACAATCAGGACAACCGGGATGGCGATGATCAAAAACACACGTTCGCCACGATACCGCCGATCCTTTAGCAACGCGGGCACCCACGCCTCGCGGCTCCGCCAGAGTCCGCTCAAGCGCGACGACGCCAGCGCGCCATGATCCCGATCCCGGCGAGGCCGAGCACAACCATGCACAGCGAGCCGGGCTCGGGGATGGTCGAGATGTTGACATTGTCAATGAAGAGGTCTTCGTCTTGACCTCCCGTGCGGGCCGCTAATCCGAACTTGTAGCCGGCTTGCGGGGCAAATCCTGTTATCGTGGTGTTGCTGTAAACCGTGCTGCCGCCGTAGGACACTGTGAGACCAGTTGTCGTGCTGTAGCTCACGCTCACGCTCCGGAATTTGTCGGCGTTGATGTCGGCCGCGATAAAAACCGGCACGTTGTTCGTGGGCGCGATGTTGCTGCCAAAACTTGTCGTGTTCACACGCGCGCCGACGTATTGGTTTGGGTTCGAGCCCGTCCATGTGATGAACGTGACCGCGAGGTCCGACCCGCTTGACGCCAAGGCACCCCGTTCAAACTCCTGGCCGGCCAGATTCGGATTGGTGTTCAGGTTGCCAAAGGTCAGCGAAAACCCGTCGGCTGGCGCCCCTTTGTCGTTTTTCACAAGGAGGTCGAAGGTGGCGGTGAAGCTGGTGATCGCCTTCCCGGGATCGAGATCCGGGAGCTGCAAAATCGACTGTCCCACAACGGGAGTCGTGTTGTCTTGGCTGAGCCGGTAGCCCTGCCATGTTCCGGAGTTGAACACTCCCACAATGTTGTTGTTGGTAAAGCTGTCGGTGAGGAATGTCGTCGTGCCGCCCCCGAGTTGAACCTGGCCGTTGGTATAACCCTGAAAATCGTTCACATACGAACCCGCCCGGGCGCAAAAAACACCCGCAAGCAGAGCCAAAGCGACGAGTCCTGGGGATTTCATTTGATGAAGGCTTTGTAATGGAAAGGCCTCACGAACAGAATTTTCATATAAAATATCCGGGCACGGTCAATGTTTTTTTGCGCATGGGCAGGGTATTTGGGTTGAAGGCAAAATGCCCTGCCGACATGGGAGTCGAGGCGCGGGCACCAAATCAGGGCCTGATTTCAAGGTTGGCGCTCAAAGAAGATGTCGTAGGACTGCTTCTGGGTCGCCTGGAAGTATTTTCCCTCCAAACGTTTTTTATCCGGGCCCAGCGCCAGATTGTAGGTGCTGCCCGTGTAGTTGACGTCCTCGAACTTCACGAAGAGCGTCGCCTTTCCATCCTTGAGGGATGCATTGGCTTCCGCCACATGGATCGGGTTCGGATTGAAATACTGAACATCGGCTTTTCCATCCGCAGCAATCGACTTGACGACCAGCTTGTAGCCCCCGTCGGGTCGGATCCAGGTTCCAACCAAGTCGTTGAGGGCCCCGGAATCCGCTCGGGACACGGTGCAAAGCGCCAACAGAAGCGCCGGTAGAAGAATCAAGCGAAAGGGAGAGGGGATAGTGGCGGAACGTAGAAGCATTTTCATTGCAGGAAATGATGCCTCATCTTCGCCCCTGTGCAACATTTCTCTGTCCCGGAAAAGAAAAAAGCTACGAACGGGAAACGGCTGCCCGGCGGTCCCAGAGGGAAGCCAGGATGTTTCCGAGAACGAAGACAGCGACGACGCCTGTTGCCCCCGCCAGCGAAGTGGAGAGCACAGAAACCCCAGGGAAAGAATATCCACTCAAAGGTGCGGCAAAGGCTGGTGCCGAATCATGCAGGAATCCCAAGCTCGCCGCGACCCACTCCAGACCGTCCGGGAGGCCGCTGGCAAAGGGGCTGAGAACCAACGCGATGACCAGCGCTGCTGTGGCGGGAACAACGGTTTCCATGCGGTTGCCGGTTTCCGCAGATGGCAGCAAAGCAACAGCCGCCACGGTCAGCAGGGCTTCACCGATTCCGATCAGTGCATGCACGCTGAGCATCATCGGGGCACTCTGAGAGAAGGAAGTTACTCCCGATATGGACAGTTCGATGGAACAAGCCAGCGCAGCCAGCAGGACGGAAGCCCACGAGGCAATGCCGACACGGGCGAATGTCGATAGCGATCGGCTCCGGATACTTCCGGCAAGCCAGCCTCCTACACCCGCTCCCAGCAGCGCCATGTTGAGGATGTTTGTGCCGAGCACGGCGAGCCCGCCGTCCGAGAAGATCAGGGATTGGACAGCCAGAATCAGTGACATGGAAAGCACTCCGAACGGAGTCCCAAGAAGCACCGAGGCAAGCACCCCGCCGAGGAGGTGGCCGGAGGTGCCGAATTGGACCGGGAAATTTATCATCTGCGCGGCAAAGACCATCGCGCTGACTGCTGCAAAACGCGACGCTGTCGGCTTGCTCTCCGCTTTTGATGCGGCCCACAGAGCGGTGGCTACTCCCGCTGTTGCAACAACTGCGGTCACCGGACACACGGTCCCTTCGATCATGGCGCTTGGAATATGCATAGTGGTAACCCATGTAGCCGATGATTTTCACGTTGTCCATCATATTGCGGCTTGTGAAATTCCTCCAAGGTGCGTAGTTATTGTCTTTGAAAATGCGCTCCGGGCGGGTGCGGAATCCGCGGCGTCCGGAATTCGCCAAGCAACTTGGACAAACAAACTGACCTATGAGCAACGATACCTCCCGCAGACATTTTCTCAAAACCGCCCTGGCTGTTCCTGTATCAATGACGTTGGGCTCCGCAGTGCAGGCGCAGACTGCCGCACCCGCCACGACTTCGGATACTTCCGGAGGGGCTCTGCCCAAGCGCAAGCTCGGCAAGAACGGTCCGGACGTCACGCTGATCAGCCTCGGGGGGATGATGGCCGCGCTCAGCCCTGAATATCTCGACATCGCCTGGTCGATGGGGATTCGTTATTTCGACACGGCGGACTGCTATCTCAAGGGGAAGTCCGAAAAAATCATCGGCGAGTGGCTCGCAAAATATCCCGAGCGCCGGAAGGAGATCTTCCTCGTCTCCAAAGACCATCCCAAGAACGGCCCGGAGGAAATGCTACAGATGATCGATGCGAGGCTGGCTGGCTGCGGCACCGACTACCTTGATCTTTTCCTGATTCATGGCCTCGGGCCGGGACCGAAAGGGAAGCCGGGAAGGGGCTACGGCGAGGACTCGGTCAACTGGCCGAAAAGCGACGCATTCAAGAAGACTGCCGAAAAGCTGAAGAGTTCCGGCAAGGCCCGGATGGTCGGGTTTTCCTGCCATGACGCAACGCTCGTCCAGTGCCTGAATTCGGCAGCGGAAGGCGGGTTCGTTGATGCGATCATGCTTCAATACACGCCGTTTTTCAAACCCGGCGACGATTTCGACAAGGCGGTTTCGGCCTGTCACAAGGCGGGGATCGGGCTCGTCGCGATGAAGACGATGCGCAATGCCGGCGAGGTGCCTGCCCGCATTCCCGAACTCGACAAACTCGGCCTTACAACCCACCAGGGCCTGCTGCAGGCCGTCTACAGCGATCCGAGAATTTCCGCAGTCTGTTCAATGATCGAAAACGTCGGGCAGATGGAGACCAACACGACAGCGGCCCGCGATTTCAAGGGGCCGCTGAAACTCGCCGATATTCAGGCATTGAAGGAGACGGTTCTGGCCCACCGCCGGACGTTCTGCCCGGGATGCCCATCATGCAGCGCCCTGTCTGCTGCAACCGGCTTCGCATTTATGGATATCTCCCGCTACGTGACCTATTACGAGCAGGATGGCAATTTGGAGGCGAAGGACCTTTACCAGTCGCTTCCGGAGGTGAGTCGCGATCATGGACGGATTGATCTGGCGGCTTTGCGCGACGGGTGCGCGTTCAATACGGATTATCCGGAAATCATCCGCCGAGCCAACCGCTACTTCGCTTGACCGGACCGGTCCACGAATCCCGGCGCCCCGGGAGAAGCGCATTCAAGCGCACCAGGATTTCCGCGCTGGAACGAATCATCAGCGTCTTGATCGTCGGGCTTCTGGTCGCCATCGGGGTTGCTGTCTGGATCGCCGGCAGGAATTTTGACCCCGGTCTCTACAGCCTTCGCACCGAGGCGCTGAAATCCACGGAGGCTCCCGTCCCGGAAAAGGTTGCTTCCTCAGGAGCACAAACCGCGGCTTCTGCGGAGGCTCCGGAAAACCCAACGACGGCTGCACCGTCCCCGGACGGATACGATGCCGCGGCTCCAACTGCCGCAGACAAAAAGCCGATCGAGATTCCCGGGGCGAAACCAATGGGGGACACGGAATTTTATTCGGCCGATACGCTCTACGAGAAAATCAACGGGCGCGCACCGGCCTACATTGAGTTCGGTTTCCAGCAGCTCCGCTGCCGTTCGTTTACCGGCCCGGACAACGGGTATGTGGATGTTTACGAGTATCGGATGGATTCTCCGGTCAATGCTTTCGGGATCTTTGCCCTCGAGCGCGATCCCTCAGGAAAGCTGCTGGATTTCGCGCCGGACGGCTATTCCGGAGAGATGGGGTATTTTTTCCGCCAGGGCAGCTGCTACGTGCAGGTGATCGCCTCCGATCAAAAGCCCGGGACGTTGGCTCTGGCAAAATCCGTGGCCGAACAGATTTCAAAATCCATCCCAACGGACGACCAGGGCCTTGGCGCACGCAGGAACCTGCCCACTCAGGGGATGATCAACGAATCGGTCCTCTACACGCAGGACAACGCCCAGGGGCAGTCATTTCTCAAGGAAGTTTTTCAGGCCAACTACGACTTTGAGGGAAAGACGATCACCTTCTTTCTCATGGCTGCCACGCCGGAAGAAGCAGCCAAGGCGTGGGAAGCCTATCTGGCATTCAGCAGCCGCTACGGCGGAAAGGCGGAAGCCATTCCCGACATGGCCGGCGCAAAAGTTTTCCAGTCTGTGAACTTTGGGAAATGGAAGTTCATCTACCAGCGCGGGGGCGATGTCGGCGGAGTCATCGACGCGCAGGATCCGGTTGCGGCCCGCGCATTTCTGGAGAAGGTTCTGGAGGGAAAATTGCGGTGAGCCCTAACAACACTCTGCCATGAACACGCCACCCGAACAATCTGCACAAATCAGCCGGCGGGAATTCCTTCTTCGTGCCGGCGCTGCGGGAGCGCTGATCGCAGGCTCGGGCCTTGGGGGCCTTGCGCTGTGGCAGCGGCGCCATTTTGTTCCCGGATTCCAGGAAAAGGGCGGGCTTCATCTGCCGAGTTACTCGCTGGTTCCAGACAAGCTTCTGCCGGAGATGGCGATCGCGCATGGCTCGGATCACGAAAAAGTGATCCGGGCGGCGATTGGTGCACTGGGCGGCATGGGGAGGTTTATCAGCACGGGCGACGTTGTCGTGATCAAGCCGAACGTCGCGTTTGACCGTCCTCCGGCGCTTGCAGCCACGACCCATCCGGATGCCCTGCGCGCGGTGGCCCGCATGGTTCTTGAAGCGGGCGCCGCGAAGGTTCTTGTCGCCGACAACCCGATCAACAGCCCGGCCGGGTGCTACCTCAAGAGCGGTCTCCTGGCGGTCGCCGACGAACTTCATCTCGATCTGCTTTACCCGGAGACAAATTCCTTTGCCCTGATCCAGATGGACGGCGAGATCCTGCGGAACTGGTCGTTCTTCGATGCGCCGTTCAAGCGCGCGACGAAGGTGATCGGGCTCGCTCCCTGCAAGGACCACAACCTCTGCCATGCCTCGATGACGATGAAAAACTGGTATGGGCTCCTCGGCGGACGCCGGAATCAATTTCACCAGCACATCCACAGCATCGTATCGGATTTCGCCCTGATGATGAAGCCGACGCTTGTCGTGCTCGACGGGATGAACGTCCTCATGAAGAACGGCCCGACCGGCGGACGGCTTTCCGATGTGAAGCAAATGGGGACGGTTGTCGCCGGCACCGACATGGTCGCGGTGGACAGCTACGGTTACACGAATCTCCTCGAACGTGACATCGCCGAACTGACCTACATCCACAAGGCGAATGACCGCGGGCTCGGGAACATGAACTGGAAGCAGACCCGCTACAAGGAAGTCCAGGCATGAAAATCCGCACCGCCCGGCGTATCTCGCAGGTTTTCTTTTTCTCGCTCTTCACGTTTTTTGTTGTCGTGACCGATCTCCGGTATCTGGCCGGCTATCCGGTCTCGCTCTTTCTCGAACTCGACCCGCTCGTGGCGTTCGCGACAGCGATTACGACGCATACGATTTACAAGGGCCTGCTTTGGAGTCTGGTTCTCATTATTCCAACGGTCCTGCTCGGGCGGGTGTTCTGCAACTGGATCTGCCCTTACGGGATCCTTCATCATTTCATCGGATGGGTGTTCGGCAAAGGCCGCGCCGCCGATCCGGTCCGCATTGAGTCGAATCGATACCGCAGCATCTACCAGATCAAATATATCATCCTGATCGCGATGATTGTGGCGGCGATCTTCGGCACGCTCCAGATCGGGCTCCTCGATCCGATCTGTCTGTTTTACCGGTCGGTGAGCACCGCCATCCTTCCGGCGGTTAATCTCATCGTCCCCGACAGCGTCTATGTCCGGCAATACTTCCACGCTGGAGCCTGGGCGATCGGCTTCTTCCTCTTTCTTCTCGTGGGAATGAACGTCTTCATTCCCCGGTTTTTCTGCCGGGTGATCTGTCCGCTCGGCGCGTTTCTCGGTGCGCTTGCGCCTGCGGCCCTCTGGAGGATCGAGCGCAATCCCACGAAGTGTGTCGACTGCGACCTCTGCCTGAAGAACTGCGAGGGGGCATCCGACCCGCACACCCAACTCCGGAAGAGCGAGTGCTTCGTCTGTTTCAACTGCATCGAGGACTGCCCGGAGGATGCGCTCTCGTTCAAATTCATGCCGCCGCTCCAGCACGAGGTGACGGTGCCCGCCGTCCCGGCCAGACGCGCGTTTCTGGGCGTCCTTCTCGGCGGCGCGTTTTTCGGATTCGGTCGCTCGTCCGGGGACTCGGACAGGAACTACAGCAAAAAGGTGATCCGGCCTCCTGGGTCGGTTGAGGAGAAGGAATTTCTCGACCGTTGCATCAAGTGCGACCAATGCATCCGGGTCTGCCCGACAAATGTCCTGCAACCTGCGATCTTTGCCGCAGGAATCGAGGGGATCTGGACGCCGATACTGAACATGAAGGTCGGCTACTGCGAACTCAACTGCACGCTCTGCGGCCAGGTTTGCCCGACGGGTGCCATCCAGAGGATCACGATTGAGGAAAAGACCGGCGTGGGGGCTTATGCCGCGCAGGGGCCGGTGCGTCTGGGTACCGCCTTCTACGATCACGGCCGCTGCCTCCCATGGAGCATGGAAACCCCTTGCGTCGTTTGCGAGGAGGTCTGCCCGGTTTCTCCAAAGGCCATTTTCTCGCGCGAAGTCACGATTACCAAACGCGATGGCACTCCGATCACTTTGCGGCAGCCCTATGTCGAGCCCTCTCTTTGCATCGGGTGCGGGATCTGCGAACGCGAGTGCCCGGTGACCGACGAGGCCGCCATCCGCGTCACCGCCATCGGCGAGACGCGTTCCCGTGACCGCCGCCTGCTCCTTGACGGAGGGGCCTCCGCCTCCTGACCCATGGCCAAACCCCAACCCGCCACACGTATCCGCACCTGCCGGTCCTGCGGAATAAAGTATGAGTATCCGCTCAAAGAGGATCCTTCCGCCACCCGCCATCACTGCACGGGCTGTGCCCCGATCCCGGCCCATCTGCGAATTGCCAGCGAGCGCCTTCTCCTCCGCGTTCAAAAGCTCGAACTTGAGGTTGCTCGCCTCAGGACAACCGCTATTCAAGGAAAATAGCTGAGATAGCAGCTTGCGCTGCCTGCACTATTGTGATTCAATGCAGGCATGAAGGAGAGGCATTCAAATCAATACACGGTCAGGGACATTCCCGAGGCGACGGATCTTCGTTTACGGGAGACCGCCACGCTTGAGGGGATCAGCCTCAATCAGGCGGTCGTCCGGGCGCTGGAGCGGGGCATCGGGCTGACAGGGGAGACGGTTCGATACCGCTCCCTGCGGAGGATCGTCCGCCCCTCTGACAAGGTGGATCGCAAGGGCTGGTCCGAAGCTTTGGAGTCCCTCGACAAGGTCAACCCTGAGGACTGGAAGTGAGAGTCCTCATTGATTCAAACCGCTTCATCGACTTTTGCGCCGGCGAGGAAGCGGTGATCGAGACGTTTGAGCGGGCCTCTCTTCTGGTCGTTCCTTTTGTGGTGCTGGCGGAAATCCGCGTGGGTGCACAGCTGGCCCGCCGAGGGGAATCCCAGATCCGCGTCTTGAGCGAATTGTTGAACCAGCCCGGGGTCCGGACCGTGCATAGCACGGATGGCACCGCCCATCATTACGCGGCGATCTTCGCACAGCTGCGGCGCAAGGGCACGCCGATCCCGACAAATGATATCTGGATTGCAGCCCTCGCCATCGAGCATAACCTTGTTCTCTACTCGCGCGACGCCCACTTCGATCACATCCCGAGCGTCGCGCGCATCGGAGATTAATATTTTATGATGATCCCCCACATGATGAGCGCCTTGTTCTGGCGCACCTGGCTTATTTCCATTGTTGCAATCCCTCTGAGTTGCGCTGCGGTGACCGCCGATGCGAAGCTGGAGGAGGGTGCGCTGCGAGTCGATCACTTGACCTGTGAATACCTGAAGGACCCCGTTGGGATCGGGGAAACGCGACCGAGGTTGGGCTGGATCGTGGAGTCCGGCGAGCGCGGTCAGAGGCAAGCCGCATATCGGGTGCTGGTGGATAGTAATGAAGCGCTGCTGGATCAAGACACCGGCGACCTCTGGGACTCGGGCAAGGTCGATTCGGATCAGTCGGTCCAGTTAAAATATGGCGGCCGTGCGCTCAAGTCCTGCCAGCGAGGTTTTTGGAAGGTCTGCGTCTGGGACAAGGAAGGCAGGCGGTCTGCGTGGAGTAGCCCCGGCTCGTGGAGCATGGGATTGCTGGATTCCGCGGATTGGCGTGGCAAGTGGATCGGCAAGGACGAGCAGGAGATGAAGGCCGTTTTGCAGGGCGCAAACTGGATCTGGTTTCCCGAGGATGAACCTCCGCCGGACACAAGGTATTTTCGCCGCGCCTTCAACCTGCCGGAAGACCGCGCCATAAAGTCGGCACGGTTGTGCGTGGTCGCAGACAACCTCGCCACGCTGTTTGTCAACGGTCGGAAAATCGGCGGAGCCAGCACCGCCCGCTCGGCCCGCGGATTCGATGTCACCAATGCCGTCCGCCAGGGGGCCAATGTTCTTGCAGCCTCCGTGGAAAATATGGGCGAGGCTCCGAACCCGGCGGGCTTGCTGGCACAGTTGAAAGTGGAGTTCGAAACCGGCGATCCGCTCGTGCTCGTCACGGATGACGTTTGGAAGTCTTCCGCCGCAGGGCCGGCCGGGTGGGACCAGCCTGCCTATGACGATGCGGCCTGGGTTGCGGCAAGGAATCTCGGAGCAAACGGCATTAAACCTTGGGGGGAGGTTTCCGAGCCTGAAGTGCGCCGCCTGCCGGCACGCTGGCTGCGAAAGGAGTTCCAGGTTGCGCGGCCAGTCCGACGGGCGACGGTTTCATTTTCCGGGCTTGGACTTTCAGAACTGTATCTCAACGGCAACAGGGTCGGGGACGAAGTCCTTTCGCCTGCGCTGAGTGATTATACGAAGCGCGATTTCTACGTGACTCACAATGTGACGGACCTGTTGAAATCCGGAGCCAATGCGATTGGCGTGGTTCTCGGGAACGGACGTTATTATGCACCGCGGCTGGAGTCCCCGACCCACACCTTGACCTATGGCTTTCCGAAACTTCTGCTTCAGATGCGCCTGGAATACGAGGATGGTTCCGACGAGGTCGTGAGCGATGATTCATGGAAACTGACCGATGCCGGGCCGATCCGTGCCAACAACGAGTATGACGGGGAGGAATACGATGCCCGCATGGATTTGACCGGGTGGGCGGAGCCGGGATTCGACGATTCGAAATGGGAGCGCCCGCAGTTGGTGGCGGCTCCCGGCGGCGAAATGGCGGCGCAGATGATCCCTCCGATCCGGATCACTGGAACGATCAAGCCGCTGAGCGTCTCCGAGCCCGAGCCGGGAGTCTTCATCTTCGACATGGGACAGAACATGGTGGGCTGGTGCCGCCTGAAAGTTTCCGGTCCGGCGGGAGCTCAGATTTCACTGAGGTTTGCCGAGACGTTGAAGCCGGACGGCACACTTTACCTAGACAACATCCGGGATGCCAAAGTGACGGATAAATACACCCTCAAGGGTGGGGGAGAGGAGGCATGGGAACCGCGCTTTACCTACCATGGATTCCGGTTTGTCGAGGTCCGTGGCTGGCCTGGCAAGCCTGCGCTTGATTCGATCACTGGTTGCATCGTCAACGATGATGTCGCCACCGCCGGGGAGTTTTCGTGTTCGAATCCGATGATCAACCGCATTTACGAGAACATCGTTTGGGGGGTGAGGGGAAACTACCGGAGCATTCCCACCGACTGTCCGCAGCGCGACGAGCGCCAGGGCTGGCTTGGGGACCGGTCGGTGGAATCCAAGGGGGAGACATTCCTTTTCAACGTCGCCGCGCTGTATTCCAAGTGGACGCAGGACATGCTCGATGCACAGAGGCCGTCCGGAAGCGTCCCTGATGTCTGCCCTCCCTATTGGCCGCTCTACAACGACAGCGTCACCTGGCCGAGCAGCGTGGTTTTGATCCCCGGTGCCCTGCGCGATCAATACGGTGATACGTCAGTGATCGAGCATCGGTATCCGGGCATGGTGAAGTGGGTGGACTACATGAGCGGTTTCATCAAGGACGGGATCATCAGCAAGGATTCCTACGGCGACTGGTGTGTGCCTCCGGAAAATGCCACCATGATCCACTCGAAAGACCCGGCGCGAAAGACCGCGCCAGCCATCCTCGCCACCACCTACTTTTATCACTGCCTCCGGTTGATGGCCGGATATGCCGCGCAGTTGGGAAAAGCCGAAGACGTCGAGCGCTTTGGCAAACTTGCGGAAGATCTTAAAACATCGCTCAACAAGAAGTTCTATGATCCGGAGCGCGGCTACTACGACAACGGCTCTCAGACGTCATGCGTGCTTCCTCTGGCATTTGACATGGTCCCACCGGACCAGCGTGGCAGGGTTTTCGATCGACTGGTCGAAAAGATCACCCGCGAAAGCAAGGGGCATGTTGGGACAGGATTGATCGGCGGCCAATGGCTCAACCGCGTGCTTACACAAGGCGGAAGGGAGGACCTGGCTTACGGGTTTGCCACAAATTCCACCTATCCCGGCTGGGGCTACATGGTCGAGCAGGGTGCGACCACCATCTGGGAACTCTGGAACGGCAACACGGCGGATCCCGCGATGAATTCCGGCAACCACGTCATGCTCGTGGGCGACTTCATCATATGGCTCTACGAAGACCTTGCCGGCATCAAGTCCGATCCGGATAAACCAGGATTCAAACACATCATCATGCGCCCGCAGCCGGTGGGCGATCTCAGTTGGGTCCGCGCCAGCCACGACTCTCCCTATGGCCGGATTACAAGCGATTGGAAAATTGAGAACGGGCTCTTCCGATGGAACGTCATTGTCCCTGCCAATGCCACGGCGACCGTGTCCCTGCCTGTCGGTGATGCCTCCCAGGTGAAAGAGGGAGGCAAGCCTCTTGATCGTGCGGATGGTGTGAAGATCCTGAAGCCGAGGGATGGAAGGCTTGTCTGTGATATTCCTTCCGGCACCTATTGTTTCGAATTTCCGTGGCCGGGTGAAACAAAGCCCCCGGGCGGACAGCCGTAATTTCCCGGGACCTGCGATGCGTGGCCAAGCTCTCTGCCTTCTGCTCTGCCTGATGGCCATGACACCTCTGGTGGCGGGTCAGAAGAACATCCTGCTCATCGCCGGTCCAAAATCCCATGAGGCCGGAGTTCATGAATTCCCTGCGGGTTGCGAATTGCTCGCCAAGCGTCTTTTGGAAAGCGATCCCGCCCTCCATGTGGAGGTATGCACTGGATGGCCTGATTCTTCCAGTGTGCAGTCGGCGGACAGCATCGTGATTTATGGGGATGGATTGGAGAAGCATCCCGCAAATGCTCACATTGCCGAACTGCGCCGTCACTACGAGGCGGGCAAGGGGCTTGTCGTCCTGCATTTCGCCCTTGAACCCGGTGACCCGGAGACGGCCAAGCTTTTGGATGACGCCATTGGCGGACGCTTCGAGGTCGATTGGTCGGTCAACCCTGTGTGGAAAATGGAAAATCCCACAATTGCAGTCCATCCGGCAACCCGGGGAGTGAGACCGTTTTCCATGGAGGATGAATTTTATTATCATCTCCGTCTGCGCGAAGCCGTCATTCCGCTGTTACAGGCTCATCCTCCCATGGATTCTCTGGGGTCGGATGGCCCCCGCTCGGGGAACCTTTCTGTGCGAACAGCGCTTTCAGGCAACATTCCCCAGACCCTCGCTTGGGTGGTTGAGAATCCCAACGGATCCCGCGGCTTCGGTTTCACCGGTGGGCATTTTTTTCGCAACTGGGCGCACGAGGATTTCTGTAAGCTGGTCCTCAACGCGATCATCTGGACTGCCGGGCTTGAGGTTCCCAGGCAGGGCGTGGCAGAAAGCATTACCTCCATGCCTGCTTCACAAAGCATTGATGAGGCCATTGCTCGGGGCGACCTTGAGGATGTCCGTCTTCACCTGTCCTCAAACCCTGCCAGCCTGAACCAAGGCCGAGACAAAACACGTCCGCCCCTGTCGCAGGCTGTGCTGCGCAACAAGACGGAAATTGCGCTGCTCCTTTTGGAAGCGGGCGCGAATCCGGACGGGGAGGATTCCTCAAGGCGCACCCCTCTTCATCTGGCCGTGGAGCGGGGGAATCCGGTCCTTGTCACTGCCTTGCTGAAGGTTGGAGCGAAACCCGATCTGAGCGACAAGGGAGGCTGGACCCCCCTGCACCACGCGGCAGCGAAGAACCGGATCGAAATCGCGAAAGCACTTCTTGATGGAGGGGCCGATCCCATGACATTGAGCGAACTCGGCGGCACGCCGCTGCATGAAGCCGCCGCCAGCGCCGGACCGGAAGTCGTCCAACTCCTGCTGGATCACCACGTCGATCCGTCCGTCAGATCCAAGGAGGGAGCGACCGCGCTCGACATTGCGATAAAATACAATAATCAGGCTGCCATCGAAGTGCTTTCCAAATTTCCATGAGTGCGACTGAAATGATCCAGCGGTTGTGGAGGCGCGCCATCCTTTTCAATGGCATTCCGAGCGAGGCCCGGATGGCTCTCCTCCGGATGCGGGGAGCGCAGATCGGGAGCGGAACCCGGATTCCTCCCCGGACCCTCTTTACCTGGCCGCATCAGGTGAAACTGGGCAGCCGGTGCATCCTGCAGTCCGACATCTTTTTTAACTTCGACCACTACTGGAGTCCCGGTCCGTCGATCGTCATCGGTGACCGGGTGTTCCTCGGCCGTGGGTGCGAGTTCAACATCCGCCATCGTTTGGAAATCGGTGATGATTGCTTGATCGCCTCCGGATGCATATTTTCCGACTCGAACCACGGCCGGAATTCTCACGGGCCCATGAACCGTCAACCGGTCGAGTCGAGCCCGATTATTCTCGGCCGGAATGTCTGGATCGGTGCCCGGTGTGTGATCCTTCAGGGAGTTGCCATCGGAGACGGCGCAGTCGTGGGGGCTGGTGCAGTGGTGACCAAAAGCATCCCTCCAGGCGTGGTCTGGGGTGGAGTTCCTGCGAGACTGTTGAATAAAAGTGCCGGGAAACAATAGGGGAACTTGCGTTGCGTTCGTTCGCCGCACTCACATGGCTGAGTAAGCGGTTCTTAGAGCTTCAGAAAAATCTTCCGAGTGTAGAGGAATCGCGCGAACGCGAAGACGAGTATGCAGGCGATCGTGGTGACAAGCACCTGCCCAGACCCGTGTGCCACATGTGTGTTCATCCAATTGCTGATGTCTCCTCCGGCCAGACGGGAAGCAACCAAGGGGAAATCCACGATGAGCACGGCGAGGTAAATGGTGAGGGCGTTGCATCCGATCCAGACGAACGGCTGGCACCACCTCCGCCAGTTTCTGACTTCGATCAGCCAGTAAAAGAGCCCCAGCAGCAAGGCGCTGTAGCCCCCGGCCACAAGGGCATACGAGGAGGTCCAGATGTTTTTGATCACGGGAAACTGTAGTCCCCAGAGCGATCCCAGAATCACCCCCGCCACGCCAAATCCCCCGAGGTAAGCCAGCCTCTGGTTGTCACTGATATCCCTTCTTTTCAGGAGGAGTCCCGCAAAAATTCCCAGAAGTCCGCTGGCCATGGCTGGAAGTGTCGCCAACAAACCCTGCGGATCCCAGAACGTCTGGACCTGACGCCCGGGCAGGTAAAGAAAATCGAGGTGGCTGGCGAGGTTCAGCCCCATCTCATATTTTCCGCTTACAAGCTCTGTGGTGGCGAAGTATTCCTGGGTGGCCTGCTTGACGACACGGGTGCGCACTTCCTTGCGCTGGGCGTCGGCGAGAGGTTTCGGCTGTTCTCCCCGGGCTTCCGCGTCCTTTTTTATCTGCATGTCAACGAGACGCTCCACGTCATCAAAGCGGCAGTTCCGGATCGGGACATAGGTCATGAGTCCCCAGTAACCAACAAGCAGGGCGATCGTCACCAGCAGCAGACCGCGCGGTTTGAGATAGCAAAACAGGAGCGCTCCGGCGACGTAGCAGATGGCGATGAGCTGCAGCACCCCGACCAGCCGGATGTTCGGCCAGTTGTTGTTGAAGCCCCCGTAGAAAAATACTCCCAGCAGATAGAGGAGGATGCCGCGGGGAATGATCCGCCTGATTGCCTGCTGCCGCCCCCCCGATTCCAGGGCTCTCGTCAGGGAAAACACAATCGAAACCCCCATGATGAAAACGAAAAGCGGGAACACGAGGTCGAGGAAGCGCAGCCCCTCCCAGCGCTCATGCCTCAACTGGCCGAGGAGGAACCCGGTGAACGGATTGTCCGACATCTGGTTCAACGCCCTCGCCACCCAGATTCCCCCGACAATCCAGAACATGTCAAATCCCCTAAGTGCGTCCACCGACATCAATCGGGCGGCGGGCGTTGATTCGGGCGGGGGACTGTCGGTCATGCAGCGAGGCGGCGGGCTTTGTTGAAAATGTTATTTCAACAGGCTTCAAAGACAAAGGCATAAAATATCCGCAGGCTGCCTGTCCGGGCGGTTCATGGATTCCCGGCTTGCGCGACGCAGCGGGGGCCGACACATTGAATGGTCAAAACACGCATTTGAAAGATATTTTCCGGATCTGAAATGGAACAATACCACCGCCTCCTCTGCTTGGTCCTCGAAAAGGGTAGATTTAAATCCGATCGTACCGGCACCGGGACGTATTCGGTGTTTGGAGCGCAGGAGCGCTTTGATTTGAGAGACAGCTTCCCGCTTGTCACAACTAAAAAGCTCCACCTGCGCTCGATCATTCATGAACTCCTCTGGTTTCTGAAGGGTGACACGAACGTCGGTTATCTTCGCGACAACAAGGTCACGATCTGGGACGAGTGGGCGGATGCGGAAGGGAATCTGGGCCGGGTTTACGGGGCGCAATGGCGCGACTGGAGGAAGCCGGACGGCTCTTCAGTCGATCAGATCCGGGAGGTTGTTGATCAGATCCGCACGAACCCTGACAGCCGGCGTCTTGTTGTTTCCGCATGGAATCCCGGCGAGATCCACCTCATGGCGCTCGCGCCCTGTCATGCTCTCTTTCAGTTTTATGTGCAGGATGGAGAGTTGAGCTGCCAGCTCTACCAGCGGAGCGCGGATCTCTTTCTCGGCGTCCCGTTCAACATCGCGTCCTATGCCCTTTTGACCATGATGGTGGCGCAGGTGACCGGCCTCAAACCGGGGGAATTTGTGCACACCTTCGGCGATCTGCACTTGTATTCCAATCACCTCGACCAGGCGCGCGAACAGCTCTCCCGAGAATGCCGGCCGCTTCCTCAGATGCTCCTCAATCCCTCGGTGAAAAATCTGGAGGATTTCCGGATCGAGGATTTCACGCTGGAAGACTACGACCCGCACCCTGCCATCAAGGCACCGATTTCGGTATGAAATGTTCACTCAATCCTCATTCCGCAATCCGAATTCCGCGTTCGTCATGATCGCCATTGCCGCCATGTCGCCGGATCGGGTGATCGGGGTTGATGGGAAGATCCCGTGGCACCTTTCCGAGGATTTGAAATTCTTCAAGCTCACCACGCTCGGGCATGTGGTGGTGATGGGTCGTAAGACGTTCGAGTCGCTTGGCAGGCCGCTTCCGGGGCGTGAGAATTGGGTGCTTTCACGCACCGCATCGTTCGACGGTTCCCGGGTTTTCCGGAGCCCTGCGGAGATTGTGACGCCCGCCGATGGTCGCGAGGTCTTTGTGATCGGCGGGGCTGAACTCTACGCCGCCCTGCTTCCGCGATGCCGTGAGGTTGTGTTAACTCATGTGGACATCCGGGTGACGGGGGACACCTGGTTTCCGGAATTTGAAACGGAATTCGACGCGGGAGAGGTTGTGCAGGCTGGTGATGGATACGAGATCCGGAGATATCGCAGGTTACCAACCGCCCCCCCCGCCGCCTCCGCCCCCGCCGCCTGAAGAGCCGCCACCCCCGCTGCCGGAGCTCGAACCCGGTGCGGTGGAGGCAGACGAGATCGCGCTGCTCAGTGCACCGGCAAATGCGACTGATGCGGCGGGAAGGACGAGAGAGTGCGATTCGGATTCCGGAGCCTGCGCGGCCGCTGTCAGGATTTCGGAAAATTGTTCCGACCATTCCTGCTCGACGCCGAGTGCGAGCGCATAGGGCAGGAATTTTTCAAAAAGCTCGGGTGTGCGTTCCGGGGGATTTTCGAGCCCGAGGCGTTCGGCCTCCGCGACCGAAAGGTATTTTTTGAATCCCCGGATCCGGTCGCGGATGGCCTGGCCTTCCGGGGTCGGGCGTTTCAGGAGGTGGTGGAAGATGGCGCAGAGGAGGATGCCCGCCACATAGAGCGCGCAAACCCAGGGGGAGGCGGCCTGGACCAGCGCCCACATCCCGAACAGCCAGCCCGCAAAGAAGGGAATCGAAAACAGCGTGATCGGAATCGCGGTCCATTTCGCCTTGCTCCGCCATGCGGAATAAACCCCGTGCGAGAGCGCGGCGCATCCGACGGACCAGATCGTTAGCCAAACCATCATGAAAACCGCGCCGCCGAACTCCCGGGCGTCCAGAATCGAGGTGCCCAGCGGGACCAGCGTGGCCAAAAGCCCGACGACCCAGACGCGCGTGTTGCGATGGAAATACGCATCGTTTTTTGCCGCGAGGTCCTTTGCAAGAACCTTGCGGGCGGCGGCGAGGAGATCGTGTTTGGCGTTGGTTAGCTTGAGGGACTGGTCGCCGATGAAGAGCGATTCCAGAAGGCGGTTCTCAGCCACGTCCATCCCGGCCCCTTCGTCGCGCTCGAGCGTGTAAACGTGTTTTGAGGATTCTGTGATCCGAAGCGCCTTCTGAACGGCGAGATGCATGATCGCCGCAGTGAAACTCGTGTTGTCGCAGGTGCCGAGGCCGTTGAGGTAGCGGACGTCCTGCGGGGTGAAGTGTTCCGGTGGCTCGAAGAGCGGGATGATGACCCCGCTTTCTGGATCGCGGCCGACCAGAATCCAGCTGACTAAAAAATATCCGAAGGCAGCAAGAAGGCCCATTGCGCCGGCGATGAGCCCCCGGTTGGATGAGGCTAGCGCCAACCACTCGGAATCCGGGGAAGGGCGTTTGACGAAGCCCTTCGGCCAGGTGACGGCGATTGTGAATCCTTCGCCGGGAGCGAGCGGGGCTGTGGTGACAAGCGAGGCATCGCATTCCGGCGAATCCGCGACGCGGTAGTCCGAACCTGTGCTCCCTTTTCGGCCGGTGTAGGCTTCCATAGAGCGGGGTTCGGCACCCCGGGGGAGATCAACGCAGGCGGAAGCTTGGAGAATCGGGAATTCCCAGCCGTTGCCCGTCACATTCCAGTAGAGCTCATCGAAGTCTTTGAAGAACCCCAACTGCCGACCGGTCCGGTATTGGATCGTGTAGGTGGTTTCCTCATGCGGCAGAAACACATTTTCACTACCGAGGTAGATCCGGACTCCATTTCCTTTTCGTTCCGAGTGCCATGGTTCCGGCTTTCCATCGCGCAGGATCTCCAAGACCTTGAATGGCACGGATGCCCTCAATCCGGCCTTTCCCGCGTAGAGCGTGGGAAAGTCGCGGTAGATTCCCCGCTTGATCTGGTTGCCCTCGGGCACCACCCGGATTGTCTCGGTGACGATGAGGTCGGAGTCCGGCAGGATCTCGATCCGGCTCGAGAAATCGCGGATTTCCTCGGCAGCGCACAAGCTGGAGAGCAGGCATGCGGCGAGAACTCCCCAGGTAGAAACTCTCACAGCTTGACCTCCGGGGAGGACCGTTCCAGCACGGATTCAACTTCAAAGAATGCTGCTGCACGGAATCCAAAAATTCCGGCGACTGCATTGGACGGAACGGATTCCGCAAGGTTCCTGTAGTCGCGGACGGAGCCGTTGTAATACCTCCGGGCATACTGGAGGTCGTCCTCGATAGCGACGAGCTGGTCCATCAGCTTCCGGAAATTGTCCGCCGCCTTGAGCTCCGGATAGCTTTCCGCGAGTGCGACGAGGCCGCGCATTTCCCTCACGGTGTCGGCTTCGGTTCGCTTGGAGGAGGTTTCCCGGAATGTCTGTGACTCGTGGACGCGGTAGGCGGAGACGCATTCGACGAGCGGGGGAATCAGGTCGGCGCGCTTTTTCAGCTGAACCTCTACGCCGCTCCATGCCTCGGCTTGCTGGTTGCGCGCGCTGACCAGCTTGTTGTAGCAGATCGCCGCCCAGGCGAAGATCAGCAGAACTGGAAGGAGGACAATGAGTGCACTCATCTCTGTTCTCCGGGCAGGGTGATTTCAAAGACCGTGGCTCCGCCCTTGCCCGAGCCTTCGTGTGGTTCCAGGCCCAGTTCCTGATAGGCCTGTTCAAGGGCTTTGGGATCCAGGCGGAGCTCAGGGTAGAGTTTTTTGAGGCGCTCCTTGACCCAGCGCTTCGCCATTCTCCTGTCCAGCGGATGGAGGGATGGCTCACCTTGGAGCTTGCTGCGCAGGAGGTCCCAGAACGTCATGGCAGCAATGTCGCAAGACGCGCGGCGAGGAAAAGGAGATTTATGGACAACCAGGCGATGACAGCCGCGTTCCATCGTGTCCTCCGCATGCCCGTGTCCGCAGGATATGCGAACGACAGGATCGCCGCCGCAGCTCCGAGCACCAGGAAAGAAAAACTGATCCGGCCCGTGGCATTTCCGTCTCCCCACGGGTTCCAGAGCCACCAGATCCGGTCGGTGACCAGAAACTCCGTGCCATTTGCGATGGTGATGAGGAATGCGATCGCTGTTCCTACCGCGAGCCCTGTTCGACCCGCGCTTGGCATGGCAACCGCAGCCACCTGCCCGCTGGTGGTCAGCAGCGCAAACGCAAAGAGGGGCACAGCCAAGGGGATAGCTCCTCCGAGGCGCAGTCCTGAGTGCTCGGTAAACCTCAGGGGACCGAGCGGCCATCCGGTCAGTGCTCCCAAGCCAAGAAGCACGGCCATCGATACCAGAACGATGCCGGCAGTCAGCCGGGTGGTGGAAAGACCCGTCGACTCGACCATTCCCGCATAGGCGGCCACGAAGAACAGAAGAATCCATGTGGAGTCCCACCACGGCCAGGAAGCCGGCGGGAGAAGCGGCAGGATCAGGCCGGCTGCCGAGCATAAGAAAAACAGGATCCAGAACACCCTTTTCATGGATGGGGAGGGTGCGCAGCCCGTCGCTTTTCGCGGAACTGCAGGAATTTCAACATGCCGATGTATGCGACCATGGCGGCCGGAGTCGAAAGGAAAATGGAGCCGATCAGAAGCGGCAGTCCGACTTTGAAAAATGTCGACCACTTCATGATCTCGCCAAGGTGCAGATGGTGGATCTCAATCGCTGGAGGGGCATGGTTCAAGCGTGTCAGGATGAACGCTCCGATGTCGTATTCGATTTTCAGCAGCACCGGCCAGATCGGGGTGACGATGTCGTGAAGGGAAACCGCGACCACGGCGGCGATCGGATTGCACCGCAGCAGGTAGGCCAGACCGAGACAGAGAAGCGTCTTCAGACCAAAAAACGGAGTGAACCCGATGAACATTCCGATGGCGACCCCCCCGGCAATCGCGTGCGGCGTGTCGCGCAAATTGATCAGCTTGCGGCCGAGTTCCGCAAAATACGCCCAGATCTTCTTCATCCGCCTCCAGTGAGGACAATCCCTGACAGACAGGCAAGCCCGCAGTTTGCCGGTTTCGATCGGGGGTGCAAGAAAGGCATTCCGTTCCCGCTCCTGCTGTGAGAGAAATCAGGATATGCATCACCTATCGGTCTTTCTTTTCTGCCTGGGTTGGATTTTCTGCGGGATGGCCGTCGCGGCCATCATCACGCGGCTGGCATTTGCCGTGACGGAACAAATCAGCACGGCCCCGTTGCTGGATGTTTTTGTGAGCCTCTTCACCTGGATCCCCTGGGTGGTCGGGGCTTGCCTGGGGGGATGGATCGGCGTCGCGGCCTCCATCGTGGCACAGTTGGCATTCCTTCACGCATTCTGCCTCGTGCACCGGGCGATCCGTGGAAAAACCGGCCGGACACTCACTGATGCCCAGGCGAAGCTCCTCGGGCCGGTGCGAAACCAGGTCTGCCTGATGTTTCAGACGCCCGCCGTGCTGGTCTTCGCTCAGGTCCGCGTCGCTACGATCATTCTCTATCCGCCAGTGGCGTGGCTCGGTAAGTTGCCGACCTACAAATCCTCCGAGTGGATCAACCTCTCCCGTCACAAATATGACGGGCTCATCGGCTACGACCTGCTGTGGTGCTGGTATTGCGACTGGATGACCGGAGTCTGGGCGCTCGGAAGCGAAATGCTTCGCAATATCGAGTCGTTCTGGTGTCCGATCCGGTTCCGCAGCGATGTCAAAAACCGGAATATTTCCACCGATTTTCCCGATGTGGAAAAGTGGGCGCCGGCCGATGGAAACATGGAAGACGCGGTGCGCGCCTTCGAAGCCCACTACGGCGAGGGTCGTCCGAATAGCTGGTGGGGGCACCCGGGGCGGGGCACCCCACCGCACAAGCCGTGACGTTCCGCCGGGCCGAGCCGAATGCGGAATTCCGCCTACTCCGGCTGGTGAGCCTGGGTGGACGCTGGGAACTCGGCCTCAGCCAGTATCAAAGTGGGACCCGTCTCCGCATGGGCCTTGCTGGCCGACCGCCGGGAGTGATGGATTTTTGCCTTGGCCACGACAGCAGGGTTCCTGCTCCGGTGCTGCTTGCCGTCGTCCGGCGGCTGGAGGAGGTCGGCGAGGAGGCCACGGCAATTGAGATCGACTCGTTGTTCCCGTGGGCCGGAACCCGTCCGGATCTCCAGATTCACCTCAAGCCGCTGCTGGAGGCCTACAGTCCGTTGGAGTAGTCGAGCACCGAAACATCGTCGACGGCAACCAGGGTGTCTATGCCAGCGATGGCGTCGAACGTCTGGTTGAAGTCGCCGAAACCGGCAATTCCCCCGGATCCGGACCGGGCTGAATCAAGATTGAGACAGAAGCCCGCCGTAAGCACGGCCAGGGATCCCGCGGCGAGCCAGCGCAGGAGGATCGGCGGGAGCAGCGGCTGTGCGGGCGACAGGCGGATATCCCGCAGAACACGACGCGAAAAATACGGCGAGACGGAGGCGGTCCGGGCGTGTCCCAGAAGCTCCCACAAGGCATCGTTTTCGAGATCGTCTTTCATGGCAACCGATCCAACACCGGCGGTGCGAAAAAGTCGCGCGGAAAAATCAGAGTTCCTGAGCTTCGAGGAATCCCTCGAGCTGCCGGATACGGGTCGGGTGACGCATTTTCCGCAGGGCTTTGGCCTCGATCTGCCGGATGCGTTCGCGGGTGACCTTGAACTGGCGGCCGACCTCCTCGAGTGTCCGGCTGTAGCCGTCCACCAGGCCGAACCGCTGCTCGAGTACCTGTCGCTCGCGCTCCGTCAGAGTCTCCAGAACGTCCTTGATCTTGTCCTTCAGAAGGACGATCGCAGCCATGTCAGCCGGGTTTTCCGCACCCTTGTCCTCGATGAAGTCCCCAAAGCTGGTGTCGTCGCTATCGCCGACCGGCGCCTGGAGCGAGATCGGTTGCTGGGCCATCTTGAGGACGGCGCGGACGCGCTCGACCGGCAGCTGGATTTCGTCGGAAATTTCCTCGGGGGTCGGTTCGCGGCCGTATTCCTGGACAAGTTGCTTCTGGACCCGGATCAGCTTGTTGATCGTTTCGATCATGTGGACCGGGATGCGGATCGTGCGGGCCTGGTCGGCGATCGAGCGGGTGATCGCCTGCCGGATCCACCAGGTGGCATACGTCGAGAACTTGTATCCGCGGCGGTATTCGAACTTTTCGACCGCCTTCATGAGCCCCATGTTGCCTTCCTGGATCAGGTCGAGGAACGAAAGGCCGCGGTTCGTGTATTTTTTCGCGATCGAGATGACGAGCCGGAGGTTGGCCTCGACCATCTCGGTCTTCGCTTTGAGCGCTTTCCTGTGCCACTGCTTTAGGTCTTGGTGCTTTGCGACAAGATCGTCGGGAGTGAGCCAGAACCGGCGCTGCATTTCCTTGATCTCCTGGGCGAAGTGCTTGCGGTGCTTGGAGTCCGAGTTCTTGGCGTGCTTTTTATACTCGTGCTGCAGGTTGAGCAGGGCGCGGAGGTTCTCGTCGGCGAGAATGACGAAGTCCTCGATCACCTTCTGCTTGAAGAAAAACTTCGGGTAGAGCTTCTGGAGGTTCTGGATCGAGCGCTCGAACGTTTTGACGTTGGCCGGGCTGGGGGTGGCGACGGTGAGTTTGTCCCCGTAGATTTTTGAAACCGAGTCGGTCTGCCTTTTGAGCTGCTGGCAGAGCCGGGGAAGCGCCTTCATATAGCGCTCGCGGCTCTCGATTTTCTTGTCGAGGATCACGCGGTCGAAGCGCTCGCGCTGGTCGAGAAGCTTCTGTGCCAGGTCGTGGTGGGCCCGGGCGATGAACCCGAACCGGTATAGCGTCTCCTGGACCTTGAGTTCCGCGTCCTCGATCCGCTTGGAAATTTCGACTTCCTGCTCCCGTGTCAGGAGGGGCACTTGGCCCATCTGCTTGAGATACATGCGGACCGGGTCGTCGAGGATGTCGAGTTTTGAATCGGTCTTCTCTTCTTTTTCCTCCTCCTCCTCGTCCGCCTTGCGGACCTCCTTGACGCGGTCGACATCCGAAGATTCGATGATCTCGATCTCTACGGCGTTGAGCTGGCTGATGATCGAATCGATATGGTCCGGCTCGGCGAGGCCTTCCGGCAGGTGCTCGTTGAGATCGTCGAACGTCACATAGCCCTGCTCCTTGGCGAGCTTGATGAGTTCGCGGACTTTTTCCTGGATCGCCTTTTGAAAATCCTGGTGCGTGGTCGGAGCAGCAGGGATAAGCGGAGCCTTCACGTGGATGGGCGCCTTTGGCTGCTTCGACTTGGCCGGGGTGGCGGATTTTACTTTCGCCTTCGCCTTGTGAACCGGGGCGGACTTTTGGGCCGGTTTCAATTTTGCGGCCGGCAGGGGTTTCTTGTGGTGCGCTTTTTTCGAGGCCGGTGCTTTGGTCACTCGTGCGGCGGGTGTCTTCTTCCCGGCCTTGGTGGCGGGCTTTTTCGGCGCGGCTTTTGGAGCCGGCTTTTTATGAGACGTGGACTTGGCCAATCGGGCTTGGCTCTTGGACGGTTTGGTTTTGGTTTTCAAGCAGGCGTGCCGGTTTTCCCCCTCACTGAGAGGGCCGAAAACCATCGGCTACACGGATTTTCAGGTCAAGGATTTGTTTTTGTATTTTTACCCGCTCGTCAGGGGCGAGTCCCGGACGGGCGAGGAGGTTCTTCAAACCTTCAATTTCCCGTGCGAGTTGCTGTCCTGCGAGACCGGCCCAGGTTTCCCGGGCGCGGGCGAGGGGTTCCGGTCCGGTCCGGGACAAATCTAGGCCTGAGAGCGCGCGTTCGGCGGATCCCCCGAGCGAACTGGCAAACACGGCAACGGAGGCGGGGTCATTTTCGTCGAATTCGGCCTGCACGATCCTGTCGAGGAGCCCACCGTTGGCATCAAACGGGACGGCAGAGCCCTGGCCCCTCAGCCACTCGCGCACGGAGCGGTCTGCCATGGCGAGCCGGCAGAGGATGGATAGTCCGGGTGAAAGCGCTATCGTTTCCACCCGTGGCGCGGGTGCCTCGTCGGGGGATTCTGTATTCACCGGCGGCTTCATCGCCGAGCGGATCGCCTGCTGGGAAATCCCCAGGCGGGAGGCGAGGCGGCCGAGGTGGGACTCCCGGAGAGTGGCGTCCTGAACGAGTGCCAGTGCCGGACCAAGACGGTGGACAAGCCTGGATTTTCCGGCTGCGTCTGCCAGTTCGCCTGAAGCCTCAGCCTTCTCGGTGGCATGGTCGAAGAAATCCTTGGCATGCGTGACAACTTCCAAAAAGGCTTCAGGGCCGGCTTTTCTGATCAGGGAATCAGGGTCCTCTCCGGGTGGCAGTTCCACGACCCGGACGGCAAGCCCCTGGCCGAGCAGGGCTGGAAGCGATCGGCCGGCGGCCTGCTGGCCGGCATTGTCCGAGTCGAAGCAGAGCAGGACGGTCTCGACGAAACGGCGGAGAAGCCTCGCCTGATCGCTTGTGAATGCGGTGCCCTGTGGGGCAATGACGTGGCGCACCCCGGACTCGAATGCCGAGATCAAGTCAAGCTGACCCTCGCAGACGATGGCCGCATTTTTCTCGATCAGGTCGCGTTTGGTTTTATCAAGGCCGTAAAGGACTTTTCCCTTGGTGAAGAGGGGGGTCTCGGGGGAGTTGACGTATTTGGCGGTCTTTGCCTCAGGGTCGAGCACCCGCCCGCTGAATGCCACGACCTCGCCATAGTCATTGCGGATCGGGAACATGACACGTCCACGGAACCGGCTGTAAAGGTCGCCTCCGTCGTCCTTGGACGAGGCGAGTCCGCTCTGCGAAATTTCTTCAATTGTGAATTTCCTTTCGCCGAGGAAATTGAGCAATGCGTCCCACGAGTCGGGCGCGTATCCGAGCTGCCACGAGCGGGCGATGTCCCCGGTGATTCCACGGCCTTTCAGGTAATCCCGGGCGGGCGACGCATCGGCGGATTTGAGCAGATTCTTGTGGAACCAGTCGGCCGCCTCCGCATGAAGCCCGAGCAAGCGCTGCCGCAGTCCGCGTTTCCTGTCATCGTCGGCATTTCCCGCCTCCTCGATGATCGGAATTCCCGCGCGCTGAGCAAGTCGCTTCACCGCCGTGGGGAAATCCACGTGCTCGTAGTCCATGACGAAGCGCAGGACTCCGCCGCCGGCACCGCACCCGAAGCAGTGGAAGTTCTGCCGGGACGGGTTTACATGGAACGAGGGGGATTTTTCGCGGTGGAACGGGCAGAGCGCGCGGAAGCTCGTGCCCGCTCGCTTGAGCGGGAAATACGAACCGATGACCTCGACGATGTCGTTCGCCTCGGCCACCCGCTGGATGGTTTCCTCTGAGATCAGTCCCACGGGGGCAAATTACCTTGCGGGTCGCACTGGCGCGAGTGAGATTCGGAGAAATGATGCGATTTCTTTGTTTCCTGGCCTCCGCCGTCGCAATCATGCCGCTCCGGGCTGCGGAGCCGGGGATAGCCAAAGACTCTGTGCTCGTCGTTCCAGTCGAGGGGGCGATCACCGAGGCGCAGTTCTTTTTCCTGCGTCGGGTTTTGAAAAATGCCGAGGCTGCAGGGGCGAAGGCGCTTGTATTGAATATGGACACCCCGGGTGGCGCGCTCAAGGCCACGGAGCAGATCGTGCAGATGCTGATGAAGAGCCCGGTTCCCTGCTACACGTATGTGAACACGAATGCCGGCAGCGCGGGGGCACTCATCGCCCTCGGGACGAAAAAGGTCTTCATGGCTCCGATCAGTGCGATTGGTGCGGCGGCACCGGTGGTGAGCTCCGGCGAGGAAATCCCCGCGACGATGAACGCGAAGATTGTCTCCTACTATTCCGGCTATTTCCGCAGCGTGGCCCATCTCAATGGCTACCATCCGGAGCTGGTGGACGGGTTCATGAACCTCGACAAGGAGGTCAAGGTCGGAGGAGAGGTGATCAACCCGAAGGGCGCGCTTCTCACGCTCAGCGCGCAGGAGGCGGTGAAGGTGATCGACGGGCGGCCGCTTCTGGCATCCGGAATCGCGAAAGATCTCGCCGAGGTGTGCAAGGAGGCCAGGCTCGACCCGCAGTGTATTGTCCAAGTCGAGCCATCGGGGTTTGAGGTTCTGGCCCAGTGGATCACGACACTGGCCCCCCTTTTCCTGCTCGGCGGCGCGATTGGGGCCTACATCGAGTTCAAGTCCCCCGGATTCGGTGTTCCGGGCGTGCTCTCCGCGATCTGCTTCCTGCTCTTTTTTGCCGGGCACTACATCGCGGGTCTCACCGGGCTCGAAGTGGTGGCGGTCTTCGCTCTGGGCGTGGTTCTGATCGTTGCCGAGCTGGCATTTTTTCCAGGGGTCATCTTTGTGGCCGCGCTCGGTGCCGCACTCATGGCGGGGGCACTCTTCTTTGCGATGGTGGACTATTATCCCGCTCAGCCGCTCGTTTTTTCCTATGATCTAGTGGCGCGGCCGATGATGAATCTGGGAATCGCCGTGGTGACATCGGTCATTTCGATGGCGGTCCTGGCGCGCTTTCTTCCCGACCTTCCGGTCTTCCGCAGGCTTTTTCTCTCCGCGCAGTCCGCTTCCGGGCCGTCAATCCCGTCCGCCTCAATCCCGACTGATGCGCCCACTCTTGCGCCTGGTGAAGCCGGCATCGCTCAAACGACCTTGCGTCCCTCAGGGAAGGCACTTTTCGGAAAAGCCCTGGTCGATGTTGTGACCCAGGGGCAATTCGTTGAGGAGGGATCAGCCGTCAGGGTGGTTTCCTCCTCGCCCGACCGGATCGTCGTGGAGCCGGCCTGACCGGCTTTCAGTGCCCCGCGCAGCAGGTGGAGGTCCTCGATTTCACCGGCTTGCGCTTTTTCGCGCAGCCGGGGCAGGCCCCGTAGAGAATGATCTCGTGGTCTTCAACCCGGAATCCGGACGGTGCCATTTTTTTGATGCCATCGAGGCACTTTTCGAGTTCAAAAATCTCCCCGCAGCTCCGGCAGAGAAAATGGTGGTGGTGGCCCTTGTCGGCGCGCTCATATCGAGGGGACTCTCCCGGAATCTCGACCGTGACGACCTGCCCGTCCTTAGCGAGGGATTTCAGCGAACGGTAAACGGTGGCGATTCCGAGCGAGGGAACTTCCTTCAGGGCAAATGCCAAAATCTCCGCCGGCGAGAGCGGGTTTGCATGGGTGCGGAGGACGGACTCGATGGCCCGCTTTTGCCTGGTGCTTCTGTCCACTCCCGACATTGAACACCAACGGCTGAATAGGGGCAATCTCGGTCTTGCCGTGATCAAGCCGGGTTTGATGCCGTGTCCTAAAATGATACTTGACTATCATTAATAATTTAATGATAACTCGCTCTCATCTATGAGACATTCAAATCAGGTGCGGGTTCTTGTTGTCCTGGCGGCTGCTGCGCTTCTATTTCCGTCCGGGCAGGTCCGGGCGGAGCAGGCGCGTGCCACGGAGGCCGCGCCGGTTCTGGAGAGAAACCAGGTCACGGGGGATTGGCTGGGAATGCGTCCGCTGCTCTCAGACAGGGGGATTGAGATCTTTGCAGGATACACCGTGGAGGTGTGGGGGAACACGACCGGCGGGCTGAAGACCGGGACGGGTTACACCGGGCTGCTGGATTTTGGAGGGACTGTGGATTTGGAGAAGGCCGTCGGGTGGCAGGGGGCCAGCGTGAGCACGACGTGGCTTTGGCTGAGCGGGCGGGATGCCAGCGAGGATCTGGCGGGGAATTTTCTGACGATCTCGAATATCGCAGGATTCAACACGCTGCGGATGTTCGAACTTTGGTTCCAGCAGGAGCTCTTCGAGGACAGGCTCTCGATCCGGTTCGGGCAGCTCTCGGCGGACTCGGAATTTCTGATCTCCGATTATTCGGGGCTGTTCATCAACGGGACGTTTGGTTGGCCGGCCTTCGCCTATATGAACATCCCGGATGGCGGTCCCGGATACCCGATGGGGACGCTGGGGGCGAGGTTGGCATTCAACCCGGTGGATTGGTTCACTTTTCAGACCGCTGTGTTCCAGGGGAACGTCTTCGCGCAGGATGTCAACCGGCACGGCTTTCGCTGGCGGCTGGATGCGCAGACCGGATACACTTTCCTGAACGAGGGCCAGTTCCGGTGGAATCACCGCGAAGAGGAGGCAGGGCTTCCGGGCCAACTCAAGCCGGGTGTGTGGTTCCAGACCGGGCAGAGCGCGGACGCGCTTTCCGGGTCCACGAGTTCCGGCAACGCGGGATTTTATGCCGTCCTCGACCAGATGCTTTATCGCGAGCCGGGCGGGACCCCGGTGGCAGGTCTCTCAAAAGATGGAAAATCGGTCGTCGATGGCAAGACCGGCAAGAGTTTCAAGTCGCCGGTGGAAACGGAAAAATCCGACCAGGGGCTCGGATGGTTCGGGCGGGTCGCTTTTGCTCCAGCCGACCGCAACTTCATCAACTTCTACTTTGACACCGGTTTCAGCTACAGGGGGCTCATCCCGACGCGCGACAACGACACCATCGGGATCGGGTTCGGCTATGCCCAGCTCAGCAGTGGGGCAAGGAGCGGGCTTGCGGGTGAGGGGGCAAGCCCCGTCGGGGCCGAGATGGTCATCGAGTTCACCTATCAGGCCGAGATTACGCCCTGGCTCGTCGTGCAGCCCGACGTACAATACATCATCAATCCCGGTGGAACCAGCGACCTCAACAACGCGCTCGTCATCGGCGGCCGCGCAGCGATCACGTTCTAACAACAAAAATCATGACACCACCACGCCTGAAATCCGCACTGGCCATCGTCGCCGCATCCCTTCTTGGCCTTATTGCCGCAAGCGCCAAGCCCGTCGAAATCCTCACCTCGTTCTACCCGATGTATGTGAGCACGCTGAACGTTGTGGGAGATACGCCCGGCGTGGAAGTGTCTTGCCTCACGGAGCCCTTCGTTGGCTGTCTGCACGACTATTCTCTCACGGCTGGCGACATGAAGAAACTCGCCAAGGCGGACATTTTTGTGGCGAACGGTGCCGGGATGGAAACGTTCATCGACAAGGCACTGAAGCAGGTCCCATCGCTCAAAGTGGTGGAGGCCAGCGAAGGCATCAAACCCGTCGATGACAACCCGCACATCTGGGTCGGGATTTCCGGCGCTATCGCGCAGGTGAAAAATATCGCGGACGGGCTGGCAAAGGCCGATCCCGAACACGGCGAACAGTTCCGGAAAAATGCCGCCGCTTACGTGGCGACGCTGGAGAAACTCCGGACAGAGATGCACTCCGCCTTGGACGGGTTGAAACACAGGGACATCATCACGTTCCACGAGGCGTTTCCCTATTTTGCCAGGGAGTTCAACCTGAACATCGTCGGGGTCATCGAGCGCGAACCGGGCTCGGAACCGAATGCCCGGGAATTGGCTGAAACAGTGGAGACCGTCAAAATGGACAAAGTAAACGCCCTCTTCGCCGAACCGCAGTATCCGGAAAAGTGCGCCAAGGTCATCGAAAGGGAAACCGGCGTTCCCGTGAGTATCCTCGATCCTGTCGTCACGGGACCGCGTGAACCCGCCAATGCCCGCGATGCCTACCTCACCGCGATGCGGAAAAACCTCGACGTCCTCAAGAAGGCCCTGTCTGATTGAGTGTTCGGCGATCCCATTTTGAAAACCTTTCTTTTTTGCGTCATGGCCGTCCTCGCGGTCTTCTTATCCGGATGTGCATCGGTCAGTGTGAAGCGGGAGGTTTTCCATCAGGCGTCGGAGACGCCGGCAATCCCGGAGGCGATTTACGTGCGACCGTTCGTATTGCAGGGGGTTCGTGTGGACCGTGAGGGGGAGAAGCTTTCCGCCTTCAAGTCGCAATTTCAGGCGGGGTTTTCCCAGATGCTGACCGAGCGGTTGAGCAAGTGTATCGCTCCCGCGCGGGCCATCGGCACCGCCGATCCCGTGCCGCACGGCAATGCGTGGCTGATCGAAGGTGAGTTTACCCGTGTGCATCAGGGCAGCCGGGCACTGAGAGCGTTTGTCGGCTGGGGACTCGGGGGGACCAAGATGGAGTGCGTGGCCCGGGTTTACGTCCTGAAGAACAAGGGAAAAGAACCTCTTGCAGTGATCGAGACGACCGGCGGATCGAACGCCGAGCCGGGCGCGATTTTCGGAGGTCCGTTTGGTGCGGTTCCGCGGTTGGTAATGAATTCGGTGAACAGCGGGGTGACGCCCGATACGCGCCGCACCGCGAGGATGATCACCGCCGCCCTTTCGGAATACCTGTCCAAGGGGAAGTCCCCGCTTCCCACCAAACCCATGCGGGCAAAACGGCTCGGGGAAGTTCCCGGTCTCATTGCCAAACCAAAATCGGGCGGGTGAAAGGATGCGTGAGTGTAAAGATGGGGGCTCCGCAGATTGCGACGATTTCCGCAGGCTATCAGGGGAGAATCTGCAAGGAAACCACATGACGGAGTCCCACCCGCATCACAAGGGAATCGCCCCGCACCAGTGTGGCCAGTGCTGCACCCACATCGACCACATCAGCGTCACCCTCGACCGGCACCCGATCATCGAGGATGTCTCGCTGCACCTCCACTGCGGTGAGCTGACCACTGTTGTCGGGCCGAACGGGGCGGGGAAATCCACCCTTCTCCGCGCGCTGCTCGGCGAGGTTTCCCACACGGGGGAGATCCACTTCCATCCGGTCTTCGGGCCCGGCCGCGAGGACGCACCAGCCATAGGCTATGTCCCGCAGCGTCTGGATTTCGACCGGTTCTCCCCGTTCAGTGTCGCCGATCTTTTCGCCGTTTCCACGTCGCGCTTTCCGGTTCCTCTCGGGTGCCGGGATGAGATCCGAAAAACCGCGCTCTCGGCACTGGAGAACGTGGAGGCCGGCGGGCTTCTTGACCGGACGCTCGGCAAACTTTCCGGCGGCGAACTCCAGCGCGTCCTGCTCGCCCTGTCCCTGACGCCTGTGCCGAATCTTCTTCTTCTGGATGAGCCGGTTTCCGGGATTGATCTGCCTGGGCGGGAGCTTTTCTACCGCACGGTCTCCGACCTCCGGCACCGGTTTGACCTCTCGATTCTGATGGTCTCGCACGATCTGGCAGGCATCGCAGCCGTCTCCGACCGCATCGTCTTTCTCGACCGCCGGGTGGTTTGCGCCGGCCCTCCGAGAGAGGTTCTGGCCAACCGGGAGTTCCGGCACGCGTTCGGACTCGATCTGGAGGAGGCGCAGTGAGCCAGCTAATCGATCTTCTGGCCGGACTGCCCTTCGAATGGGCGAGATATGAGTTCATGCGCAACGCGCTCGTGGCGGTGATCCTCGTGTCCCCGCTCTTCGCCCTCATGGGAACGCTCGTCGTGAACAACCGGATGGCATTTTTTTCCGATGCCATCGGGCACGCGTCCCTGACCGGCCTCGGGCTGGGGGTTCTGCTCGGGCTGGCCGATCCTCTTCTGTCACTCATCGGATTCGCACTTGTTCTCGGAGTCGGCATTCTGGCCCTGCAGCGCATCACCCGTGCCTCGATGGACACCATCATTTCCCTGAGTATGTCCTTCAGCATCGCGCTCGGAGTGGTGCTGCTTTCCCGCGGGGGAAACTTCAACCGTTACAGCCACTACCTCATCGGGGATTTGCTGAGCATCACGCCGGGCGATATCGGTTGGCTTTGCTTGACCGTGCTCGTCGTCGGCGGAGGTCTCCTGTATTTTTACAACCGCATTCTCCTCATCGGCCTGAACGACTCCCTTGCCCGCAGCCGGGGACTGAATTCCTGGTGGGCCCAGATGCTTTTCGTTTCCTCGATCGTGATGGTTGTCACCATGAACCTGAGCTGGGTGGGAATCCTGATCATTAATTCGTTGCTCATCCTGCCGGCCGCTGCGGCGCGGAATCTGGCGGGGAATACCCGGCAGTATGTTCTATGCGCCATCGCCATCGCGCTCTGCTCGGGGGTCTGCGGTCTCCTGATCTCCTACTATGCCGACACGGCAAGCGGTGCGACGATCGTCCTTGTCGCCATGGGATTCTATTTTCTCACGCTGGCGGTCAAAGCTCTGCGGCGTCAGTAAAGAGTTTTTTACACCCAGCCGAGACCGAAGAATGCGACCGAGATTCCGCCGCGCGACGGTTTGAGCGCGACGGATTGGATTTCCGGCTCGGCAAGTCCCGCGGTGAGCGCGGCGGATTCGGCTTCGAAGTCGGATTCGAGACGCGCGCGTTCGGCGGTGAGCGTCCCGACTGATTCCTCAGCGGCCGCGACGTCGGAGCTTTCCTGTACGGTCCGGCCGACCCCGCGCGCGGCGGTTCCCGCTCGGTTCAGCGTCGTGGCGCTGATCGCCTTGCGCCCGAGAAACGCGCCAAGGATCGTTGAACCCACGGAGATTGCGGTTTGAAACGTCGCCTGCCGGGCCTGGTTTTTCTGCTTCTCGACAGCGGCATTCGCCCGACCGATCCGGGCTTCGATCGCGGCGAGCTTCGGCGCGAACTTCTTCCGGAGCGCATCCACCTTTTCGTCGCGGAATTCCCGCTGGGCGAGCGATGCACGGGCGCGGAACTCCGCCTCCGGTTCATCCGGTTTGGATGCGAGCCCGAGCGACGGGCATTTGAAAAAATCGCAGCGTTCGTTGTCCGCGACCCAGCGGGTGAATGCCTTTTCCCAGGCGGCATAGTTTTTTTCAACGGCGGCCATTGATGGCAGTTCAGCGAACGAGGCATCAGTCGGCGGGGCGGTCAGGAACTCCTTGGGCGCGGCATCGAGGGATTCCGTCCACTCGGCCTCGCCGGCTCCCGTCGGGAATTCGGCCGCGAGAGTGATGTCGCGGGTCTCGTCCACGCCGGTTTTTGTATCCGAGAAGCGGACCTTTGCGGAGCCAACCAGCCGCGGTTTGAGCGTGCCATCCGACGGCAGGAAGAACTGGCGGATTCCCGGAGGAACCGAGGGAAGGCGGCCGCCGGAGGAAACGGGAGCCGGCGCTGTTGCCTTCGGGGTCGATGCGGCATCCTTTTTTGAGGACATCAGAATTTTGATCTGGTCGCGGGTGAGGGGACCGCGCAGGTAGCTCATCACCCAGCGGGACTCGAAGACAACGGGCGCATCCTCGTGCACGTTGTTGAGCAAAAATTTCCGGCTGCCGAGTCCGGCGAGAAGAGATTCGAGTTCGGGCTTTGAAAGTTTTGAAGAAGATCCGAGCAGGCCCTCGATCACCTTCGCCTTGTCGCGATCGGTTTGCAGGCGTCCGATGAACCACGTCCCAGTATTGGCCAGCGCCTTGTAGTCGAGGTCGACCGGGTTCTGGGTCGCGAGCACAACCCCCACACCGAATGCCCTCGCCTGCTTGAGGAGCGTGAGCATCGGCAGCTTCGATGGCGGGTTGGCGACGGGCGGTAGGTAGCCGAATATCTCGTCCATATAGACGATCGCACGCAGGCTGGTTGTCCCGCTCTGACGGCGCATCCAGGAGACCACTTCATTGAGCAGGAGGGACACAAAAAACATCCGCTGGGCATCGTCGAGATGTGCGATGGAAAAGATCGCATGCCGCGGCCTGCCGGCCCCGTCGTGAAGGAATCCGGCGATATCGAGCGGTTCGCCGGTGTTCCATGAGGCGAAGCCGGGTGAGGCAAGGAGCGTGTTCAGAGCGACCACCATCGAAAAGCGATCCTTTGCCGGGAAAAACGACTCGAGGTCGAGGACCCCGACTTTTTCAAATGGCGGTTGCTGGATTTTTGTGATGATGCAGGCCAGGTCGAGATCGTTTCCGGCATTCCACTCATGCGTGAAAACCGCTCCAAGGAATGCTCCTTCGCGGCTCTTTGAAGGATCCACATTCATCCCAAGCAGCCCAAGGAGTCCCGCGACCGCTGTCTGAACGCGCTCGCCCAGCGCCTCCTCATCCGGGGCATCCTGCGGAGCCCGGAACGCATTCACGAGATTGACCGGGATCCCCGCGGTGCTGCCCGGGGTGTAGATCGCGAAATCCGCCTTTTCCTTCAGTGCGCGGATCCGCTCGCCGTCCTGGCCCCACTTCGCAAGCCCATCTGTCCAGGTTTTCGCCTGCTGAGCCGCCCATTCGTCCGGTTCGACGCCCTTGCGGCGGGCATCGTCCTCTATGATCCACGGACGGAAATCTTCCGACCTGAGATCGGGAAACGTGAGGAGCAGGTTTCCGAGATCCCCCTTCGGATCGATGATGATTGCCGGGACGCCATCCATCGCGGCCTCCTCCAGCAGCGCAAGGCAGAGCCCGGTTTTGCCGCTCCCCGTCATCCCGACGCACACTGCATGGGTGACAAGGTCGCGGGAGTCATAAAGAAGCGGTTGATCCGGAGGACCGCCCACCGGGCTGCCTAGATAGAATGCGCCGAGTTTTTCGAAGTCCGCGGGAGTTGCTGGCATGGCGGAACACTCCGCAAAATTTCCGCCGTTTTCCAGTGGAATGTGCTTGAACTTCCTTCCCGCCTGCCAATGTTGATCGTCATGCTTCGATTTCTTGCGATCATTTTTCTGGTTGGCATCCTTTCCGCGCATGCGGACGCCGGGAGGGAATACATCCTTCTGAGCGGCGGGCCTGCGCTCATCGAGTGGGAAAAATACAAGGCCGCCCCCCACGACCGCTGGTGGGGGAATTTCATCCGCGCCGCCCGCGTACGCATTGAGGAGATCCGGAAAAAGCAGGGGCCCGACGCCCTCATCACATGGCTGGTTTACAAACCCGGATACGTCCGCCGCGCCGAGCGGCAGGACAAGTCCGACCTCATCGGAAACATCCTGTCCGTCCGCGACAAATACAACGTCAACCTCGTCTGGGTCGGAAATGGCGATGACGTCATCAACTACCTGAATGCCGGACGCCCGCGCAGCGAGGTCAAGATCGCCAATTTCGAATTCTTCGGGCATTCAAACCGTGCCTGCTTCATGCTCGACTACAGCAACGAAGTCGACAGCGGATCGAAGAGCTGGCTCCACGAAAAGGAGCTCTCAAAAATTCACCGCGGGCTGTTCACCCGCGACGCCTTCATCAAAAGCTGGAGCTGCCACACCGGCGAAAGCATGAGCAAATACTGGCGCATGGCCACCGGAAAGAAAATGATCGGAGCCATCGGCAAGACCGACTACGCCGACGGACACCTCCGCGGCTGGGTTCCTGCTCTCAGCGCCGGGGCGCGCTGGGGTGGGTAGCCGAGGGGTAAGCCCCTGCTTTTGATTCCGCCGGTTTTGAAGAAAAAAACACTTCACCCCCGCTTCTTGCGTCCGGGTTTGGGATAAGTTCCGCGGCTCCTGGGTTCTCCGGTTCCGGACTTGAGTTCCATGATCTGGTCGCGGAGGAGGGCGGCGCGCTCGTATTCGAGGCTCGCGGCCGCGGAGGCCATGTCGCGTTCGAGTTCGCGCACGAGCTCGTGGAGATCGAAGTTTTCCTCGTCTTCCTTGACGATGCTTTGTTCAATCTCGCGGGCTTTAAGGATTGTATGGAGGCTTTCCTGGACTGCGCGCTTCACGCCGGTTGGAGTGATGTTGTGCTCCAGGTTGTAGGCTTCCTGCCTGCTGCGGCGGTAATCGCTGACGTCCAGCAGGGCCTTGATGCTGCCCGTGATCGTGTCCGCGAAGAGGACGACCTCGCCGTTAATGTGGCGCGCCGCGCGTCCTGCTGTCTGGATCAGGCTCGTTTGGCTGCGGAGGTATCCTTCCTTGTCGGCGTCGAGGATGCAGACGAGTGATACTTCCGGAAGGTCGAGACCTTCGCGGAGAAGATTGATACCCACCAGGACATCGCACTCGCCGGCTCGCAGCCCGCGCAGAATCTCCACACGCTCGATCGTGTCGATGTCGCTGTGCAGGTAGCGCACCTTCAGGCCGATCTCGCGGAGATAGTCCGCAAGGTCTTCCGCAGTGCGCTTGGTGAGAGTTGTGACCAGCACCCGCTCGCCCTGCTCGATCCGGGAGCGGCAGAGTTCGATCGTCGCGTCGATCTGACCCTTAAGAGGACGGACCGTGATTTTCGGATCGAGGAGTCCGGTAGGCCGGATGATTTGCTCGGCGATGAGAGGCGATCCGGGGGTATGCACGTCGGGCGGATTCTTGACCGATGCCGCCAGGATTGGGACCCGCAAAGCGGCCGCACCGGGGATCTTTTCCGGGTTGGCTATCCACCCGGTATTTCCTGCGATGCTGTTTCTAAGCTCGAATGGCCCCGGCGTGGCGCTGACATAGACGATCTGGCCGGTCATCTGCATGAACTCCTCAAAGTTGAGCGGGCGGTTGTCCAGAGCGCTCGGCAGACGGAACCCGTAGTTGACGAGGACGGATTTCCGCGAGCGATCACCCGCAAACATCCCGCCGACCTGAGGCACCGTGGCGTGGGACTCGTCGATCACGAGGAGGGTGTCCTTCGGCAGGAAATCCATGAGCGTATACGGCCGCGATCCCGGCGGGCGTCCGGTCAGGTGTCGCGAGTAGTTCTCGATCCCGCTGCAGTATCCCATCTCCTGCATCATCTCGAGGTCGAACTCGGTCCGCATCTTGATCCGCTGGGCCTCGATGAATTTGCTGTCGCGCTCGAATTCGACGACCCTCGCCTCCATTTCCCTGCGGATGTCACCCATCGCCCGGTTGAGTTTGTCGTGGGGGGTGACGAATTGTTTGGCTGGAAAAAGCGTGAACGTCGTGAGCGTGGAGGCGACGTGCCCGGTGAGCGGGTCGAACTGGCTGATCCGCTCGATCTCATCGCCGAAAAACTCGACCCGCACCGCCTCGTCCTCATTCTGCGCGGGGTGGACCTCTACCACATCGCCGCGCACGCGGAACTTGCCGCGCGCGAACGCGATGTCGTTCCGCTCGTAGAGCATCTCCACAAGCTTTGTCAGAAATGCCTCTCGAGTCATCTGCTGGCCCGGCCGGATCGTGACGAGCATCTGAAGGAAGTCCTCCGGAGAGGCGAGGCCGTAGATGCAGGACACGCTGGCGACGACGATCGTGTCGCGGCGGCTGAGGAGAGAGCTGACTGCAGAGAGCCGCAGGCGCTCGATCTCCTCGTTGATTGAGGAGTCTTTTTCGATGTAGGTGTCGCTGCGCGGAAGATACGCCTCCGGCTGGTAGTAGTCGAAGTAGCTCACAAAATACTCGACCGCGTTTCGGGGAAAGAACTGCTTGAATTCGCTGTAGAGCTGCGCCGCGAGCGTCTTGTTGTGCGACATGATGAGGGTCGGGCGGTTAAGGTCCCTGATCACGTTCGCCACGGTGAATGTCTTTCCCGACCCGGTGACCCCGAGCAGCGTCTGGTGACGGTTCTCCGCAAGCAGCGAACGGGAGAGGGTTTCAATCGCGCGGCCCTGGTCGCCGCACGGCTGGTAGTCGGATGACAGCTCGAATCCCATCCCGTGAAAACTAGGCGACCCGGTGTCGGATCTGTGCGCGGAGGATCAGGTAGAGGACGAAAAATAGTCCCAGAGTCGAGACGATCAGGACCACTGTGTTGAACCAAAGGAGTCCTGCGCGGATGCCGAAGTATTCTTTGATGGGGCCGAAGAAGACGTTGAGATGGCGGTTTTCCCGGTAGTCGCTCTGTTCCATCTCCGCCTTCGAGATAAGATCCGTAACCTTCTGGTTCACATAGAGCTGTTCGGCGGTGACTCCGCTGCCGGCGCCCTTGAAGATTGAGCGATCAAATGCGGCGCCTGCGATGATGGTATCGATTTTTTTGAACTGGGCGTCGAGCGTGTCCGCATCCGAAGCCTCCAGGCCGGAGAGCACGGCCAGAGTATCCTTCAAATCCTCAAGGCGGTTCTCCTGCGCATCCGTTGGATTTTTCTCGGCGACGATCCTGTTGATCTGGTTCTGGATGAGTTCCTGGCGCCGGGTCAGGGGATTGTTCTTTGCCTGGGCAAAAACGAGAGCCTCGTAGGACCACCGCGTAGGCATGAGCTCGCAGATCAGTGGCACCTGGAGGTCGCTCCGCGTCGGCATCGCGCTGCCCGGGTGGCTGTTCACCCACTGTTGGATCGAATAAACAAAATCGAGGTTCTTGTTCATCTCCTCGTATTTGATGAGAGCACCGCTGAGGATGATCTGGGGGATGAGGACTGCGGGGATGATCAGGATCCCGGTTTTGCTTTCCGCGACAAGCGCGGAGATGACGAGGCCGATGGCCACGCCGCTTCCCACGGTCAGGAACATGGCCCCGAAGACGATCCAGAATCCGCCGCGTAGAGAAAGCAGGGAGTTTCCGATCCATGCGAAAAGCGCGCACTGCACAACCGCGAAAGCCGCCAGCGTCAGCGCCTTTGCAAGGACGTAGTAGATCAGCCGGACGTCTAGGTTGCGCTCCCTCATGAGCACCGGCCGGTCGCGGATGATGTCGTCCACGCTGTTCGTCAGCCCGAGGAACATCGCCACAACCAGGGAAAGAAACAGGTAGGTCGGGATGTGAAACGCTGAAGCGAAGTCATAGACGTCGCTTTCCGAATACCGCAGCACCATCCCGGTGAGCAGGGCAAGGAGCGGTGCCTCCAGAATCGTTGTCAGAAGGTTCGCCGGATTCCGGAGCTTGCTGAGGAAAGCACGCTTGAGCAGCACGACAAACTGGTGCCATTCCTCGCGCCAGCGAAGAGAGGGTCGCCGACGGATGGGAGCGGGTGGGGGAGGCGCCGCCTCGCGTGGGGCGGAGGGCTGCTGGACATCCTTCATCAGCCGGTAGGACTCGTATTTGTCCCGCCAGTAGTCCGGCGAAAAACGCCGTGCGGGAATGAGCTGTCCCCGGTTGTTTTCCTCGAAGATGATGTCCCCGCCGAGATCCCGGAGGGGTGTCTCCAGGACGTCGAAGATAAATTCCGGACGCGTCGTGCCGCAGGCCTCGCAGCCGCCGAGGGCCGTTCCGAAATGCTGCTGGTGCTCGGCTTCGGCGAAGTATTTCAGCATCTCCTGCGGTGTCCCGAAAAATACGAGCTTCCCTCCGCGGTCGAGAAGCACTGCCTTATGGAACATCTGGAAAATCTTCGAGGTCGGCTGGTGGATCGTCACCAGCACGATCTTGTTGTGGGACATCCCGCGGATGATCTCGACGACGTGCTCGGAATCCTTGGAGGAAAGCCCGCTGGTGGGCTCGTCGAAAAGGAAGACGTCCGCCGAACTGACCATGTCGAGCCCGATGTTCAGGCGCTTGCGCTCGCCGCCGCTCAGCGTCTTCTTGTGCGCGCTGCCGACCACGAAATTTCTGCGCTCGTTGAGCCCGAGCTCGGCGAGCTTTCCGTCGATCCGGCGGAGCCGCTCGCGCCGGGAGAGGTGGGGGGCTCGGATCGCGGCTGCAAAATTCAGGTTTTCCTCGATCGTGAGGTGCTCGTCGAACGCGTCGTATTGCGGGACATGGGTGACATATTTTCTCAGGGCGTCGTAGTTCGCATAGAGAGAACGGTTGTTGAAGAGGACGTCGCCCTGGTGGGGCGGGAACTGACCGGACAGTGCCCGGAGCAGGGTGCTCTTGCCGCATCCGCTCGCTCCCATCACGCACACCATCTCGCCGCGCTGCACGGAAAAGGAAATCCCGTCAATTGCGACGGCTCCGTTGCTGAACCGGCAAACGAGGTCGCGCGCCTCAATCGAGCGGATGACATTCCGCTCCTCCTCGATCAGTCGCTCCGTGAAGTTGCATCGCAGGACCTGGCCGACATCAACCCGGATGGTGTCTCCATCCGCCAGGGGAGCCGCGTTGCGAACGGGCACACCGCGGACCAGGATCGGACGGTCGGACTGCAGGACCTCCAAACGTCCTTCGCGGCGGTCGTAGTCGCAGGAGATTTTGAGGAGCACATCGCCACCGGCACCCGGAGCCAGAAGGATGTCGTCTTCCTGCAGGAGGCCCGGATTGTTGGAAACGAGATACTCGCTTTTCGAGGTCTTGAGTTGGAATCGCCCTCCGTAGGAACGAGCCCGGCGGCGCAGGTCGCCGAGGTCGAGCTCACTGTCATTGTGGAAGACGATCTTGTCCTCCAGCGTCGCATCCACCTCCACCCCCTGGTTGAGTCTCACGCCTTTCAGGACGGCGTCCACATTGCGAAGCGCCCGGACCTTCACCCGCAGGCCGAACGTGACTTGGAGGCATGAATCTCTCGACCGGCCCTTCTCCAGACGCACTTCGTCAGAGGAACTGACCGCGATGTAGATTTCAGGAAGGGTGACGTTCTTTTTAGCGTTGAAATAAAATACGAGATCCGAATAGGCGAGAACCTGGTCGTCGATGAGAACCCGCTGGCCGGTGTAGAGCCGGGCAAAATCCCCCGGTTTCAGCGCGCGGCCCTGCACGACAAGATTGCGCCCGCTCAGGTTTTTTAAAATGACGAGGTCGCCGTATCGGTAGGCGTTGAGATGTTCGTCCGGGGCAAAATCTGTCAGGGCAACATCCGCATGGTCGGGGTGGCCGAATGTGACCATCTCGAGCGGAGACGCTCCCGCGCGGTAAACCGTCGGGTCCGTCTGGTCGTCGGAGTTGAGTTGGTAGACAATATCGATCGCCTGCTCAGCCATGCCCAGCCGGGACATGAACGAGTAATACGCGATGACCTGGTCCTGCCGGAGCCCGGCCTTCGCGATCAGGTCGTAGAGCTGCACGCCAAGAAGGATTTTCCGTTCGTCGCTGAGCTGCCCGGCGAGCCGCTGGGCCATCTCGTTCAAATCCTGCTTTTCATGAAGCGCATCCCGGAAAAGCTTGCGAAGCTCGGAATAAACGGCGTCCGGGTAGTCATAGCGCAGAAACCCGAGACCGGAGTCGATTTCCTCCTCGAGCAATTCCCCGTCTGCCCGCGCAAAGGCCGCCAGAACCTTGATCAGCGTAGGCAGGAGGTTCGGGCTTTCGATGACGGTGCGCGGCTTGCGCTGGAGTCTGCGGAAGAAGTGTCTGGCGCGCGAACGGGCAAGAGAAAACCCGCGCAGCGCACCCTCAATGCGACGCTGCACGCCTCTCGGCCCCGGCTTTGAATTCGCGGTTTCCACCAACGTTCCACCCTATCCGCGGTTTCTCACCATTGCAATGCGCGTCTGGAAATCACCGAGTCGCAGGCGCCCGTTCGGTTGACGTCCGCCTTGGACCTGACTTATGCTTCGCGCATGACAACCTACATTTATGAGACGGTTCCGGAGAAGAAGGGGGAGTCTGTCCGTCATTTTGAGATCAAGCAGAGCATGAAGGATGCCGCCCTGACAAAGCATCCGGAAACCGGCGAGGCGATCCGGCGGGTTGTCGTTGGAGGATACGGAATTCTTAAATCCGGAGAGCCTGCTCCCCGCGCTGCCGCCCCGTCCGGCGGACACAGCTGCTGCGGCGGCTGCGGCTGCCACTGAGGGGGGCCTCAGGCATGGAGAACTTTTTCGCGCAGGTTGGCAGGCCCTTGCAGAACCGGCAGGAGGCGCCGGTGCCACCGTCGCACGAGGACATCGCTAAATTGATCGAGACCGCGCCCAAATATGGCGTGGAAATTCTCGCCCCGCATTGAATCCATGGCGATTCCCAGCGGTGCTGAGATAATGACCGTTGCGAGGATAAGGCCGGAGGGTGCCGGTTTTGAAGATCCCCGGTCGTGCGCACCCCCCAGCGAATCTCCTTTCCGAAGGAGTTTGGACAAAGCGCCGGGAATTCTGCTAGATAACGGAGATGCTCACGCGCGTATTCTCAGCCGCCACTCAGGGGGCGATGCCCTGCGTCTAGAAATGCCGTAAGTCTCTGTTGCCTAGGCAGCAAAAAAATGAACCAGTAATCTACCGTGTCCCTGAGAACAGAGCTTCATTCTGCTGTTCCTGATTTTTTTTCAGGCACATTTTCCAACGATTCGTGTTCGGGGAAGGGGAGGATATTGTCCCTCTTGCTCGGAGTTTTTGTGTTTGTTTGCGGGGCGCAAGCCGCCGACCGGATCAAGGCGGGCAACAATGACGCGCTGAATCTGGGGAGCAGTTGGACTGGATCTTTGGTTCCGGGGACCGATGATTGGGCTGTCTATCAGGAAACCGGAACCGCCCGCACGAATGCTTTGGGTGCCGATTTATCGTGGGCTGGAATCGTGCTGGACGGCAACACCAAGTCCTGGAGCATCAGCGCCGGCAACAACACGCTTGATCTTGGGGCGGGCGGTATTGATATGTCAAACGCTGGGAGCAATCTCACGGTGGCCTCGCCAGTCAACCTCGGCGCGGTCCAAACGTGGAGGGTGGGAGCCTCCCGGGTGCTGACGGTGAGCGGCGTGATCTCCGGAGGGAACGGATCCGCATTCATCAAGGAGGGGGCGGGAACGCTGACTTTGGCCGGATCGAACATCTTCAGCGGCGGAGTCACCGTCAATGCGGGGTCCCTTGCGGCAAATGGCAATCAGGCGCTGGGCAATGGTACGTTGACTCTCAACAATGGCGCCGCTTATTCATCGGCAGCCAGCGTACAGGCGAACAACGTCGTCATCAACGGGGATGTCACAATCAATGGCAACCATGATGCGACCGGCCAACTCAGCGGCAGCGGCAATCTGACACACGGCAGTTTTGGGGCATTCAAGCTGGTGCTTCGTGGTGACAACAGCGGCTTTTCCGGCAACATCACAAATATTGCAACCATCAGCGTCGCCCACAGGAATGCGCTTGGGACGGGCACGCTGTTTATGATCGATGCCTCCGGCGAACACAGCGCCCTGGCTGCCAACGAGAACCTGCTCGGCCACGACGCCATTGCGAACAGCATCGTCCTCCTGAACACCGCCAGGATCGGGGCCAACAACAGCACCGGGGACTTTGAACTGAAAGGCGTCATCAGCGGCAGCGGCGGGCTGATCGTGAGCCATCCGCTTGTGACGGTGACTCTCAGCGGCGAGAACACCTACAGGGGGCCAACTGACATCAGCGGCGGGCTGATCGTCAACGGCAGCCTGCAGAGCAGTCTGATCACCGCGGCAAGCGGCTCGATACTGAGCGGCACGGGAACGGTGCAAAGCGTGGTGATGGAGGCCGGTTCGATGCTGGCGGTCGGCGGCGACAGTGTGGGGTCGGAGACATTCAAGAGCAATCTGAGTCTGGCTGCCAACGCAACCGGCACGATGACTTTTCACGGCAGCCTCACCCTGGCTGCGGGCTCCACCACCCGACTGAGAGTGAATGGACCGAACTCCTACGACGTCCTCAAGGGAGTGGGAACCAATACACTGACTTTGAGCGGCGGCAGCAAAATCGTCCTGGATTTCCTCAACTTCGACACGGTTGCGGCTGGGAGCACCTTCCCTGTTCTTCAGATGTTCCAGACCTGGGGAAGCGTGACGCGGGGCGCGGGAATCGTCGTCGAAGCGATCGGCCTGCCGGGCGGCCTGGCGCTGGATACCACCAGCTTTGCCTCCAGCGGAACCGTGACGGTCGTGGCGACGACCGTCTTGCCATCCACATTGCCCGACCAATTCCCTATCACCATGACGTATCACGTTCATTCCAGCACCATGGAGAACGATTTGGCGAGATTTACACCCGTTCAGATCATGGGCTCCGCCGGTCCGGAAAACTACGTAAGCGCCCATGCAGCAGCCCCCGACAAAATTTTGCTGAAGCAGGATGCATGGGGTGGCGACATGAGCCTGAATAGGGGGGCGATCTATCCGGGGCATTTGCTTCTCAAGACCGGCACGACGCTGTCGGCGAACGCGACGGCCACGGATACGGTGATTTATGTGAGCGATTATACCAGAATCGCGACCACCCAGTCCCAAATCGACACGGGGAATGCCAACGGGATGCCATTTTATCTGCTCCTCTACAAATTGGACGCCAACGGCAACCCGGACTGGTCGCAGGCCGAGCATGTCATCCTGACCGGGATCAATCCGGATCACAGTTTCATCGTGAAGCGCGCTCAGCTTGGAAGCACACCGCTGGCAGTGACGGGCGGCCAGGCCCGGCTTGCGAAACACATGGAGTTTTGGGACGGCCAGTGGCAGCTCAATTTCAGCTTGCAATGCCCGCGCGGCGGCCCGCTGAACCTAACGGCGGCGGAATGGTATGCCCGGCAAATTAAATCTCTCGTGGATAACCTGGACGCCGACGGCGTCGAATTTGACGTGGCCAGATGGCAATGGGGCAGCCTCGGAAACAACCCGATGGATTGCAACAACGACCTGGTCACCGATTTCGGATACATAGACGGCGTGTGCAGCTTCGGCCTGGGCGGGCAGGTATTTCTCAAGGAACTCCGCAGGCTCCTGGGCCCCGGCAAGGTGATCCAAATGGACAGCAATGATTCGAACCAGCAGCGGGGCTGGCAATATGTCAATGGCGTCCAGTTGGAAAGCTTCCCAAGCGCGAATGATTTCAGCACTTTTTCCAGGGCGTTCCTGCACATGCGCCAGTGGGTGGAAAGAGCCGAGGCCTCTCCTGCCTTCAGCTACGGCTACGTCAAAACGACCACAACGACATTTGGCAACGTATATGAAAATGGTGAGAATGTGGACTGGCATTTCCGTGTGGGTTTCGCGGCCGGTTTGCTGACAGGCATGCCGAGTCCGTTCACGGTTGTGGCGAACTTGAATTTCGACCCGGGCGATCCCGATGCGGGCCAACAGCTAGGAACCGTGGTGGATCTTTTCCAGTGGGACGAGTATGTCGGGGGGGCTTTGAACGACTGGCAGTGGCTTGGGCGGGCCAGCGGCGCGGCGGTTCAGACTCCGGATAATCCCGGCGGCAACATGCTGAGCGGAGCGACCTGGGGCTGGACCACCGAGTCTGGCTTCACCGCTGCCACCAGCGTTTCGGGCGGAGAATACTCGACCAAAATCACCGCCCTGGCTTCGGTGGCCAGTGTCCTTCCGGTGGACACCACCAAATATTTTTCGGGCACGACCATTCCCAAAACCCTCGCATTTGGAAACCGTCTTCAGATTATCAGCGGAGCACCGGCCATGGTGGCCGGTCAGGAATACACCATTGAATTCGAAGCAAAGGGGAATGACCACTGGGATTATGCGGCACAGAGCTTCGACAAAGTTCCGCGAATGGTCGCCGTCAAGACCCCTCAAAGCAACGGGAACGCCAACGGCGGACAGATGACGGTGCTGGTCGGGGGAACGAATTGGAAATCGTATCGCCTGAGCTTTGTTGCCAGCGCCAACAGCTCCCAGCTCGCCTTCGGCTGCTCGGAGCAGATCGGCACCGTGTCGATCCGGAACATCCGCTTGTTTGCGGGTGGTGCAGAGCGCTGGTCGCGCGAGTTCGAGCACGGCAGGGTTTTCCTCAACATGACGAAGACACCGTGGGTGGTGAATGTCGCGGCGAGGAGCTATCGGCGCTTGAGTGGAACCCAGTCACCCATGATCAACAACGGTGCCGACGTGCCAGCCAACACCACAGTGACCGTGCCGGCGTGGGATGCGGTCTTCCTCTACAGCCCGGCCCAACCCGCGATCGATCTCCAACCGGTGGACGTCAGCGCCGTGCTTGGTCAGAGTATCACCCTTACAACCAGCGTCTCTGGCTATCCCGCCCCGGTGTTGCAGTGGCAGAAAGACGGTGTGGACATCACCGGGGCCACCGGCACCTCGCTGACGATCGGAGCGGCGGACCGCGCAAGCGCCGGAGTCTACACGCTGGTCGCGACCAACAGCGAGGGGACCGTCACTTCCAATGCAGCCGTGGTGACGGTGGAGTTGGTCAACACCTGGATCCAACTCCTTTCTGGCAATGCCAGCGGCACGTGGATCGCAGCCGCAAATTGGCGCTACAACAGCATTGGCAATGGCGCAGATGTCACCGCCGACTTCAGCACACTGGATCTCACGACAACCGGGGTTGTCACACTCGACGGCCCACGCACGATCGGTCACCTGAAGTTTGGCGATGCAGCCGGAACGCAGCGTTCCAGTTGGGTCTTGGAGCGGGGCGCTGGCGATCCGCTGACGCTGGCGGTTGGCGCCGGGACCCCCACGATCACCACGACCGATGTCAACGCCGCTGCGGTTAACAACGCCAACATATCCACCCGGATCAATACGATTCTATCGGGCACCAGTGGCTTGCGCAAGCAAGGGCAGGGGCAGTTGATTCTCGGTGGCGCGAGCAACCCCCTCAGCGGCAATGTCACCGTCGCAGAGGGAGTCTTTGGGGTCTCCACCAACAGTGATTCGCTGCCGAACATCACGGGTGTGACGGTTCAGAGTGGCGCCCAGTTCATGCTCGGGGATTACTCGGGCAGCAATCACACCATCAGCTTCGGCAGGCCCCTGACGATTGTCGGCACCGGTGCAGGCGTGGGTGCGCTGTTCTTTCGCGGCAACAAGGGCACCGGTATCTTCACCGGCCCGATCACCCTGGCCGGGAGCGCGCGTATTGGCATTTATGGGAGCATCGTTACGAATCGCATCCAAGGCGGGCTGGCTGGCACGGGCGACCTGACGCTGCACGGCAGAGGGGCGAGCAGCAGCCATACTTCATTGTTTCGGATCGAGTCACCCTTCGCCCATGATGGCGACACGATTCTCACGAGTTCCAGTTCGCAACTGACGGTGCAGCTCGAGGGCGCGGGTTTTCTTCCCACAGGCAAACCACTTCGGCTTGAGCCATCCGACGCGGTCGGATTCACCGCCTTCAAGCTGAACGGATTCGATCAGACGCTGGGCGGGCTGACGAGTAGCGCCACCGGCACGAGCCGGGTGATCAACGGCGCGGCCACCGCGGCGACCCTGACGCTCGACGACGCTGGCAACCGCACATTCTCAGGTGTGCTTGGGGGTTCGAATCCCAATGACAACAACTTCAGCGTGGTCAAACAGGGAGGTGGTTCTTGGATCCTGAGTGGCACCAACTCCCACGCCGGCAACACTATAGTCGGCGGCGGTATACTTGTGCTCGGCGCGTCGGAGGTGATCCCCAACGGCCCGGAAAAAGGGGGCGTCACGCTCATCGGTGCGCTCGACCTGAACGGCTTCAGCGAAACCATCAACGGCCTCGATGGCACGGGACCGGTGACCGGCAGCGGCAATCTAACTGTTAGTGGCGTGCATCGACCCGGTGCGAGCCTCGGCACCCAGGCCATTTCAGGAACCTTGGTCTACGGCAGCGCCAGCCATCTTGAGTGGGAACTCGCCGCAAACTCCGCCGCAGGTGCGGGCACCAGCTTCGATCAGGTCATCGCTGCACGAGTGGTGGTGGCTGCCGGTGCGATGCTCGATGTGCGACTGAGCGGTCCCGGCAGTTCGGTGAACTTCACTGATCCATTCTGGAGCCAGCCCCACGCGTGGCCGGTGCTCACGGCAAGCTCCTTAACCGGCTCGTTTACGCTCGGTTCGGTGAGCAACGACTACACAGGTCGCTCCTCGACTGCGTATGGAGCATTTTCCCTCGATCCCACCGATGCGGGCGTGAGCCTGATGTGGACTCCCGCTTCGCCGTTCCAGCGCTGGCAGGCTGCTCGGTTCGATGCCGACTGGAACAATCCGGCGATAGCCGGCGACACCGCGGATCCGGACTGGGACGGCTTGGCGAACCTCTTTGAATATGCGCTTGGCGAGGACCCGAACGCGTTCACCGGACTGCCTGCGGCGTCAGTAACCGGCGACCGCCTGACCCTCCACTTCACCCGCGACGCGTCGGCCACCGATGTCACACTGACCGTGCAGGGTGCCGACAGCTTGTCCGGGTTCTGGACCGACCTGGCTCGCAGCACTGGGGGCGCTCCGATGGTGCCGCTGGTGGCCGGGGCGACTGCGACAGAAACTGGCGGCCCCACCGTGCTTGCGGTGCAGGTCCAAGATGCCATCACCATCAGCGACCGGTCGCACCCGCGTCGCTTCATCCGGCTGCATGGATTCCGTTAGAATCCGATGATTTCCTTGCTCCATTGTGCCCCTTTGGAGGCCTTTTCTTTGGAGTTTGGACAAAGCACCTAGGATTCTGGTAGATAAAGGCGATGCTCACCCGCGTATTCTCAGCCGCTATTCAAGGAGTGGATGCCTTGGAGGTAGAGATCGAGGTCAACACGGGTGCGGGGGAGCCAAAAATCATCGTTGTCGGGCTTCCGGACACCGCAGTGAAGGAGAGCAAGGACCGCGTCACAACGGCGATCGCCAACAGCGGGTTCAAATGGCCGCGCGAGCGGACCACAATCAACCTTGCTCCGGCCGATATCAAGAAGGAGGGGCCGAGTTTTGATCTGCCGATTGCGATCGGCATGGTGGCCGCGGCCCGCCGTGAGGAAATCCCGCGGCTGGAGCGATGCCTGGTGGCCGGCGAGCTTGCGCTTACCGGTGAAATCCGTCCGATCAAAGGGGCCCTGCCGATTGCAATCGAGGCGCGCGAGCGCGGGAAAAAAGCGGTTCTGCTTCCTGCGGCCAATGCGCCCGAGGCAGCCATCGTCGAGGGGATCGACGTTTACGGAGTGAAAAACCTCCGTGAAGCCTACGAGTTTCTTATCAAGAAAACCGAATTGGCTCCGGTGCCCGGAAATGCTGCCGCACGTCTCGCAGCAGGTCGCACGGATGAGGTGGATTTTTCTGAGGTCAAGGGACAGTTCCAGGTCAAGCGCGCGATCGAGGTCGCGGTCGCTGGAAACCACAATATTCTTTTCATCGGGCCACCTGGCTCAGGGAAAAGCATGCTCGCCAAGCGGATGGCATCGATCATTCCACCGATGAGCCTCGAGGAGGCGGTGGAGACGACCAAGATCCACAGCATCTGCGGGCTTCTCGGCGAAAAATCCGCATTTGTGGCGAACCGCCCGTTTCGCTCGCCCCACCATACAATCAGCGACATCGGGCTTCTCGGTGGTTCCGCGAATCCGACTCCTGGCGAGGTGAGTATCGCCCACAACGGGGTGCTTTTTCTCGATGAGCTTCCCGAGTTCAAACGCTCCACGCTTGAGGTCATGCGACAGCCGCTGGAAGACGGCCGCGTCACCATCTCCCGCGCTGCGGGGACCATGACGTTTCCGGCAGACTTCATGCTGGTGGCTGCAATGAACCCGTGTCCGTGCGGATACTTCGGCGATCCGGCCCGCGAGTGTAGGTGCTCGCCGGGGCAGGTGGAACGCTACCGCTCGCGGATTTCCGGACCGCTGCTCGACCGGATCGACATTCACGTTGAGGCGCCTGCCGTCCACTATCGCGACCTTTCCAGCAATGAGTCCGCCGAGCCATCCTCTGTGATCCGCGAGCGCGTGATCCTGGCCCGCGAGCGGCAGAGAGCGCGGTTCGCGTCCGGAAAAAAGACAAATTGTAACGCCCGGATGGGCAACAGCCAGATCAAGAAGTTCTGTGCGCTCGATAACACCGGGCAGGAAATGCTCCGGCACGCGATGGAGGACCTCCAACTCAGCGCCCGCGCATACGACCGCATTCTCAAAGTCGCCCGCACAATCGCCGACCTCGCAGATGCGGCGCAGATCGCATCCGAGCACATCGCTGAAGCGATTCAATACCGCACTCTCGACCGCAGGCTCTGGGTTTAGTGATTGAGTGAAACGTTATGGGCCGGAGCTTACAGCCTTCGCTTCGCGATGAACCTTCGGGCAGTTTGAGATCGCCTGGATCAGAGGGGTGAGCAATGGCTCGATAGGTTCTTCAAATTCGCTGATAAAGCCCGGTCGGTATTTGGTTTGTTCACGCTGTGCAATTTCGGCCTTCCTGCCTGTTTTCACGGCATTCTGATACGGCAGACAGAACCCGCGTATGTAGCCGCAATGATGAAATCCGACATAATAGGGAAGGGAAAAAAGAGACGCGAGCTCGCTGGTGTAGGTTTCCCCCAGTGCTTTGTAAAATTCGTCGCTTTTTTTCTGCTCGTCATTCCTGAAGTAGGTCGTGTCGCCATTTAGCAGCGGCTTTTGGGTCTCCGCATAGATCCGTTCCAGCACGGGTTTCTGTTCAGAAAACGGGGCGTAATACTGCATGTAGGTCAGATCCACGTAGTCCTTCATGATCCGCAATACCTCGCTCATTTCTTCCATATCCCGCGAATCCCGGTTCACATTGAGCTTGTCGCCGAGGATCAGGTGGTTGGGATCGTATCTGCGTATGGCATCCTTCCGAACGGAATACCATTGCCGGATGATTGCATGCAAAAAGGCCCGGCTGTCTTCCTTGGCCTTTTCGGCATCAGCAATCGATAGCCAGTCTGTTTTCGACGCCAGATCATTCCATGCCGAGGCCGTCAAAGCATAGGTCCGGCCCGCTTCTTCCGGCGAGCCATAGCGTTGCTGCAGCATCGTGATCCATGCCTGCTTTCCTTTTACGTCCGCCGGACGGTTCATGAGTGCGAGAACCCACGGGTGGATGATCTTCTCAGCGTCATTCATCATTTTTTCGCCCGCGTTATCCGTATCGAGGGCCCATGGCGGGCCGTCCGTATAGGCATACCCCAGAACGCGCGGGTTGTTGGCATACGCAGTGACAACCTCTTTTGCATTGGCGTCGACGGTTGCCGCGAACTCCTCGCTGAAGACATCAACCGGATTTCGTTTGAACGCCTGATGCATATCCCGGCGTTTCATGTTCCATCCCCATGAAATCGGGATTTTCAAATTCACGACAAAGTACAGATCTTCAGACGAATGCAGGCAGTCCACCTGCGGGGTGTGCATGCCGAGGGTATTGAACCCCCATGATTTCAGGTTTGCCGCGATGCGGTTTGCCCATTCTTTCGCTGCAGGGGAGGCATCGTTGATTTCGCCATCCGGCAAGAGAAGATCCGGGCCGTAGGTTTTCAACATGAACTGCCCGTCCCCTTGAGCGCGCCAAAAGGCAGGCTCGGCATGATTGACTCCGATCGAAAGGAACGGTTTGCCGTCAGGTGCGGTAAACCACCAGATCCCGCGATCGTTTTTCAGCCCGACAAACTTGCCGGGCGAAGATTCCGCGGAGACACAGATTGGGCAAAGAACCAGTGTGACGAAGAGAGCGATGATGCGTGTGGCTGAGAGGGAGTGCATGGGGGGGAATTCAAAAAGTGAGGTGATCCATGATTAGTTCAAGAAAATTGGTTGCAGCCCCCTGTTAGGTTCGTTTCCCGTGCATACTCGAGGGAGGAAATCGTTTGATGCCTGATCAGCTTGGGGGGATCTGATCCGCCGGTTTATTCCGGCATTCCGTTGACTGAGTCGAAATGAATATGGATCAGGCCACCGGCACCGTGGGATTTTGTGGCATGGTTGATGGCCATGAGGAGATCCTCATCGGAGACCCAGTAAGGGGAATACCACACCCGGTCCACATCAAGAATCAGAACGCGCTGACGGGCTTCGTCATAGGCTCCGATTGGTGAGATATGTGCGTAGGGCCCTCCTCCGGCACCAGTCAGATCGTCCTGAACGAAATGGGCCAGTAGAAAATCCGCCGCACACTTTTCGTTGTTCCGGAGAATTTTTCGGAGTTCCGCCAAAGTGTCCAGCGACAATTAAAAATGGTTCGCGGCGACAATTAAAATTGACCCCTGGCGACAATTACAAATGAGCGTCCATTTCCAGGGGAAGGAATCGCTGATTTTCGCGTAGGGAACCCCGGAGGGAG
>Ga0247840_10000075_pt1 | contig 178779 bp, 136 predicted proteins | sample LaCruzMarch2015__FD_192404 | JGI IMG/M metagenome (GOLD analysis project Ga0247840, IMG submission 192404) | Freshwater microbial communities from meromictic Lake La Cruz, Castile-La Mancha, Spain - LaCruzMarch2015_17m | ecosystem: Environmental > Aquatic > Freshwater > Lake | place: Spain... | reverse complement strand
GCCGCCGTTGACCGTCAGATCATAGTAGTCTGCCCCGCCCGCCGGGCGGCTTTTCAGCAGATACACAGCGTCACGGGCCGGCACCGTAAGAGTGCCGCTGACTTTTCTGCCGTCGTTGATATCGGGACGGATATCGCCTTTCAGTCTCCAGTACTTATTCGTACCCAGGTTGACGACCCAATCGGCCGTCTCTGATTCGTTAAGGAAAACCTTCCCGTTTGCAAAATCCCTCGAGAGACGATCCACACAGCCCTCGTGAAGCTTAATGTTTTTCAGCCAAACTCTGCCAATCGCTTCAGCAGCCCCGAACTCAACCCGGAAATGCTCATTCGGCGCACAAACGAAACTAAGCCGGTATGTGCGCCAGTTTCTGGTGGCCCAGACCCCCATTTTTTCCGTGGTGGTTCCATGCTCTGAAATCTGTATATAAACCGGCATATCCGGATAGGACTTGCCTTGATAGACGGCTGTGTCATCAGCCTTGGCATCGAAAATCAGCGTGTATTCCTTACCGGCGACCAGCAGAAAATCCCTGTTCAATTTGAGCTTAACCCCGTCGCAGTCTCTGTTTTGATTTTCCGGAATTTGCGTTACCGTGATCTCAATCCCGTTCGTGTCGGTTACCGCTCCCGAAACGGTTGCTGCATAGTTGCTGGAAACCACCGTATTCCATGTGTCGTTAGCGAGAAGGTTCGTCGAACTCAAACCGATCAAATCACGCTGAGTCGACTCCAAGGCTCTTCCCAGCCATGTATAGTTGTCCAGATTTCCGCCGCGCTGTTCATCCCAATCAAACAGCCCCATATTTTCACCGCTACCGTACGGATGCGGCATCCCGGCCATGAGTCCGGCGGCAAACTGCTTACGAAACATCCAGTCGTTATCGGGCAGCACTCCGCCGTAAGTGGTGGTCGGCGCCCGGCAATAGCCGTAGCTGAACGCCGGCTTGACTTCGGCATGCTCAACCCATTGGGAAAGCAAATCGAACATTTGCGAAAATGAATTGCCGTCACCAAACGTTTCAAACTGCACGCCGTTGACATACCGCCAACCTCGATACCCGGCACTCACACGGGTACAGTCATGCTGGATGATCTTGTCCGGTCCGGCGATTTCGCGCACGATCTTCACATGTTCCTGCCAGCCCAGGCTGTAGACGTTTACCCCGTTCTTAAATCCCCAGTCCGGCTGAAGGTCGAGATCCACATCCGCCTCATCGCCAGCTAAACAATAAACAATATCCGACTCCGTCCCGTCATTCAGACCATCCCGGATGGCAGCTCCTCTGCCGCGCCCCGCAAACTCAGCCCAGTTTTCGCCCGTTACAGGATGACGGGGACAGACCAGACTCATATTCGGTTTGATCTGGGATATTTTTCCGTTGATCTGCCAATTCGGGATGAAGGCCGCGACGGCAGTCTGGCCAGCCGTAAAACTTTTTGCCGTGGTTCCCGTTCGGCCCCGCACCACGGTGAGAATATTGTTCGTCGTATCGACGCCAGTCACGTTGACAAATTCGTAAGTTCCGTTTGTTCCACCCACATCAGAAGTAAGGAACTTAGGGCTCCCCAGCGCGTCGCGTTCATAAATGAGTGCGTAGTCGTTGGTGGTAAAACGAGCGGCATCCACCACCCCGATCTGGGTGTTGGTCGTGCTGATCGCGGAGCCCAGCAGACATCCCGCCCTATAGAGCCAGAACCCCGGCCAAACATTTCCAGTTTTACCACTATCGATGCCGACTGATCGGTTTTCGCTATCTACCGCCCGGGGGTTCATCGCAATAGTGATCACATTCGGGAAATTTGTTTTAATTTGATCCATTGCCGAGACACTTCCATGATGCACCGCATATCGTCCGGCGTTTGCCAGCGCATCAAACTCATGATTCACGGCACCGTTGGTCGAAAGAAGCGTCTTAAAGCCCATGTTGATCGGAAAAACATCCGGCAGCTTTACCAACTGCCCGATGTCGCAACGATAAACGGTTCCGGTGTTCCATCCATTGAATGCAAAGTGACTCCATATCGGCGCACTGGTGACAGCGGCCCAAGACAGCGAAGCAGAAGAGGAAGCGCCGAACGGAATCTGCACGGACACCGCGGCCGTCTTTTTATCCATGTCCAGAGTCAGACTGACCTGCACATTGGTTCCTGTAAGAACAATATTCGTTTGCGCCACGACAGTATTGGTTCCAATCCGTCCGGCCAGGTCGATAATGCCCGCGCCGCTCACCCGGCAATAGATTTTGTCGGTCGTCTGATTAATCAAAAGATTGGTGCTGGGCATCGCGACCTGCCAACCCACACAGGCGCTGTTGGTGCCGGACGGCACAGCCCAATTCATGACCGCTGTTACCATACCGGCGGGCGTATTGCTCACAGTGACCGCCGAGTTCCCTCCCAGCGTCAGCAGGCCGTTGCCGTACCCGGCGGTGCCGCCAAAAACAGCAGTACCTGATGACACATTCCAGACGATACCGCTGACGCCACATTCCGGAGATTTGTTGCTGATCGTTGTCCCGAGCGTGATGGATGTACGGTTGCTGACACCTGTTCCCCAACTGAATGTGTCAGACACCAGAACCTTCGCATGAACTTGAAGCGTCGCTACGACGAATAAAATCAAAGCGTAAGTTATCTTTTTAGCGACTCGCATGATGTGTTCACCCGCCCTGCTATTTCAGCTCCAGCCAAAGTACACCTGTTTAAAATATGGTAGTGTTTTTTAGCAAAAATACAAGGAAGCAAATCCCGGCCGACCGGAATAAACTGAAGCGTACGGGCTGAGCCAGCGGATAATTAATCAGTCGCTTCTGTGAATCGTAAAGAAGGTGACATCGTCGTCGATCAAATTCACCACCGCACAGGAAGGATGCATGCCTCTCCCCGCAGCGCCGGGGTTGATGATGCGGGTCTTTTCGACCCGCTCATCCCGGCGGGTATGTGAATGACCGAAGAAGACATAATCGTAGACGTTGGAACGAACAATGGCCTCGAAATGTGCCTCATCGTCACTATGCAAAACAGCAATTTGCCGGTTGGCCAGCGTAAGATGCGCTACCCGTCCCATAAGATTGATGCCGGACTCCTCTGAAAAACATCCAAGATTCTGGTGAATATCACAGTTGCCCAACACCGCATAAATCGGGATATCCAGTGCCTGGAAAAGTACGGCCATTTCAGTAAGAACCATGTCGGAGCCGACGTCACCGCAATGAATGACTGCATCAACCGCCCGAAAGATGAATTCGCGGGAAGCGGCCAGAGCCAAATCCACCTGCCCATGTGTATCGGATATGATGCCGATTTTCACTTATGTCCCCTCTTTTCGTTCTTGGCCTGAAACGCGCAGGGTTTATATTAGCGCGATTCTCAACCAATGCGAGCGGAGACTTAAATGAAGAGCGTTAAGATTGTCGGAGCAGGCGGTTACGGCGGCGTGGGCATCACGGAATTACTCCTGCAGCATCCGGAATTTAAAATCGACTGCCTAGTGGCGGCGACCGAAACCGGAATGAAGATGAGCGATCTCTACCCTCACCTGAAAGGCTTCTGCGACGAACTGATCCGGACTCCGGATGACCCGAAGGCGCAGGAAGCCTACGACGCTGTATTTTTTTCCACGCCCGACGGTGTCGGTATGCAAACGGCGGCCGCCGAACTGGCCAAAGGTGCGCATGTTGTGGACTACAGCGGCGACTTCCGGTTTACCACGCCGGAAAAATACAGTGCCTACGCCAATTTCATCGGTAAAAACCCCGTTCACGCCGCGCCGGAACTGCTTCCGCAAACGGTGTACGGACTTTCCGAACTGCACCCGTTCGGCAAAAAACAGAAACTGGCTGGTAATCCCGGTTGCTTCGCGGTCAGTTGCATTCTCGGCCTCGCGCCGGCAGCGGCTGAAAAGCTGATCGACCCGAAGAGCGTCATCTGCGACTGCAAAACCGGCGTTTCCGGCGCAGGCAAAAAACCGGCGGCGACGTTTCATTACCCGGCGCGGTACGAACAGATTAACGCCTACAAACTCGCCGGACACCAGCACATGGTGGAAATTGAACAGGAACTAAGCGCGTTGGCGGGCCAAAAGATTCAAATCACCATGACCGCGCAGGTTCTGCCGCTCTGCCGGGGTATTCTTTCCTGCCTTTATGCAAATCTCAACGAAACCATGAGCGCCAAACAGCTGATGGAAGCCTATAAAACATTCTATGCCGACAAGCCGTTCGTGCGGATTTTCGACAACAAAGCCGCCATCGGTACGGCGCAAGTCAGTGGAACCAACTTCTGCAACCTGATCGTCGATGTGGATGAACGGAACAACCGGTTACGGGTGATTTCGCACATCGACAACCTGATGAAAGGTCAGGCGGGTAACGCGTTGCAGAATATGAACCTCATGTTCGGCTTCGATCCGATGCTTGGACTGAACTTTCCCGGACGCTGTCCATAACTGTCGGCATGATAAAAACTATCCATCGCGGGCTCTGGCTGGCAGCAGGAATTCTTTTTCTATTGATCGGAATTGTCGGTCTTTTGCTACCGGTTGTACCGCAGCTCCCGTTTTTCCTGGCGGCAATCATCTGCTTTATGCGCGTCTCTACCCGATTCCGCACCTGGATGGAGAATCAGACGTGGTTCATCCGGCTACGTGCACGTTTCAGCAACTTACGTCATCCGCGATGCTAATTCTGCGCGAAAAGCCGTTGTCGGCAGGCGGGTCTTCCACTACACTGGCCGCGCTTTATGGATCCGAAAACAATCATATTCTCTGCCGCGTTCCTGTTCGGGGTGCCCGCGCTTATTCTGGCCGGACTGGTTATACGTCCGTTCAAAAAATTCCTGATGGCGGTGATGTGTTTTGCGCTCTGCTACCCCGAACAGCTCTCTATGAACCTTATGTCACGCGAAGGTTACCGCATGGCCACCCGTGGTTTTGAGCTGGGTCTGTTTGACATGTGCTCGATTGCACTCTTTTTTATCATGGTAATCCAGCCGCGCGGCAACCGTTTCCGCTGGTTCCCGCCGTTGACTGTTGCCAGCGGCATCTACATCCTTTTCGTCATCATTTCGTGGTTGCATGCTCCGGGTCGCATTCCTGTTCCGGCTGATGTATACGCGGCCAACACGGTCGGCGATTTTAAATTCTATGACTACTTCGAAACCGGACTTTATCCGCTTTTCGAACTTAGTAAAATTATCCGCGGCGGATTCGCCTATCTCATAGTCGTCAACTTTCTGCGGGATGAGGAGCATTTCCGCGCCCTGCTCGGCGCATTGCTCATCGTCGCCTTTGTGATTACCTTCGAAGCGCTGGTCGGTCGCTATGTCAGAGGATACCACCGCATCTCTGCTACCCTTGGACACCCAAACAGTCTGGGTACGTTTATGGGCATGATGGGCACTCTTATGTTCGGCGTGGCACTCTTCCGCAGCACATTCATGTCCAGTGGACTCTTTGCCCTCGCCACCGCCGGCGCGATGATCTCGGTTCTGCTCACCATCTCACGCGGTGCACTTTCCTCGCTGGTGCTGGGACTCTGGCTGGATGTCTCCTCACTTTTTCACCGCTATCTGAACATCAAAAACTTTACCATCCTCTTTTTCGGGTCACTTGTTGCACTGGGGATTTTCTTTGTCGCTGCGGACACGCTCTCGGCGCGTTTTCTTGTACAGCAGGACGCCGTTTCCGATATTGAATACCGCGGTCTCTACAACGAAGAAGCCCGCAAAATGGCGAACGATCACCTCTTCGGCGTCGGTCTCGGAAACTTCTCTGCCTACTCCTGGTTGAAATACGGTCAGGCCGTCGGGCTCAATGAATACGGCACGCCCGCTCACAATCTTTGGTTTCTCACACTTGGTGAACTGGGCGTTCCCGGCTTGCTGGTATTCATCTTTTACTGGTTTCGCTTTTACTCCATCGGACTGCCATTTCTCTTCCGCCGCCGCGCCGCCCTTTTCTACGCCGTCGCGGCCTCAGCTACAGCCGCCAGCATGATCGGTCATATTCAAAACATGCTTCAGCTTTCCTACCGCCAGACATCCATCTACATGTTCAACCAAATCCTGATCGGCATGGTGGTGGCCGCCTGGTATATCGACCGCGATACGCGCCGCGAGGAACGTGAAGCCCGTCGCATGACGAAAGTAAGCGCCGCTTGACGGAACTGCTTATGCCCATCCGTACAAAAATTGTCTGCTACGATGACAACCCGGACTACGGCGGCCATCAGGTTATGACCTGCCTGGCTGTCGAAGCGCTTGCGAAATCAACCGCATGGCAGCCTGTATTCTTTTGCAGCCCGAAAAACACGCGGCTCAGTAATCGGCTCAAAGAAATCCAAGCCGCCACCGGCAATCTTGAAATCCGCGCCACCCCGTTCACCACCCGTAAACTGCAAGGCTTGCGCAACCGCTTTGCAAAAAAAACGATCAGCACCCTGCACAAACTGCTCGAATCCGTGCAACCCGACCTGATTCTCTGCATTCAGGGTGAAATCGAAGACGGCTCGCTGGCTCTCTGCGCCGCAGAAGAAATGACTGCGCCGTGCATCAGCTACATTCCCGTTCCGCATCGGATGGCACTCATGGGTGCCAAACTCGGCGCAATACGCGACGAACTTAACGCATGGCTCTTCAAGAAACCGGACGGCTGGATAACCATTAGCGAGTCGATGAAATCGCTGCTTGAAGAGCGCGGTGCCATAGCGCCGGTCGAAGTGGTTCATAACGGCATTGATACGGGCCGCTTCACGCCACGAGACAAAACCGCAGCCCGCCTCACTCTAGGACTTCCGCCGGACAAAACCATCCTCGGCACCATCGGCCGTGTTGAATTCAACCAGAAGCAGCAGGACTTTCTCGTCCGGACTTTCCTTAACCACTGGAAAGATAATCAGGCAATGCATCTCGTTATTACCGGCGACGGCCCCGATCGAGAAAGGCTCACAGCACTGACCGACAAACACGGCCTCGGGAACCGGGTCACCCTGCTTCCGTGGCAGAATGACAGCGCGCTTGTTTACAGCGCACTCGATCTGCTCATCATTCCTTCACGCTTTGAAGGCGTGCCGCTCGTCATGCTCGAAGCACTTGCCTGCGGAATTCCGGTCATCGGCAGCGCCCGCGATGGCATGAAAGACCTGCTTCCCGTGGGCTGGACGTTTGAAACCGAAAACAGCAAGGCCCTCGCCGATGTCGTCGAATATGTTTTCACAAATTGGAAAAAGGATTTTCCGACGTTGCAGGCTAAAGTACGCAGTGAATATACCATCGAAAAGTTTCAGCAGAATTTTGAAGCGGCTCTTGACCGTTTCCGTATAATGAGCCGCTAATGTACCTCGAATTTTTCCAGCTTAAAGAGTTTCCGTTCAACGTAACACCCGATCCGCGTTTTCTCTTTTTTTCAGCCCGACATCGTGAAGCCTTCGAGTCTTTGCTTTACGGTGTCGAACACCGCAAGGGCTTTATTGTACTTACCGGCGAAGTCGGCTGCGGGAAAACAACCATTTGCCGGTCGGTACTCAACAGCCTGCCCGGCACCACCCATTCGGCACTCATCCTCAACCCGTCAATCACCGCCGCACAGCTTGTCCGCTCCATCCTGCTCGACCTCAACATTGAGCCGAAAAGCGGCGACAAGCTGGTACACATCGCGCAGCTCAACCGGTTCCTCCTCCAATGTCTGGAGAAAGGTGAAAATGTCGCCGTCATCATCGACGAATCACAAAACCTTGATCCCCAACTCATGGAGCAGGTGCGGATGCTGTCCAATCTGGAAACCGATCAGCACAAGCTGATGCAGATTATTCTCTCCGGACAGCCCGAGTTGAAAGAGCGCCTTCAGCGCTCCGAAATGCGCCAGCTGCGTCAACGCGTTATGGTTCACTGCGATCTCGTGCCGCTTTCAGCTATTGAAACAGCCCTTTACATTCAGCACCGCCTGACCATCGCCGGCGCCAGTGACCCAGGCAGCTGTTTCCAGAGTACCGCCATTGAGCAGATTCACGCCAGGGCGGGCGGTATTCCCCGCCAGATTAACACCGTTTGCGACCGGGCACTCCTATCCGCTTACGTTCGCAGGGATCATCAAGTCACGGTGTTGGATGTAGAAAATGCGATGACCGAGCTGGCATCATTAATTGGAGTTCAAGGAGATTGGCAATGAGCTTGATTCAAGACGCACTGAAACGGCAATCCGAAGAACAACCCGGCATCCGCCTGTCCGGAATGCCGGTTCAACCGGGCGAATCGCCCGAACCGCCGGTAGACGGGAAAAGCACCCGGCAGATTCCCATAAAATTGACCGTCGCTCTATTCGTTGGGTTGATTGCCGTGCTGACAGGATTGGGCATCTACCTGATCAAACCGAAGCCAAGGGTCTCGCCGCCGGTTGTTCAAAAACCAGCGCCCGCCGCTCCCATCGCTGCGCCTGCACCTGTTATCACTGCCGTTCCTGAACCGGTCGCAGTTCCTGTTCCGGTGCCGCCGGTTCCGGTTGTCGAAACGGCAAAGGTCGTAACCGTTGCTGTAACGGTTACGAAAGAAGAACCCGCGCCGGAAATCAAACCAGTGTGGCCCGAACTGCGGCTTACGGGTATTGCGCAGAGTGACAACCAAAGCATCGCCATCATTAACGGTAAGATGCTTTTCGCCGGAAGAAAACTGGGTGAAGCGATCGTGAAGGAAGTTCATGAGACTGACGTTGTCATCGAATACCGCGGCGAGAGCCGCATCCTGTATATTAACGAATAGTTCGCCAAGCCGCCTTCGCCACAGGGTTTCACCTTGAAACCGGAAGGCAAAGTCTCCGGATACACCAAAGAAACCATATGCAGGAAAAGCAGAAGAACTTTAAAAACCCCTTTAAAAAATTTGAACCTAAAGGGCTTACGATTCTCTATGAGGATCGGGATATTCTCGTCGTCGATAAAGTGTGCGGCCTATTAACGATGAGCGACGGTAAAGCGCCCGCGGCCACAGCTCATGAACTGTTGAACGACTATGTACGCCGGGGAAATCCAAAATCAAGAAATCGTATATTTATCGTCCACCGTCTGGATCGAGAGACCTCCGGAGTACTCGTGTTTGCCAAGACGGAGGCTGCAAAGCAATACCTTCAGGATGAGTGGCAGGAATTTCAGAAGAAATATTATGCCGTCGTCTGCGGAATCCTGCCGGAAAAGGAAGGTGTAATTACCTCCTATCTGGCTGAAAACAGCGCCTTTAAGATGTATTCCGTCTCGGATCCAAAAAAAGGCAAGTTGGCAAAGACCGGATATCGGGTAATGAAGGAATCCTCCAGCCACAGTCTTTTGGAAATTGAACTGTTCACCGGCAGGAAAAACCAAATCCGTGTTCATTTGGCCGATAAAGGCTGTCCGGTGGCAGGCGATACCAAGTATGGCGATAAGGAAAAGGATTTTAAAAAACTCACGCTCCACTCGGCATCCCTAACCATTACGCATCCGTTTTCAAAAGATAAGATGACTTTCACTTCTATGATCCCCGCCTATTTTGAATCGCTGATCAAAGGGGCTCAAAAAATCTGCAACGCCGAACTGAAATAAAACCAAACTGGCACAAACCTTATGAGAAACAACGATATCTTACGCCGCCTCCGTTACACCTTCGACTTGAAGGACTCGAAAATGATCGCCCTATTTGCCTTGGCAGATTTTCCGGTAACCTGGGAACAGGTCAGCGGCTGGTTAAAACGAGACGATGATCCTTCCTGTCAGGAATGCAGCGACACCCAGCTGGCAGCTTTCCTGAATGGTTTCATTATTGAAAAGCGCGGGAAAAAAGAAGGACCGCAGCCCGTGCCGGAAACCGTTTTAACGAACAATGTGATTCTCATGAAGCTGCGGATCGCGCTGAATCTGAAGGCCGAAGACGTGCTCGAGATTATGAATCTGGCCGATATGCCGATCAGCAAACACGAACTCAGTGCCTTTTCCCGCAAGCCGGATCATAAACACTACCGCGACTGCAAAGACCAGCTACTGCGCAATTTCCTAAAAGGCATACAGGTTAAATATTGCTCTAAGCCGTAACCCTATGCCGCAGGAAGGAAGATGGAAAAAGTAGAACCTTCTCCGTAGCGGCTTTGAACGGAAACTGTTCCACCGTGTGCCTGAGCAATGTGTTTGACGATGGAAAGTCCGAGACCGGTTCCGCCTTCCTGACGGCTGCGGCCTTTATCCACACGGTAAAACCGTTCGAAGAGCCGGTCGAGATGCTCTTTTTCAATTCCGTAACCGTGGTCTTTTACTGACAGCACAATACCGTCATTCTCGGCGTGGACACCGACCACGACGTTCTTCCCGTCAGCACTGTACTTGACCGCATTGCCGATAAGATTGATAAGCGCCTGCTCGATGAGCGGCGGATTGACGACGGCAGTCAATTCTTCGGGGCACTCGACACAGATAGTGATGTTCTTTTCCGCGGCACGCCGGGCGCAGACTTCGACGGCAGAATTCATTAACCCGCAGAGACCGGCCTTCTGCATTTCCATCCCCTCTTTACCGCCCTGTTCGAGGCGTGAGAGCATAAGCAGATCCTCGATGATCGCGTTTAGCCGGTCGGCGTGCTTGGCGACAATCTTCAGGAAGCGTTCGGCTTCAACCGGGTCTTTAATCGCGCCATCCAGCAGCGTTTCTACAAATCCTTTGATGGAGGTAATCGGCGTTTTTAATTCGTGTGAAACGTTGGCGACAAAATCGCGCCGCAGATTTTCAAGACGGCGCAGGCGGGAAACGTCGTTGAACACAACAACGGCACCGATACGGCGGTTTTGTAACCCAAGAAGATTGGTTCCGCGTGCCTGAAGATAGTAGGTTTGGTTATTCTGAACCACCAGTTCGCACTCGCGGGTTTCCTGTCCTTCGAGAACTTCGGCGACGAACCGCTGTAACTTGACGTTCCGGAAAACCTCTTCGATGCTGCGACCTGGCGCGGTTTCAGGCTGAAAAACATTAAAAAACTGTGCCGCCGCTTTATTCAGGCTGATAATATGCCCATCGGTATCCACCGCCAGCACACCTTCGACCATACTGGAAAGCACAGCCTCTCGCTGATTGCGCTCTTTACTGACAGTTTGCAAACGTTCTTCGAGCTGGGCGGCCATCTGATTCATGGTTTCGGCCAGCGAGCCGATCTCAACCGAACCGATTGAATGAAGCCGGTACGAAAAATCACCGGCGGCAAACCGCTCCGCGCCCTGTTTAATGCGCTCCAGCGGCTGTGAAATATGCCGAGAGACAACTAAGCTCAGGAGCGCCGCCAGCAATAGAACCACAACCCCGCCCCATAGCAGGCTGTGCTCTATCCCGCTGAGAACCTCATTCATTCTGAGCAACGGCATAGCCGTACTGACCACTCCGGTCAGCTCGTTATCTCGATAGACGGGAACAGCGACATAGAGCATGACTTTACGGACGCTGCTACTAAAACGAATGGATTGCCCCGTCCGCCTCTGTTCAATCGCAATTTTGACCTCCGGGCGGTCGCTGTAATTTTCCATTTGCTCGCGGGATTTGGCGGACTCACCTGCAACTGTACCGTCCGGAAGAATCAGAGTAACACGCGCCGGCGACCTGGCTCCCAGCTTGGCAGCAACCGCATTGAGATAGTCCAGATTATTTGCGTCGAAGCGGTCACGCACCTGCTCAGCGGAAAATAACGCCAGCGCTTCGAGATTTTCAGCAACTTGTTTGCGGTAAAAGCGCTCCACGGTGGAAGCAAAGACTGCGAAACAGACCAGAAGTGTAAAGAACGTGACAATAAGATGGCCGGGATAAATCTGCCAAAAGATGCGCCGTGTGTGCATGGCTATTCCTCATCCCTGAACCGGTAGCCGATGCCGCGCACGGTTTCAATATAATCGCCCGCTTTTTTCAGTTTCTTGCGCAACCCGACAATCTGTACGTCAACGGAACGCTCAGTGACGGGATAGTCTTCACCATGCACAGCATCCACAATCTGGTAACGCGTGAAGACCCAACCCGGACGGCGGGCCAGAAAATGAACAATGCCAAACTCGCTTGCGGTAAGATCAACCGGTTTGCCGCCGACCGTCACTTCGTGGCGTCCGGGATGAATTACAAGATCATAAACGCGCAACACATCTTCAGCGTCCGGCACCGGCGGGGCGGCTTTCCGCCGCAGAACAGCTTTCACCCGGGCGACCATCACCTTGGGACTAAACGGTTTGACAATGTAATCTTCGGCACCAAGTTCGAGACCCGTTACAATATCGCTCTCTTCGCCGCGTGCAGTCATCATGACGACAGGAATATTGCGTCCGGCATCGCTCTGCTTAAGCTCGCGGCATATTTGCAGGCCGTCTTTACCGGGCAGCATGAGATCCAGCAGAATAAGATCCGGTTTTTTCTGCGCAACCGCTTTCAGGCCGGCTTCACCGGATTCGGACTCGCTGACGCTGAAGTTTTCGCGCTCCAGATTATAACGAACCAGCTCGCGGATATCCTCTTCGTCCTCAATGATCAGAATTTGTGTTTTTGCAACGGCCATAATATCCGCACCTGTTCTCCGCATTCCTGCGGGCAAAGCTACCTAACTGCACTCTGTGAAACAACAGTTTTCAGACCTTTCCATCGGAACGGTGGCGCACGATAGTTCCCTCGACCAGATAAATAACATCTTCAGCGATATTGGTAGCGTGATCGCCGATCCGCTCAATATTGCGTGAAGCCAGCAACATGTCGAGATAGCCGCTGATACCGGCGGGATGCTTCTGAATCTGCTCCTCCACAAACCGGCGCACCTGCTTGCAAAACTGATCCACTTCTTCATCTGACTCACAGACTGTCCTGGCCGGTTCAGCATCGAAATTCACAAAAGCGTTCAAACTGTCGTGCACCATATCGCGGGCCCGTGTGGCGGCCTGACCAAGTTCGTCCGGCATCGTCAGCGCAGGCTGTTTACAGATTTTGACGGCGCGCTTGGCAATATTGGTCGCCAGATCGCCGATACGTTCCAGATCGTTATTGATTTTGAGCACCGCTGTCAGAAAACGGAGATCTGTCGCCACCGGCTGGTGCAACGCCAGGATTTTCAAAGCTTCCTCTTCGACTTCCACCTCAACCTGATCGACATCGAAATCACCGCGTATAACCTGTTGAGCAAGCTCTTCATCACGGGTCAGCAACGCCTTAACTGCCAGGATTACGCTTTCCTCGACCTGTGCGCTCAGCACAAGAATCCGCTTTTTCAACTTTTCAATTTCTTTTATGAAAACCTGCGACATGCTGTTCCTCCTATCCGAATCTTCCGGTTACATAGTCCTGAGTTTCCTGCAGGTGCGGGTTCTGGAAAATGGTGCTGGTCGGGCCGTACTCTATCAGCCGCCCCAAATACATGAATGCGGTATAATCACTCACCCTCGCTGCCTGCTGCATATTGTGTGTCACAATTACAATCGTATACTCGCCGCGCAGATCGGCAATCAGATCCTCAATTTTATTTGTGGCGATCGGATCGAGCGCCGAACAGGGTTCATCCATCAGAAGAACTTCCGGTTCGGCAGCGATGGCACGGGCGATACATAAACGCTGCTGCTGTCCGCCGGACATGCCAAGAGCGCTTTCGTGCAGGCGGTCTTTGGCTTCCTCCCAGATCGCCGCGCCGCGCAGGCTGCGTTCGCATACTTCGTCGAGCACCGCCTTATTGCGCTCGCCGTCGATACGCAGTGAATAAATGACGTTTTCATAGACGCTCATCGGAAACGGATTGGGTTTCTGAAAAACCATACCCATCCGCTTGCGCAGTTCGATCACATCGACCGACGGCGCATAAACCGGCTCCCCGTTAAGCGTCATTTCGCCGTTGATCCGTACCGTGCTGAGCAGATCGTTAATCCGGTTGATCGAACGCAACAATGTGGATTTACCGCAACCGGAAGGGCCAACCAGCGCCGTAACCTTCCCTTTCGGGATAATCATATTCACGTCGAACAGCGCCTGTTTGGCGCCGTACGATAAGTTGAAGTTAGATACCTCCAGCAAAGCCGGCTCCTGTTTCAGCACATCGTGAGTCTCCGTCGGAAAAGTTTTTCCGGCGGCGATCTCCGCAAGGCGGTTCGACTTCTTTTTCGGCGGACTCTGTACAGTCATGGAATCCATGAGAACTCTCCTTTTAAAATGCGGCGGAAACAAACTTACGGCGCAGGCGGGTCCGCAGACGGACGGCCAGCAGGTTGAGAAGAAAAATCAGCACAATCAGCAGCAGCGTAGTGGTGAAAACCATCGGCTTGGCGGCCTCACTGTTCTGGCTTTGGAACCCGAGGTCATAAATATGAAAGCCTAGGTGCATGAAACTGCGCTCGGCATGAACAAACGGAGCCACGCTGTCCACCGGTAACTCAGGTGCCAGCTTTACTGCACCAACGAGCATCAGCGGAGCCACCTCGCCAGCACCGCGGGCCATGGCGAGAATCATACCGGTCATAATGCCGGGCAAGGCGCGCGGCAGAACAATCCGTTTGATAGTCTGCCACTTGCTTCCGCCGCAAGCATAGGAACCTTCGCGCATAGAGTTTGGTACCGCGGCCAGCGCTTCTTCGGTAGCGACGATCACCACGGGAAGCGTCAGCAACGCTAGCGTCAGCGACGCCCAGAGAATGCCGCCCTTCCCGAAGGTTGGATTCGGCAATGAGGAAGCAAAAAACAGTTCGTCAATCGAAGCGCCGATCAGGTAACAGAAAAAACCGAGGCCAAACACGCCAAAGACGATACTGGGAACGCCGGCGAGGTTGTTGATAGAAATACGCACGGCACTTACCACCAGTCCCGGCTTGGCGTATTCGCGCAGATAGAGAGCCGCCATCACGCCGAACGGAACCACTGCCAACGACATTAACAACGTCATGATTACGGTGCCGAAAATAGCAGGAAATACCCCGCCTTCGCTGTTGGCTTCACGCGGCTCATCACACAGAAATTCGTGCCAGCGGCTGAAATAAATTCCCGCCTTGCCTACTGTTGAAAGCTGATTCGCAGGATAGGCGCGAACAACATCCGAAAGCGATATTGCTATGTCTTTGCCTTGCGCCGTTTTCATGTTCAACACATAGCGGCTGTTTTCGGCGCGTAACTGACTTATCTCTTCCTGAAGTTGCTTGAACTCCGTGGTGACGGATTTTTCCGTTTCCAGAAATTTCAAATTCTCTGACTGCCAGACCGAACTGTCGGTTCCCTTGCTCATCTCGACAGTACGAAGTTCAAGCCGCGCTTTTTCGAGCCGACGGTTGACGCGGCCGACTTCCTTCGTTTCGAGTGCGCGGATTTTTGCACGCCGCTCGCTCACTGCATTATGATATTCGTTAAACTTTTTCCAGACGGTTTCCGGCGTGGAAGCCACCGTTGTGCCGCCCAGCGTGAATCCTTCAGGAACCCCATAAAAGCGGCCCCACGTGGTACGTTCGACCACCAAAGCCCATTCCGGACGGGTTTCGGCCTTCACGTCGTGATCGTTGATCCAGGTGAAATGCTCGCCGGAAATTTCGTAGTTGCCGGTGCGTACCAGTTTACGCTGTAAAACCCGGACTTTTTCGTCGTTACTGCGGAAACTTTCGGCGCGGGTAACCTCACCCATATACACCGAACCATCCGTAGTCTGAAATTGCGGAACCGATGCCGGCCACAGCGTGGCAATTCCGTTGCATAAAATCAGCAGCAACAGTCCGGTGATCATACACAGCGCGATGGCCAGCCCGCCGCCGGTCAACCAGATCATCGGCTCACCTTGGGCAAACAGGGAAACCCGCGAGCGGCGGCGGCGCGGCAATGTGGATTTTTCCAAAGGGTGGGAACTCATAAATCCACCGCCTTTTTACGGAAGCGCATACGAATCAGTTCCGCGATGGTATTGAGAATAAAGGTGATCACAAACAGCACCAGCGCCGCAAGAAACAGCGTGCGGTAGTGCGTACTGTTTCGCACCGCTTCGGGCAACTCTACAGCGATGTTGGCTGAGAGTGTACGGAAGCCGTTGAAAATATTCCATTCCATTACCGGCGTGTTCCCGGCGGCCATCAGCACAATCATCGTTTCGCCGACGGCGCGTCCGAGGCCGATCATGATAGCGGAAAAAAGACCGCTCATCGCCGTGGGAATGATAATGCGCACCGCTGTCTGCCACGGTGTGGCCCCCGCCCCGAGCGACGCGGAGCGCAGGTGGTCCGGCACAGAGGAAAGTGCGTCTTCCGAAATCGTGTAAATGATCGGAATGATGGCGAAGCCCATTACGAATCCAACGACCAGCGCGTTACGCTGAACGTAAGTGCCGAACAGTCCGCCACGCGGATCAAAGCCGATCCATTGCAATAGCGCGGCGGCGGCAATCGCCAGCACCAGCGCGGCGGCAAAACCTAAAATAAACTTAAATAGATCAAACAGCGCGCACTGCATCCGTGACCAGTTCAGGGAAAGTGATCGGAGCCGCGGATCAACTGTCGCGCTGAACAGCCACGCGATCAGCAGACAGCTCACCGGCATGATCAACAGCACCCAGCCGCCGAAGGCTTGACCGATCTGACCGTCGAGCCAGCGCATAATATCACCGGCAAAACACAGCCGCTCAATCAGCGGGCTGATCAGTTGCGCCATGCCCACGCCAGCCGGAACCGTCAGCAGCATAAAGATCAGACGGAAACGCTCCAGCAGAAGCGTCCAGCGGTGCGGGAGAAGCTGCCAAATGTAGGCGCCGAGTAGAAATGCCGCCGGAACCGTAATGAAAACTGTCATGAAAACCGTAAGTAGTCTGGCGACAATCGGTGCCAGCACCAGTGCGGCGATAAAACCCAGCACAACACTTGGCAGACCGGCCATCATTTCGACGACAGGCTTAATATGCAGTTTGGAGCGCGGCGAGAGAAATTCGCTGGTAAAGATCGCGGCCAGCAGCGCCACCGGCACACCGAACATCATGGAAAAAAGCGTCGCCTTGAGCGTTCCGAAGATCAGCGGCATCAAGCCGAACTTTGGTTCAAAATCGTCGGTGCCGGATGATGACTGCCAGACGTGTTCCGGCTTGGCAGCACCTTCGTACCAAACTGGCGTGAAGAGCGCGGCAGGTGTAATTTCCGGATGTTGCGGGTCAATATTCCACTGCACGAGCCGACTGGGTGTCAGCGCCAGTATTCCGTCGTCTTTAGGTGTCAGCGCGATGGCCTGTACCGGCGCGTCACCAGCCGCAAGATGTGCAAGCTGTTTCTGGCTGGTTATGTGAAATAGATCGACGGTGCCATCGGCATAACCTGCGGCCACCATGCGGATGCGGGAAGACGAGGCAAGTGCGGTGACGGCCGCTGGACCTTGAAATGTGTGCGCCTGAGTCAAAAAAGTCTGCGACGGATTGTTAGGTGAAAAAGCCGGAAACCAAGCCTGAATGCATCCAGTGGAATCGCCTGCCAGCAGTGTGGCACGGCCCAGTAACGGCTGAAGCGAAGTCAGCTGGCGGTCCGGTTCGGGAACGAGATCAGTCCGCTCGATCAGTGACGGACTGGAAAAATTGCGGGTGTCGAAACGAAGCAGTGTGCCATCACGCCAGACAGCACAGACGGTGTCGCCCAGTCCGGAAAGAAGAATCCACGCAGGCGGATCGCGGCGTTCTTGTGAATTGTACGGGATCACGGCGGCGGTGCGACGGATGGTCACTTTACCGGTCATGATGTTTTCGCGTTTGGTGAAGCGGAGAAGAGAAAGCGTTCCCTGGTCGTTCAGCATCACGGAAATCTGGCCGGCGGGACTGGTTGTCTGATCGAGCAGGCGTACCGCGGAAGAAGTTTCTCCGGGAAGCGGTTCTTCAAAAACAGCAGAGAGTTTGATGGAGCGGAACTGTTCGCCTGAAATACGCTGAATCAGCGTGCCATTCCATTCGCCGACTCCATTTTCGCCCAGCGCCTGTAGTTCCGGCGGCAATTCTTTATCGGAGACATACGCAGTTTGAAAACTAATGCGGCCCATTTGAATCGAGCCATCGGCAAAGCCGCAAAGCGCTTCGGACGTTGTGTCATCGATAGTAAATGCCGTCAACGCGGTGTTGGTAAAAAGCATTTGCTCGGATAGCAAGGCACCGGTGTCCAGCCGGGTGCATACAAGCCGTCCGTCGGCATAAAGTACTCGGTTCATCAGCCCGTATTCATCGGACTGGATGGAGAGCGGCTGTGCGCTATCGGCGGCGGGCCGATTCAGTGTTTCGCTACCGTCAATGCGCGCCGGACGAAAAAGTGGAATAGTGACGTAGAGTAGATAGAAAAAAACGGTGGAAACAGCCAAGATGGTGCCGATTCCGCCAACGGTAATCAGCGATTTGGAAAGGCGATCAGACAGACGCACACTCCAGTGCGTTTTTTTCCGCCGTGCCCGACCTGTAAAACTTTTCGTCATTCGCGTTCGCTCTCTCGGTTTTTACACCAAAGAATGGCGGCCTGATCAAGGCCGCCATCCTGACAAGTTTCCGCTTTATTTAAAAGCCTGCTTTGATGCCTGCGGCTTCAAGCGTCTTGCGGGCGATATTGGCGGGTACCGGGAAATAGCCATCTTTGACCACATCCGTCTGACCCTGCTTGCTAAAGATATACTTGATGAACTCGCGACGGAGCGGATCCAGTTCGCTGCCGGGTTTGTAGTTCACATAGAGGTATAGATAACGGGCCAGTGGATATTCACCGGTGTAGGCGTTCTGTGGGGTAGCTTCAACCGGATAGGAAAAGGCATCGCGAGCCAGCGGAAGGGCGCGCACATCGGCGGTTTTGTAGCCGATGCCGCTATAACCGATAGCACCCTTGTCGGTGGCAACACCCTGCACGACAGCGGAGCTGCCGGGCTGTTCTTTAACGGAATCCTTGTAGTCGCCTTTGCCGAGTGCGTTTTCTTTAAAGTAGCCGTAGGTACCGGAAGCGGCATTACGACCGTAGAGGCTGATCGGCAGGTTCGCCCATTCGCCTTTGAGCCCAAGTTGGCCCCAGCCGGTGATGTCTTCTGCGTTACCCAGCTTGCGATTCTTGGAGAAAATCGCGTCCACTTGGGTCAGTGACAGCGCTTTTATCGGATTATCTTTGTGAACATAGATGGCCAGCATGTCGATACTGGTCGGAAGTTCAGTCGGCTTATAGCCGTACTTTCCGACGAAACCGTCCAGCTCCAGCTGTTTCATCGGGCGGCTCATCGCGCCAAAGGTCGCGGTACCTTCAATTAGCGCAGGCGGTGCAGTCGAAGAACCTTTACCTTCAATTTCCACCTGAACGTTCGGGTATATTTTTTTGAACCCTTCCGCCCAGAGCGTCATCATGTTGTTCATCGTGTCCGATCCAATACCCTTAATCGTACCGGAAACGCCCTGCACGGCTTTGTAATCCGGAAGACTGGCGTCCACCTGTACCTGAGCTTGCACCGTTAAAACGGCTGCCGCGATTAGAGTCGCACTTAATACTGCTTTCTTCATGTAGCGTTTCTCCTTCATTTCCACTCTGTTAGTTTTCGCGGACACCAGGATCGGAAGGTCTTTCCTTTCGCCTCCACTCCCCGGCAACCGCCTTTTACAGAGAACAATATGAGCAAACTATATTAGATAATTGTTAGGTTTGGATTAGAAGAATGTAAGAAAATTAAATTACCAGCTTCGCGTTCACCTTGCGCAACAAACCGCAGGGAACTCTGCCAGCGTTTTATTGGACAGAAAAATTCTCGGCGTGCACCTTGACCGTTACGCCGCAGAAGTGTTTCATTCATGAGTTTCCGTATTTTTTCGTATCGCAAGGTGATCAACTGTGCATCGGGTGTTTACCTCTTTAACTGAGCAAGGCATGTGCTAAAAACCAATTTACAACCGGGTATTACATGAGCTGGTTTGTGGGAGTTATATTGGTCATCGTCGGGGTATTGTTCTCCGTAAACTATGCATGGTGGAAAATACCAAAACCCTGGAGAAAGGGATGGCCGCGTGTATTGATGTATCATCAAATCTGTTCAGCGATTCCGCCGAACGGAATGAATACTCCTCCGGACTTCTTTGAGCGGCATTTACAGTGGCTGAAATCAAAAAAAGCCATCTTCTGCACCCTGCCCGAACTCATAGACAAGATGGCTCGTAACGAGGACGGCCGTTTCGTTGCGCTTACGTTTGATGACGGATTCGCCGATAACTATGAAGAAGCATTCCCGGTGATTAGAAAATACGGTGCGAAAATGACTGTTTTTCTGGCCCCTGAAAACTCCGGGATTAAATCACTGGATGCGCATCAGATTCAAATGATGCAACAAAGCGGTTGCATCGAATTCGGTGCGCATACACTCTCGCACGTTAATCTTACTTCGCTGGACGATCCGACGGCCCGCCATGAAATCGCCGCCTCGATGAATGCCGTTAGACAATTAACTGGAAAACCCTGCGCCTGTTTTGCCTACCCTTTCGGGCGTTTTGAAAGAAAACATATGCAAATGGTGAAGGAGTCCGGTATGTTGTGCGCTGTAAGCATAAAAAAACGAATCCTTCCTTGGTCAAAAATCGACCCGTTGGCCATCCCGAGGATCAGCATAAATGGAAAGATGAACCGCTTTCAGTTTTATTTGGCCATCAGCCGAGGTAAATACCGTGTATGAACATCAATGAGAAAATTCAGGCGTCGGCATTCATTATTACGCTGAATGAAGAGAACAACCTGCGCCGGGCACTGGAAAGTGTCAGACTGTTCAATGAAATTGTAGTGGTTGACTCCGGCAGCACAGACCGCACTCTGGAGATTGCACGGGAATATACAACACGAATATATCATCACGATTGGCCGGGCTATGCCCGCCAAAAAGAATATGCAAAATCCTTGTGCGCCAACGAATGGGTACTAAATCTTGATGCAGATGAAGAGGCTGATCCCGACTTGCTGACTGCAATCCGTTCAACCATTGAACAGGACTCTGTAGAGGCTCTGGATATCCGCATCAGGGAAAACTTCCAGGGAAAGCGCTCCCATTTTCTAACGAAGCATAACTCTAAAGTCCGCTGTTTCAAAAAATCAAAGGGCTATTATGCTGACAAACTTGTCCACGAAAGTGTCGTTATCGACGGCCGAACAGTTAAAGCAAAAGGGTTCATCAACCATCATTGGGATGCATCAATTACCTCTAAGGTGGCAAAAAATAATCAGTATTCCACATTGCGGGCAGAAGAACAATTCCAAGCCGGCAAACGCCCCTGCCTGCTAAAGCTCTGCACCATCGCCCCTGCAATCTTCTTAAAATCTTTTTTTATGCGGCGCAACTTCCTCAACGGTACACGTGGCTTTATCGACAGTACAATCAATGGGTTCTATGCATTCCTCAAAGAAGCCAAGCTGTACGAAAGAAATCAAAAAAGAGACTGAGTAACCAGTATAAGTCCGCGACAACAAATGCATTAATCCACTGCCATCATCAGACCTGTTTGAAATTAACTGCTGACCTTTTATTTCATGCACATTGTACAATTACTTCCCGAACTGAATCAGGGCGGCGTCGAGCGGGGTGCCGTTGAACTTAGCCGCGAACTGGTCAAGCGTGGCCACCAAAGTACAGTAATTTCCGCCGGAGGAGGTCTGGCTGCACAGATCGAAAAGGATGGCGGACGGCACATCTTCTTCGATGTATGTTCCAAAAACCCTTTTACCGTACCATTCCGTGTCCACGCTCTCCGATTATTGCTTTCCGACCTCCATCCATCCATCATCCACGCCCGCAGCCGTGTTCCCGCCTGGCTTGTCTGGCTTGCTAATAAAAAATTTAAAATTCCTTTCGTTACCACCGTGCACGGGTTCAACAGCATCAACCGGTATAGTGAAATCATGACCAGAGGCGATTCCGTCATCTGTGTCAGCAATCCAACCAAAGAATACATTCAGAAAAACTACGGCACACCCGAAGAAAAAATAACTGTCATCCACCGCGGCATTGATCCTTCGGAGTTCGACCCGGAAAAGCTCAATCTCTCATGGGCTGATTCGTTTAAAACTGAGTATGGGCTGTCCGGGAAATTCATCATTACTGCGGTTGGCCGTATCACGGAGCTGAAAAACTACGAAACCTTTATCAGAGCGGTGGTCGACTGTACTCGGGAAATTCCAAATATCTGCGGATTGATTGTCGGCGGCGTACGGCATGACAAACAGGCTTACTACGAAAAGCTACAGGCACTGGTGAAAGAACTGCACGCGGAAAAACAGATCGTCTTCGCCGGAAGTCACAGCCAGATGCCGGAAATATATGCCCTAAGCGATGCATTGGTCTCCTGCTCCAAAAAGCCGGAAAGCTTTGGCCGCACACTGATTGAAGCCATGGCAATGAATACGCCGGTCATCGCCGGTCATCATGGCGGCGCGCTAGACATCATCAAAGAAGGTCTCAACGGCTTTTTCTTTACCCCCGGCAGTGTGAAAGAGCTGACTGAAGCAATCCTCAGGCAGAAAAAAAATCAAAACACGAACCTGCGGGAATACGTTCTAGGTCACTTCACACTGGAAATGATGGTTGAAAAAACGCTCGGCATTTACAAACGCTTAACGTCTTCGAAGTAATTATCTAAGAGCCGAGCCTTATTTCAAAAGTGGTGGGCGGTGAGGGACTCGAACCCCCGACCCTCTCGGTGTAAACGAGATGCTCTAACCAACTGAGCTAACCGCCCAAAGAAGGTGCAGAGAATAATGAGATTTGCCCGCGAGTCAACCCTCAGAATGTTTTTTCCAGCGGCTGGAACGTTTTGAGGTGGTCGTAGGCAGTCAGGTCGAGGTGGATCGGGGTGATGGATACATAGCCGTTATGTACGGCATGGATATCCACATCGTCGCCGTCGTCATGCACTTCAAGCTCCCCGTCGAGCCAGTAATAGGTGCGTCCGCGAGGATCAAGCCGCTTATGAAATTTCTCGATGAAACGTGACCGCCCCATACGGGTTATTTTAATGCCTTTGAGCTGTTCGTATGGCAGGTTTGGTATATTGACATTAAGCAGCACGCCGGCGGGTATCGGCATTTCGATGATTTTCTGCGTGATTTCTTTGACGACCCGTCCGGCCATTTCCCATTCCGGATTTATATAAGTACAGAGAGAAAAAGCAACGCCGGGGATACCAAGCACAACACCTTCGGTCGCCGCCGAGACGGTTCCGGAATAAATGACGCTAATGCCTGTATTCGAGCCAAGATTGATGCCGCTCAATACTATATCCGGTGGCGTGTCTTTCATCATCGCACAAACAGCCAGCTTGATGCAGTCGGCTGGGGTGCCGCCGATCCCGTAGCCAAAAAATTCGCTATTTTTATCGACCGGAGTGCTCTTAATCGGATCAGCCAGTGTAATGGCGTGTCCTGCGGCACTGCGTTCTACGTCAGGCGCAATAACGTGGCGTTCGCCGAATTCCTTAACTGCACCGTGCAGCACCGAAATTCCCGGTGCATGAATGCCATCGTCATTACAAATCAGAATTCTCATGGTTTGCTTTTCTGCCAGACAAAGGCCGGATCAATGATCGGGCCGTATGAATCATCAATCGGTATGAAGAAAAAACCCGTCTCAAATACACCGACCCCGGTGCGGACGACCGTCATAATGGCTCCGGCGGGAATACCGACCGGCAGAACAGCCCACCAGCCCCTGTCACAACCGGACACAATCATCTGCCGCGGAATTTCGCCCCAACCGGTCAGGATGTTGAATACGCCGCGATTCAATTTAGCAGACATGTCCTGAATGACATCTTCCGTATGGGAAAGTTCATGACCAGCAACCGCTTCGGCCCGCAGAGTAGTTGCCGCGCACATAACCATCAGCATAATAACTAAGAAACGCATAGCTTGCCCTCCCGATTGATACCCGCAGGCTAATTGAACCTCCGTAAAGCGACAAGATTTTTATCAATCCCGCCCTTCGCATCTTGCCATTCTCCGGAGGGGTCGGTACCTTTTGCGGCACATGGGATATGAAGTTCTAGCACGAAAATGGCGGCCGCAGCTTTTCGCGGATGTGGTGGGGCAGAATCACGTTACGCAAACCCTGCACAACGCGATTAAAAGCGACCGGCTGGCGCACGCCTACCTGTTTGTCGGCCCGCGCGGCACTGGGAAAACCACCACCGCGCGTATTCTGGCTAAGGCACTGAACTGCCAGAACCGTCAGGGCGCGGAGCCTTGCAATGCCTGTGATTCCTGCAAAGAAATCCTAAGTGGCAGCAGTCTCGATGTGATCGAGATCGACGGTGCATCTAACAGGGGCATTGATAACATCAAGGAACTACGCGATAATGTCCGCTACGCCCCAGTACGCGGGCCGTTCAAAATCTACATTATAGACGAAGTGCATATGCTCACCCGCGAGGCATTTAACGCGATTCTGAAAACCCTCGAAGAGCCGCCGCCGCATGTTAAATTTTTCTTCGCCACAACGGAACCGCAAAAGGTACTTACCACAATCCTGTCACGCTGTCAGCGCTTTGACCTGCGCCGGATTTCGGTAGCCGATATCACTGCACAGCTCCAGAAAATTTCAAAGGCAGAGGACATTACAATCAGCGCCGATGCCCTGCTCGCCATTGCCCGCGGGGCCGAGGGCGGCTTGCGTGATGCCGAAAGCGCGCTCGATCAGCTGGTCTCTTTCCGGGGAAAAACGATCGAAGAAGCCGATGTTCTCTCGGTTTTTGGATTGATCAGTCGCGCCCAGCTTGAAGGACTGACCGACGCCATTCTGGACGGCAATATTCCGGCCATCATTGAAGCCATCGCCGGAATTGATGCGAGTGGCAAAGATATGCAGAGAGTCGTACTCGAACTGCTCGACCAGTTCCGCAATCTGCTGATTGTCATGCACGCCGGAAACCGCGCCGCCGACTTTGATCTGCCGGAAACTCAGATCGACACGCTCAAAAAACAGGCGGCAAAAAGCTCTGACGGACGCCTGTTACGCATCATCGAACTGCTGATCGACGCCGACAGCCGGATGCGCTACGCCCTTTCCAAACGTACCATGCTTGAAACGGCGCTCATCCGCGCATCGCGCGCCGCTACCGTCGCCACAATTGACGAACTGATGAAGCAGGTCGCCGCACTTAAATCACTTCCGGCAGCGCCAGCTGCCGTACAGGAAACTCCGGCGGCATACGACGTAAAAAAAAAGCCCTCGGATGATTTAGAGCGACTCAAAACCGCATGGGTCAGTCTGATTGAGCATATCTCCAAAGGAGCTCCGCAGGCTAAACACTATCTGACCGACACGGTCCCGCTGAATGTCTCCGAAACGCACGTCATGATCGGCCTCGACCCTGAATTTGCGAGTGAACGCTCCAACTTGGAAAATCCACGCACTATTTCGTTTATCCAGAAAACCTTGAGCGCCTTTCTGAAGCGACCTGTTTCAGCTGACTTTAGCGTACTGGCCGGTAAGCCGAAGCCGCTGCCGACCGATGCGCCGGTACAAGGTTCACAGGATAAACAAAAATATTACAGTAACCCGTCTGTTCGAAGTGTCCTCGAAACCTTCAGCGGCGTGATAACAGACGTCAGAGAATAAAAAGGAACTTATTATGGACATGATGAAAATGATGAAGCAGGTCAATGAGATGAAAAAAATTCAGAAGCAGCTCGCCGGCAAGAAAGTTGAATTTGCCAGCGGCGGCGGACTTGTGACCGTCAAAATGAGCTGCGATATGACGCCGCAAAGCGTCACAATTTCTCCCGAACTGATTCAGTCAGGCAATGTGAAGAAAATTGAAATAGCCGTGCTGGATGCGTTCAAAGGCGTTCTCAACGTTGCGCAGGCTGAAGCCGCCAAAGATATGAAAAGCCTGACCGCCGGCATGGGTCTTCCATTTTAAAATGAAACATTTTCTTCCACTGGACAACCTGATCGCGGCACTGGAAAAACTTCCAGGCATCGGAAAACGCTCCGCTGAACGAATGGCGTTTGCGCTGGTGCAGAACCGCGACGGGTTGGCCCGCAAGCTGGCGGACGCCCTGCTCGTTGCCGACGAACAGATCAGCACCTGCTCGCGGTGCGGCGGCATTACTGTCACCAAGGAAGATCCCTGCGCACTTTGCATAGAGGGCCGACGCGCCACAGGCCTACTCTGCGTGGTGGAAAGCCCCGGCGACATCATGAAAATTGATACCGTCGGCGGTTTCAACGGACGCTACCACGTCTTGGGTGGCCATCTTTCGCCTGCACTCGGCAAAGGTGTGGCTGACCTGCGCATGAATGAACTGCTGGCGCGGCTCCAACCTGAAAATATTCAGGAAGTGATTATCGCGCTCGGCACCGATGTTGAGAGCGAGGCCACAGCCAGTTATCTGGCTGAAATTATCGCCAGCCGCGGCGTGAAAGTTTCACGGCTCGCCTTCGGGCTACCGTCAGGCAGCGCTATTGAATACACCGACGCCACCACCCTCGCTCGCGCCATTCAAGGCCGCCAAATGCTTGGTTAGGCTTCTAGGCATTTAAAACCGGCAATTTTGCGTTTCAGTGTCTTGACTTAACGGACGGTTTCTATACTTTAGTCGCCTCTTATTTCCGGCGTAGCTCAATGGTAGAGTAGGTGACTGTTAATCACTTGGTTGCTGGTTCGAGCCCAGCCGCCGGAGCCACTTTAAAACCTCATTATAATCAATATTTAAAGGGGTTTATTTAATTCAATACGCGACACCGCGACTCTCTCTTCCACTCACTTTCGCCCATGTTTTCGGGGTAATTTTAGAGATAATTTTGGGTGCAACTTTTACCTACTCAGGATCCCCGTTTCTATCACACGTCTCCCTTGCACCTGCTTTCCTGCCCGTTTATCCTCACACTAACGTTTGCTATGGGTGCTTACAGGGACAAACTCTTGACCACGACCCAGACCCAGTACCTCAGAGCTGTTGAGACACTGGCTAAAGTCCGGAGAATGACCCAGAATACACCGTCCTTACAGATCAACATTGCCCAAGATGGTGGGAAGCAGATCAACGTGCAGGGTGAAGTCGGCGGGCAGAAGGTTCCGTAAACATCGGCATGATGCCCTACCTGGGCTTTGGTTTCCCCTTAAGCTCCTCCATCACGGCCGTCTTATTCATGGAACGAAGTTCGGCCAGTCTGACAGCGGTTTCTTGCTGGCGGAATACAACCTTACCTGCATGGCCTTCCCCGTTGACCACCGCCTGGTCGCCAGCATTAGCCAGCTTGGCCAACTGGATCTGGCGCTTGCGAACCGCCTTGGTTCCTTTGCCGGTGATCCAGAAGCCGGGCTACTTTCCAGCGATTGACAAAACTTTGGGGCAATGATTCCGCAACCAATAATTCCCGAGCGGATTTGATCTGCCGTCTTTCCGATCTCAATTATGGAGTCGACAGAATTTGCTCAGCCGCACTCTGCGATCCGCCGCAGGAGCCGCGAACACTAAATGTCGGCTCTATAATTCGGTGACGAACGGCAGGCGGATTGCCCTTGATAATATCGGTCAGCATATCCAGCGCTTCGCTGAAAACCATCGCCGTCGGCTGATAGAGCGCCGTAAGAGACGGCGTGCAAATCTGACATTCGATGCGGTCGCCCAAGCAGATAATGGAAATGTCGTCAGGGATCGACACACCCATCAATTGAATGTCTGTGACAAATTTATAGGCGGTAATCGTATCGCCGAAAATTAGACCATCCACCTGGCCGCCCGGATAAGAGAGAATTTGACAGGCAATCTCGTGAGGATCCTGCTGGTGCATGCTGTAAGTAAAATCAAGGCAGGGGATTGTTTTATAACCGGATTTTTTCATCGTCTTTTCATAGGCTCCGATCCGCTGGGCATTCAGAGGAATCTCATGCGACTCGGGGACCACGAGCCGTATTTTTTTGCGCCCCAGCGCCAACAGATATTCAACCGCCTTGCGGGCGGTCCGCTCGTTGTCTCCGCCGACGCAGTAGAAATCGGGATGGTCGGTGAGAATGGTATCGAAGACAATAGGAAAGCCTCTTTTCACGATATCAAAATAAGTGGCTGATTCGCTGTGTGCTGGCGATGAGTAAACAATACCGTCAACAAGATCCATTTTGAAATCGATCGGGTCAAACGGCTTGCCAGCATGCCGAAAATGAAAAACGGCGTCGATATCACGATGACGGTCTTCGAGGGCTGTGAGCATGATCATGCTGTATCCGCTAAGGAAACTAAGGATCGGCTGATAGTCATAAACATGCCGCAACCATTCGGGATTCCAGACATCGGGCGCCGGAAGAGAAAAGTTAATCAGTCCAGTTCGGCCCTGTTTTAAAAGTTGCGGGAGCCGGGAAGGCATATGGCCCATCTTTTCAGCGGCAGCCATCACCAGCGCCCGGGTTTCGTCGGCAATCGGCTGATTGTGCTTATTACCGGACAGAACCCGAGAAACGGTCGCAGTGCTAAGGTCGCACGCTTCGGCAATTTCCACCAATGTAACGCGTTTATTCTTCTGAGCCATGCTGCTGATAAAAGCACGAAACTCTTTGCGCTACAATAAAAAGACGCGGGGTGGCTGTCAGAAGAGTGCTCCGGCAACATAAAATGCATCTCCTTTTAGCCTGTGGCTATTTTTTCAGAAAAATCCCATCACGGACACCCAAGGTAATCTTATTGGTAACCGTGCCGCCGTTGTTCACGGTTTGATCATAGTCCGCATAATAGGTGTCCGTCTGCGCCGTCAACCGGACATATGTTTCGGAAAGCGGAATATCTACCGGATGACCGGACGGATTTCCTGCCACAAATCCGTTAGCGAATTCGCGATAGAACGACGGTTCTCGGTCGTAGATTTTGGTATACCGCAACTGGATATAGCCGCAGCCTTCAAAGTCGAATTCCAAGTGGATATTGCTGTTAGTTCCGAGGTCTGGAAAATAAATGATATTCGACATATAGTTGGAGTTCGCGGCGAATATGCAGTGTTCCTTAATGACATTGTACTGGCTGTCTAGCGCCCGGACGAAAAACTGCCGGTGCATTTCCGGAGGGAGAATCCCGCTTTTCTCGGAAAGAATATCCACCATACAAGTAAGCTCCGGATACGCACAGCCAGAGATATCAATATCCTGCAGCCGGAATACAATGCGTCCGTCTTTCGACGAAGAGATCTTCAGGTTGTACGGACCACTACCCTGCTTCAGCATCTGCATATCCTCGGTCATCAGCTTAATCCGATTGGTAAAATCCGCCGAAACGCTCACGCCGCTTCCGCCGATCAGATCGGTTCCCCACGGGGCCAAACAGACCGCAGCCCCTGAAGGTGCCCCCAGCCAGCCCATCGTCTGATTGGTGCCGGCAATTGCCTCGTCATTGACGTTCGTCGGAACTGGCATCCCTTTATAGCTGTAGAACGACGTCGCGATATCATACGCGGAGAAAGTGGCCAGATTCAGGCGGGCAATATTCTGATCCGGTCTGTACCACTCATCGTTGAGAAACGGCTTCCAGTTGACATATGAAAAGGCTGGGCCGTAGGCATGCAGATTCCAGAACCGCAATCTGTTTAGCGCCGTCGTCCATTCATCCAGAGACAAGTTGTCATTACCATTCGGTAGACCCTCCTTCTCCATCCCGTTAAAGAGCCCAAAACAGCGCTGATTCCATGAATCGCCGCAGTCACCCAGAATCAGTTTGCCGCTTCCGAGAGTCTGACGCAACTGCTTGGCCATATTGTAGAGTCCGAGGCCGAACATGTTCGTTTCTCCGGAGTAGCCGTAATCTGGGATGCCGTCTAGGTTACTGTCGATGCCGCGCAACCGCACATAACCCGAGTCCTGAGCGTCCGAAATCATAATATCGAACTCCACGCCGTCGAACTGCGGAATAGACCATGCATTGGTCTGCATAAGAATCCCGGCGATTTCCTCGCAGAACCGGTCGGCGCAGGTCTTGCCGTTTCCGTCCACGGGACACCAGGATGAGAAGTTGTACATCCAGTGATTGTTGGTCTCCACATCCCACGGCGGAGCGCTGACCGGCACGAAGAGGTAATACCCTCCGGCAGCCCAGTTCAGGCGGGAAGATCCGTAACAGCCGCGCACCACTTCGATTTTATTCGTATACGGATCGCTGCCGTAATAATTGGTGATATGGGTGTATTCATAACGGCTCCAGTCGGGACTGCCGTCCGCCGCCTTACCGACCAGCACAACGTCCTCATTCCGGTAATCACCCGAAGCCAGCCGGAAATATTTATAAACCGGACCGGTTGTTTGCACCACACTCTGCGTCGAACCCGCATCCAGATCGGAGTATCCCGGCTGACGGACAAAGTACAGGAAGTGCTGCGGAGCGTAATAGTTGGTGGCCCGCTCCGTGGCAATATTTCTATACTTCCCGTCAAAATGAAGCAGCGCGAGCTGCGACGGATTCTCTTCCTTGAACCGTTTAAAGATCTCCCGTTGCGGAAAGTTATTGTTGGTTCCGCTGAGATGAATCTCATCCTCATTGTACATTTTCCCGATTACACCCATGAGTCTGGCATAGCGGTTCGTCCAGTCGGGTAAAGACATAGTCAACGCATCCGCCTCGCTCTTGCGGAAATGGAATACATGCGGGAAGGTGTTGGACTGTAGAATTGTCAGCCCGGAGAAAAGCGAGGGGTTTGCTGCCGGGAATGAATTCGTAGAGGCCAGCGTATTCGGCGCCTGACCGTCCGTGCCGGTGTTATTCAGCGAACGGATATAATCCACTTCGATCGGCGCATTGAGTTGCACGATCCGGATCGTATGTCCCGCCCGGCGCAGTCCGTTGGTTGTGAATATCAGCGTACTGGGCAGCACGCCGGTGTTGAGTGTATCAATCCGCGCGGCATACCGGTCATCAATATATACGTCCGCGCTGCCTGTGAGCGGATCTCTGCGAACAAACAGCTCAACGCCGGTTCCGTAAAAATAGGCCTGCGCATAAGCCCCTTTGGTTACTGTTGCTACGAGAGTATTGTTTTCGACGCGAGCACACTTAGAAAAAGTCCAGCTGGGCGAGTTACATGCCCTGCTGGCATCGACAGGAATAATCTGCAACGAACTGCTCGAATTCAACAGGAATATAAACCCAAATGTTTTCAGCACATCGATTGTCCTTTTATGGAGATTCCGAAAAACATTTCATCAGTTCCTGCGCAAACAGCCGGCCGCCGTTGGCATCCGGATGATTGAAATGATTTGATAGCATAGTGATATAGGGAACGCCTTCCTTACACGACTGCTCCCACCGCGCCGAAGCATCGGCCAAGCCGATATTCTGTTTCGCAGAAAATTCTTTCAAGAAAGGAATCAGCGGACGGGGATCCGCCGGACGAAGCGGATTGCCGGGAAGTCCCATTAGGTTCGGATGCACAAGATGTGGAGTAATCAGAATCACTTCCGCGCCGACCGCTGAAAGATCATTGGCGATTTTCCCGTACGACTCATCCAGCTGCTCCCGGGTTAACGTCATGTCGTTTACAAACTCGATCGTGACCAGATCCGGCTTGGCATCCAGCACACGCTGGAAATCGCAGAGATCCGCGGGCCGCCTCGGCAAGCCTTTGTAGTCGCCTTTATAGAGCCACTGTATTGACCGGCTGCCGCCCAGGCTGATGTTCTGAATTTTGATCTGCTCCGGAGAAAACTTTTTCTGCAGCGAAGTCCGGAACTGCTCCACGTAGGAACCGGCCGGATCCATAATGTCAGCACCGACAGTAACCGAGTCGCCCAAACAGACGATCGTTACCGACTGACCCTGTTTCAACTTCGCCAGTGTTTTAGGAATCTTTCCGGCCGTCGTAGCTGTGGAGATATCCTTGTTGGCCACTTCGATAAAGAACAGATGCTCTTTCGCCAGCGAATCCGTTTCGTACGGCCGGAACACATTGAACAGGCGAATGCTGTCCGGTGCGATTTCCGGAGGACCCACCGATGCTACACCGGGAACTCCCTGAATGTATTCCACCACCCCTTCGTTATTCAGCACCACTGAATCCAGCCGGTGCAAACTGTACTGATAGCTCGCAAATACCACATCCGAGGTAGTCAGCGTGGTATTCGGCCCGAGACCAACCAGCGCATACGGCGCGGAAACCCGGTAATCTTTATCCATTATGAGAGGATCGCCGCCCCGCGTGCGGCGGATCACCAGCGTATCCGGACGAAATGATTTGCTGGCGTTAATCGGGCCGACCGGTTGAGGGCCCTGAAGCTTCGTTCCTTTCCAGAAACCTTCAGGAACCTGATCGGACAGTGTCATCGGCTCATCCTTCACGGTATGCGATCCGGCACCGAGGATAAAAAAGCGTCCACCTTTTTTGATCGTCACTTCCCGTCCAGAAACCGTCCAGGTTCCCGCGGGCACCGTGATCGAAACCTCATCCGTCTGCACAGCGGAAGAGAGCGGTGCCGCCGACGTGACGCCCGCCAGACCACCGGCCAACAGCAACCCAGCAATAGACAGACATCTCATTTCAACATCCCCGCTTAGTTTGAATAGACCTTGATAAAATCCAGTTTGATGCCCAATGAACCGGTCTGAACGATTTTTAATTTATGCTTGCCGGGCGCCAGGCCATCTTTTCCGAAAACCTTGGATTTCCAGAGGTTTCCTGCATCGGATGTATCGATCTGTTCGATCAGGTTCCCGTCGATGTAAATTTCAGCCGTGCCGCATTTCGCATCTTTCTTGGCATAAATCTCGATACCGGTGCCGCTGAATTCGGTTTCGATAAAGGCTCCCCTGGTATTGGTCGCGTGAAGGCTTCCGCCGGAGCCAGCTTCGATCTTTACGCAATCTTTATAGATCCATTCCGGTCCGGTTCCATCTTCGACCTGAGTTCCGGTTCCTGCAGGAGTTGCTTGGGCGAAAACTGCAAAACTGAACAGTGCGGCGGCGGTCATCCATTGTTTTCCATAGGGCTTCATTTTGTTTCTCCTGTTTTTTACAGCGCGGAATAGGCTTTAGGATCGGTCTGTTTCAGCCATTCACGCATCTGCTGGTACATTTTCTTTACGACCGGAGCGTATTCCGGATTGTTTGCGAGATTGTTTTCTTCGTAGGGATCTTTCTCGAGATCGAAGAGGTTGGGATCACTTTCAGATTCCGGCGTGAGTTTGTATTTATAGGCAATCGTGCAGTCCATCCGGTACTTCCCATCGAACACGCCCGCGCGGCGGTAAGCGCCGATTTCGATTACACCAAACACGGCCGACGGGGAGGCCGTGGTGAATACATTGCGGCCGCGCATGCCTTCCTGAAGCGGAACACCGCACAGGCTGGTAATCGTCGCGCCAAAGTCCAGCAGCTCGCAAAGCTGCGCGTCCGTTTTTCCTTCGGGAATCAACCCTGGACAGGAAAACACAAACGGAACGCGCCAAACTTCCCGGTCATACGTCCCTTTTTCGCAGAGCCCGGCCTCGCCGAGGCTGCGGCCATGATCAGCATTAAACGCAACAATGGTGTTGTCGAGTTGCCCCAGCTTTTCAAGCTCCTGCATAAGCCGTCCGACCTGATCATCAACATGCGCACAGAGAGCATAGTAATCGGCGGCACATTGCCGCCATGTTTTTTCATCCAGCTTGAATCCACCTTGATAATCAGCAAACCAGCGGTCGTATGCTGAACGGGTTTCATACGCGGCCCGATTCAATGCGCGGCTGGGAATTTCCTGCGGATCATAAACTTTATCCCAAGGTTTCGGCACCAGTACCGGTGTGTGCGGCCAGATATAAGAAACCCGTAGCAACCATGGCTGGCTTCCTTTTTTGAGTTCCTGAAGTTTTTCGATCGCCAGATCGGTTAAATAAGTTGCCGGGGTGACGCCGTAATCATGGTAGGGATAAATTCCACCGATAATAATCGGAAATAAATCTCCCTTACGATTAACCACCCGATACTCTGCTTCTTTTCCGGCAAAATTACCTCGCAGTGCGTAATAGTCGGTAACGTCATGGAACAAATCGAAAAGCGAGTTCTCCTGCCATGTTGCGTGATTTGGTGTATGCCACTTGCCGATACTCACGGTCCGATATCCGACATCGGCCATACAGTTGACCCAGGTTTTGGCCGCCGGATCCACAAATCCATCCTTAAACGCCTTAGAGTTTTCGTAGATACCAAGTTCCTGCGGATATTTACAGAAAAGCATCGAACTGCGGCTCGGCACACAAACCGGACTCTGCACATGACATTCGGTAAAGACCGTACCACGTTTTGCCAGTCCATCGAGTACCGGCGTTTTCGCCCAAGAGGATCCATAGCAGCCAAGCGAGTCTGGACGCTGTTCATCCGTCTGAACCCACAAAACATTCGGGCGCGTGCCAGCAGGGAATTTGCCCCGCGGCTTAGCCCACCGCTTCACCACAGTATCCGGGCGCTCTGCAGGAGATTCCTGTGGCAATAAAGTTGTGACACTCAAAGCTCCTGCTGCGATTAATTTTGCGGTAAAAAAATTACGACTGTTTCTTTTCATAGTCTACTCCGTTCAGAATGTGCGCACCCAATCAACGTCCACCTGTTCTGGACTCTCCTTAAACACAAATCGAAATTGATATACCTCACCGGTCCAGCCCCGGTTACCGGAACAGTCGAACCGGATGGCAACCTGCTTTTCTGCCGTGATTTTCTGAGTCGGCAGAGCCGTCCACGGTGCATCAGCAGCCATTCTCCACTGCAACGCGAATTCTGTGTCTACCGCCGGTTTCAGGCAGATATCTATTCCGCGCACTTTTGCCGTATCCAGCCAGACGGCCTCCGGGCCGATCAGTTGCGCGCCGGCGCCTTTCAAAAAAGCGTGCAACTGTCCGCCTTCAATCCAAGTATAATTTCCATCACCCGCCGCACGCAGCCACAGACTACGCTTATTCTCGAATTGCATATCCACTCCGCTGGCCCATGGACGGTTCGAGGTAAGTTTTTCGGCATATGAAATGTTACTGATATAGCTCGGGTTCGCTTGCATCCGCCGAAACGATTCCTGATCAGGGACCGGAACCGGATATGCGGCTGGCGGGTGGACGGACAGCACATTGAGCAACGCAGAAAGGTGGTCAAATCCATACGCCTTGCTCGGCTCAATCACGGTGCCCTCGCCCCACTCGTTCCAAGCCTCAACCAATGCCAACGGATTTTCTTTTTCTACATATTCCGGCAGGGCCTGCGCCATACTGCGGAATACCGCCGGTGTATTTCCTGCGGTAACTGCCGATTGCGCCCGGCGGTGTTCGCCATAACGGGCAATATCATCCCATCCGGCCCATGCGGTCGGAATATATTTCAGTCCCTGCGCATGCACCTGTTTCTGGTTCTGTTTAAAATAACTGATGTAGCGCTGAACAACCTGCCGGTAATCAAACGTATGGCGGTCTGTACGCTCCGGAAGAAGATTGGCAAACATGAAACTGTAAGGAGCCACCGCATCAAATCCTGCCGAGGCATAATCCGGAACAACCGGGGAATTATTGACGGCAATAAAGTAAATTCCTTTGAATCCTCGTGAACGGGCTACTTCCTCCATCCCATGAAGCACGGATTTGGCTCCGGCGGCTCCGTCGTTATCGTTAATCAGCGAAACCGGCTGAAAAATCATCAGCACCGGTTTGCCGTCAACCGTCAGATAATTACTGCGGCTAAAATACCGGTCACAAAGCGTGGTGGTCATCTCGCGCATCGTTTCCGGCGAATAGTCATAGGTTCGGAAGGTCGTGCAGGCAGGATCTTGATTGCACCAGTGAATACAAAACTGCATCTGGTCGGCAAACCGGCTCTTCAGCAACCCCTCGTCAAGGGCTTCATTCAGAAACTCCTCGCCCTGATTCCAATACCAGTCCACTGAAAACCACGAAATACCATGCTGCCGGGCCCATGCAATATGCCAATCTGCCACTTCCGGAGAGCGTTCATTGTAATAGCCAAGCAACGGCTCCATGGATTTAATCGCACGCAGACCTGGACGTCCGGCAGTGCCGCCCCAATCGATCATCACCGGAAAATAATAGGTACCGAGTTTAACTTTCATTTCCGGAAGTTCCGGGCAGCTGAGCACAACAGAGGAGACCTCAACCGGTTTCGAGTCGGCCAGATTCACCCGCGTTGCCGCGCCAAACTCGACCTTCTTCCCGCCGGTTTCTGCCGTTACGGTAACACGAATGGAGTCCTGTGAATTTTCCGGATAGCCAGTTACAACCGTCGTCCGATCTAAAACCTCGCTGGCGGCAAGCTGATCAAAATTCCACTGTGCAGTTTCTGCGGACATTCCGCCCGGCAGAACCGCGCTTACCGACAGCCCTGACAGCAACTGGTCACCGGTATTCGTTAGGTGAATCCGCATCGAGGACGGCTTTCCCGGGACGGTCTTTTCCGCAACCAGCTCAACCGAGAGATCGGGTCCGGCTGGGGAACTTTTTTTAAATGAAATATCTGTAAAGATAGCCGCATTGCGTTCCCCCAGACCAGTCTCGATTCCGGCCTTAATCTGCACGGATACCGCCCCGGCCGGCGAAATTACCCGGCGGGTTTCCGGCACCCAGTTGGTTCCAAACAGCACCCCGAACCAAATATTATCCACGCTGATCATCTGATTGCGGGCATCTTTCCATACCACAGCTATACAAGAACGGTATCCGTATCCGGCAAGCCGTTTCACCATGCCGCCAACTTCATACGTCTGCGACGGTTTGACCGGAACAGCCCCCGACAAAACAGTCCGTTCGCCGCCGGAAAGCCGACGCGTATCAATCTGTACCGCATGTTTTCCGGGCATATCGCCGAGCGGAACACACGAAATCTCCTGAGCAGCTGCACCGCCGGTCTGCCAGCCGGATAGCCCCTGATCAAAGGATCCATTCTTCAGCAGATTCTCCGAGCGGATTGAACCCGCGCACAAACAGACCAGTAGGATTATGGAACGTCTCATTTCAACAACCTCTCACAGAGATCGAATCGGGGCGCAACAGAACTGCGCAATGCGTAGGTACATTACAATCACAACCAATACAGCACTATAGAAAACAGGGCGGAAATTCCGCCCTGTCTTCTAAATCTAACTTACTGGCGTAGACGACGTAGCAGAATCAGGCCGGTTCCGGAAACCACAAATAAACCGAGAGTTGCCGGCTCGGGGATAACTTCAACTTTCAGATTATCCAAATAAGCCGGATTAGCGGATCCCAAGACATTCACGCTATTAAATGTGATGTCCAGATATTTGATTTGATCGACCGGCACAATTGCTCCGGCCACGCCGCCATAATTTACCGACCCGTTATACTGTGTCACCGACGTGCCGTTTGCACTGAGAAGCCATACCAACAGATTTCCGGTAGCCGTGTTGTACTCGTAGTTGACTGTATTGCGGGCATTCAAATTAGTCGTAAAGCCTTGCGCTTCACTAAGAGTGGCTTGATTGACCAAGTTACTACCCGCGCTACCGAGACCGGAATAAACTTTCAACAAACCCTTTCCAGGCTGAGTATCTATTCTGCGGTACAAACTCATCCAAGGATCACCAGCTGTATACGTGGCGTTTTTTGCGTTTGAAAAACCAATGCTCAGATAGTCGGTATTGACATCCCCGTTTGCGACCATCACTGCACTCACTTTAATAACCTGCCCGGCGGAGACCGTCGGCATCGTCAGCCAAGCTGAGGCCACTCCGTTCGTCGTAGTCTGCAAAACCCCGTTTGTGACCGTAAAGTTACTCGCTTCGTTTTTCCACCACGCCAGCGCGGTGACACTCGAATCAAATGTATCGGGCCTCCGGTTATGTAACGCACCACTATTATTCTGGAAGTTATCCTGATAGATAATCGTTGCCATCGCACTGCCCGCACACATCGCACTTATTATTCCCAGCCATACTTTTTTCATAGACCTACCTCCTGTTTTCCCCGTCTGCATTCACCTGAACGCAAATTGCTTTTATTTATGTAACGCATTACATTGTAAATAATTTTGCCTGTCAACTTTTTATTTCTGCCTTTAAAAACCGTCACTCACGCTTTTAATGCCGTCGCCATGTCTTAAGCAGTTCCTCGGCGTCGATCCAGCTCCGAGCGAATACCATACGCTGTTTTTTCACTCAGCGGGTAAAATGCCAAAATAACCAGTGCAATTATTACACCGACCGACGGCAATGAAATTTCCCACACACGCATCCAAAACAACGTGGCCGCACTTTGCGCTCCTTCAAGTTCAGCCGCGAAACCGGTTCCGCGCAGAATATATCCCGTCAGCAACCCAGCGGCCGAGCCGCCCAGCTTCAGAATCCAGCCGTACATCGCCCCGTAACTACCTTCCCGGCGCGCGCCGGTTTTAAGTTCGTCCATATCACAGATGTCGGCCATCATCGAATTCCCGATAGTCCACACCGCTACAAATCCGGCCGCAATAAACACGGGCGGAATGATGACAAGCAACGGATGCTGCGGGTTATAACAGAATATTTTGGATAGATGCCCTGCCAGCATGATCAGCAAAAAAACAATAAAGGATCCTTTTTTACCAATCCGTGCAGACAGCCAGGCAGCTACCGGCACAAAAACCATACTGGTAATTACCCATGCCATCCCGCTCCAACCGACAATCGTGGCACCAGCGGCTTTGCTTCCGCCGAAAATGTAATAAGTCATGACATAGGTCGAAAACGACTCGATAATGTAAAATGCCGAGGTCACAAAAAAAACAACGGCAACGAGAATAAGAAATGCGCGATTGCGGCAGGTTTCTTTTACACCGGACCAAAAGAGTATTTTTTTCTGCGTACGAACCCGCGCAAGATTACGCTCACGGCAGCCGACCGCAGAGAGCACCCCCGTCACCATAATTACACCGGCCAGAATAAACCCGACATACCGCCCGCCCTCAACGCCGTCGCGGAATATCGGCAGTTCAGTTGCCTTAAAAATCCACGGCATCAGCAAGGCTGCTATATTAGCCAGAAACGCGCTGTAAGCCATGACTCGGGTGCGTTCGTGATAATCGGCGGTCATTTCCATTCCCAGTGCGCTCCACGGAACGATAAATAGACTGGATGCGGTGAAAAACAATAAGGACATCACCAGGAAATAGCCGAAATACTGCATTCCAGACCAACCAATCGGCAAACACCACGTCAGGGCGAAAATGATGCCCATCAGAATAGCACCCGCAAACATATATGGACGGCGGCGGCCCCATTTTGAGCGCGAGTTATCTGAAAGGAACCCGATCACCGGATCGACAAATGCATCTAAAAGACGAGGAAGCGAGCAGGCAATCCCGACCAGCACCGGATCCACCTTCAACCCCATATTCAGGACAATATATGCCAGCTTGCCGATTGCGCTGCCGGCCAAGCACTGCGACATCGACCCCATTCCGAAGGAGACCTTCTGAAGCCGCGGAACCCGATCCTCTTTTTTTGTCAAATGGTGAAAGCCCGACTTGTCAGTCATACGATCTTTCTATTCTTTTCCGGCATGGAAATCATTACGCTTTATGCTACCGGACAAACTTCCCTGAAGGGTCGGACAGGTATCAAGTCCGGGGCACATCAGCCGCCATGTGCCATCCGGATACATATGGCGTAGAAAGAGCGGTTGCGGCAACCAGACCCGAAACAGATTTTCACTGCTCCACCGGTTTCCTGCCGATGCATAGTCGCACATAATCAGTGCCGCCTGGTAGTGCCCGATATAATGCAGCGGCTTCACATCAAACGGCACCTCGAAAGCCATCCAGACCTCAGCCGGCTTATCCATTATCGGTTTCAGCGGGACAAAACCTTCCTCATCAACCTCCAGTCGGACCGCGATATCCTGCGGCTTCGCCAGCCGGTCATCCAATGCCAGAACAACCGGACCGCGCATTACCGCGAACTGCGGCGCGCCGCTCGGTGCCGGAATCGCGCGGCCGCGCAGATCGAGCTTCAAAACTACTTTATCACCGGACACCCACTTTCGCGTCAACGCGGCGTAACTGCCGGGCTGGCAATCTACAGGCTCTCCGTTTACACTGAGGCTTGTACGTTTACTCCACGCCGGAATACGAAGTTTCAATGTGAATACCGCCGGGGTATCGAGGTTAACCGTTAGTGCGATTTCATCATCTACCGGATACTCCGTCTGCTGTGTCAGACGGACTTTAACACCGTCATTCAGTCGCACGGCGTAATTGCCCGACGCATACAAATTAACCGCCAATCCGTCCGCGCAGGTCATCACTGCCCAGCGGGGCGTCAGCAGAAGTCCGCGCGGCCCATTTGCCACACAGCAGCTCATCTTTACATCTTCGTGCTGGTAATGACTGGGAACCCGCTGTCCGGACAACGGAGAAAAATAAGCCCACCAGGAACCGTCGGGCGTCATGGCTCCAATAAGCGCGTTATAAAGCGAAACTTCCAGCTCATCCGCCCAGAGCGAATCTCCAGTCAGCCGTAGCAACTGATAGCAGAGCTTCATCCAGGTTACTGTCACACAGGTTTCCATCGGCTGTTCCAGGATCTCCGTCTGGATCCGTGTTCCACCGCACCAGAGTTCCTTATTGGATCCCGACCCGTGGATCATGAGTTCCGTTCGCCGGAGGGTCTGTGCAAACTCAACCGCTGCGTCCAGATACCGCTGTTCGCCGCGAATGCGATACAGCTCACAAAGGCCTTCAAAACAGGACATCATTTCATAGGATTTCTGCGAGCCGATCTGTTCCGGAGGAATTTTTGCAAACGCATGCTCGATCAACTGCTGCCCGTTACTGAAAAACTTATTTGGCCTCGACCAGTTCGCCACGATGTCTTCTGCCAGCTCCAGGTAACGCTTTTCACCCGTCCGCTGATAGAGAAGAGCCAGCGGTTCAAGGATCGAGCTGGACGAAAGTCCCTTCAGCAGATCAATGCCGTTCTCGGTCAGATTAAATTCTCCCGGAGGTGCTTCTGTCAGCAGATGATCTGCCACGCGACGTGCGGCGGCTAACGCCTTGTCATCGCCGGTCAGGTCATATGCCGCAATCAGCCCGAGTAGCGTGTACTTACGCCCCCAGACATCCCAGATTCCAAGATGTTTGCTGTCTTTATAGGTGCCGATATAACCATCCGGAGTCTGTGTCGCTAGAAGCCCTTTCACCGCCCGGTCAAGCACTGCAAAATGAGCTTCATCCGGCTGATAGGAGCAACCGAGAACAGCCGAAGTAACCCACTTACCCCAATACTCGCAACGCCAGTGTCCGGCATTCTCTTCGAACCGCTCGCGGTACGGACGAAGAATCAACTCCAGATCCTGCGACATCACGCGATTAACCTGCGACAGATTCAGCTTTTCTCCCAGCCAGCCGCTGATCTGTACAGTGCTGTGTGCCGCTGGGACCAGTTGGTCGTTTTTGATACACATATTAAAATCGGGTGCTTGCATTTTTCTTATTCTTTCAAAGCGAGGCAATCGTTTACCATCATGTAATGCATTACATTAACAATGGGTTCTGAAGTTTCAATCCATATCTCTCATTTAATAAATTTTATTATCCGGAAAGCGTCCGTAGAAAGCGAAATAGCAGGTCATTCGACCAAGAAACATCAGCGTCCACAAGCCCGTCCAGAGGCATCCACAGAGACCGCTGCCAACAAGCAGATTCAGTTTCTACTGAAGCTTGGCAAAGGCTGCAACAAGGGTCTGCCGGAACTCAACGCAATGGCTCAGTCATAGTTCAAAGCAGAAAGCATCTATTGCAGGTTTATTCTCCTGAGGCGACTGGCGCATTCCCCTCTGCCGCGCGGAGGATATCATCAAGATCAACTCGCACATCCATCGAATCCCGGAGAGCCCGCAAGGCCCGGTCAATCTCTAAGACGCCGTCTTCATCAAGAAGCTTGCTTCTGAAACCCGCTATCTGGTTGTCAAAAGCAGTAAAGTCGGAAGAATAAAATGAAGTATACTGTAGCAACATTTTTTCGGACAGCTCCAGCATTAGCTTCCGTGTGTCGCTTTCATCTTCCATACAACTGGAAAGCAACGTCTCGGCTTTATCGAGAAGACTGTATTTCTTATCGATCTGTGACAGGACGCGTTCTGTCAGGGACTGAATGCGCGATTGCTGTCCGCCCGCCGCCTGTATGTCGGTCGCGGCGGCGCGGGCACGCTGTTTCATTTCATTCATCATGTCGTATAATTCTTTTCGCGCATCCGCATCCTTGAGGTGAAGCGTGCGCAGCTGTCTCAGCTGAGTGTTGTACGTAGCAATATTTTTCTGCGCGCTCGCTCTGATCGCCATCTTGCCCACATGTCGCATGTCGTCTGCTGCTTGCGATTGCATGGCAGACCCCTTGGCTCTCCCTGTGCTTGCTGCCAGGTCTTTTTCTGCTCTCTGCCGCTGCAAGTCATCTAAAAATTGCATAACGCCGGGCAAAATGCTGCTACTGCTTTGATAGTTAAAATTCAGAAACGGAGCGATGTCTGTCGGCTCCGGCACAGGCGACTTCTCATCTTGTCCATTTTCCGCAAACCGGGAGAACCAGCTTCCCCCGACGTTTGAGGACTTCACATCCAAACTTTTTGGCACCGCGATACTGGAGTCCCCCTCGACGACGCTAGTGCTGACAGAGACCCCATCGCCCGAGTCACTGGAGACACTAACGGTACTAGTCATTTGTTGGGGTTTGGCTGAGGCGGCTTCATCCTTCACGGCGGTCTCCGCCGGGACTACCTCCTGCTTGAAACGATCCGCCAGGACACGCTCTGACGTGAGTTCAACCCGCATATTGAGATAGGCGCGGTATAACCGGGCCGACACCAAATTCGGCTGCACGCCCAGTGCTCGGGTCAGCGACACCTCCGCCGGTCGATAGAGACCCGTATACAAACTTGCCGCACCAAGTCTCATATTAAACTGCGCATCGTCCGGGTACTTCCATGCTGCGCTGGCCAAATGCCACCGGGCTTCTTTATACTCCTTGTGGTTGTAGTCGGCTTGCCCGACATTATTATGCAACTTCGCCAGCAAATCAGGGCTCACTTGATCCTTCGAGCCCGCCGCCTGAAGCAGTTGGCTCAACTTCTCGTAATACTCTAGCGCCTTGCGTTCATCGCTTTCTTTCATCAGCGAGTCCGCAACACTGCGGTACAACTGAATACACAGATCCCTCAGATCGTATAGCAAATCCGGATTTTCACGTGCCGCCGATTCCAATTGCCCCAGAGCCCCGCGCATGCGCCCGGCCGCCATATTCTGCTCGGTCTTGGCCCGCCATGAATTCGCGCGGGCTTTGCGCTCTTTCTCTGCCAGCTCCGTTTTCACTTTGCTCAGCAGATCCGTGGCACTGTAGTTGCGCCTCAACTGATTGGCCCGGTTCAGAATTTCGTCAAAGTCGCGCTCTGGCGAAAGTTCCATCAGGTCGGAAAATATCTTTTCCGCATCGCGCTCGCTCAACTGTCGTTGCAGCTCCGGTTTCAGAGATGAAACGCGGGTAGCCACGTCTGTGTCGGGATAGAGTTTCGCGATCCGCTGATACAAATCTTGCACATCTTGTGGCCGTTGCCCCTGACGCTCGAGCGCCTCCGCTTGGGCAAGCAGAGCCTGAGCCTCCTGTTCCTGTTTTTGGGCGATCACTGAACGTAAGTCGCCCAGCTCTCGCTCCGCAGCGGCGATCTGCGAAAAGGAAGGGTGTTTCCCCTTAATCTCCATCAGTTTAGCGAGTGCCACATCCTGATTGCCCTTCGCCAGAGCGGCCTTGGCGTCCATATAAATGGTTTGCGCCTGCTGTTCCGACACAAATTGGTCTACCGATGCTTCCATACCACCCAATTCGCGCCCGACGGATGTCAGCGCATATTCTTCGTGCACCCGTTTCAGAATCCGCTGTTTTTTTTCCTGATCGGCCAGCGTTGATGAGAGCGATTTGACGTAGTTCAGCACATCCTTGGCAATCTCGTCATCAACCTCATAGTAGGCGCTCCGCTCTCCCTGTAATACGGGAAGCACCGATGTGCCCTGCCCGAAAAGCTTCCCTTCGGTGTCCCCGCCGCGAATCTGGCCGGTTTGATCAATCACGAACGTCCGGATGCCGGTATCGCCATGCCGGATGGGTTCTGCTACAGCTAAAAACTGACTTTCCGACGCGTCGCGGATCGCAAACCGGTATCCGTACGCTTCTCCGTCGACCAGACCCGTGTCGAAGAACGGAGACTTGGTTTGAGCGAGAACAGGCAGTGCGCCATACTCTCCCTGCCCGTCCACATCGGCGTCAAAACACTCTATGGTTTGAGCATATTTTTGTGCGCACGCCAAATTCTTGAGCGCATGAATCACCTTCACTTCGTGTGCCGCCGCGACATCGAGCTGTTTGCGCTTTTGTATCTGCCGCACAAGCCCTCCGGTTGCCACGGCTCCCAGCATGAGCCACACCAAGCCCAGTCCAATCGACCATTTTGCCAAAGCCCGGTCCCGGGTGGTTCCTCCGCGATGGCGGATAATCGACATCGTCATCAGACCCAGCACTAAGGCAACCGGCGCACCAACCACCGTCAGTGCCGCCAGAAACGCGATCAGCGGCAGAATACCCGGCCCGATTTGGCTCGTTGGAAGGGGCGGAATGAAATTCATCGGCATGGCCGGGAGGTTGGAGAGCGGCATGCCGCAATGGGGGCAGGATGGCAGACCCGACATCAGCGGCATGCCGCATTGCGGGCATCGGATCGGTCCTCGTGGCATGGTGGTCAGCCCGCTAGGCATCAGCGAAGCGGGCAGCATCATCTCCTGCGCCGGTACTCTATGATCGGGATCTTCGTGTGCCGACTCATCCTCGCTGGCCAGCAATAGCACGGCCTTCACGTCGCCGATTTCAATTTTGTCGCCATGCTTTAGCCGCTGGAACGTAACCGGAATCCCGTTGACAAAAACGCCGGGTGTGTTTGCCAGACTAATGATGTAGTACCCGTCCGGCTTATGTTCAATCCGCGCATGGTGATTCGACAGCAACTCGCTCTTGATGGATACATCCGCATCTGATGCCGTTCCTATGAGTATGGATGGTTTCTCTAAATGAATAAGGCGCGAATCCGACAATCCTGGATCCAATACAAGCGTTGCCATACGGTCAGCCCTTCCTTCTCATCTGGATTTGATAAACGCTCAGTAGCTTAACCTGCTTTCCACATCTTGCATTAAAATATGATAAAAAAACTTGGCCGCCTGAATCATTAGCCCCCTCCGTGAGCGGATTATTTCCTTCTTCTGCTCATTCATGATGGACATAGTGAAGCTCCTTTTCAGCCTGGTGTTCAACGGGACTTTAGTGCCCGTTCTTAACCAACATCAGAACCGCCGCAATAAAAATTAGCACGATCACAATCCCCTGCAAAAGCTTGTCGGGCATTTTAACTGACAGTTTGCTGCCCGGCGGCACACCGACCAGCGACCCGGCCGACATCACTACCGCTGTCACCATATCCACCGCCCCGCCCTTGCTATAGATCAGCGAGGTCAGCAGAGTCAGCACTACTGCGATGAAAATTGAACTACCCACGGTGCGGCGAGCCTCTAAACCGAAAAGAATCATCAGTAGCGGCACAATTAGTACGCCTCCGCCAATGGAAGTCGCACCGATCAGTCCGCCAACCACGGCTCCCATCATGAGACCTAGAATCTTCGAATGATGCGGCCGGGAAGCAATCCGTTCCGCCAGCGTCTTCCGGCTCCCGCCTGTCTTATCCTTACGAATCTGCCCGATCAGATTCAGCACCATCACTCCAGTGCAAAAAAAGACGGTTCCGATAATGAACAGTTTCAGCGTGTGCAAAAATTCAGGACTGGTGCCGCGATGCACAATCCAAAATGACACGATGGCATTGGCAGGCAACGCTCCTGCCAGAAAAAGAAGCGAGATGCGCCAGTCAATCGTCTTGAGCTTCATGTGATGGAACGTCGCCGAAACTTTGGTCAGGAATGCGTAGAGACTGGCTGTTCCGACAGCCATTACCGGGTTCATCTTTAGCAAAAGCGTCAGTGCTGGCAGTACCAGCACTCCGCCGCCCACTCCGGTCATCCCGATGCAAAAGCCGATCAACAGCCCCAGCATAAAGCGTCCGGCCAGTTCGAATAAAGTCAGATCAAAAAATGATAAAACAGCCAAATGTCCCATTGTGATTCCTCAATTTAATCTTGTATCGTTTTGCCGCTTGTTGATTCAATCAGGTTCTCTGTATCAGGGAACCTGATTGCCGCTTACCGTGTAATTCGTGCTGTTTTCAATCAGGATCGCGGCATTCATCGGACGAATGTCGCGCAAGTCATTACCTGTTATTTTTGCGCCGTCCGTATGTTTCAGACAGATCCCGTAATTGCTTCCACCCGGAAAGAAGTTCGTGCTGCTGAGTTGTTTTATGGTGTTTGAAACAATCTGTACGTTTCCAGCACACTGCACAGAAATCCCTTTCCCGTCCCAATCGTAGATTTCATTACCGCGAATCTCAATGCTCTGATGCACCGTTTGTGTGCAAACGGTTCCATAGGCATTGATTCCAATATTGATTGCCCCCGGATCCTGACCAAAGAAAGTAAGGCAGCTTCCGCAATCCTCGATATAATTATCGAGAATACGCAGGTTTTTGTTATCCAGACCTTCACTAAAGGCGACGCATATATTACATCCGTCAATTGCCTGATCGCTCAAGCCAACGAACCGGTTACCTTCAATCACTGCATTATGAGCGCGGATCCTGCATCCAAGCCGGCGCGAGTTTTGAAATGTATTATGACGAATGTAGGCGTATTCGTTGGCGCGTTCTTCAACAAACAACTGACTGTCCCAGTTATTGGTTCCGGGATAGACGATTCCGGGATCAGCACTGAGTTTGACTTCAACCAGATTACCCGATCCAGGGGTAAGCCCCAGCACCTCATACGTGCCTTTCACCTGTCCTTCCGGCGGATTATAAAGCGTCAAATGATCTCCAATATTTACCATTTTCGACATCTCCCACCCATAAACAACAACAGTGGTCGGATCTGGTTTTGAGGCAATTTTGAACCTATACCCCGAGCAATTTATGGTGTCATCAAGAAGGCCTTCGGTCTGGCAAGCCTCAATCCAGTAGCCAGTCCGGTGGCCGAAGCCGATAAATCCATCGGCCGAAACGGCTGTCCGTCGCCCGGGTTTAATACGAACCTCGCAACGCAAAAAATGCATCCCGTCGTTCAAGCTGCCGGCATAAAACGGGGCGGAAGAGCTGTAGGCGATAATGGCATCGCATGTTATGTCGCTACAAAAAACCATGCTGAGAACCTGTTTTCCCCAAGCGGCGTTTTTGACAAGAATATCCCCTATCTTAAAATAGTTGCTTTGCGTTGCGGTGGCTAACGCAAGCCGGTATTGGTTGCTTCCAAGAGCCGTGACTTCTGGCTCAAAATCGAAAACATTCGGGACGTTGATTTTCAGACGTCCGGGAATATCAGGATCCATCAGGCAGCCCCAGCGACGGCTGGAGGCATCACGAATAACCGGATCGTTAGGAGGAAGGTGTCCAGCCATCGGCTCAAAGGCAATTCCATTGGTGTAAACTGCAGTAACGTATCCTGCAGTGTGTGTGATCGGAGTTCCGTCCGGAAGTGCAAAATCGACAGTAAACCTTCGTACGAGGATGTCGTGACTGTCCCGCGCATAAAAAAAACCACTGCGCGGATTATTCAGAACAATCACAGCCCCCTGCCCGTCGATCACCATATCCTGCCTGTTCTCAAATTTTAACAGCCAGGCATCATCCGGCAGGTTCATCTGATAGATGCCCGGCTCAAAGATAATCTTTACCGGCGCTGTAGTATTGGCGGCGGCCGCCAGCGTGTTAGTGATAATCTGCAGCGAATCGTTGGTTGAAACTGTATAAACATTCGTGATATCGGAAACGGTTATTTTCCAGGAAGGCGACCAGCTTCCGGTGGTACCGTCGTATAACTGCGGACGTACTCTCCACCAATAGCTGTTCCCTGCCGGCAACTCATCAAGCGGTACATAACGCGGCACCGGAATGGAATCGGTCCGCTCCAGCGACTGAAAGTTTGCATCCCGGGCAATCTGAATTTCATATCGATCCGCCGACGCTTCAGGCATCCACCGAAAATGCGGATGGGTCATATACGTTCCGCTGCCGGATAAAGGCAGCGCCAGTTTAACTAACGGCCGGGCAACCAGTGAAAATTGCAGCGCAAAGCACGTGACGGCGAATACGATGATCACGGATAAAAAAATCCACACGGCCTTCATTTTTTTCTCTCAAATTGCACCGTCAAACCGGCGAGACTGCAGTTTGGAAAAAACTTTATTTTCATCCCCTGCGGCGCGGAAACGAGAATGTTGACCACTTCCCCACTGATCTTCCAATCGACCTGCACCGGGCCGTCAGGTGTAGCCATAGCACCGCTTGCATAGTGCAGACCACGAACCCACGGGCTGATTTCAAATGACCTGCCGCCAGGCGCTATCTGCCGGATGCCCAGCACAATGCGATTAAAAAATTGCAACGGACTTCCCGCCCAGGCGTGGCAATGACTGCGCGTCGGGAAATCCGGCGGCGACGTGGTGCTGCCGGGAAACGCCTCCCATACGGTGGTAGCTCCGGCCTCCAGCATCGGCATATAATTTTTACGGATTGATTCCATGACCGCTTCGGGCTCGTCCAGGATTTCCAGTGCCTCATAAAAAAACTGCATCGCAAAAGGAGACCCGATCTGGGTCATTCCGGCGGGCGGATGAAGCAAATTGTTTTTGGCGCTCAACAGCTCCTGTCCGGGTAGAACGCCGCACATAACGGCCAGAAACGAGGTGTGCTGGCAAATTTTCGGGCTCGGCGTGCCGTCTTCCAGAATGGCATCCGGATAGCTTTTCTTCGATTCATCCCACCAGACATTCACCGCTTTAACCAGCTTCCTGCGGCGGGTCTGAAGCCGTCTGAGCGCCGCATCATCGGAAAGTGTTTCTGCACACCGCTCCGCCGCACGCATAGCTCCGGCCAGCAGGATACTGTTGTGCAGTACCGTGGAATGCGCATGGTCTATCGGTGCCCATTCGATCATATTCCAGAATGTTCCGCTGAACAGGCCGTGTTCGTCCAGCATGCCGAAAGCCCCGTCGATATTCCGAAGCACGTCCGGCCAAAGCTTTTTGAGAAACCGCCGGTCTCCGCTATAAAAATAATGTTCCCACACATGGATGCCCCAGAGAAAACTCCAGGCTGGCAGAATACAGTCCCAGCCGGATGGAACCTGACTGCCGACGATAGGGAAATGCTCCAGCGACTGTGCCCCGAGCTCCAGCGAACGGGCTGAGACGTCATAACCCCCATAGACGTAGAATGCATACAACGCTTCGTTGCGGGCGTCGCCGATCCAGAGCGTCTGCTCATAAAGCGGACAGTCGGTGAATACATCCTCCATATCCAGCTTCAAGGTCCGTTCGCAGATATCCCATATCCGGGTCAACCCCGTGTCGCTGCAGCAGAAGCGTTTGACTGGGGACACATCGGCAGTGGATTCAATCATGTCCAGTTTCAACAGCTGGACCGGTGCCATGAGGTTCCGGAACGTGACAAATACAAACCGGCCGGAGCGGCGCTTGAAAGAGGTGTGCCGGTTAATGCCCGCCTTGGTCACATAACGCAGGCCATTGCGGTTTCCTTCGGTATGCTGCACCGTTCCATCCGGTTTAATGTATTCCACCAGATGGATGTCAACAGTCACTCCGGCATCGGCTTTGATGGCGAAGTCTAAATATCCGCATCGCTGCACACCGATGTCAAAACAGATTTCCACGTCGCCGCCGCGCACCGGATGAACCGTCACGGAGCCTTTGCCTCCCCGACAGATTGCGCTCGCATTTTCAACACACCGATCTGCCGGACCCGCCGGAGTCCGCTCCATAAACTCGGTGTGAAAGTCCTCCATAAACAACTGATCTTCGGAAATCTCCACTTTCTTTCCAATGGCTGTAATCGTACTCTCCGGGTTCTTCCAAATCCCGGAAAGCCTGCCGGTTTCTGTCAGCCAGTTTTGTTTCGCGCTTTCGGCCTCCTCATTAGGAAACCAGTGCCAAAGCCGGTCGCTGCAACGGAAAAGAAATTCCTCTTTGACGAAAACCTGCCACTTGCTCCACCGGATTCCGGCCTGATTGATGAACGGAAACGGCAACTCCTTCGCGTGCCCGTAAAAATTGACGCAGAAAAAAAGCACCGTATGTTTGCCGGCCGGTAGCGTCACCTCTCCGGTCACCGATACACCGTCCACTGCGACCGTCCAATCATTGGAAGAAAAATCAACGACCTGCTTTTTACGAAGAATCAGCACCGACGCAAGTACCACCGGCCGGCCTGTATGCTGGTTGGTCTCAATCAGCTCCGGCCAGGCAATCCGCGTAACAGGAACGCAAACTCTCGGCAGCAACCGTTTCACGCGGAGAATACTCTGCACTGTTTCCATCCGGCAGCGTTTTTTTGTCAGCGGCGGTGACCGGCGAGGCGACAGATCTTTCCACGGGCCGCGTGCAGAAGCAAACAGCTCAACGGCCGGTTGCCAATCCGGTGAGGCGGATAAGCGGGCATCGAACGACTCCACCGGCTCCATCTGACAACTCACCTTAGGAGTCCACCGGCACAAAGCGTCCAGTGGCGCGGCCTGCCAGGAGGCATCGGTTCCGATGAGCGTTCCATCCAGATTCAACTCTGCCAGCAAACCCGCTTGCTGCGGGATTTGATGGAATGTTCCAGTTCCATAGTAACGGGCAGTCACATCGATGCGGTTCATCCCGCGTTTTAAAAGCGACGTCACGTCATAGCGGTCAAAGCTCCAGTGTTCCGGATACGCCCTGCCCGCTCCGTCGTTGATCCATGTTCCGTTTAAAGCTACACGGTACCGGCTGTCTGCGGTAATATGCAGCACAGCTTTTTTGACCTTACCGATCCGAAATTCCTTTTTAAACAGCGCCGCCAGATTGTAGCCGTGAATATCCTGATGTGCACACCAGATCCATTTCGCTTTTTTCATTATATCCAGATCTCTTTTTGAACCGAACCTACTGGGCCGTATATTCAGACGCTCTCTTTTTCAAGCTGCTGCATATATTCCCGGGTAATCGGATATCTGCGCAACAGCAGCAGCGAACAGAAGAGCACCACCGGACCGCCGGCAAACGTCATAATTGAAATATTACGGACAGCCTCCGGCGTCTGATGTGCCGCACCCGATACAATCCCTGAAGACTGCACAAGCCAGCCGCAAATGAGCATTCCAACCGCACAGGCAGCTTTTATGCTAAAGCCGAAGACCGAAGCGTAACTCGCGGTTCTTAGCAGTCCGGTCTTCTTATGGTTGATGGCGGCGATATCAGCCACGATGGAACTGGCGAGCGGAACCACCAGCCCGCATCCGCCCCACCAGCATATTTGCAACAGACCGAATACTATGGTGGCAATCGGAAGACTCACGCCCAACAGATTCATCTTCTGTTGAGGCTGCAGCAGACCGCCCGTAAATACGGTCAGCAATCCTAAACCGCCGAACACGGCCAGTCCGATGCCGATATAGCCTGCCGGTTTCTTATCATACCGCTTAACCACTTTCGAAAGACTCAGTGAAGCCACTGCGAAAGCGAGCATGCCGCCGCCGTGCACGCAGGTTTTTTCCAGTGCACTGAACTGCATGTAAAAGATGTAGGTGAACATCTGAATAGTTCCCATCAGCATCATGGAAAGCTGGGCGACGATAAAAAAGATGAAGACAAGAACGGCCAGACGATCTTTAAAAATAGACGAAAAGTCATTCCAAAAAGCCTTCACGCTGTTGTCGTGCATTTTATCGTTACGGTTATCCGTCGCATAACGGCGGGAACCGAAACTACAGACCAAAGAAAACCCGATAATAAACGCAGCTAATACCGCACCCATCGTCACGTAGTTTGAAGGAATCAGTGTTCCATCCACGCGCTCTCCGGCCGCATTGATCCGGTCTTTGAAGAAGATCGACCACGCCAAGGCGCCGAATGTAAAATTCGTGATTTGGTTCACGAAAAAACGGACACCTTGTAACCGGGCGCGCGATTCATATTCCGGGCAGATTTCAAAACCCAGTGCCGTATAAGGAACGACAAATACGGTAATAAAAGTATGAAAAATCAGATTGATCACCAGTACGGCTGAGAAGATGGCAATTTTATTCTGCAACAGCTGGGGAAGTGACCAGGATGTGAAAAAGAATACCGCCATGATCAAGCCGCCGGAGAAAATGTAGGGCAGACGCCGTCCCCAGCGTGTCCGGGTATTGTCGGAAATATGCCCCATGATCGGATAACTCACGGCATCCCACAGAATGGAAACACTTAGAGCCAGCGCCGCCCAGCTCGGGCTGAGTCCCAGAATCTGGGTCATATAGATCATAGCGAAGTTATTCGCCCCGTTCAGTGCAATCGAAAAGGCCCCATCGCCCAGCGCATATTTAAAAATATCTAACAGGCTGGCGCTCTTTGATTTTGGACTGCTACTCATTTTATCGGGCTCCTTTATTGATGTGCCTAAACTGCTTATCGTCATAACTTATCATCAAAATTCCGCATCTGCCGGATGAAAACTCCAGTGTACCAACGGTGTTCCGTCCGGACGGCAAAGATAGATTGATTCGATTTCAACCGGAGTATTTCCAGCACCCAGATCCATCCGCAGGCCGTAAAGTTTATCAGCTGTTTCAAATTCAACTGCATACTCGTGCCACATCCCGTCAGCCGCGGTTGCAACTTCGACACAACGCTCCGTCTTAAAATCCCGCCGGGAAAGCTCCGACCAGAAAACTTTGGCGGTCGTACTGCGTTGTGTACGCATTTTCCAGCTCAGTTTGAACCGGCCTGTTTCGCGCGGCATACCCCGACTGTGAATTCCAGGACTGTTAACCTGCAGTAACGTTTCAGAAATCGCCAGACGGCCATTTCCGTGAGGCAGCCAGCCACCGACGGGCAGCGTGGCCGGATCGAAATCCGGATTCGGAATCGGCGGACGATCACAGAGGGTCATGTAATGCCGTTTGAGTTCCGCCGCCATTCCGGCGGTTCGCTCCGGATATTCCGCCGCCAGATTGCGCGTTTCGCCAAGATCGTCTTTCAAATTATACAGCAGATATTTTTCCGGCCAGAGGTCCGAGATATAGAACACCTCAATCAGTTTCCAGTCGCCCTGCCGTACCCAGGCTCCAGCAGGTGAGTATTCGGTAAAGTTATGCGGGAAAAAACAAAAGACCTCTTTGCGCTCAAGGGCCCCGCCCTTAAGCGCCGGGACCAGACTGACGCCATCGAGGGTTTGTTTTGAATTCTTCGGAATGCCGCACATCTCAAGCAGGGTTGGATAATAATCGATACCGGTAATCACCGCCTCGCTCACGCGACCGCTATCGGTAACTCCGGGCCATCGGATCAGCGCCGGAACCCGGCTGCCGCCTTCGAACAAAGAGGCTTTCCCTGACCGCAGCGGCAAATTGCTCGTAGGCGGAACGCCGCCATCAATTTCAACCTCTTTATGAGTCAACCCGCCGTTATCTGACGTGAAAACAATAATGGTATTTTTATCCAGCCCGGTGCGCTCCAGATCGTCCAGCAGACGACCGAGGCTCGCATCCATGCTCTGGATCATCGCCGCCATCGTGGGGCTACGCTGCTTTCCCTGCGGATCCGGATGATTACGGAAATACTCGGTGGCGGCCGTTTTAGCCTGAAACGGAACATGCACAGCCCAATGCCACAGGCAGAGAAAGAACGGACGTCCGTCGCCGGTATGAATATAACGCAACGCCTCATCGGTGGCGCGATCCGTAATGTATTCTCCGGCCGGGCCGTCGGTCACCGTTCCGGACTTAAATTTATACGGTGAAAAATAACTCGGAGGGCCGGGGTCCGGTGCCCCGTGAAACGAAAACTCAAATCCCTGATTTTCCGGCCAACACTCCGGAGCCAGCCCCAAATGCCATTTACCGACAAAACCGGTTCGGTACCCTGCTTCGCGAAAAGCTTCGGCCAGCGTATACTGATCCGGCGCAAGAAATTTACGGCTGGACGGCAGCTGCAGGGCCGGCGTGCTCATTAGTTTTTCCCGGTTATAATCCGGATCATCCGGTTTAACCGGCATATGACCGAGCGCGGCGGTTATGCCGTGCCGAGCCGGATACTGCCCGCTCATGATGGACGCCCGGCTTGGTGAACAAAGCGGGCTGGCGGAATAAGCGTTCGTAAAGCGCACACTGGATTTAGCCAGCCGTTCCATAGCCGGCGTTTTGTAGAAGGTAGATCCGTACGGTGAACTGTCCATCCAGCCCATATCATCCACCAGAAAAAAAATAACATTAGGACGGGTCTCGGCAGCGGAAACCGAAGCTACGCCCTGCAGGAGGGTCAGCACTGCCAGCCCCGGCAAAAAGTTGACTGCATTTTTCATCACGTCATTTACCATCATACTTCCTTCGTAAACAGCCAGAGACCATGCCGACCCAGTTCGCTAACAACGGCATTAATAAATAAGCATCAGATGGAGGTTGGCAGACGATGGATCAAAAATCACGGTTATCTTGCCCTGTGACATCAAAGAGGAATAATCCAAAGCCTTTCCTCCCGTCAACCCGACCGCCGAAAATGTAACGCCATTGGTCGTAACCGATGCCCAGTTCTGAAGCACGGCAAAAGTTTCGCCATTGGTTACCGTCGCACTTCCGGTAAAGTCGAAGACAACGGTAGCACCGTTATTAAACGTGATAGTATCGTTGCCATCGTTCTTCAGCACATCAAAGCTGGATGCGCTGACAATTTTGAATGTCGAGGTGGAAGCCGAACCCAGCGTCAGCGGCGCATTGAACGTCAATGTACCAGGGCTGTTGCCGAGGCTCAGATTGCCGTTAACCGTCGTTGCACCGCCGATTATTCCACTGCCCATCAGAGTTGCTCCGGCATCAACCGTCACGGCGCCGGTGGCGGCAGAGTTTTTGCCGTCGATCACCAGCGTGCCGCTGTTGACGGTAGTGGTTCCGGTATAGGTGTTGGTTCCGTTCAATGTGACCGTCCCGGAACTGATCTTGGTCAGATTGCTCGATCCAGAGATCACGCCGTTAAAGTTTACGTTACCTCCGGCCGCCGCAGTCAGGCGGAGATGATCGTTCATGACCACATTGCCGATGAAGGTCGCGCTGCCGTTGGTATTCACACCGCCGAGCGTACGCAAATACGTACCGTTTGTAGATGCACCCACTGTAATCTTACGATCGATGGAAACGCCCTGCTTCAGCAGAAGTGCGGCATCACCGACAGCGCCAGCGAAGCCAAGATTTACATCGGTGTTGTTATTTCCCAGCGAACCGGCATGGCCTTTCAGCGCATTCGTTGCCAACACTATCACTCCTGCATCAATCCTGAGTGTCGTGGCATTAAATGTGTTCAATCCGGACAGCACCAGCGTGCCGTCACCGGATTTAAAAAATGTTCCGCCGGTGGTTGTTCCGGTTCTGCCGATATTTGCTGAAATAGTCAGCTCCTCTTCGGTCGCTGTACTGTTCCATACTGCTATATTGAAGTTACTGTTACCCGCATTGTAGTTAAGATTTCCACCGATCACGGCTGCACCGGGGTTATAGGCGGCAACGCTGGAACCGTATACCATCGCACCTGAAGTAGCGGAGGTCAGCGTCAACGTACCGGCACCGGGTTTGATTTCAGCGTTGCCGCCGTCCACAGCGCCAATCGTGAGTGGATTAAGTCCGGGGGGCGCATTAATCGACTGGTTGTAGCCATTGAGATCCAACGTTCCGCTTGCGACAATAAGCTTGCCAGTCGTGCTGATGGCGTTGGCGGCACCCAGCTGCAACGTGCCCGCGTTAATCGTGGTTGGGCCGGTATAGGTGTTTGCGCCGGAAAGCATCAGGTTGCCACTACCGGTCTTGATCACGCCGCCACCCGTGGTTGTCGAGCTGATCGCACCGTTGATCGTCAGGTTATGCCCGGTATTGATCGCAAGCGTTTTGCTCGCGGTAGCCAGAGAAATATCCAGATTAATAATGTCCGTAATGGAACCTGAATACACGGCCGCATTCGAAATGCCGCCTGCACCCAACACGATACTGTTCCCCGACAGAGTGAAGGCCTGCCCGTTGCCGGTATTGCTGAAATAGATGGGCTGGTAGATGTTTCCAGCGGTTGTATCGTTGTAGGTGTTCGGATTCACCGTTCCGGCGAAAATCAACCCGCCGTTGTTGAGCGGAGCCGTTCCGCCCCAGTTTGCGGCAGTACTCCAGTTAGTATCGGAAGCACCGGACCACGTATAGTTTGCCGCTTGCGTACTGCCCGCAGTCAGCAGTGTGAATATACACAGCACTCTCACTATAATTGTTTTCTTCATTCCTTCCTTTCCCGCATCACGTCAGGAATCGCCAATCTTTTTACAAAAAAGCCCCGGATGATTTTGTACATCAGGGGCTTCCCAAACAATCTGCGGAGTCCGCTTATGCCGTCCGCATGCGGCGGATCATCAAGGTGACCAGCGCGCCAAGACCCAGCATTCCGATGGTCGCCGGTTCAGGAATCACGGTTACAATACCGGTGCTCAGGAAGTTGGATGTATCCAGTGATTTCCCTCCGCCTAGGTCAGTGCCCGCAAAGACCAGATTCCCCAGTGTGCCAGCGCGACCAGTCCAGTTGCTGAGAATCTGGAAACTGTCACCCACATTCACGGTATAACCGGTGGTATCGAACACGATGGTAGCACCGTCATTAAATGTGATGGTGTCGTTGCCGTCGTTCTTCAGCACATCAAAGCTGGATGTGCTGACGATTTCAAACGACGAGGTGGAAGCCGAACCCAGCGTCAGCGCCGCATTAAACGTCAGTGTGCCGGGGCTGTTGCCGGGCTTCAAATTGCCGTTAACGGTCGTTGCACTGCCGATAATTCCACTGCCCATCAGAGTAGCGCCAGCATCAATCGTCACGGCACCGGCCGTGTTGGTCAGACTGCCGTTGATGACCAGTGTACCGCTGTTGACGGTAGTGGTTCCGGTATAGGTGTTGGTTCCGTTCAACGTGACCGTTCCGGTGCCGATCTTGGTTAAATTGCTCGATCCCGAGATCACGCCGTTGAAGTTTACATTACCTCCGGCGGCTGAAGTCAGGCGGAGATGATCGCTCATGACCACATTGCCACTGAAGGTCGCATTGCCGCTGGTGTTCACACCGCCGATTGTGCGCAAATACGACGCACCGTTTGTATACGTAGTCGCTGTAATCTTACGATCGATGGAGACACCCTGCTTCAGCAGAAGTGCGGCATCAGAGGCAACGGTAGCCCAGCCAACACTTATATCGGCAGTGTTATTTCCCAGCGAACCGTTCTGGCCTTTCAGTGCATTCGCTGCCAAAACCATCGTTCCCATATCAACCCTGAGCCCCGCGGCATTAAACGTGTTCAGTCCGGACAGCACCAGCGTGCCGTCACCGTTTTTATAAAATGTTCCGCCGGTGGTTGTTCCGGTTCTGCCGATATTGGCCGAAATGGTCAGCTCCTCATCCGTCGCTGTACTGTTATAGACAGTGAGAACGAAGTTACTATTACCCGAATTGTAGTTGAGATTTCCGCTGATCACGGCCGCACCGGGGTTATAAGCAGCGCCGGAGGCACTGTACTGAATCGCACCTAAAGTAGCGGAGGATGTCAGCGTAAGTGTACCGGTTCCGGTTTTTATTTCAGCGTTTCCGCCATCCACGGTGCCCAGCGCAAGTGCCCCGATTCCGCCTGGCGCATTAATCGACTGGTTGTAGTTATTGAGATCCAACGTTCCGTTGGCGACGGTAAGCTTGCCGGTCGTGCTGATAGCGTTGGCAGCACCCAGCTGTAGCGTGCCCGCGTTAATCGTGGTTGCACCGGTATAGGTGTTTGCACCTGAAAGTTTCAGGATGCCGCCACCGGTCTTGATTACGCCGCCGTTCACGCCGGACGAGCTGATCGCTCCATTGATCGTCAGGTTATGCCCAGTATTAGCTTCAAATGTCTTATTTGCGTTAGCCAGCGACAGGTCCAGATTAATAATGTCCGTAATGGAACCCGAAGACACGGCCGCATTCGAAATGCCGCCTGCACCCAACGTAATACTGGTTCCTGACAGAGTGAAGGCCTCCCCATTGCCGGTATTACTGAAGTATATGTTCGTGTAGGTTCTTCCGGCTGTCGGGTTGTAGGTGTTCGGATTCAGCGTACCGGCAAAGATCAACCCGCTGTTGTTGACCGGAGCCGTTCCGCCCCAGTTTGCGGCGGTACTCCAATTGGTATCGGTGGTGCCAGTCCATGTATAGGTTGCGGCTTGCGCACCGCCAGCAGCCAGCATCAGTGCCGCCGCGATTATCTTGAATAGTTTTTTCATTATCTTCTCCCGCTGTTACTGTTTTTTCTCTTTGATGTCTGCGATTTTTTACTGGAGTCGCGGCACCCATGTCATTGTTCTATGCACCGCTATGCCAAACCATACACCGCCATGCGGTATAGTCAAACGGTTTTTAGAAAATAAAGCGTCTAAAAATTAGCGGTTGATGACTCCGGGCCAGATCGGAGTCAGGGCATGGCTGGTGCCGGTCAACCCGGCCCCGGAGCCATCGGCGCTAACGCTTACGCCTCGCACGGCAGGGTCAAAGGCATTGGTCATGGGTAGGTAAATGCGTCCGTCGTTGGCAAAGATTTCAAGCGACAAGCGATCCACAAGCATGCGCAGCTTGATCTTCCCATCCACGGTATTCAATGGCGCCACTTTTCCCAGACAGCTCAGTTCTTTTTTCGCGACACTGTATGTCAGCGGAACTCCACGTACGATCAGACTGATTTCCCGGGCTGAACCGGTCGTTATGGAAAGCTCAAGGTCAAAGCTTTCACCGTCCAGGCCGGGAATCTGAACCGGTCCGGAGGAGAGGCCGGTCTCATTGATGATCCGGGTTTCGGCGTAGAGTTTTTCAATTTCTTTGACCGGGTTGATGAAAAGCTGCGGGCCGGCTTCGGTGCTGCTCAACGTGAGCTCCACCGGAAACGTCATCTGCTGGCTGAAGGGCATACCGAGCATGGATGGTTGATTTACAAATTGCGTCGTGAGAGTCCCCCACCCGATTTGAATCCGCCGCCCGTCTTCCGGGGGAATATTATTGAAGGTTTGTGCGGCTGCTGAACCATTCCCATAGCTGTAGCGCATCACACCGGTATTGGTTGAAAAGTTTTTCCCGTCAAAATCCCCGACAACATATTGCGAGCCCTTGTTACAATAGACTACCCATTTCTTCTGATTGGGATCGCCATCCAGCGGCAGTTCAAAAATCTCCGGACATTCCCAGAAGCCGCTCAGGCTGCGGCTTTGCTTCGTCCAGTTTTTAAGATCCGGCGAAGTGGAAAAAACGAATCCCGACTGCCCGGCAACTCGGTCGCAGGTGACCATAACCCAATGCTGCCCCGGTGCATACCAGATGACCTTTGGATCCCCTCCGAACCGGTTCACTGGATTTCCCTGATACAAGGTGAATGTACGCCCGCGATCAGCGCTGCTGGCCAGACTGGGACCCATGCCGGTCAGTGTGACAACGGCCACCATCACATCCTCTGTCCCGGTTTTGAATCCGGCGGTATTTTTTTCATCGATGACCGCACTGCCGCTGTAGGTTCGGTAACCGAATTCCGGCGGGTAAATGGCATCGTCCAATTCCTCCCAATGCACCAGATCACGACTGACGGCATGTCCCCAGGCGGCTGTTGAGAAAAATTTAACGCCAAATGGATTATGCTGATAGAAGAGATGATACTCGCCTTTGTAATAGACCAAACCGTTTGGATCATTCTGCCAGCCCCGCCGAGTAGAAAAATGAACCAGGGGGCGGTATTTTTCCTGATACATGCCGGCGGCATCAGGCACTACATCCGACTGAACGATGCGCTCAAGCTGTGAGGTCGGCTCCAGCTGAACAACCTCAGCAACAAGCTTCCGGCCCTTGAACTGCGAAACGTCCGCGAAGACCCAGTAGTCGGGTTCGCCCATGGCCCATTCAATCATAAACTCGCGCTCTGTCTTTCCGTCTACGACAAAACGCATCTGTCTTTCCAGCGCCCCGTTTTTCACCGGCAAGTGGAGATAATGGTTCGTAATCGCAAACTCTCGTCGGGCAGGAGCTTCCTGAAAACGCTGCTCACTTTGGACAATCTGGTCGATATTGAGGTGGGCGTCCGGCGCGGCGCTGAGTTTGATTTCGACTTTTTTCCCCACGAACTCAGACACATCCCAGCTACTCCAAGCAAGGACTTCCGCCGCCAAAACTTTAGGCGGAATACTGCCGTTTGCGCGCCGCACAGAAACGCCATCGACCAGCAATTCAACCCCTGATCCAGTATGGCCGGAGATCAGAAAGTTGATGTGCTTCCTTTGAATCAAAAAGGGCGACGAAATCATCCGGCCCGACTTGTGCCAGCCCCCCGACTGACTGTTGACGAAGCCCTTCCCCATCCATCCGCACAAGTAGCGGTTTCCCGGACAGAGACCCTTGGCCGGGCCTGAACCGAACGCTTCGCCCTCGATAGTCCAGCCGCTGAAATCTGCTCGTTCAAAATCATCAATAAGAATGTCTTCCGCCTTTCCTCCGGGTTGGGCAACAGGATTGGAATAAATAACCGTATTCGCATGGACCAACCCGGCCATCAGCGCGAATACACTCAGTAACTTCACTTTTTTTGCTTTCATAATTCCTTCCTTTTAAACACGGCTAGTCCCCTCAGCCGATTTTACTGAACGACCCGATACATACGGGTTTTCAGCCCGGCGGCCTGCGTATCGTTAAATTGAATTACTCCGTCGGCTGGCGCGGCATTGGTGGCAATACAGTCCCATCTTCCGGTAACGAGGTTCGTTGAAGCCTGAACGTAATAAACTGTTCCGGGTGTACCATTGCTGAATACCAGACTGGTTCGGCCTGCCGTACAGGATCCCGTCAGCAATCCTTGTAAAAGCCACCAGACACCCACGTTGTCAGCAGGTTTTTCCTTCTGCCACGGCAGCCGTGCCGTCCAAGGGCAGACGTTGTTCGTGCCCAGAACATTGAGACCGGATTTAACATAAACCAGCGCGTTACTCGGCGTCTGAGAAAACCAGTCGTCTTCAGTCGAAAAAGACTCGATGACGTTGCCGTCGATACGGACATGGTCGCTCAGGCTGACATAGACCATCGGGTTGTTTTTCGGCGCTTCGACAAACCGGTTACTGACGATGTTGATGTTGTCAATGAGCAGACAATTGCTATATGCGCTGATGCTGTTGAAGCTGATAACCGGATCGCCCCACGCCTGAAGAAAGGTATTGCCCATAATCAGCCAATTAGAAATGTTAATGATATTGGTATTCACATTGTTGTCGCTGGAATTTACGTAGATACCAAGGGACGCCATATTATTGCGAACCAAGGTATTGTTGCGGCAGATACCGTCACGGCTTTGTGTGATGAGAATGCCGCGCGCCTGATTATCAGCAACCGTGTTGCCTTCGATCAGAATATTAGCAGTCGGGTTGTCGGGGTCTTTTGAAAAAACGGCGATACCGTCGTCTGCCGTGCCAATTACCGTACAATCCCGCACCGTCGGACCGTCCGTTCGACTGTACAGCTGAATGCCGCCGTCCGCGCCGGAGAAAAACGGAATGCGTCCGCCGATGCCGCCGACCGGGCGATCAACCGTAACGCGCTCCACCAGCAAACGTTCGACATTGTGAAACGCGCGCATAGGATTTCCTGAAAAACGTGTAATGAGCAGATCGCGGGCAACACAGTCATTACAATTGGTAAAAAAGCGCAACGTATTCTGCCCCGTCCTGATTTTTAGAGCGACCATATCGCCCGGCCCCCATTTTGGCTGGCCGATATTTTTAAAATTGGCCAGATAAAGACCGCTACCTAAATCGGTGCAGGGAACATTGGTATTCAAGGCAAGCTTGGCATTGCAGGGATTGATTTGAGGAATACCATTAACGTACCGGAAAGGCAGCAAGGTGACTTCCTGCCCCTGCCAGCCGTTGTAATTCATCAGGTCAATAGGACTCGGGAATCCGCTATGAACCTGAAGAACGGCCGATGTGCTGTTTACCGAAACCACATCGAACTCGGAGCCGCCGTAGAAGTTGGTACGCGTCAAATGCAACCTTTCGACCCGGACGCGGTCGGAGTTGTTGACCTGAATGCCTACAGACAGAATAGAATTAAAACTTAAAACGGCCCCGTTCGTGGAATCCGCTCCCTGAATAACCAGCGTACCATTGGTAAATCCGTTCACCGAAACAGCCAGAGCATTCGAGTTGAAATTATAGGTGCCGGCGGGAAAGGAAAGGATCAGCGTGCTGTCAGAATTAGTTTTCAGGTAAGCCGCCGCCTGCGTCAGCACCAGATCAAATCCGGGTTTTGCGTCGGCAGGATCGACAACCTCATGGCCTTCGCCGCTGCTGGTAACCGTCCAGATATTTGTGGCGGAGAGAACTGGTTGTGCGGCGAATACGGCAAAGAGCATGACCGCAAAAAACCGCACAGACATCGAGCGGATATTTATTTCCATGACTCTTCCTTTTCCTGACTCTCTCTTCCTCCTGTACGACTCTCTACAGGGGCACGCTGGTCACCTTGTTAACCATACACCCCCATCCGGCCCAGTCAAGTGATTCTCACCGCCCCCGCTTCACCCAGAGGGGTTGTTGTGGGAATTTAGACAAAAAATTTTCTTGGTCGGATGGACGGGAACGTGGAATGTGTTTGTCGAGACGGGAAAACCCGTGTGAAACCTGAACATAAACTTCAAGGGGGCTCCTATTACAAAAAAAATTACATTATACGGCCACCCGGTTATTCCGCACCGCAGACTGACGGTTGCGCAACAGGTACACAAAATCCTTGTCGAAGAAATTCATGCCGGACGCTGGCAAATCGGAACACGGCTTCCCGGCGTGGTCAACATCTGTTCGGAAACCGGTCTTGGAAACCAGACCGTTCAACGGGCTTTCACCCTGCTGAAAGAAGATGGATATGTGAAGTCGGATCCCAACAAGGGAACTTATCTGGTTTCGGTTCTCCCGGAAAATGTTCAGCCCTCTGCCAAACATGTCGGCATTCTCATGACAGAGGAACAGTCCCGGATACCTTACACGCTCTGGTTAAGCCATCTTTTCATGGATGCCGCTCTCCGCCATGGGTTGCTGGGAGAAGTCCGCATTGTCGCTTCCGATTCCGACTGGACGGAAGTAACAACTGCCGGAAAGGTATTCACTCCGCAGGTCAAATCAGTTATTTCCCTGATCCCTTTCACTCAGGATCCCGATTATGAGTGGTCGCCAACCGCCTTGCCGGTGCTGTTTTTCTGTCACATGACGGACACTTGCAGACCGCTGGTTGCGATTGATGTCGTGTACGCCTATTATGAGCTCACCCGGCGCACGGTATCTGCCGGACACACCGAAATTGCGTTCATCGCGGACCTGGACATGAATCCGCTCTACATCCAGTTACACAGAGACGGCTACCGGCAGGCTATGCAGGAATGTCAGTTGAAAATCAGAGAATACACCTGTTCGCACAGTGATAAAACCCAAGTTTCGAGCTTGCTGAAAAAACTCGCAAAAGACGGGTCGATTACTGCGCTTATCACAGGCAACCTCGCCTTAACGGAGGTTATGCTGCCCGCCGCAATCCAGTTAAACATCGATGTGCCGGGAAAAATCAGCATGGTCACGCTGGGGTCGTCCAAATTTCCGCAGGCAGGCAATGTCTGTTCTACCGGCCTCGAGATTGATCCTGAATATACCGCCCGCGTCTGCTTTGATCTGCTTAACGAGTTCATCGTTACGGGACGTTGCTGCCAAACCCGTATATTGATGAAGGCAAAATTCCACCCCGGCGATACGCTATTGAACCGCGCCGCATCCGTAAAAAAGACGAGCAAAAGCAAAACAGCCTCCGCCTAACCTGAGCAGAAACCGGACGGTTACGGATCGGCACTGCCCCAGACATTCACCTTCATCTCACATTGCACAACCGTTCCGTCATTAAAGATCGGCGCAAACTGAACCTCGGCGCGCGACATCCCAGCCAGCAACAAAAAAACTCCAACCCAAATCAGCTTTTTCATTCTCCCTTTTCCAATTTTGTAAGCTTGGTGTTTTGCAGAATTCTCTTTGGTGAGGCCGATGATCATCGGGGGCTTGCTTTACTCGGTGTAAGGCATGGTGCCATCGGATTCCACTTGGTACCCCCATTTTTTGATATAGTCGACACCTGGCAAAAAGTCATCGCCGGCTGCCTTGAGTTTTCGCATGAGCGTCACGTCGAGTTCGGCCTGCAATGAAGCGGATTCCGTTTGATTCACCAGATTACTGATCTGGTAGGGATCGGACAGGTTGTCGAAGAGGAGCCACGGACCTTTCAAATCACAAGCATAAGTGTACCGGGCTGTCCGGATGCCCCGGTATTCCTTCCCGCCGCTCCCCTGGCTCCACTGGCCGAAAGGCATCGGGCAGGAAATGAGCGCGGCTCCATCGGAAGGGTCTTTTCCGCCGCGCAGATAATCGCTGAAATCGACACCCTCGACTTTTTTTGGAATTGGCACTCCGCATAAGCCCAGCAAAGTTGGCATGTAGTCTTCCGAAGAGATGATGGCGTCGAGCGAACGAGCTTGGAGGCCCAAGCCTGCCGGCCAGCGCAGAAGCAGTGGCACTCGGATGCTTTCATCGTACGGCTGCTGCTTGTCAAAGGCACCATGCGAACCGAGCAAATCGCCGTGGTCGGAGGTGAATACAACGATGGTGTTGCGGTCGAGTCCCGTCGAGCGGAGGGTTTCCATCAGCTCCCCCATGCAATTGTCCAGCGCCGAGCAGTGGGCGTAGTAGCCCGCTGCTAAACGCTTCACCTTTCCGTGCAACGCCCCCGGAACGTTCGGTTCCAGCCTGATTTTACCGAACGTATACATTTCCCGATATTTTTCTGGTGCCGTGTCGTACGGGCTGTGAGGCGCTCCCCATGAGAGAAAGAGGCAGAACGGCTTGTCCGACTTGGCATGGTCCTTCAGATAGCTCTCCGCATCCTTCGTTTGGGCGATCGCATCATAGCCTTCCCACTTCAGCTTTTCCGGACCGTCAGCGAAGTAGCAGGAGTTATTATAATCATGGGTGCATTCCAAAACCTTCCAGTAGTCAAATCCCTGACGACGATCTCGCGGGATGAAATTGGATCGTCCGTGGCCATCCACATGCCACTTGCCAATATACCCGGTATCGTAGCCCGCCTGCTTCAACACCTTGCCGATCGTGGTCGCGTTCGGATTGAGCGGGACGTCGTTCAAAAATACGCCGTGCGTCAGCGCGCGTTGTCCGGTCAATAACGAAGCGCGGGCCGGGCAGCAGACTGCTACGCTCGAAATCGCGTTCCGGCAGTTTGCGCTTTCCTTTTGCAACGCGTCGAGGTGTGGAGTCTGCACATTCCGATCTCCGGCGAATCCGAGCGCCTGCGCCCGCCATTGGTCGGCAAAGACAAAAAGGATGTTCGGCTTGCCCCCAACGAGAGGACCGGCCGGATCCTCGGCGCGTGACAGTCCGGACAGCAATAAAAAAACTCCAACCCAAATCTGCTTCTTCATCTTTATCATTCTCCTTTTTCTAATTTCGTAACTTTTGTGTTTTGCAGCAATTCCTGTTTGGTGAGGCCGATGATCAGCGGGGATTTGAGTGGCCAATCATTGCCGATTTTCACGTCCAGCGCTCCTCCCGTAGCTTCCTTGGTGGCCCCGTCATTATAGTGAACTTGAACCTTGCGACCTTTGGGTACATTGATCGTGAGGCGGCAGTTGAAGGCACCTTCAGCCAGCCAAACGTAGGCGTGGGGCACACCATTCCGCAGAAACATGCGGCCCAACACCAACTTGCCGATGGCAATTTGCGGATCCTCAAAAGGACATGACTCGCCCTTTAACTGGAATGTCCACTCGTTACGGCCGGGCTTCACATCGCGACAGACGGCCACACCGTGAAGGTTGCCGGAAGATCCATCCACGATGGGAATAAATCTCCCGTTCTTCGGTGACTCCACCTCGAGTCCCCGACCGGCAAGAGGAATGCGCCAGACGGCCAGCGGCAGAAAGGAAAAGGCTTTGGGTGAATCGACGGTGAACGTCACTGTACTTGCATTTGCGCTGACGGGAGTGATTTTTACGTCCGCCTTGACTCCGGTGAGATCTTCCATCTTCGGCACGAACGTGTCCGCTTTGATTAACTCTGGAGGGATGAGCCCGGGCGGGCTCTTCCGCAGGCCGGCGGCATCGTCCCAAACGGGATTCGACCACGGCCTGGTATAGTCCCAATAGAAACGGGGAAGCGCGTTACCATCCCAGTGGTCGGAGTGGAATTCTGCGTTGCTGAGTTCGATGTGATCGGGGAGTTGATCCGGCTTGAAATGCGTAGTCAGGCCGGCATAGATATCCGGCCAGTAGATCCAATTTTCCGGCTGGCGATCATAATGGTTCAGGAAATAGTCCGCGATCCCCTCTCCTTGGGCGAAGACGATTTTATCCGTTCGCGCCTTGTTGCGGAGATACTCGACAGCGCGGACGCTGGCGAGATTCCAATCCTCCCGTCCGGTGAAATTTTCCATGCTGATCGAAAGGAATAGCGGTTCTTTCTGATAGGTGGCTATTTCGGTCCACATATCAATGGCGGTTTCGAGCCGATCGGCATTCGTTGACTGGGCTCGCCGCTCAATCATCTTTGGATCGTTGCAGCTGACTGGGGAGAGGAACGCATTTTTCGGGCAGGCCTCCATGGCGGTAATCGTGGAGAGTCGCACGGCCGAAGCGGTTCCCTGAGGGAGCTGGACGATGGATTTTCCGGGTGCGACTTTACGAAAGTCATCGGCCGCGATGTAATAAGGAAACGGCGGTGCTCCGACATGGTTGATGAGCCAGTCGTTTCCGCTATGGCCATCGCACCAATTCTGCCACTGGCACATATTGTCTAGAACCTTGACTCCCGCATCCCTGGCGATGGCGGGGGTGTCGTGTCCTTGGGTATACGTGGCAAGAAGGTTCACCGGACCGAGGTCGAGAATACTCCAGCAGCGTTTGAGCTGGCTGAGCCCTTCGCTCTGCACATCGGAAGCCACCCGGAAGAGGTTCCGATCGGGGCTCTTCGGGAGTATCCAATCAGCATTGAACAAGGGTGAGAATGAATCGCCAAAAAGATGCTGGTTCTTTCGGAGAACCTCAGAGCGCCGGATCGTCTCGTCAGGCGGGAACTCGAAGTAGCGACTGTATTTGTATCCCCCGGACCAGAAATCGCCAGCCAACCCGTATTGGTGAAGGACATCGAATGCCTGCGGGCCCGAATACGGTTTGCCGGCAAAATCATTTGGCAACAGCCCGGGCTCCCACAGGGTTGCCTGAGTAGTGAATTGGAATCGATAGACCGCATAGCCCTCCCCGATCACTCCCAGCATGCGTCTTAAGGTTTCGGATTCGGCGCGATCCCCGGTTCGCCAGTTCACAGACCAATTACCGGGACGGTCAGGCACCAGTTCCACTACGGCCTCCTGCACGCCGGCAGTGGCGGGTTTCCATTTGAGAACGAGAGGACGTTTTTCGCCGGGACGGGCGCCCAGACAGTCGGACACGACCCATGCCTCAGATTTTTCTGGAACGGGTCCTTTGGAGCGAAACGTGAGGGTCACGCGCTCACCGGTGCGCACTAACTGGGGTTGCACGTTCAGTCCGGTCGTATAGCCCCATTTCCCCGCCTCTTTTTGCTTGGTCACGGCGGCCTCAAGCTTGTCCAAGGTTTTGTTATTGTCCCGGATGCTGAGACGCGTCCACTCGTCACAGTTCGCGCGCCATTCTGCTTCGCTCATCGGCGGGCGCTCGCGAGAGGTGGCAACCCGAAAGTTTTTCAAGCTGGCGATCGGTTGCATTATTACGGGATCGGTTCCGGCAATATGGATCATGGAAAACCCGGCCCGGGGAGTCTGGCCGGGAAGCAAATCGAATTTCTCACTCCCGACGGAAACCGACCCGTCGGAGACGGCTAGCGATAGAACAAAGTCGCCATCCGGCTTAGACATCAAACATCCCGAGCCAATGATTTTTCCCTCCACTTCCACGCGGAATGTCCCTGATTGCTCAACAGCAACCTTACCCCAAGACGCGGCCACTTCATCCCATTCGAAGCGTTTGCCCCATGCAAAAGTAAAGATCGCTCCCTTGGTCTGCCCGAATGCAAAGCAAATATCTGCAGCAAAGGTGTCGAGCACCTGCGGATGTACGGCAGTCCCCGATAGTGTCGCGCTACGGAACTTGCGGTTAAAAATCAGAGGCCCCGGCTTCTCGTCCCAGATTTTGTAGCCGTGACGCCAAGCCGTCCCGGGCTTACTGAAATCGAACTCGGTCACATGGCCTTGCGGAGGCTCAGCTCCAAAAGCAATGGCCGTCCAGGTCAGCAAAACAAAAAATCCAAACCAAATTCGTTTATTCATCTTTCTGATTCTCCCTTGCCCAACCTAACCATGGTCTCCAATATTTTCTCGTCCGGGGTTCATTTCATTCTACTGTGTAAATTCAAATGTCCACTCCACATCAACGGTGTCATTAGTCAGAACCTTTTGCCATGGGGCGCGGGAAGTCGTCTCCCAAAATACATTCCCCCTGCCCGTTACAGCAGAACCGCTCTTTACATAGACCAGTGCATTTCCGGTTTGCGCCGTATTCTTGTCTTCTTCAGTGCTGAACGATTCGATCCGGTTACTGCAGATACTCACCGTCGCTGCTGCATTCACATAGACCATGTGGTTGTTTTTCGGCGCATTGATAAACCGGTTGTCATGAATATAAATCTGATCGTGCGGAATAATCGGTGAGCCGAACACTGCGTCCAGCCCGATCACCGGATCGACCAAACTGTTAATGAATACATTTCCGTATATTTCACATTTAGTCACGCTGCCGGTCGGCATCGTAGTTGATGTGTTGTTTTGATAGATACAGATGCTATACCACTCGCCACGGTAAAACGTATTGCTCCGAATCGTCACATTACGGCTTGGCCAAATATCGAATCCGCGGGACTGCCCGTCATAAATGGTATTGCCTTCAAATAATGCCCCGGACACCAGATTTGTATTTCCGACATAGGAAAAAAGAGCGATGGCGTCGTCCGCCGTACTCTCGACAATACAATCGCGAACCGTCGGCCCTTCATATCCTGACACCAGCTGAATACCTCCGTCACACCCCGAAAAAAACGGAATCCGCCCGCCGATGCCGCCGATCGGCCGGGCGATATGCACCCGCTCCAGCAGTAAGCGGTTCGTGTTCTTAAAGGTGCGGATCGGGCTGCTTGAGGCACGCGTAATCAACAGATCGCGACCTATGCAATCATCGCTGTTTTCATAACGAAGAGTCAGCTGCCCTGTCCGTATTTTAAACGCAATCATATCCCCCGCCCCCCAGCCGGGAAGTACATGCTGGGTCGATTTGAATTCGGCATACCACAGCCCGCCGCCGAGATCGGTCATCGGAAATGCCGGATCGCCTGGGATCACCGGTAATTGACGCTTCCCGTCGCGCGGATCCTGCTGAGGCTCCCCATTCACATAGCGAATGGGAAGCAGGGTGATTTCGCCGACATCCCAGCGTCCGTAGGCCTTCAGTTCATCCGGTGTCGGGAATCCTTCATGAATTTGCAGGTACGCGCCATTGGTGTTGACGCTGACTACATCGAACTGAGACGCATAGTATCCCGGACGGGTGAGATGAAGATTCTCTACGGCCACATGTTTGGAATTATTAATCCAGAATCCCGTACGGATCACCGCATTAAAACAAAGTGCAGTTTGATTGGTCCCCGTACCGCAGACAATCAAGGTTCCGTTCGTCGACCCATCAATGTAAACCCCAGTTGCATCATCATCAAAGGCGTAGGTTCCAGCAGGGAACTGCAGAATCAGCGTGTCCTGCGTTCCGGCCAGTCGAGCCTTAGCCTCGCTAACCACGGCGGCCATATCCGCAGTGCAGTTATTTGTATTCTGCAGATACGCCGAATGGGTGGACTCCGGAACAGTAACATTCCATACCTCTGTGACTGCCGGAGGGGTTCCCCTCAACAGAAACAGAAACGACAGCAGTCTCATCATCGGCAGCATAAAATACTCATAGATTTGGCAGTCGTCAGAGTTTTAAGCGAGTCTCAAGCGGCTTCGTCATCATTCATGGTTTTTGAGCAACGGTTTATCCAACTGCGGACGAATAAAATGCTCCACGGTCACCACCGGTTTCCATGGACGAATTTCGATATCTTGAAAATCCGTCTCCCCTTTGTCGGAAAAAAGAAAAACCCGGTTAAATGAAGGATCTTTTCCCCCGCGGAAAGTAACACACCGTTCATTATTGATCTCCAGATCAACGAGCCCTTCCGGGCCCAGAATAATGTCGAGCGATACTGGCTTTTCGAGACCGTTCACCTGAGAAATTTTTCTAATGTCACGAAACTGCCCCTTACCGGTTACCGGCCCTATTGAAACGGTTTTCTGAGCAGGATTGAACTCGACCATAATACCCGCTGCATAATCTCCTTTGCCGCGCAAAACCACGCCAAACAACCCGCCAGCCGCAGCGGTTTTTGCCGTCAGGCGGATACGCGCCATCTGAGGAATCGCATCAAGCGCCACCGAGGAAAAACCGTTCTGCCCTTTTACTGATGCATGGCTCCCGTTAATGATTGATTTTCCAAGCATTGGAACCGGACTGATTGCAAGAAGTTCCCCGGTCACCGGAGTCATTTCATCAATGAATTTATCCCCTAGGTTTCCATCAGAAAATTGGATCAGTTCATGAAGGATGGCATCGCCGCCCCAGCCGCCATCACTGAACGATCCGGCAATCAGCCGCCGCCCGTCTTTCCACGGAGCGGTTTTCGGAATCCCCAGCCCAGGAGCCGGAATATCGATCCAAGGGCCATCGAAAGACGCGGACTTGCGCGCAATTCTGGATGCAAAAAAGTAATGCCAGCTTCCCATCCTGAAGTAATGAGGGCAGTCACAATTATCCGGAGCAAAATCAAACGGGCAATTCGCTTCGCGCTGCCAGTTGAACAGATCCGTCGATGTGTGGAAGGCGAACTTTCTCACCCCTTTATCGTGGCCCCGAGTGATCAAGCCGTAGCGGCCGTCCTCCATGCGAAACACGTCCGGGTCGCCCAGCACGACATTCGGAACCACGTTGGTACCTTTGGTGAAATGAATACCATCTGGGCTTCGGGCAATCCGTAAGCCGGGCTGAGCGCCAGGCAGCTCGACAACATTCAGCGGTGTTGTGAACGCCAGAAACTCACTGCCATTGCATATAACGGATCCCGTCGGAATGGAGCCTTCCCATGGCTCAGTAACCTGTACCGCCGGGGGATGTTCCGTCCAGTGCACCAGATCGGTCGTAGAAATATGCCCCCACGAAAAACCGCCATAGCTGAATTTACTGGTATGGTTGCGCCGGTCATACAGATAAAACAGATGCCAACGTCCATCCTTATACATCGGGAAACAGTCGCCGGCATGGGTGCCGGCACCGGCAGGACGAAAATACGGGGGCACTCCGGCGTGCGTTCCGAAAAACTTTTTCCAGGATTGCTGTATCTGCACTTCGCCATAGCGCAACGCAACCGCATGGTCGCCGGGCGTTTCCATTCCAAAAGATGCGATCACTCCTGCGGCCGTCGTCAGTGTCAACGGCGAAGTAAACTGTCGCAGTCCGGGCGGCCACTCCTCATCGATCAGCACGCCGTCAAGATACAAACTGATCTTGGCCGGTGTAACAACCAGGAACAGTTCGCGGGTCTGACTTTTCTCCAAAAGTCCAAGCGCAACGCTCTGTACCAAGCGCCCTTCCTTCATGCGGGTCTGGAAAGTGCCATCACCTAATCGGAACTTCTTGTTCTTAGAAGGATCGATACGATCTGCGGAAGGAAGCCCTGTCCATATATCGAAATTGACTGCCGAACTGTCCCCTGCCACACGGAGGACCGGTGCTCCGGAAGCATCCTTGACCTCGGCAAACAACACATCACCTGCCGGCAGTGTTGCCGGCAGTTTAACAACAAGCGAACAGCCGTTGTTAGCTGATTCTTGAACACCGGCCGATGCAACAGACACGGTGCAGAGTATGACTAAAACCAGTCGTTTAATTGTTAAAAACCGGTTATCGATTGCATTTCTGATCATGCTTTTATTCTTCATATTCAACTCCGACCGCTTTGTATTTCTTCCAGCGGAATACCTTTGGTTTCCGGCACCATAAACTTCACCAAACGCCACCATATTAAACATCAATCCAGTTCTTTTTATTTCCAAATTGACCGGAGTTCATAGACCGTGAGTTCTTCGATCACCGCATCGCCTCCGATGGCGAAAGCTGGCCCCGCGTCCGTGTGCAGGGAAGCGATCAAAAAGGCGGCTTCACCGCCGTTCCAGAAACATTCAACGAGGCCGCGATCTATAAGAAAGCGGGCGTCAAAACTTGCGCCGGGATGAATGACGGCGGACTGACTGTCGCGTTTCAACGTCTTCGTGGCAGAATCGTAGTTAAAGGCGATTCTCCGGATGTTGATGTTTAACTCGCCCGTCGCTTTGGGACGGAAACGCACGACGACATCCAGCGGAGCGTCTTTCGCCAGCGTGGCGAGTTTGGCGTTCGCTTCGGCAGTGCTGATGTTGCTGATCTTTATCAGCGGCTCTCCACGCAGGGCATTGACTTCCTCGGCGGGTTCAAAGCAAAGCGTGTCTTCGCCGTTGATAGCTTTAAGTTGCATCAGCAAAGGAAGGCTCGCGCATTGATTGAAGGGTTCGCGAGGGAACTTGGTGCCAGTGGCCCAACCCATCATGATCAGGCGGCCTTTCAGTTCGTTCTGAAACACGAGCGCGGCATAGTAATTGGGACCGAGATGCGCATTGCGCGGCTCGGTGATGGGCGTGAAGGTTTGGCCATCGAAGCGTCCGAGCTGATAGCAGGACCTCTTAGGGCCCTTTTCCGGTGCCTCTTTTGGCGTGCGATAGCAGCCATAAAGCAGCATGAGTTCTTCGCCGGTGACGGCCGATTTCATCGGGATAAACTCCGGGCACTCAAACCAGTTTGGCATCACGCTGGTTTGTTCCCATTTGGTGAGATCCTTCGAGCGCAGGAAGTGGTAACCCATTTCTTTGCCACCGACGTAGAGCACCATGACGTAGTGTTGCGATGCCTCATGCCAGATGACCTTTGGATCGCGGTCGCCGCCGCCCAGGTTAGGCACCACCGGATTGCCGGCATAGCGCTTCCAGGTGCGACCCCCATCGGGCGTGGTGGCGAGGTGTTGCGAATACGGCTCCTTGGCGGCAGTGAAGAACATCGCCGGTGCGGGGAGTTTGACGCCTTCATTCACGCCGGGAATGGGATGCTGCTGCATCACAGTGGTGCCGGACCAACACTTTCCCGATGCATCAGGGAACAGCGCGACCGGCCATTCCTCCCAATGCACGAGATCTTTGCTCACGGAATGTCCCCAATGGGTGTCGAAATATTTGGCGGTGATGGACACTGGAATAAACTGGTAGAAGATGTGATATAGGCCATTCTGATAGTAGCTTCCGTTAATGTCGTTCATCCATCCAAGGCGCGGGCTGAAATGAAAGCGCGGGCGATACGGGCCGTCGTAAGCGTGAGGGTCAATGATTGCTTTGTCACTGAATTCCAGTCGCTCCAGTGCCTCGGCATCGCACGATTTGATGCGCAGCGTGACCTCGCGGCCTTTGAACTCGCGCACGTCGACGGAATACCAAAAATCAGGCTGTTTGCCGTCCTGCGGCAAATCGACATTCATGTAACGCAACACCTTCCCGTCGGCCTCGACACTCAACTTTTCGATACCTACTTCATTGCTGACGGTCGCGTGCTGCACCAGCGGCAGTTGGAGAAAGTCGGCATCAATACGGACGCGGCGGGTAATTTCAGACTTAGGGGCTTCCGGTGTGACGGCCGGCGTGACGGCATAAACACCAGCACCAATCAGTATGAGTGTCATAAAGATGGCGCTGATGTTTCTCTTGGTATTATTCATTTTATCGTTCTCCCCTTACAGCCGCAGGCATTGGGAACAGGACGGCCCCGTTGCTATCCAGCGCGGCTTGCAACTGAACTTTCATTTCACTGAATACAGACTGGTACTCCGGGTTTCCCGCCAGATTGTTCATTTCGAACTTATCGCGGCTTAGACGGAACATCAGGTTAAGATCAGTTTCTGGCCGCTGCTCGGGCGGTACGTTATAGCGCGCCAGCTTCCATCCGTCGGCCCGCACCAATCCTGCCCACTGCATCACGTCCGGCAAGTGATCGTTGAGTTTGTATAGCTGCTCATACTCCATCAGCAGCAACTGATCGCGGATCTGCAGCTTGGATCCGGTCAGCACGGGAACAATAGAACGACCCACCTGCCCAGGAATTTCCGGGAGGGAAACATTTCCAACGTCTGCGCAGGTGAAAAAGATGTCTGCCAGACAGACCAGTGCATCGCTCTGCGTACCCGGTTTTGCGAGACGGGGATACCGGACATAAAAAGGAACTTTGGCGGATTCTTCCCACGGGTGCCTCTTCCAGGCAAACCCATGTTCGGCAAACATCAAACCATTATCACTGGCCAGAATGATCATCGTGTTATCAAGCTGCCCGTTCTTTTCAAGCGCACCCAGCAACTGCCCCATCCCGTCATCAATGTCGGCGATCATCTCACAGTACTGCTCATACCATTCAGGAAACATCTCACGGTTTTTCTGATTTTTGAAATAGCCCTGATCCAACTGCTGGTTTTCTCTGGGGGGCACCCCCATTCCTTTATAACGGCCTTTGTTGCGTTCCGTCATGTTGTAGGGCATATGCGGCGCAAACGGGCTGAGAAAAACACAGAACGGGCGGTCCTTCTGCTCGGTTACAAAGCGGGAAGCCTCGTCAAACAAGATATCGGTCATGTGCCCCTTGATCTGTTTTTTTTCACTCCCTACCGCATACAGATCATCAATATAAAGACCGCTCTCCCATTCTGCAATTGCCGCCTTGCCCGCCGGAGCCGGCTCAACATTTCCTAACCAGGCAAACCAGCGATCAAAGGCTTTACGGGCAGTTTGACCGAATTCCCCGCCTTCGTAGTATTTACCGATCAGGGCGGTCGTATAGCCGGAGTCTTTAAAATACTGCGGAAGGTAATACGGATAGTTTTTCGGATAATAGAGATTATCGCGCCGCATATGCATGGAGGAATACTGCCCGGTAAAAATAGAGGCACGCGACGGGCCGCAAATCGGGCTCAACGCATACGCATTATTAAAACGAACACCTTCGTGCGCCAGCCGGTCGAGATTTGGTGTTTTAATGTAAGGATGCCCTGCACTGCTCATCATGCCGATGCGCATATCATCAGTCAAAATGACCAGCAGGTTCGGCCGTGGAGAAGACTCGCTGCCTGAAACACACGCGGCAGATCCAACCATGGCCGCAGTCATGTACTTACCAATAGATTTAATCCTGTTTTCCATCCCTGTTCCTGATATTGAATTCCTGCACAACCAAATAATCAGTTCCCTACAGGGCGGCTGCGCCCGTTCGTCTTGATTTTTTCCAGCAGGCCGGAAAGTTCCTTCACCACTTCAGGATGACTGCTCCAGAGATTGACAGTCTCAGCGGGGTCATCTGCCAGATTGTAGAGCTGGTTTTTATTTTCACCGTGGAACTTATTTTTTCCCTCCAGCTCACCCTGCTGGATCAATTTCCAGTTCCCCTGTCGAATCGCATAATTACCAATCGCTGAATAAAGCGTGGCGTTGTCACGCACCGACGCACCGGTCAGGCCTCTCCAGACCGGCAGTGCATTAAAACTGTCCTCGCCTGCATTTTCAGGAATATCCTCGCCAAGAATTGCCGCAAAAGTGGCAAAAACATCAGTCAGACAAAGCACCGCACCGCTTTCAGTGCCGGCTGGAATCTGTCCCGGCCAGCGGACAATAAACGGCACGCGCAATCCGCCTTCATAAATCGAGTGTTTTTTGCCGCGCAGATCTCCGCAAATCTTGTGTCCGGCCTCGGCCGCTTGATAATTCGCCGGATAATTTTTAATCATGAACTCCGATGAATTTTTATCGATGGCGATTCCGCCATTATCACTTGTGAAGAGAATAAGCGTGTTTTCAAGAACCCCAGCCTTTTTCAAGGCCGCCACAATCGTGCCGACATTACTGTCAAGCTCCTGCACGAAATCTCCATAGAGGCCGCACCCGCTGGTTCCTATAAATGCCGCAGAGGGAGTAATCGGGTTGTGAGCGATGGTGGGAGTAAAATAAATAAAGAACGGCTTGTCCTTGGATCGCTCTATAAATTCAACCACCTTTTTTGTCAGATCCGTGGCAACCTGATCATTTTTAAACTCCGCATCAGGGCTCCACGGTTTAACCTCTTTGACAAAAGGTTTAATTTGCGTTCCCCCCAGCACGACCGACACCTGATCCCCAGGTTTTCGCCCGACAAAACGGTGGTTTTCAATATAGACGCGCGGCTCATTCGCTGTATTCCCAACCAGGCCGAAAAAGTAATCGAACCCGACTTCCAGCGGGCCCGGTTTAATTTCCTCCTGATTCCAATCGTAAAAAAGGCGGGGATTATCGCCCTCGCCAAACCCGAGATGCCACTTGCCGATACACGCTGTGGTATAGTCCCGATTCTTAAAGAGCGTCGCCAGCGTCAGGCGGTTCGTCTCAAATACCAGCGGCGCGCCGACGGCCATCACCCCCGTGAGAGGATGCCGCGAAGACCGCCACACATAGCGCCCGGCGAGCAATCCGTAGCGTGAAGGCGAACAAATTGAAACCGGTGCATATGCGTTGATGAACTTGTTGCCCTCGGTTGCCAGCCGGTCAATATTCGGAGTGCTGATTTTTGTTGCACCGTAGCAACTCAAATCCCCATACCCCAGATCGTCTGCCAGGATGACGATAACATTCGGCTTACTTGCCGCATTACCTTTTTCGGCACACAATCCCAACGTTCCGGCTGCAGAAAGTGCGATCATCCCGCGTTGTATTGCTTTTTTCATACCCCGACCTCTTTTTTATGGCGGTCTTTCACCTTCACAGATGCCCCATGAGAATTGCATCCGCTTTCAATGGGGACGTCCCATCTGAAAACACATTCGGAATGCTGTTCAAACCCCGCAGGCGGACAAAATTTAACATCACAATCCTGCGGCAATAAAATATCGGCATGAAAGTTCCTGTCTTCAATTTTCCAGTGTATGTGAACAATTCCATATCGTGTAGGAACAGAACCCGACGCCTCAGATAATCCGCTGGGGTTGGGAGCAAACAAAAGCGATCCATCCAGCCCCTCTTCCCGCAAACCCAATACGTACCGGCTGAGCCAGGCTGTCGGCGCCGCCGACCAAGCATGACACAGGCTGCGCGGGCGGGCCGCCCAGCAACCGTCCCGGTAAGTGCCGTTCATCTGCCACTCTTCCCAAAACGTCGTGGCCCCTGCGCGGAGCATGGCGCCCCACCGGTCACGAATAAAGCCGACGGCCTCCGCGCCCATACCAACCCGTCCGAGTGCCTCTAGCAGATAAAACGAAAAGAACGGAGAGGTTTGAACCAGGCTGGAATCGGACAGTGTCTGAGCCATCAACTTGCCGGCATCCGTCCGGGCAAGGCCCGATAAAACGGCAATGACCTGCGTGTGCTGTGAAAATGAAAGATCCGAAGAAGCAGAATCACGATACATCTGTTTATCATCCGACCAGAACACCCGGTGAAAATGTTTTTCGACCGGCAACATAGCCTTCCGGCATTGCTCAGCATAAACATCTTCCCCGATCCATCGGCTCAGATCCCGGGCGCACTTTAATGCCATGTAATAAATTCCGTTCAACGCAGCGACGCATCCCGTCCGGTCGAGGTTTGCCCAATCAATGAATACCCATCCGGGAATGTTTTCGATCAATCCGTCGGCGTTAAGATAGGAGTTGAAAAATGTCAGCAGTTTTTCAACATGCGGAAGCATGTCGCAGACAAACTGCTTATCGCCTTCAAACAGCGCAACGTCCTGCACGGAAACAATCCACCACAGTGCAAAATCAATAATGTCCTGCCCTGCGCCCCGGCCGGAGACCGATGGTATGAACCCGTTTGCATATTGACTGTGCGCAAAATCCTCCACGAACTTCCGTGGAAGCGCTTTGTCGCCAAATGCATTCTTGATGATCAGCAACTGGATCCGGCCATCGCCCAGCCACTGTGCCTGCTCCCGCCAAGGACAATCCATCAGCCGGTCATGCATGCAAAGCTGCTGCGTATAGGCTCCAACGCGCCAAATCTGTTCAAGCAGTTCATCGCCGCACCGGATCCCGCCGCTGTATTGCACCGGATAGGAGCTGAACGTCACGCCGAGATCGTGAACCGTCAATGGACGGGTCAGATTCCGAAACGTTAACTGGATATAGCGGAATCCCTTCCAGTCATAAATTTCATGCCGCTGCCGGCCTTCGCGCAGAATATAACGGTCGGCATAATGTGTGCCCTGCCGCATAGCCTGAACCCGGCCAGCCGTAATCAACTCACCATGTACGATATCAATCATCGCCCGTGCGTTACCTTCGACTTCAAACCAGGTGTAGCCGGTGACTTCTTTTCCAAAATCAAAAATAACCGTCGCGCTGTGCCGGTCTGCCTGGCCGGGATCATTCATAAACGGTTGCGTCACCGTCATGTCGCCGGTATTCCCCGCAAGCAGAGATTCCGCACCGGCAACCTGCGTGAGCGACGGTGCTTCGGGAACATCCTGCAAAAGAGTGACCGCCAGACTTTGATATGACTGATTATTCCACATCTCCGGGAAATGTTCCTGATCCAGCACTTCGGCAATCCGAAATACCGAAACCGGTTTCACTTCAAATTCTTTTGAGAACGGAATCCCGCGGGAAATCTCCGGTCCCCACGGGCACTCCACCTCGACGGCCTGCGGCCATACGGAATCGTCATACGTTGCCGTCACCCACGGATCCTCTTCACGTGCATCGTAGAGTTCCTGCGGGCCGTAAAAATTGTTCCGTCGGAAAGACGGGAGCCGATAGGCCTTATCGACCGACATCTTCCACGTCGTGTCTGTTTGCACGTCAATTTCAGTCCCGTGTAAAGAGCACTCAAAGGCCGGATCCGCACAAAGTCCCTGCGCCGTGGAGTAATTAAAGTGAGTCAATTGAACTGCAATCACGTTCCTTCCAACGTGCAGATATTTAGCAACATCGAGCTCATCCACCCGCTTGACGTGCGACCCGGAATGCGCCGGGCCGCGGGCCACCGGCACGCCGTTGATCCACAGGCGATAGCGGCCGGAGCAAACCAACCGCATCCGGCAGGACTCTTCAAGTCCCTGCACTTCGAACGACTTCCGCGCTCGCAGAAACATTTCACTATCGCGCTTATCTGTCCAAATTGTACTCATCGAATCATTCCATTCATTGAAACTAAATTTTTGGCACCACTCGTGGCAGGCCGTCACGACCGATCACCGGGCCGGTCAATGTTTCAGCATTCTGAGGCCACATCATGCCCGCTTCTGGCAGCTCGATATCTCCCTGAAGCAACGGGTCACCGGTGCGTTCCATCCAGCGTTTTAAGCGGTCTCGCATCTCATCGAGCACAGCGGAACGCTCCGGGGTACCGACCAGATTGCTGTTCTCCTGCGGATCCAGCAACAGGTCGTAAAGCTGTTCTTCGTCCGGACAGTTTTCTTTCCAGTCCGTTTGCTCCAGCCAGACCGATTTCGGCGGGCTGTCATCACAGTTTGGCAGAACTGTTTTTTTAAACGTCCGGTCGAACCGCCGGATATATTTCCAGCGCTCCGTGCGTACCGAACGTTTCGGTTCATACGCAGCGTGATAGGTCACTTCAGCAAAAAGTTCATCGTGCAGTGAATCAACAGCACCATTCACCAGCGGCAATAGCGATTTGCCCTGCAACCGTTGCGGCTTTTCAATACTGAGCAGACCACAGATTGTCGGAAAAATATCCAGATGGGAAACCATGGCATCCATCACCTTGCCACCGGAAAACCCAGACGGGCCACGCATAATCAGAAACACGCCGGTGCCATGATCCGTCAGACTGCACTTCATATTCGGCATCGGCAGTCCATGATCCGTCGTGCAAATCACCAGCGTATTATCCGCAAGCCCCTGCTGTTCCAGCGCAGCCAGAATCCGCCCGACACTGTCATCGAGAATCCGTGCACTTGTTTTAAACGCGGCCATATCCGCCCGGTTCTCCGGCGTATCAGGAAGTGGCGAAGGAACCGCCGTATACCGAGGATCGTCGCGATCATCCGTTGCCGGAAACGCCCGGTGGGTCTCAAAAAATCCAACGGAAAGGAAAAACGGAACATCGTGTCCACGGGAAATATACTCGACCGCACAGTCGGTGGTTTCCTTCGCACCCTTGCCTTTGACTGGAAGGATTTCATGGTAGCCGATATCTGCAACCGTCTTCAGCGGCGGGCAGGCAATATGCTGAATACCACTCAGTGCGGAGATGTATCCGGCGGCATGCAGTGTATGAATCAAATGCTCCTGGTAATCGTTCAGTTTCCAGCCCAGATGGGCCAGCCCGAACATCCCGTTATTGTGCGCCGCCATGCCGGTCAGCAGGCAGGCGCGGCTCGGCGAGCAGGTCGGTGCACCGCAAAACGCCTTACGAAACAGCACGCCCTCTTCGGCCAGCTGTTGCAGATTCGGCGTGTCCATGGGATAGCCGTACGGCTGAATAAACCGGCCGGTGTCATGCGAATGAATATAAATAATATTCGGCTTCTTCAAATCGTCTCCTTCGCTGCATCACAACGAATAACCGACTGTCCTTCGTGAGAAACTTCCACTTGATATCTCTGTCCATGCCACTCAATGGGAAATGCCATTTTTTTCCAGTGCGACGGCAGACTTGGATTGAGCGTGATACCGTTCTTATCGGCTTGCAGCCCGGCGAAACCGAATACCGCGCTCATCCAGGCCCCGCCGTTGGCCGCCGGATGAGTTCCGCCGATATACAGATCACCGACAAACTGCTTGGACTTACCGGTCGAATCGACCGTAGCCGTCTTCATAAAATAATTGTACGCCCAGTCAGGTTTGCCGATATATGCGGCCACCATGGCGTAGGCACAGGCGCTCAGACTGGATCCATGCTCGGTGCGTGGTTCATAAAATTCCCAGTTGGCCCGCACCGTTTCTTTCGAAAACTCATTTCGAAACAGGTTGAGCATCAGCACCACATCAGCCTGCTTGAGAATCTGCGTCGTGGCGGCCAGTCCGTTGCCTCCGCCGAAATATTCGTTCGGATGTAGCACGCGCTTTTTGATTTCCTCCAGAGAAACATCTTCCAGTTGCCGGTAGCCGTCGAACTGCGAAATAATACCGGCTGAATCCGGCGATGGGTTCTTAAGGCTGGCAAGAAATTCGTGCCAGCTTCCAATCTCCGAACGGAATCCGTTCGTTTTTTCCAAGGTTTTTAAAAAGTCGGGAGCCTGCCGCTCCAAAAGCTCCAAGGTTTGGAAACAGGTTTCGAGCGTGAAGGTGACCATGCGGTTAGTATAGGCGTTGTTGTTGACGCGTTCGTGATATTCATCCGGCCCGGTCACATCATGCAGCTCGAACCGTTTACGATCCGGCTTGTAAACCGCATAGGAGTAGAAAAAGCGGGCGCACTCGACAATGACCTCGGCGGCACCATCGATGAACACCGAAAAATCGCCGGTCTGCTCATAATATTTCCAGATGGCATAAACGATGTCCGCGCTGATATGGATCTGCTTGTCGCGGAAATAGGTGCGCATCGGGCGTCCGGTAAAAACATCCGTTATGTTGAAATGGGTGCAGGCGTCGTCACCGGTCTCCTGACTTTCCCACGCATAATACGCACCGCGATAGCCGTACTCGGCAGCCTTGCGCCTTGCGCCGTCCAGCGTATGGAACCGGTACAAAATCAAATTGCGCGCCACGACTGGGTCAGTCAGCGAAAAGACCGGCGTCATGAACATTTCAGTATCCCAGAAGACCGCGCCCTTATACACCTGCCCCGACAGCCCGCGTGCCGGAATCGAGATATGACTGGAATGGCGCGGCGCAGTCAGTTGCAACTGGTACAGACTGTAGCGTAACGCGAACTGAGCCTCATCATCGCCATCAATGCGCACATCGCAACGATTCCAGATTTCCTCCCAGCACGCATCGTGGGTTGCACCCAGCTGTTTATAACCGATCTCTTTGGCACGACGGCAATTTTCACGTGCGGCCTCGACAGGATCGTCACAGTCCAGCGACGTAAAAACGGAAATATACTTGTTGAACGAATATTCACCGATCCATTCCATTTCGGTACAGACTGCGATCATAATGCCGAGTTCATTGGTCTTAACGATCACTTCGTGATCTGTTTTTTTCAGACATGTAAAGTGGGGTCCGTTTATATCCCAGACCTCGCAGTCGATCGTCGTGTGAACCGGCGCTGTCGCGCTGTACTGCAGGCAGATCAGATGCACATCGTCCATGGCAACAAACCGCTCGGTCGTGACCGTGGCGTGTTCGTACTCTGTGCGGCGCGACATGCGGCCGTGGCGGATATCGAGCGTCTGCGAGTGGGACACGATTCCGCCCGCGCCATCCACTTTCGTGCAGAGACCGTTGGGCGCATTGACCGGCTCGCGCCATTTGCCCGGAGCCTGATCGTAAACCCCGTTGAGCAGACAGCCCGCAAACTCCTCTCTACCGGATTCCTCCGGCGTCCCGCGAACGCCCATATATCCGTTGCCAAGCATGAAGCGGTTGCCGTTCAGGGCAACCTCCTCTTTTACAAAATTATTCAGGGTGTAAGTCCACGCCATCTCATTACTCCTCAATTCGAATATCGGCACAACCCTCACCCTGTTGAACAGCTTTCCCTGTGCTCACGACCTTCCCGCCAACCACAAAAGTGTTTCCGGTAAAGGTTATCGTCCCGGCTGAAGTCATATCAATCAGCGGCAACTGCTTCCCGGACACCCGGTTGTTTATAAAGAAAATATTTTTATGGAACGTTGCAGGTAACGTCTTCCATTCCCAGTAATAACCGCGGAGACTGACCGGAATCGTATAGTTATCATCGCCGCAGTCTTCGATGCGGTTGCCGCTGATGATCACATTGCGCGCCCAGAATCCTTCCGGATGATGCGGAATATTAAAGATAGAAAGAGCTATGCCGCTAAGCCGCTCGATCCGGTTGTTCTCGATCAACCCGTTGCTCGCTTTGATGAAGAAACCGAAACGCCGCCCGTCATGAAAGTAATTGTTCCGAAGAACGAAATAATTCCCGCAAGTATTCAGGTTGTAGATGTGATCGAGCTCTTTCCAGCCTTTGTCGGCATACGATCCGATCGGCGGCTGCAGTTTATGCCCGTCTTCCGGGCTAAGCATTAATCCCTCAACCGGCTCACTCAGTGTAACGCCGTCCGCATTGACCGACACGACGGTGACAATTTTTATCACTTCTCCCTTGCGCGGATTAAAGAAAAGCAGCTGATCGCCCTGCCGGATGCGATCCTGAAAACTCAGCCGCATGCGGTCTGGCGCGGTCTGCTCCAGAATATAATTGGGAATGTTGTAGAGATTCAGACAATCGTCCGACAGTCCCTCAAACTCGCAATCCTCGATCCATGGACCGACCCGTGCGGCCTGCACATGAATCCCGTCCGCCCCAGAAACGATCAGCCGCCCCTCTTTCAACTTCGCCTTGCACTCCAGCAGATTCAGTTGAGACAACTCCGCCCCCACGGCGAAACAATCCGGAACGGCATGGGCCGTTACGTTTTCCAATGTTATATTTTCCGTCTTGAACGCGCTGCAAATGGATCCGGCCCGGCAATTGATCGCAAACCGATTACCCGTCTCAAGCGGTTCCAGTTGCGCGGCGTCTTGGACATACAGCTGCACCTTCCGGTCATCCAGCTTCACGCGCCGGGTAATCATAAAATGATCCGGACAGTCCGCTTTCATCCGCCCCGAACCGGACGGATCTTTCGCCATGCCAAATGAAGCAAACCCCGGCGTCGTGAAAGGCGGTAGCGTGGGATCCGGAAATCCTTCATCCAGTTCCAATGTGAAAGAGGCGCTGGACAGATCCAGCCTGACAATGGTTCCCTGCGTAAACGGTAGAGGGTCATAATCGACGGTGAAATTCCGGACAATGATATTGGTACAGCCCTGAGCATAGACAAAACACATGTGCGGGCGATTGATGATGATTTCAGCCCCGTTGCCCTCAACCACCAGATTCGTCAGCCCGAACAGCGGTAATGCGCCGTCTTTCTTCGTCAGTTTTTCCGTATCCGATGCAAAATGATACACGCCGGGTTCGAATGTTATTTGAACAGGGCCCGAAGCTTTTCGCGCGGCATCTAGGGTCGCAGTAATCGCAGGGTAATCATTAAAACCATCATTCGGGATTGCACCGAAATCCGACACCTTTAATACGGTACGGACACTCAATTCCCTCAACGGCAGAGGGCGGTTTCTAAGAATAAATTGTCGCAATTCTTTCTGATCGTTTAAGTCGTCCCCGAAGGCACCGGAAATGCAGGCTGGTGAAACCACGCCACTCACAAGCAAACAGATAAAAAATAACAGTCTGTTCCGCTTAATAAATCCCGATCCTTCAATTAAAAATATAAATTTCCCCAACGACATACCCAAAACATCCCTTGGAAAATAACCTCTTCTATACCATGCACCTCCATACCGATATTGCCAATGCTATTTTGTGAATATTGCAATCAATTCAGGAGTACTGGTTCTGTTTTGCAGTTGAAAACTGCTAAATAAGCCCGCAAGAGGTGCTAAATATTCTGAGCAGAGTTTATGCTTTGGCATTAAAAAATACATCGGCTCAAGTTGTTTGTAATAAAGCTTTAACGAGAATTGTATTAGTTAGCTTGAAGGTAAAAATGATAAATTATTGCTTTGCCATCATCTTGGAGCTCAGACCCTTCCCCAAAGACAATGACGGGGTTCTTCGTGCAATATATTCAGATTGCATCCGTTTTGTATTTTATAAGGAGTCGCCATGAAAACAAGACGAGTCATTCTTTTCACCGTTCTTTTCACCGTCTTTAGTGTTCAGGCTCAGCAAAACCTCACCTATGCCGTCGTTGACAGCGACCCGTTGCTGCTTGATCTCTATCTGCCGGCAAATACAAAAAGCCCTGTGCCGCTGATCATCTGGATTCACGGCGGCGGCTGGAAAGGCGGCTCAAAGGAAAACTGCCTGCCACTCCGGCTTGGATTCACAGAACGCGGCTATGCGGTGGCGAGCATCAATTACCGTTTAACCGGCACGGCCTCCTTTCCTGCGCAAATAGAGGACTGCAAGGCGGCGGTGCGCTGGTTGCGCGCTCATGCCGGCCGATACGGTTTAAATTCAGATCATTTTGGCGTCTGGGGTTCATCTGCTGGCGGACATTTGGTGGCACTGCTCGGTACAAGCGGCGACGTATCCTCTTTTGATGTCGGAGAAAACCTGAATTTTCCCAGCCGCGTACAAGCAGTCTGCGATTACTACGGTCCATCCGATTTCAAAACTATGGGCACTGTTTCCGGATTTGAACGGCACGCGAGCGCGGATTCACCTGAGTCTGCGTTGCTGGGCGGAACACCGGATAAGAAACCGGAGACCGCCGCAACGGCCAGCCCTGTGACACACGCCACGCCGGACGACCCTCCCTTTTTGATTATACACGGCGATCAGGATCGAACGGTTCCGCCAGACCAAAGCCGACGGATGGATGCGGCACTGCGTGAAGTAGGCGTGGAAACAAAACTGATTATTCTACCGGGCTCAGGACACGGCGGTCCGGCTTTTTCAGCGCCGGAAATAGTGGGCGAGGTCGCTTCATTTTTTGATCGCCACCTCAAGTGATCCCAGCTTTCCCTCACACGGAGAAAGCTGGGGGAAATTCGTCAGTCTCCGCGTCAGAGCTTGATAGGTGCGTGAGGGAAGGCCGTTAACCAGAATTGAACCCAGAACTGTGTCTTATCTTCCTCGTCAATTCTAAAGCCGACACCCATGCCAACGCAGTTAAACTTGTGGTTAACCAGAATTTTCCGTTCGTACCACTCGCCGTATTTATCGTCGTAGCTGGCTGAAAATTCGTAGGACCAGTTATCATTCGGGAAAAGCTTAACACGCGGCGTCACGAGTGAACGTCCGTCAACACCAGCCAGATAGCGATATTCTAAACTGTATTCACTCTGGTCATCGGTGACGAATTTGAGACGGGCATTAGCCGGATTCAGGTCATGCGTGTACCAGTCATATTGAAGATCTGACTGGAGGAAAAAGTTGTCGGTCAAACTCAGTTCTGCGTCGGCCACGAGATTACTAAAGCTTCTTTCACCGGCTGCCGGGTCAAAGCGTTCTGTAGTGTAGATATCACTATCAACAAAATTGACGATCCGTTTGGAACCACGCTTAGTCTGCAGGTAGTTGCGAACGCCAAAGCGCACTTCATTCTGCTTGTCGAGCGCATCAACCGCATCAAACTGCGGAAGGTCGCCCGGCGTCAGATTCGGCTCAGGGCGCCAGCTGTAGTCGGCGTAAGGTTCCGCCACATGGCGCAGGCCGGTACCGAAATAACTGCTCTTTTCTGTCAGTGTCTTATAGGTCTTGAACGAGGTCAGTGTACCCAACTCGAATATCTGTCGATAGTCTGCCGAATCCACAGCGTTAGTGCCGGTTGCACTGTACCATGTGCCGCGGTAGCCGGCGCGCGGAATGACGTTAAAGAAATCCTTGAAACGCAGAGGCAGGAATAGACGATTATAGCTGTCCAACCGAGCGCTGTCATAACCGGGTAACGCCGGAGGGAAATTGGTTTTGGCATTAAGCATTTCAAGAAATGCCGCGTTGTTTTCGCTTTCAAAATAGAACGGTGAATCACCGAGTCGCGAGCGGTACCAGTCATAGGTCAGCTCGGGCAAGCGATCGACTGTTTTGTAGAAATCATTCATACGACGGTCCGCACGCAGACTGGCGGCATAGTCATCGGCAGAATGTTGTACGACGGCATAGTTTTCCGGATTAGATGCGTGCCGGAATTCGTCATTGAAAAAGTCCCGGGTGATAAGCGGATCACTCAGCCAGTTGAGTTTGGTGGCAAAGTAGGTCTGCTCATCAATCTTTTCGTGGTCGGTAAATTTGACGCGATAACGCTGCGAGTCGACTAGACTCTTATCATACCCCATATTGTGTCTGTCACTGTCATACGGATCGTCGTCGTTGATATAATACGTTTCGATTGTACCGCCGCCGCGCGGTGTTTCCCAACTGAAGTCCTGACCGAGGCCGAGACCGCGGCTGGAATAGAGATCGAAATGTGTTTCGGAGGAAAGCCAGTCGGTCGGATGCAGAGATGCGCTGCCCTTGATAAAGGCACCGAGACGCCCGCCGTAGCCGAAGGCAAAAGTAAACACACGGTAGCCGAGATGGCGCTCCCAGACCGGCGTATAAAAGACAGGAACCGATCCGACGTAGAAAGTGACGCTCTTTGCTTTGATAAATACACCGCTGGCCTTGTGTTCATCAATAACCCGCAGCTCCTTGGCCTTGGCGTAGATAAACGGTTTTTCGCCGGAGCAGGTGGTCATTGTAACATTGCTCATGAGATATTCATTGGTCGAAATACGCTCGGTGCTGTCAGCGGTAATGTAGGCCGGTTCAAAGTACATGGACGATTTACCAAAAGTACCTTCCCTGGTTTTGTAGTTGTAAACCAGTTTCTGCCCTTCCCAACGGTTTCCTTCACGGATCATCAGGATGTTACCAGAGGCATTGATCTCACCGGTTTCAGAATTCACCGTCACATGATCCGCCTGCAGACTCGTACCTGCCTGTTGCACGGCGACATTGCCGTCGCCAATAAGCATGCTGCCAGAATATTCCATCCGGTCGGCAGTGACTTCAACGGCGTTTTCATCTGTCGTAGTGCGCTCGGGAAGCGGCATAACTTCAGCCCGCACAGACCCAGACGAAGCGGGTCCGCCGCCGCCGAACTCGGCCGTTGTGTCAACAACCACTGGAAGGATCGGCGCTTTCGTGCCGTCTGCCAGCATGACTTCACCGCGCGGGAAAAGCACACGCAGACGTTCGGCGGATTTAGCGGCGTATTCAGTGTCACCGTACTTCTTAATCACCTTGTTATAATAAATTGCGGCAGAATTAGTCTGCGGCGGACGAGGGACACGTTCGTAAAACCGGCCGATTTCATAGTTGTGCTGAGCGGACAGTCCGTGAAGTTCTGCGCCGAACGCCTGCGCTTCGGCAATATACTGTGAGTTTGTATAAAGCTCAGGAAACAGTTCCGCAGAAAGCTGCGCCTGCTCGCGGATATCTTCGCTGTAAGGTATAGAATCAACCAGTTCTTTAAAGCTTCCGATTTTCGAGACGGCTGATTTTTCGGCGAACGGACTGTTCGGATAACGGTATTCGGTCGTGGAGTAAGCGACGACGGCCAGTTCCTGGTCGCCGTTCTTCTGATAGGCCTGACCGATCATGTACTGCATCTCAGGCGCACGTTCCCACTGCGGAGCATTTTTGATGATGGATTCAAAGAGCGGCACGGCACGCTCGGGTGCGCGATAGCCGCCGAACAGCCAGCGCATCCGTTTACGGTTCATCTCTTTTTCGGCAATGACATACTGCCGGTCGAGAACAGAGTTATAATCCTTAATGCTGGTGTAATACTGCTGAATCAGTTCTTCGTAGGCGGTAAACGCTTTTTTGTTTTTACCCTTCGCAAAATAAAGTTCCGCCGTCTTCTGCTTGGCATCGGGTGCATGGATATCTTCCGGCCAGCGTTTTACAAAAATCTCATACTGCTTCCGCGCGCTTTTGTTATGTCCGCGCTCCTTGAGCGACTCGACGTAGTTCCAATGCTCTTCTGCCGTAGCCGGTTTATAGCTGAACGGATTGAGGTAAAAATAGCTGCCGCTGCGGGTTTCCTGATAGGGCAGAGCCGTTGAACAGCCGGTCACGGCAAGCAGCGTGAATACAGCCAGGAAGCCCGCGATAAAAGCGCAGTTTTGTTTTAAATTCATATCTGGCAGAGAGTACGGAAGCCCCTCCGCCTTGGCAAGAGCGAAGCCGCGGTTTCCAAGGCCTTGCTGGAAGATCGGGAATGGTTCGCTGCAACCCGTCTAATTAGTGATTATTAGTGTGGATTCGCAGAGGAATTTCTCTACATTCTCCCCCCTCCTCTACTATTGAAAGGATGATTTTATGGCTGGCGAATACGTATATAACTTGCAGAACCTGACCAAACAGCACAACAAGAAGACCGTGCTGGACGATGTCACCCTCGCCTTTTTCTTCGGCGCAAAGATCGGCGTAATCGGCGGCAACGGCTCCGGTAAATCGTCGCTTCTGCGCATTATGGCGGGCGTGGACACCGAGTACATGGGTCAGGTGCAAATTGCCAAACGGGCACGCATCGGCTACCTCGCGCAGGAGCCGCAGCTCGACAATTCCAAAACCGTCATGGGTAACGTGATGGAAGGCGTTGCCGCCTCGCAGGCCATTCTCGACCGCTACAACGAAGTCTGTGACCTGCTCGGCACCGATGTCTCCGACGAAGAAAGTAACAATCTCAACGACGAGCTGGGCGAACTTCAGGACAAGATCGACGCTCAGGATCTCTGGAATCTGGATAATCAGGTTGAAATGGCGATGGACTCGCTCCGTCTGCCACCGGGCGACAGCTCGGTCGAAAAACTTTCCGGCGGTGAAAAGCGCCGCGTTGCTCTCTGCCGACTGCTCATTTCGAATCCCGACGTGTTGCTACTCGACGAACCGACCAACCACCTTGACGCCGAATCAGTCGCTTGGCTCGAGGAATACCTTAAGCGCTACACCGGCACGATCGTCTGCATTACCCACGATCGCTATTTCCTCAACAACGTCACCGAATGGATTCTCGAACTCGACGCGGGTCGAGCGTTCCCATACAAAGGCAACTACGAAGCGTGGCTGTCACAGAAACAGGCCATGCTGGACGCACAGAACAAACAGGCCGCTTCACGCAGCAAACTGCTGGCGCGCGAACTTGAATGGATCCGCACCAACCCCGTCGGCCGCCGCACCAAAAGCCGCGCCCGCATCCAAAACTACGAGCAACTCGCCAAGCAGGAAATCGACACGCGCGAAGACAGCGTCGAAATCCAGATTCCATCCGGCGAACGGCTTGGCAACCTGGTCGTACGTGCCGAAAACCTCTGCAAAAACTACGGCGAACGCGTCATTTTTGAAAACGTCAGCTTCGACCTTCCTCCCGGCGGAATCGTCGGCATCATCGGCGCAAATGGTGCCGGTAAAACCACGCTGTTCCGCATGATCACCGGACAGGAACAACCAACCGCCGGAAAACTTGATATCGGCCCGACCGTGAATATTTCCTACGTTGACCAGTCGCGTGACTCGCTTGATCCCGACAAAAACATCTACGAAGAAATCTGCCGCGGCAACGAATGGCTCGATCTCGGCGGTAAACGGATGAACGGCCGCGCGTATTGCGGCAAGTTCAACTTCAAGGGAGCTGAACAGCAGAAAAAAGTCGGCATTCTCTCCGGCGGCGAACGCAACCGCGTCCATCTGGCGAAACTGCTCCAACGTGCAGGCAACCTGCTACTGCTCGACGAACCGACCAACGACCTCGACGTCACTACCCTGCGTGCGCTTGAAGAAGCGCTGCTCAGCTTCGGCGGCTGCGCTGTCGTCGTCAGCCATGACCGCTGGTTCCTCGACCGTATCGCCACGCACATTCTGGCGTTTGAAGGCGACAGTAAAGTCACCTGGTTCGAAGGCAACTACGAAGCCTACCACGAACAGCGTCGTAAATTGCTTGGCGACGAAGCCGACAAACCGCACCGCATAAAATTCCGCCCGGTCAGTCACTAATCATGGAAAATATTCCCATCCGGACCATGGAGCTGACCATTGATGGCCGTGGACGGAAGTACGCCGTTTACGTCCCCGAAAAAATTGATCCCGCACATCCGATACCGCTCCTGCTGAGTTTCCACGGCGCCAACGGAACCGGCGTTTCCATGATTAAAAAATTCCACGCACTAGCCGACCGTGACGGATTTCTGCTGGTCGCTCCGGACGGATTCGGTAAACGGTGGAACGCCGGGTTGCCGGAGGAAATTGAAGCTACCGGAAACGCCGATGAAGCCGCCTTTGTTGACGCTATTCTGAATGTGCTGAATCAAATATATTCGATTGATCCCTGCCGTATCTACGCCTGTGGATTTTCCAACGGTGCTGCGCTGTGCCAGATTCTCGCCCTTCGCCCAGAATCGAGGATCGCCGCCATAGCCTGCGTCGGCGCCACCCTGCCCCTTGCCGCACAAAATCGGTTCGCCGACGCTCCGCCCGTGTCAGTCCTTCTGCTCGCCGGAAGCGAAGATAACTTTTTCGGCCCGCAGGGTTCGAAACTCGAATGGTTTATGCCTGCGGACGAAACAGCCCGGCTGTGGGCCGAACACAACGGATGCGTACCGGATGATGCCCCGGCAGAATTTACCCGCTGGATAAACAAGAACACCGGCATCGAAGTCCTGTTCGGCTGGATCGCTGGCGGGAAACACTCATGGAGACTCAGTCCCGCATTGGATACCAGTGCAACGGTCTGGCAGTTTTTGCGTTCCCATACAAAAACCGTTTCCATTGGCGTGCATTAACGCTCGTTCACGGTTAGATTCTCCGCATGGGAAAACTGGAAAATACCTTTTCATGGTCGTTCAGCGCGGCGGCCGATTTTGACGAATGCCGTCGGCGACGTTTCTGGAGCAAGTACGGCATGTGGGGCGGCTGGGAGAAAAACGCTACGCCGGAAACGAAAAAGGCCTACCAGCTCAATAAGATGGATAACCGCTGGGGCCTGATGGGCCAAGCGGCTGAAAATTCGGTCATGCGTGTGCTGCGCCAGCATCAGGCGGGTAATCCGATGACCGCCGACGAGGCGTTCGAAACCGTCGCCCGCCCTTTCCTGCGTCAGAAATGGACCGAGTCAAAACGCGGTGAGTGGAAGGAAAACCCGAAGAAGTTCTGCTGCCTGCGCGAACATTATTACGGAACGATGGGCGACGAAAAAGCTGTCGCCGAACAGATGAGCGGTCAGATCAAAAACTGCATCGTGAATTTCATCGGCAAAGTTCTTCCAAGGATTGGAACTGTCACCCGCGAACAGGAATTACCGGTGAAAACGCCGGATATGGGCGGCGACCCGGAGAGCATCGAATTCAAGGGCGTTAAAATGTATGTGATTCCCGACTACGCCTACCGCATCGGCGGACAGTTTCACATTCACGACTGGAAGGCGGGCAAAGTCAAAGAATCCCACCGCGAGCAGCTGGGGCTCTACGCGCTTTGGGCACGCGAAAAATTCCGCGCCAAACCGGACGATACTTTCCTTTATGTCGAATATCTCAACGAAGGACTGGTGGCACCGTTTCAACTCGCACCGGAAGATTTTGCACTGCTCGAAGCGCGCATTGAAGATTCCGTGGCGGAGATGACGGAATATCTGGCCGACTTCGACCGCGTCAGAAATGTGCCGCTCCCGAGAGAGGAATGGGAGCTGGCCGCTGATCCAACGTCCTGCAAAAACTGCAATTTCTACGAACTCTGCAGAGCCGAGCTGGGAGAATAGCCGCAACTATTTGTTTGTCTCTGTCGGGAGCAATCTGATCCGTGTGGGTTTAACCACCGGCAAATCCATCCCTTCCGCCCAATAGGTTTTGCCGGTGATCTGGAGTCTCATGCCGTTGAAAGTCTGCATCTGGGCAAAATTCCCCCGCACATAACAGACGGTGATGTCGGTGAAATGATCATCCACCAGCTGATAGAGTGTGGCATCCGATGGACGCAGCACGCCGTAATAAGTTGCTTCGACGCCCTGCGGCTTGGAAGAATCGACTACGAGTTTCTTCTGCGCAGTGGCCGAGATAGCGGTCATGATCTCCTGAACAGTGGGTTCCGCGACAACCTGTACAACCGTCTGAGCTTGCTGCGTCGAAACCGTTGCCGCCACCGGCTCAACCACCGTCACCACGGCACCGGGCGCTTCAACATACTTACGGTTGATCCAAACTACCGTGTTGGAAGTCGGCGCAATTTTTAGCCACTGGGAAATTTCGCCGCGAATATTTAGAACCGTGCCGCTACTCGCCGTGCCGACTACGCTGTGGCTTAAGCTGGGACCAGAACGGATGTTTAGGAGTTCTGTCCGCACGGTTTTATTACTGACAAACTCGTTGCTCACCCAGAGGTCAACGGATTCAGGCGGCAGAACACCGACCCATTCCGGATTGTTGTTGTCCTTGAGAGCCAGCTCATCGCCTAGCATCGTGCGGCAAACCAAAACAGCGTTGGTATTCGGCTCGGCGCGCAAACTCACGCGGTCGCCCGTCACCTTTACTTTTACGGCCTCCTGAGCAAAGGCAGTAGCCGCCAGCGTCAGTGCGAACAGTACAAACAGATTTTTTTTCATAGTGACTCTTCCTCCAGTCCGAACAGATGAACGGCGTTCTGTGCGGTCGTTTTCGCCAGCGACTCTACTGCACAGCCGCGCAGTTCGGCAAGCCGTTTGGCGGTATCAACCACAAAAGCAGGCTCACAGCGTTCGCCGCGGTGCGGCATCGGCGCGAGATGCGGCGCATCCGTTTCGATCAGTAGACGGTCGTCAGGAATAAACTTTGCCACCTCACGCAACGGATCGGCGTTGGCAAACGTGACGATGCCGCTAAAGCTGATGTAAAAACCGAGATCGAGCAAAGCCGTCGCCATCTTCCGGTCGCGGGTAAAACAGTGAATCACGCCAAGCCGGGCCGGATCGCCTTTCCAGTGTTTGGAAAAATCGGTAAGGATCGAAAGCGTATCATCATCCGCATCTCTGGTATGGATAATCGCCGGCTTGCGGACATGGATGGCGGTTTCCAGACATTGAAAGAACAGTCGCTGTTGGTCCCGCGCTTTTTCCGGTTCGTAAAAATAGTCGAGACCCGTCTCGCCTATAGCAACCGTTGCGGCCTTCGCCGCCAGTTCGCGCAGTGCTGTAATGTCATAAATCGGCCCGGCAAGATGCCGGTCATAACCGGCGGCGGCGTAAATCCGCCCGGAAAAAGCTCCGGCAAGCATCTGCGCCAGTTCGTTGGCTTCCGGTGAGCCGCCAACCGCGATCATTTTCGAAACATTGGAAACTTCCGCGCGCTCCAGCAGGCCTTCCAGCGTACCGTCTTTTACGAACTCATCAAAATGAACATGTGTATCGAAAAACATAGGAAGGAAAATACAAGGAATAGTGGGATATAGGAATCCTGGAATGGGAAAGAAGTGTGAAAACAGGAAACCCCGCCAGCAGGTCTGTTTTTATACCTGCGAGGCGGGATGGATCGCACATCTCCAAAAACGGCTTATGGAGTGATCCGGAACAGCTCCGTTATTGTTCCGTCGCCGGTATCCATTGCACAACCAACCTCTTCGATGGTCACCTGCGCCGGTGCCTGTTCGACGGGGAACTTCACTTCCAGTACGCCGTTTAACAGGATCGATTCAAAACCGGTGATTACCTGCCCATCAATCATGCCGTAGAGCGCCGAGCCGCTCGTCCACAGGTCAACGCTGTGGCGGGCGTCTCCGCTGCTGTAGTTCAGGCGCAGTTTGAAGTAGACCAGTACCGTGTCCGAGGTGCTGAACGGACAGCCGCTCAACAATAAGGCGATGTTGTTTCCGCTCAGTGCGGTAGCTACTTCCTGCGTCACCGATGCATAACTGAACGACGTGCGGGGTACATAAGTCCAGTCGGCGGTTGAGCCGTCTACCGTGATTTCTGCATACGTGACGGTCGCAACGTCAGGCATCGTCAGCGTACTGCGGAAGTTAGCTGTTAAGATCAGGTTCGTCTGCATGACGAAGGTGATCGCGGCTTTATTCGTCGCCACCGGTCCGCTGAGGCCAAACGTCCAGTTGGTGAACAGGTTTCCGGCCTTGGCCGTCGCGGTCATCGTGTAGCTCTTGCCGATCTCCAAAACCCGTCCATTGTACGATGGAGCAACCGTTCCGTTCCCGTTGGTCTGAACCTGCATAATGGCTCCGGGCACATAGGTGAACACCACGGTGGAGGTGGCGGAGATATTGCCCTGTACGTCGACGCTGTACACCTTCGCGGTGTTCAGGCCGGTTGCAGGAATATACTCTGCCGTCCAGTTCTTCCAGACGTTGGTGCTTACCGCGTTGGTCCATTCGCCGGTACGAAGCTGATACTTCACTCCGTTCAGGCCGCTGTTGTCAGCGGCGGTTCCGCGCAGGATCACTAGACCATTGGTCACGACTCTTATGGATGCGGTCGGATAGGTAATGGCCACCGTTGGTTTTGCGGTATCTACAAAGTTCGCTGTTAAAACCAGATTGGACGGCATGGTGAAGGTGATCGCCGGTTTATTTGTGGCAACATCGCCACCGATGCCATAAGTCCAGTTCGTAAATACAGAACCGGCTTTCGGCGTGGCCGTCATCGTGTACTTCGCTCCCAGTTCCGGTGTAGTTGCCGGAGCACGGGTAACGGAACCTTGCCCGTTCGTCTGGATGGTCAGATTACCCATCTCGACATAGATAAACGTCACGCTGGATGTCGTTGAGCAATTTCCCGTCGTATCCATGCTGTATGCACGGATCGTGTTGGTTCTCGCACTCACCGTCACTTCGGCGCTCCAGTTCTTCCAGATGTTGGTGGTCGCAGTGTCTATCCAGCTTCCACCGTTCACTTGCACCAGTACGTCGGACACGGCTTTATTATCTATTGCGGTGCCTCGCACCGCAATCAGTCCATTCGTTACAATCCGCTGTAAGGCCGTCGGTGCGGTGATCACTATAGTCGGCTTGGCGGTATCGGTGAAGTTTGCACAGATCACCGTGTTTGAAGTCATGGTGAAGGTGATCACTTTATTGGTGCTGGTCACATCGCCCGTCCAGTTCGAAAATACGGAGCCAACTCCGGCAGCGGCTGTCAGGGTATACTTCTGATTCACTTCCGGCGGAGTTGCCGGGGCGCGGGTGATCGTTCCGACGCCGTTAGTTGTTACTGTCAAGATGCCCGGTACCACATAGGTGCAGGAAACACTCGAGGTCGCTGAAATATTCCCGGCGGAGTCGGAGCTGTACGCCTGTATCAGATTCGATCCGGCGGTCAGTGTTAACGGAATGCTCCAGCTCTTCCAGACGTTGGTTGTAGAGGCTGGTGTCCAGTCGCCACTATTTACACGGCAGAACACGCCGGTAACAACCCCGTTATCGGTGGCGGTGCCTTTAACCGTATAGGTCGAGTTTGATAATATGCGCAGGGCGGCGGTTGGCAGCGTAATTGCCACCGTTGGCTTCGCGATGTCGGTGAAGTTGGCGGTGAGCGTCTTATTGGTGGTCATAGTGAAGGTGAGCACTTTGTTGGTGCTCGACGCATCACCGGTCCAGCTTGCGAAGCCGGAGCCAACACCCGGCGTTGCCGTCAACGTATAGGTTGCCCCCACTTCCGGCGCTGTTGCCGGGGCACGCGCAACCGTTCCGAGGCCGTTGGTCCGGATCGTCAGAGTGCCCGGCACCACGTAGGTCAGAGTCAGCGCCTTGGTTGCCGAGCTGTTGCCTGTGGCGTCGATGGCGCAGACTTTTACCGAGTTGCTGCCCGGCTGCAGGATCAGGTTGGCTGTCCAGTTCGTGGTGTTCAGCGAGACGTTATTTATCTCCCAACTACCGCCGTTGAGCTGAATTAAAACATCCGCCGCGCCGCAGTTGTCGGTCGCTTTGCCGGTTAGGGTTACCGCCGAGTTGGTCAGGCGTAATCCGGTCGCCGGAGAGCTAAGGGTTAAAATAGGATTCTGAATGTCTATAAAGCTCGCCGTATAAGTGACCGGCTCCGGCACCATGGTAATAACCCGTGAGGCATTGATGTTTCCGTCGTTCCACCGGTCAAACTTCAAGCCAACAGGAACCGTCGCGGTGATCGTCACTTTCTGGCCATTGGTGTAAAAACCGGAGCCGGTTCCGCCGTTAACGGTCAGCGCATACAAAATATCTTTGTAGGTCGCAGTGACTGCGATGTTTGCGGCAGGCATGGTTACGGTAGTCGTTGCTGAGGTGACGTTCGCCACGTATAGAATCGATCCAGTCCACCGGTCAAAGTATTTCCCATCTGCCGGAGTGTTGGCCTCGATTAACACCGGCGATCCCTTCATGTATGTACCACCGCCAGTGCCGTTGTTGACAGTCAACGTGCAACCGAATGTCACCTGCACACTCCGGCTCGTTGTAATATTCGACAGAGTATAACTGTTGCTCCCATTCTGCACGACACTCCCGTCCACCAGCCATTGATTCACCACATAGTTGGCGGTCGGACTAGCGGTAAATGTTTGGCTGGTTCCATTATTCTTTACTACCGATCCCGATGGGCTGATCGACCCGCCCGAACCGGCTGACGCCGTGACTTGCCAGTAGGTGAACGATTTCCATGATTCTGAGTGGCCTGCAAAATCGACACCATAGTAATAGGTGGTTCCATACTTGTTCTTTGACTCCGTGTCTGGTGAGGACACTTTATTTGACGTTGAACCATCAGGATAGACGAGATTAACAAATGCGGGTGTTGAGGAATTGTCGGCAGTAGTAATCTTGTATGTCGTGCCATTATCTTGGAGCGTTGTAGATGGCGGATCTACATAGGCAACATAAAATCTCCCGGCACGATCACTGGGGTATGGACTAGCCAAAAGATCAATAGTTCGATTGCCCATGTTAAATCCGACCCGTTCGTATACCCATTGAACCACTCCATCGCACCGAATGTAGCTGGGATAAATTGGATAGGTGGATCGTGGCTCACAGCTTACAGATCCATCATTCCCATAGCTATCCTCCCAAATTCCCCAATACCAGCAATATGCAGTGCCGATCAGTTGCTGCGCTTCAGTAATAATGGCGTCTCTTCGAGCAGCAGTCATCGAGTTTGCGCTCCCATCCCAGGTTGCTGGGCTTAGGGTACTGCGGTTTCCCGCTCCCCAATACGCGCTTTCCTCAAGTCCATTCATGAAAGTGGGCGGATAACTTTCGTAGTCAAATGGCCTAAAAGCAACTGCGTACGGAGTGTCGCTACCAGTGCCTGATGCCTGAATAACCATGTGTATGTACTGATTGTCCGCTGTGTAAGCGTAATACGCATAGTAAATAGCGGTATGACCAACGTTTATACCCGCCTTGAACAGATCCCTAAATACCGCGTCACCTTTCTCTGCTTGAGGGTCAATTCGGGCTTGCGCGCATATCGCATAAAACGCACACCACGCCGCCACAATCCAGAATCGCATACTACGATTTCCGATCTGAGTGTAAATTTTACTCACGGCGATACCTTCTCCTTCAATTGTTGCGCAGCCTTCTCTAATGCCGCTTTCGTGTAACTGTCTGACACAGTTGCAGCTTTTGTAAGGCATGCGTTCGCGTCCGTCCGTTCACCGGCGAGAGACATTGCCCGCGCGATATAAACCAAGACTGATTCATTTGATTCATTCAATAACGCCTGCCTTAGAAAGCCAGTAGCATCCGGGCCGCCGATAGACGCAATCGTTTGGAAGGCTGTATTGCGTACCGAGACGGAATTTGCAGGGTTCTCCGCCACGGTTTCAAGGATAGGAAGAGAACTAACATCGCGTATTTCGCCGAGCGCAAGTATCTCATGCATTGAAACAGAGTTCTCCTCGGGGTGGTTTTCTTGACCGCCTGCTGCCAGTCGGGTAGCAAGTGAGTTCTGCAAAAGAATCAACGCGTCTTGCCCCCCTTGTGCAGCGACCGCATGTGTGGCGGCTATGCGTATGAGGTAGCCCTTCTGGTTGGCCAATTCGCTTTTGAGAACACCTACGCTGTCCGGCACTTTGAACCCGCGCATTGCCCGTACAATTCCGAACTCCAGATCAGTATCTGTTTGCTGTGGCAATATCTCCAACAATTTAGCTCCGGCGGATCGGTCGCCGGTCACGGGAATCCACTGTAAGGCCTGCATTCGTACGCCTTTGTCATCCGTGGTGTCCGTAATAACTGCCATGAGCACTTGACCGACCCGTGCGTCCTGCTGACCAACCAAATGGGCCACCATTTCGATTAAAAGGGCTCTGAGTGATGAGGGACAAGCTTTGTCGGCAATTGCTTCAAGGTATGCCGGTATTGCCTCAGTACCAAGTAGACGCAACTGTTCAAGGACAGCAGCATTCTTCAAACACAACTCTTGCATGTCCGTAATCTTCATTGCGCTGTCCCGTAGCGTACGAATCAGTTGTTGCGCCTTACCAAGTGCCACGGAGGAGGTCTTGATTGCCTCTACCTTATTGGTTCCATCAGGTACAGCACCGCCCGTTTGCTTCTGCTCAACTGTCTGCTTCCTCACGCCTCGCAGAACCAATGTGGCCGCGCCAATGCCCAGAATGATAGAGGCAACGATCACCGTTGCGAGTAGTACCCGTGCACCATTAAATAATCTGAATGTCATAAAATTGATTTCCTGTTAGCCGCCCCATGGCCATAACCTGCCCAATCATATCCCTATTTCTTAGTTAAGATTTCGGCCAAACAAACAGGAACTAAAAAACTTTCCTGAACAGCTCCATCATGGTTCCGTATCCACGTCATCCCACGAGGCGGGATCTTCCAGCGATTCCAGATGACTGAACACGGTGACGTGCGGCAAGGCGTCGCGCAGATCGGTTTCGATATGATCAATCATCTGATGCCCGCGAGCCACCGTCCATGTTCCCGGAACCAGCATATGAAAAGAGATGAACCGCTGCGCTCCGGCCTGCCGGGTGCGCAATGCATGGTATTGCGCGTCCTCTTCCAAGTGGGCTTCCAGAATGTCCCGGACTTTCTGCTGATCTTCGGCGGATATCGCCTCATCCATAAGACCGCCCACTGAGTCCCGCATGATACGGGCACCGGTCCAGACAATGTTGATGGCAACCACCAGAGCAACGATAGGATCCAGACGCGTCCAGCCGGTCAACGCCACGGCACCAATACCAATCAGAACACCGGCGGATGTCCAAACATCAGTCAGCAGATGATGCGCATTGGCCTTCAGCGTAATAGAATCGTGGCGGCGGCTGGCCCGAAGCAAAATCACCGCCACCGCTAGATTCACCAGCGACGCCACAACGGAAATACCCAACCCGAGTCCGATTTGCTCGAGCGGTTTTGGAAAAATAAGCCGGTGAACAGCGGCTACACCAATGCTGGCGGCGGCAACCAAAATCAAGGCGCCTTCGACAACACTTGAAAAATATTCGGCCTTGCTGTGTCCATAAGGATGATCTTCATCCGCCGGGCGGGCGGCGACCGTCAGCATAGCCACAGCCATGAGTCCTCCGGCCAGATTGACAACCGACTCGAGGGCGTCGGAAAGCAACCCGACCGAGCCGGTCAGAAAATACGCGGCGGTTTTCAAGCCTATCGTAAGGATTGCCGCCGCCGTAGAAAGCCAAGCGAATCTGACAAGCCCTTTGCGCGATATTTCCATATAAAATTCTTCCGGCACTTAAAGTTTAAAAGGAGAAAACGTCCGGCGTTAGATACCCTTTGGCCGCCACTATAGCCAGAAAAAACGCCGTCCCAGGCTTTCCCCAAAACAGCTTTGATTTGTCCTCTGCCACCTGCCATAGTGCGCCGGTTTTATACGTCGAACCAATATCTGCATGGGATATCCAATGACCGTTCTGCTTTTTTTTAAAACACTTTTGCTGGGGCTGATTGAGGGAATCACTGAGTTTCTTCCCGTCAGCAGTACGGGGCACATGATTCTGGCTGACGAGTTTATAAAGCTCTCCAGCAGTCCGGCGTTTACAGCGGCCTTCGAAGTTTTCATTCAGTCGGGGGCTATTCTGGCTGTCGTCGTGCTCTTCCGTCGCGAGCTGTGGCCTTTCTCAGGAACCGGAACGGAACAGCGCAATAAATGGCTTCTGTGGGCAAAGACTCTCGTTGCTTTCATTCCCGCCGCTGTCGCCGGATTATTCTTCCACGGCTTCATAAAAGAACACCTCTTCAACCCCGTCACCGTCGCAACGACGCTGATCTTCTACGGCATTGTTCTCATCCTCTTCGAGCGCAGCCACAAGACAAAGCCAGGCGCACTGCATTCCATTGACGGACTTACCTTTCGTACCGCTTTCTTCATTGGGCTTATGCAGTGCTTGGCGCTTATTCCGGGAACCTCCCGTTCAACCGCCACCATCCTCGGCGGTCTCGTGCTGGGTCTTGACCGGACGCTGGCTGCCGAATTTTCATTTTTCCTGGCCATTCCCACGATCGCCGCCGCCAGCCTCTTCCAACTGCTAGAAAGCGGCGTCGCCTTCTCAACGACTGAATACCTCGTACTCGGTATCGGCTTCACGGTCTCGTTCATCGTGGCCGGCGGCGTTATCAAATGGCTGATGTACTATCTGCGGAAACACAGCCTCATCCCGTTTGGCTGGTACCGGATCGTCCTCGGACTGATCGTCCTCGCCTGGTGGTGTTTAAAGTAATTCCTTAAACGTCCCATTCGGTAACAAGAGTTTCGGGATGGCCTTTGTCAGCACGAACGAGAAACCAGCGCACCACACCGAAGGCGGCGAACGGAATAATTACGGCGTAAAACATCAGCCGCAAAAAGCTGAAGTGGTAAAGCGGTTCCGGAATTGCGGCGTAAACATTCCAGAAGATCAGCAGACAGCAAAGCCAGACGCATCCAAAGTTTGGAAGCGCATCGCCGGAATACATCCACTTCAATCCGGGCGTGCGCCTTTTTGTAAACGGGAAAAACAGATTCGATCCCATGTGACCGGTCTGGTCTTCGATGATGTGCAAAGCATAGGCACAGAAAACGACCACGCCCGCCTGCCACGTCCAAAGAAAAGCAAATCCCGCCAACAGCGCGGCAACGGCGAACGAATGCGACCAGTTGCGGTGCCACGGCAGGAAATCAATTTCGACGGTTCCGTTTTCGTTGCGTTGAAACAGAAAACTGGGGCCGTCAAAAATATCGACTGTGTAGACCGGTTCATAACTCTGCTTAACCGGCACGGAAAATCTGGCAACAGCCACGGGGCGATTCGCCGGCAGTGTACCGAACTGCGGCGACTGCCCCGTGCTGACAACAGGCCCGAACTGTACGCGCACTTCACCTGAGTCAGGATCAATTCTGACGCGATACTGCCGCCAATCGTCGACACCCGTTTTGATGGTAGCAAGTTTCAACCGAACCGGTCTGCCGGTTACGGCTGCTTCGGTAACGGCGGCGGCGACCGCGTCGGCCACCGGTTGCGGATCGAGTTTAGTTGGCTCCGGATAGATGGAAACTTCATGATGATAGAAGAAGCGATAGAATTTAAAATCGATGGTGTCGGGTAAAATTCCAGCCACCGCACCGAGGATGAAAAAAGCAGGATTGCCATTCTGTGCAGCCTCGATCGCCCATGGACAGAAAGAAGCCGCAGCCACGCCGGAAATAAAATGGGCGATGCCTTTCATTTTAATAACCCTAGAAAAGCAGCAGCCGGCTCGCCGACGCCGGACATGTTGCAGGCGATCGGAAAAAGCAATACGCCGAGGCAGTTCAGTCGGCGCGAGCCGAACAAGACCGGAATAAGACCAATGCCAGCGGCAACCGTCATGACAAACAGTCCAGCCCGTCCGGTGATGGTAAAAACAAGCGCAACAATGATGCCGAGCGAGAAAATCGAAATGCGGCGGTAGTCGATTTTCCCGATCAGCTTGATCGTCCACTTGGTGAGCGGCGACATGAGCAGAAAAGAAACCGCGCCGGAAAGCGCGATGGAACCGAGCGCAAGGTAGTAATCACCCCATGTATGCGGTGTGTAGAGTCCTTTGACAATCAGTGCGCCGCCGCCGTGCGTAAGAAAAAGTCCCGGCACGAAAAAGAGCATGAGCGAGCCTGTATAGTAAACGACTTTAGAAACGCCTTGCGACATCATAAAAACCCGCTCGTCGCGCTGGGCGGTGGCGTGACCAGCAAGTAGTCCACCGATACCGCCGGTGACAACCGGAAAGAAGGAGGCGAAGCCGCCGCCAATGCCGCCCGCGATGCTGCTGCGCAATAGCAGGTCACTATTGATGTTGAGTGCGTCGCGCACATGCTGCTTCGGAACTTCCGTACCGCTGATGGCATTGAGCAGGCACCACGGAATGGCGAAAAGCCCGGCGAATGCGGGCATAATATTCTGAAAAGCGTTATCAACAGAAACCGGCGAACGGTAGAGAAGCAGAAAACCAAGCAGACCGGAGAGGCCGAACGTGAGTAGCCCCGCGCCGAGAGTTGACCAGGCGGCGAAAAATTTACGCCAGCCCGCCGGACCCCAGTTACCGTTCTTTGGCCACTCCGTCATGAGCATAAACGTGATGATAACCCAGAGAATCCAGTGCATGTGCGGAGTGAGCACATAGCGGGCAATGGGCAGAAACTTCGATGCGAGCGGACCGATCAGGAAAACCAGCATAAAAATTCCGGCGAGGCTTCCTGCACCAATCATCATGGTGCCTTCGTAACCGAGTCCAGCCATCAGATATTTCTGGCCGGGCAGTACCGTGAAAATTGCGCTTTCGTCCGGAGCACCGAGCAACACAGAGGGAATGGTGTTGAGCATCGACCAGCCGGTGACAAGAGCGAACATGAAAGGAATATAAACCTCCGGCATAGCGGCAATACCGCTTCCATGCAGGGAATAAAGAAACAGCGCGATAAGCCCCATGACATTATAAATATGCAGGCCGGGCAGAATGGCGAGAAAACAGGCCAGAACGGTCCCGGCCAGCACTGATGCCGCCACCGTGAAAATCATTTCCCGGACTCCGTAACGCGAAGATCGCCAGCCTCCCGCACTTTGAGTTGCACCGTATCCTTGTAGACATCAACCCGGCCGCTGGCGATGATACGTTTCCCTGGAACCGGAAGTTTGTTTCCTAATCCCTGAAAAACATCGTTCCAGAAAATCACTGCCAGCTCGGCACCATTCTCTTCCAAAGTCAGAGCATAGGGCGATTTTGAACCGGGACCGGGCACGTCGATGGTTTTAAGAATACCGGCGACCGTGATCTGCTCACCTTTGTGTGCGGCGGTAACGTCAGTCAGACGGAAACTGGATCCCGCCGCCGGATTTACGGTCGCGCGTTTACGATTCAGGATAAGTTGACTGGTAGATTGTATGCGCAACTTGGCATCCTGATCAGCACTGACACAGAGACCTCCAGCCACTTCAATCCGGTCGCCACGCCGCGGAAGTTTTCCGGCAGCTTCCAGAGATTGCGCCTGTGCCCGACCACCCATGACCGTAATTTCTCCGCTACCGTCTTTCATGTCAAAAACGACACCTCCGGATTCAAAGACGTAGGCATCACGCGTAACTTCACCAGCCATGCGGACATAGGCAAAGTTCATGGTCGGCGTAATATCAGCGATCCGGACAAGCGGGACATCGAGGTTCACAGAAAAGAGATAGAGCAGAAACAGACCGGCAACGGCCAGCACCAGAGAAGCATATTGCAGAATCCGTATCTTGAGCGGACGCTTCACTTGCTGTCCGTAAACGGGATAGTTATCGTCGCCGCCATCTGATCCGCTCATGCCATTCCTCCTGTCAGGAGGAATGAAGAAATCATTTCTCATCCGAAATAGCCAGAACTTGTTTTATCTCATAAAGAAATAATCAAGGCACCAAAGACTATTTCGGTCGGCTTAAAACGCGCCAAACAACACTGTGCTGAAGGTTGTAACCGGCGAAGTTTCGCGCATATCGTCTATGGCCGCACGCAGTTCGCCGAGCAGTTTCTGCGCTTCAACATAAATCTGATCATCGTTAACCAGCTTGCCGAGTGTTCCTTCGCCCGACCCGACTTTATCTGTAATACTGCGAAGATTTGCCATTGAAGCGCTGAGATCCTGATAAAGCTGTTCGTCTTTGGACAGCAACTTGCCTAGCGTCCCCTCGCCGTTTGCCAGCCGTCCACTGACTTCCTGCAGGTTAGACATGGTTGCTTTCAAATCTGTATAAACCGTCTCCTCATTCAGCAGCTTGCCGATGGTGCCTTCCCCTTTAGCCAGCTTCGAACTGACATCACGCAAGTTGGCCAACGATTCGTGCAGATCATTGTAAACCGCATTGTCGTTTATCAGCTTACCCAAAGTTCCTTCGCCGGCTGAAATCTTGTCCGTCATTTGCCGGAGACCAGCCACTGCAGCCCCAAGTTCTTCGAGAATATCGGTTGGCGTCGTGCCATTAATCGCAGTGCCTTTCGGCAGCGGTGTCGCGCTCAAAGGACCTTCTTCAATTTTTAGCTGTTTTCCGCCAAGCATCGAAGAGGCAACTACCTCCACTTTGTAACCTTCGCGGAACTGTACCGGGGTATCCAGATCGGCGCGCACAACAACATGGTTGTTTTCCAGTAACGTTTCTTTCACCACACCGACTTTCATGCCGCGCAGAAAAACGTTATCGCCGTCGCGCAAACCGCTGACTTCTTCAAAGTGAACCGCCACAGGATACTTTTTTTGCAGAAAATTCTGCCGACTCAGGATGATGGTGAAAACACCCAGAGCGATTAGAATGATAAACATGAAGAAGCCGACAAGGACTTCTATGCTGAGGTCTTTATTATATTTGTCCGTCATGGTGCTCCATCCCTTTCTCCCAGGCACCGCGGCGGGTGATATACTGGGACTCTAGGAACCTTTGTACTGTTTCGTTGGTTGATTTAATGAAATCTTCAGGTGTGGCGTTTTCGACGATTTCGCCGCCGTCGATCATCATGATCCGGGTACCGATCGCCAGTGCGCTGTGCAGGTCGTGCGTTACGACGACACTGGTAATGCCGAGCTCTTTCCGTAAATTTTCAATCAGCTTATCAATCAGCCGGGAAGTCACCGGGTCGAGCCCGGAAGTCGGCTCGTCATAAAGAATGATTTCGGGATTCATGACAATGGCGCGGGCGAGGCCGACTCGCTTCTGCATACCGCCGGAAAGATCGGCAGGGAAAACTGCCATCGAGTCTCCCATATTGAGCAGGCGCAGTTTTTCGCGGACGGTTTTTTCGATCTCTTCTTCGCTCATTTTTGTGAGTTCACGAAGCGGCAGTGCCACATTTTCGAAAACAGAAAGCCACTGGAGAAGCGCCGCACCTTGAAAAAGCACACCGAAACGGCGGCGCATGCGCTCAAGTTCGGTTCCGCGCGCTTCACTGATGACGTCGTCACCAATGCGTATGGTACCGCTGTCAGGGCGCATCAGTTGAACCATGTGCTTGAGCGTAACGCTCTTGCCAGCGCCGGAAAGGCCGACGATCACAAACGTTTCGCCCTTCGGTACTTCAAAACTGATCTGGTTGAGAACAGTTTTTCCGCCGAGCCGTTTGGTGACTTTGTCGAACGTAATCATATGTAAAACAGCCTTGTGATCATGTAGCCGACAATCAGGATCATCAGGAATGAAATAATTACGGTCTGCCGCGTAGCACGACCGACACCGACAGCACCTTCGGTGGTGTTCAATCCCTGATAGCAGGCAACCGTGGCAATGATTATGCCGAAAACGAACGCTTTGAAGAGTCCAACATAAAGATCCTTGTTTTCAGCGTAACGGGTGGCGTTATCGAGATACGCCTGAAACGCCACACCAAGCTGGGTGGAGCCGACAATTCCTCCGCCGAGAATACCGAGAATGTTCGTATAAACGGTCAGGATCGGCATCATCACCGCCAGCGCAACCAGTCGCGGCATCACCAGAAAGCGGTTAGGATTAATCGACATTACTTCCAAAGCGGCAATCTCTTCGGAAACCGCCATCGTGCCGAGTTGCGCGGCGATGGCCGAACCAACACTGGCGGCAATAATCAGCGCCGTCATGAACGGGCCCATTTCGCGAATCATCACAATGGTAACCGCCGTGCCGATATTGACCTCCTGCCCGAACCGCCGCAGTTCGAGGCCGGTCTGCAATGCCAGAATCATGCCGGTAAAGAATGCCACAACGGTGATGACGCCAAGGCTTTTAATTCCAGTGACATAAAGCTGCTGGGCTGTTTCGTGGCGCGCGCGCGGCTTCCAGATTGTCCGGATATAGAGTGTCGCGGAAAAAAGCATGATGAGAGCGTTGCCCATGTCATGACAAGCTATCAGAATGATGCGTCCAAGCCGGCGGAAAGACCTGACGGGCAAGTCCAAATACCGGTATATTTCTTTAAACGGCGCGATCATTTCTCTTCCCCTACACGCACAAAATAAAAGAGGCGCAAATTCTGTTTTTCACCGTCTCTTTTATACGCCAGCAGCCCTTTCAGTAAAGACCATTCCTTATGTTCGGCGGCGGGCGCAACTTCGCTGTGCCAGACAAACCATAAGATGTCTTTACGGACAACTCCGTCCGCATTCGTCCGTTTATACAGCGTCCAGAGCGGCGCCCAGTTGCGTTCGATCGGCGGACTATTCTTCAGCGGCCAGAATTCCAGTATCCGGAAGCGGGAAACGTCCCCTTCGCGCTGCCAGCTCATCAGCGGCCATATTTTCCAATAACTGGAAACTTTCGTCAGTTTTTCCAGCTCAACGCCCTCTTCGCGCCGAACGGTGTAGTCCTGATAGAAAAACGGTAACGCCATACGGTGGGTTTTCAGCAGATTTTCGTCACCGGCCTTTTCCGACCAGAGGAGAGGCCAGAGCAGAAACGTGCGGCGCGTCGGCCCAGCGGAATATTGATCCTCACCCCAGAGCGGCCAAATGTAAAATTTACTATGCCGCTCGCTGGTGATCTTTTGAATAAACGGCCACGGGCAGAAAAGCCTGTCTTGTTTTACGCCGTCGGTGAAACGAAAGAATGGCGGGATTACCCACCATGTGCTCTCATGCTCCAATTTCGACCGTCCGCAAAGCGGGAAGAGCAGCCAGGATTTCCCTGAATCGCCGGGATAAAAATAGTCGGCGGATGTCCAGAACGGCCAGAGCACGAACTGCTTCTCATATTTCCCGTCCAGCACCGATTTTCCGTAGATCGGAAAGACCCGGTCGCGCTCAATGCCGGCGCCGCGTGTACGGGAATAGATCGGCCAAAAAACGCTGGTCGTTTTCACATCATTGATCCGGCTTTTTCCAAACGCTGGAAACAGCACGAACATGATTTCGTCGCGCCCGAGAAACTCCTTGATCGTTCCGCCCAGCGGAAACAGCGCGAAGTAGCCCTTGCCGTTTACGTCGCACCCCTGAAAATAAACCGGTAGCAACCAGTTGCGACTGCGTGGACTCGCGTCTTTTGAATCAAATTTGTGGGTGTACCAGAAAAATAGCGCCCGTGAACTCTGCTCATCCTTAAACTCCTTGCGTGAATAAAGCGGCCAGAGATAATCGCTGACTTCGACACCCTTCTCGTTAAGCACCGTGTGCGAGTAAAGCGGACGAACCGCAAAGAAAGAGCCTTCGTCCGTCGTCCGGTTATCATAAAACGGGAACAGGCTGCTGGCGGCAACTGTGCCGCATAGTACTACCGCCGACAGCAAAATTAGAAATTGTTTTATCCAATGCATTTTTTAACCACAGCGGTGAGTTGTTCAGCGAGGCGATTAGTCGTTTCATCGGTCGGGCCTTCGACCATGACGCGACACATCGGCTGCGTGCCGGAGTAGCGGATCAGCACGCGGCCTTTGTCGCCTAGTTCGGCTTCGGCTTTTTTGACGGCTTTCTGTATTTCCGGAATATTTTCGAGCGGCGGTTTCTGAGCCACATCAAAGTTGATGAGTTTCTGCGGAAAAACGCTCATTACTTTTGCCAGCTCGGAAAGCGGCTTACCGGTTTCGCGCATGATGGCCAGCAGTTGCAGCGCGGCAATAATACCGTCGCCGGTGGAGTGGTGATTATGGAAAATCATGTGGCCGGAGGCTTCACCACCCAGTACGGCGTCATCTTTGATCATCCGCTCCAGCACATAGCGGTCGCCGACTGGCGTGATGGCGACGTCAATCCCCAGCTCTTTCATGGCGGACAGAAAACCAAAATTGCTCATGACCGTTCCGACGATCTCATTGTTTTTAAGCAGCCCCTTTTTCTTATAGTGAACTGCACAAATCGCCATGATCTGATCGCCGGAAAGTTCCGCACCGGTTTCATCAACGACAATCAGCCGGTCGGCGTCGCCATCAAAAGCCAGTCCGACATTCGCGCCGGTTGCAATCACTTTGGCTCTGAGGTCACCGGTGTGCTGCGAACCGCAATTATCGTTAATATTCATGCCGTTTGGTGAAACATGAATCGCTGTAACTTTAGCACCCAGTTCAGAAAAAATGGTCGGTGCGACTTTGTAGGCAGCACCGTTGGCACAATCGAGAACGATCTTCATACCGTCAAGTGTCAGGTCGTCAGGGAAAGTGTTTTTACAGAAAACAATGTAGCGGCCGACGGCATCGTCGATGCGTTTCGCTTTACCAATGTCGTCTTCCGTCGAGCGGACATCGCGCAGGGTGCGCCCGGCGATCATTTTTTCCATTTCCTCTTCTTCGGCATCCGGCAATTTATAGCCGGTGCGCGAGAAAATTTTGATGCCGTTATCGTGATAAGGATTGTGCGAAGCGGAAATGACAATGCCGGCATCGGCGCGCATATCCTGCGTAATAAACGCCACGCCGGGTGTCGGCAACGGACCAAGGAGCAGAACATCCACACCCATTGAACAGACGCCAGCGGTCAGCGCATTTTCAAGCATATAGCCGCTCAGACGAGTATCCTTACCAATAACGATGCGTGGACGGGAACCTTTTCCCTTGTGATATTCTTTACAGACATAAGCCACTGCGCGGCCGATTTCCAGCGCCTGTTCAGCAGTCATATTTCCCATGTTGGCCATGCCGCGTACGCCGTCGGTTCCAAAAAGTTTTCCCATGTTCAATTCCTTTGACTAACTGTGCAAACCCGCTGTTTCATCCACGATAGCTTGAAGCCACACTGTCGCTTCGGCGCGTGTTTTTTCGCTCAAATTCTGTACGGCGGCAACATAGGTTGCTTTATCCGCCTTTTCGATTTCTTTCATCAGGCCCGCACCGGCAACTGCTTTAAGCGGCGCTTCGAGCGCAGCACTGATATTTTTTCCGGCAAGCTTTTCCAGTCGCTGGATGCGCTCTTTGAGAATCAGGTCGAAGTTAGCCAGCGCACCTTCGTAACATGCGCGGTCGAATTCATCGCGAATGAAAAGAACGCGGACAGTCGAGTACCACGCTTTGAGCGCACGAATGTTGCCGATGTAGATGAGATTGTTTTTAACGATACGGTCGATGTTTTTGTAAACGCCCGGTTCGAACAAAACGGTTTTTTCCGCCGGCACAGCAGGAACGTGAAGCTGATTTTCTTCGAGTATATCTTTGCGGCAGATGCCGCCTGCGGCGATTACACAGCCGTAAGCAATGCGTGCCGGACCGACCATCCCGCCCTGCCCGCCGAGAAAAATTGGTTTCTGATTCAGCAGAACGCCGCGCGGCACGTCGCCGACCAGCGAGGCGGTGGCTTTATCCTGATTGGGCGTGAAGTTGAAATGAACATACGACGAGCCGACTTCGCTGTGGTCTTTGCGGCTGGTGCCGCCCGCCATTAGGATATCGCAAAAGTTGATGAGGCTGCCGAGCGTGACGAAGGGAAGTAATACCGTCTGCTTGAGGCCGACTGTATGCGCGCCACCGGCTTCTTCTTCAAGGATTGTTCCTTCACGGACATGTGCGCCGCTACCCATGTTGGCACCGTCGAGAAAAACCGCGCCGGAGAAAAATCCGCCCTTCAGTTTTACGCCACGGCCCAACTGGCAGTTGTCCACTGTGACCGGAGCCTCGGCGCCGATTTCACAACCCGGGCCAATGGAAGTTGTCGCGCCGTGAATTCGACAACCCGGATGAACTACCGCATCCGGCGCAATACGCGCCGGATTCACTTCCGGTCCGATAAAAACTCCATCCCTCATTTAAGCAGAACTCCGATCGTCGTTCCGATTGCTGTGAAGATCAGCAGTGCGATGGGGGTTTTCATAGTGTAATCCAGCTCAAAAATTCTGATGGTTGTTTTGCCGCCGGTAAAAATAAAAAAGAGTGAACACAGTGCGATTAGAAACAACGCCCAAAGCAGTGATTTATTCATACTTATCTCCCGTGGATACGATGGCATGAAGCTACAATGATTAAAAACGCGGGGCAACAGTTTTCACCGGTCTGACTAACGAACCTTACAGTCCATCGGAATCTGTCATCTGTTCAAAAGCGCTATAGATCCACTCAAGAAAGGATTCAAAGCGGGCGTCGCCATGCAATGCGGACAGATCGGGATCTTTTTTCATCCATTCATAGTCGTTATAACCCAGTTCGACCGCACGGTTCAGCGCATCGAACGCATCATCGGCCCGATCCAAGAGGGCCAGACTGCAAGCAAGGTTATACCAGACCATCGGGTCTTCGGCACACAGACGACTGAGGCGTTCGTCCGCGTGCAGGCCGTCGGTATAGGCACCGGTCCGGGTATAGAGGTCAGCCAGCGCACGAAGTACGCCGGTATCCTCAGGCAAACGCCGAGCGATGGCCTGCAGGAACTCCAGTTCCTGCTTATTCTCTCGGATCTCTTCCGGCTTATTGTCGATCGGTATCACGTTCGGAAAATTCCATTATTTACGCTTGGCGATAGGTGTCACTTTACGCAGGTTCGGACCGGTATAGACCTGTCGCGGACGGGCAATACGCGCGTCGCTGTCATTTTGCATTTCCTGCCATTGGGCAATCCAGCCCGGCAAACGGCCAATGGCAAACATGACGGTGAACATGTTGGTTGGAATGCCCATCTCGCGATAGGTCAGTCCTGTGTAGAAATCCACGTTGGGATAGAGATTGCGTTCCTGGAAATAGGAGTCGGCCAGCGCTTTTTCCTCCAGTTCATACGCGATATCAAGCAGAGGATCTTTGTTATGAGTTACGGCCGTCACTTTTTTACACAGCTCTTTGGCAATTTTCGCTCGCGGGTCATAGGATTTATAGACACGGTGGCCAAAGCCCATCAGGCGGAACGGACTGCGCGGGTTCTTGGCACGTTCGATTACCTTGTCGACATCGCCGCCTTCACGATAGATTTCCTCCAGCATCTCAATGACGTGCTGATTGGCGCCGCCATGCTTTGGCCCCCACAGCGCGCAAATACCAGCCGCAATGGAAGCATAGAGGTTGATCCCGGAACTGCCTACACCGCGCACGACAGATGTCGAACAGTTTTGTTCGTGGTCCGCATGGATGATTAGTAACTTATTGAGTGCGTCTGCCATGACTGGATTGATCGGTTCGCCGCGCACCGGGGAGCTGAACATCATGTTCAGAAAATTTTCACAATATTTGAGGTCATGCCGCGGATAGACCGCCGGTTCGCCGATTGATTTCTTGTAAGAAAAAGCGGCGATGGTGCGTAATTTGGAGATCAGCCGCGTAACGGTCATATCGACATCCTCTTTAATGTCCCGGCTCAGCTCGGGATAGAAGGATGAGAGAGAAACCGCCATGGCGGAAAGAATCGCCATCGGATGCGAGTGTTCAGGATAGTTGCTGAAGAACTCCCGCATATCCTCATGGATCATGGAGTGGTTATTAAGAAGGTTCGCATAGTTTTCCCGTTGCGCATGAGTCGGCAACGAGCCATGAACCAGCAGGTAGGCCACTTCGATGAACTCACATTTTTCCGCCAGATCGGCCACGTCGTAACCGCGATAGCGCAAGATACCTTTTTCGCCATCAATAAAGGTGATATCGCTGGCACAGGAGCCGGTGTTACCGAAGCCCGGATCGTAGGTGATAAGTCCAGTTTCTTTGCGCAGTTTACTGATATCCATGGCGCGCTCGCCTTCGGTGCCTTCGTAAACAGGGCAAACCAAGGTCTTGTCATCGATACGTATTTCGGCTGTTCCGGTTTTTTCCATTTTCATACACCAACCTCTCTAATTACAGGGGGCGGGGAGTGTATTTATCCGCGCCAGTCCTGTTCAAGCAAAAACCCCATCTTAGGCCGCCTTATTCCACCGTCACGCTTTTAGCCAGATTGCGCGGTTTATCGATGTCCGTACCGCGGGCGCGGGCCGCGTAGTAGGCCAGCAACTGCAATCCGACCACATTAACCATCGGCGTGAACTCATCGCGAACTTCGGGCACATAAATGATATCGCCTGCAAGTTTTGCGATCTCTGTATCGCCCTCGGTCGCTACCGCGATAATTCGTCCGCTGCGTGCTTCCACCTCTTTGATATTCGAAAGCATCTTTTCGTAGACTTCATCGGCCGTTTTTGTGCAGATACAGATTACCGGCAAGGCGTCGTTAATCAACGCGATCGGTCCGTGCTTCATCTCACCCGCCGCATAACCTTCAGCGTGCTGATAGGAGATTTCTTTATTCTTGAGCGCGCCTTCCAAGGCCGTCGGATAGTTAAATTTACGCCCCAGATAGAGCGAGCTCGGGCCGTCATGGTGCTTCTCGCTGATTGCCTTAATCTTCTCTTTACCCTGAATTACATAATGCACTGCATCAGGAACTTCCTGCAAATCAGCCAAATACCCTCCGATCTGTTCCTGCGTCAGGTTGCCGCGCACTCCGGCCACATAAAGCGCGAAAAGCACAAAAGCCATTTGCTGCGCTGTATAGGCCTTTGTCGAAGCCACGCCGATTTCCGGGCCGCAGTTTGTAAAGAACACGGCATCGCTTTCGCGCACCACCGAGCTACCTTCGACATTGCATATGGCGAAAATCTTACAGCCCCACTCTTTTGCCATGCGGATCGACGCCAGCGTATCGGCGGTCTCACCGGACTGCGAAACCGGTATTATCAATGTGCCGGGATCAATCTTCGGGTCACGGTAACGAAACTCACTGGCAAGGTCGGTTTCAACCGCGATGCCGGTCAGGTCTTCCAACAGCAGCTTTCCGTACATTCCCGCGTGATAGGCCGTACCGCAGGAAACAATCATAATACGGTTCAGTTTGCGGAAATATTCCGGACCTAACCCGATGCCAAGATCTATTTTCCCATCCGCCGAAACATGTTTATCCAGCAACGCGCGCAGAATACGAGGCTGTTCATGAATTTCCTTCAGCATGAAGGTCTCAAACCCAGCGCATTCGGCGGCCTCGGCCTGAAAACTGATCTCTTTGACCACCGGTACAATCAACTTGCCTTCGATCGTGCAGACTTCCACGCTATCCGCGCGAATTACCGCCATCTCTCCGTCATTTAGATAAATGACTTTTTTAATCCGGCTGATGATGGCCGGCACGTCGCTGGCGATAAAATTCTCATTTTCGCCCAGCCCGATAATCAACGGACTGCCTTTGCGGGCGCAGAAGATAGCGTCCGGCTCGTCACGGAACAGAATTCCAAGAGCATAAGCCCCGCGCAACCGCTTAAGTGTGCGCAGTATCGCCTCAACCGGTGATTTCGCGCCGTCCTTTAGCGACTGCTCGATCAAGTGCGGCACGACCTCAGTATCGGTCTCTGAAAGAAACCGGTGCCCTTTGGCCGCCAGTTCGCTGCGCAACTCGGCATAGTTTTCAATAATCCCGTTATGCACGACCGCAATGGATCCGTCCGAGTTGAAGTGAGGATGAGAATTAATCTGCGAAGGCGCTCCGTGCGTCGCCCAGCGGGTGTGCCCGATACCGCGAGTTCCTTTGATCGGCGTCGTTGCCAGCATTTTTTCTAAATTCGCCAGCCGCCCCACTTCTTTGGCTGAAGTGATTTTGCCACCGCTAAGTACTGCAATACCCGCTGAGTCGTAGCCCCTGTACTCCAGCCGTTGCAACCCGTCAATCAAGATTGGGGCCGCTTCTTTACTTCCGATATAGCCAACTACTCCACACATAAATATTCTTCTCCGGAGTCACAGTTAAAAACAGGGATGTAGTCTGCCCGAACACGATCCTGAAAACAAAATAAAAAACCGGCGCGGCCCCCATTTCACCCCTCCAGACATTTGCGTAGAAAATGGTTGCACCTCAGAACCTTTTCCTGTTTCATCCCCGCTTCGACGAACCAATTGAGGAATGTGATTTATGGCAAAAACGAGCAGTATCGTTAAAAATAAGAAGCGTATGAAGATGGTGAATAAGTACTTCGCCAAGCGCGTGGAGCTTAAGAAAATCATTAGCAATCCGAAGACATCCTACGAAGACCGTATGGCCGCGTTTGAAATCCTGCGCAATCTGCCGCGCAACGCCAACCCAATCCGCGTCCAGAGCCGTTGCCGTGTAACGGGTCGTCCGCGTGCCGTTTACCAGAAGTTTGGTCTTTCCCGTATCACATTGCGCGAAATGGCCTCCAATGGACTCATTCCCGGAATGACCAAAGCCAGCTGGTAAAGCCCATCGATGGTTTGCACAAACACTCTCCGCTCGCGGAGGGTGTTTTTTTGTATCCAAATACAAAAAAAACCGGCCATACGACCGGTTTGTCAGAACAGAACTGCGCTCTTTTTAGGCTTTTGTTACCAAACCCGAACGGATCGCCTTGGCGGAAACCCAGATACGGCGCACAGTGCCGTTTTCGTCCTTCACGCGAACATGCTGAAGATTCGCTTTAAATTTACGCTTCGTGGCGCTGGTTACATGCAGACCGATACCGCCCTTGCACTTTCTCAAACCCTTACGGACAATCCGGCGACCGGAAATCGTTCCCTTACCTGTAAATGCACATTTAGCCATGATTTTTCCTCACAATCTCAAAAAATTAATTCAAAGAGTGGCGTAATCTACGGACAGACCAACTCCTTGGCAAGCGCCAAATTAAACCAATTCCGCAAAGACCGCATCGCTCACAAACAGCGCCTCCTCCGTAAGCCGGATATGCCGTCCATCAATCTTCAATAGCCCCTCCTTGGCCATAGCCAGAAACGTTTTCTCCAGCTTTTCCCAAACACCGAAGGAAACTTCAACGCCCGCGAGTTGCCGCAATCCCATCACCAGCGTCTCGCGCTCCTTCGCCTCCGGATTGAGCTTTTCCTCAAACTCCCGGCGAGGCCCGTTCGTGCAATAGTCATCAAGATCTGAAATATTCGCCCAGCGCATCCCTTCCCAGTGCGAGTGCGCTGCCGGGCCAACACCCATGTATTCGCCGCCGCTCCAGTAAAGCAGATTGTGCCGGCACTCAAATCCCGGCTTCGCAAAGCTGGATATCTCGTAATGGGTAAATCCTGCGCCTTTCAGCCGCGCGCGGATCAGATCATACATTTCCCGCTCCAGCCCCTCGTCCAGCCGTTCCGGCTTGCGCGCTGTCAGCGGCGTATCTTCTTCATACATCAGATTGTAAATTGAAACATGCTCTGGCTCCAGAGCCAGCGCCCGGTCAATATCGGCCTCCAGCATTTCCACCATTTGACCAGGAACGCCGAACATCAGATCGAGTCCGATATTTTCAAAGCCCACCGCACGCGCCAGCCGGAATGCCGATTCCGCTTCTTCCGCTGAATGAATCCGGCCTAAAGTTTCCAGACATCGGGAATCGAATGACTGCACGCCGACCGAAAGCCGGTTCACGCCGTTCTTTCTGAGAAAATCCAACTTTGCCCGGTCAACCGTCCCTGGATTGGCCTCACACGAAAATTCCCGTGGCAGAAAGCCCCCAAGCATCGAAAGAAGTTTCCCGAGCGTTTGGATATCCAGCGCAGTCGGCGTGCCGCCGCCGATAAACAAGGTTTCCGGCGCAAAATCTTCTGGCAAACTCTGCAACTCCTTTTTCAGGGTTTGGAAAAACCCGTCTACATTTTTCCAAGGTTTGGAAAAAGAATAGAACGCGCAGTAGGAACACTTGCGCTCACAAAATGGAATATGAATGTACAGCCCCGCCATTTTTCTGTATTTCCTTAAACCATACTTCTAATGAAAAAAATCCGGTTAGACCAGCTGTTGATGGAAAAAGGACTCGCGGAAAGCCGCGAGAAGGCGCGACGGCTGATCATGGCCGGACAGGTACTGGTTGACGGACAACCGGCCCCCAAGCCGGGACACACCCTGTCTCCGGATCGCGAAATCGTTCTAAAAGAAGTTGAGCGGTTTGTCAGCCGCGGCGGCGAAAAACTGGAAGGCGCCATGGAAGCCTTCAATCTCGATCTGACCGGCAAAGTCTGTCTCGACATCGGATCCTCCACCGGCGGGTTCACCGACTGTATGCTCCAGCATGGCGCAGCCAAGGTTTATGCCGTCGACGTCGGCAAAGGCCAGCTCCACTGGAAACTGCGCGAAGATCCGCGCGTCGTCGTCATGGAAGAAGTGAACGCCCGTTACCTGACGACGGCCGATATTCCCGAACTGGCCGACTTCGCCAGTATCGACACTTCCTTTATTTCACTCACAAACATCCTACCCGCCGTGAAAGGCATACTGAAGCCCGACGGAGAAATCGTCTCACTTATTAAACCGCAGTTTGAGGCTGGCAAAGAAGAAGTGGATAAAGGGCGCGGCGTCATCACCGATCCGGTAATTCACGAAGCGGTTATTTCCAAAATCCGGAAATTCGGAACGGAGACACTGGGCCTCAAATGGCTCGGATTCACCACCTCGCCGCTCAAAGGGCCAAAAGGTAACATCGAATTTCTGGCGTATTGGAAGAAGTGAAAGTACCGTGTAATCTTCTTAAAAGGTCTGATATCCACACGGCCATTATTGCAAATTCATTATGACCAATTAGTTGTAAGTTTTTCTTTTAAAACACCGGCAACTTGCTTTACTCTCTCGTCACAAAAGCGGGGTGAAATGTTATGGAATATCTATCCTTCTGGAAAATGAGACAGCCGCCGTTCGAATCGAACTGCGATGCGCAGTTTTTCTATGAAAGTGAAGCACACGGTGAAGCTCTGGCACGCTTGCTCTATCTGGTTTCTGACCGCGGGATGGGTATGGGAGCTATGACCGGAGAAATCGGCAGCGGAAAAACAATGGTGCTTAACGTGCTGACCTCCCGCTTGCGCAAAGATCTTTATACCACAATTAAACTGCACACAGCCCATCTGCCTTTTGAACATATTCTGGCTGAAATTAATCAGCAGTTGCGCGGCAAAGGCGAAGCCGCATTGACTGATGACAAATATTATCTTCTGAAGGAGTTCGAACAACTCCTGCACAATAAAGTCAGTTCGATCGGCAAACATCTGATCCTAATCCTGGATGAAGCACAGTTCCTGAGCGAAGAGTGCCTCGACGAACTGAAATGCCTGACCAATTACAACCAGCAGGAATCGGTGCTGACAGTTGTTCTTTCCGGTCAGCCGGAATTAAAAGCCAAGCTAAGCGCCCTGCCACAGATCTATCAGCGGCTCGGTATGTTCTGTTACTTGAAAAATCTGCGTTACGAAGAAATGGCTCCTTATTTGGAGCATCGCCTGAAAACGGCCGGTGCTGAAAAAACCGATATTTTTAACCCAAACAGCATTGACCCGCTCTTTTCATTCTCCGGCGGATGTCCCCGCCAAATCAACCGTGTCTGCAAACTAGCAGTTGACCGTGCCTGCCTGATGAAAAAAGCTCAAGTTGATGCAGACATGGTTCGGATGATCGTCCGCGACATTGAAAAACACTTCGGTTAACCGGAGTTTCTAATGAAAAAGGCATTCGTCGCTGTCTTCTCCGCAGCCCTTTTATTCATAGCTATTTTTTCTGTGGATCGATTTGTTTTTAATTCCCGTTGCACCAACAGCATAAGAGCCAGCCATTTTTTACGCAGCGAACAGTGGGCCATCGGTATTGTCCGCGGAAAAGAGCCATTCAAACTGACCGTTCCTGAAAAACCAATACTGCGTGCCCGCGACATCACAGATACAGCGGCCCGCTTCGTGGCCGATCCGTTTGCCGTAAGAGAATACGGGCAATGGTTCCTTTTTTTCGAAGTCTCCAGTGTTTCCACACATCAGGGTGAAATCGGACTGGCAACCAGCACGGATACCACGAACTGGGTGTATCGGCAGATTGTGCTGGATGAGCCGTTTCACCTTTCTTACCCCTACGTGTTTAAATGGAACGGAACATATTACATGATCCCAGAAAGTCATGAGGCCAAGACCATCCGTCTTTACCGTGCAGATCCGTTCCCGACACACTGGACGCACATCACTGATCTGGTTCAAGGCGATTATACGGACCCATCCATTGTCCGGTATAATAACCGCTGGTGGCTTTTTGCCTGCTCAGGCCGGAATGAAACCATGATGATTTTCTACGCCGACGAGCTGTCAGGGCCTTGGCATGCTCATGCAAAAAACCCGGTAATTGCCGGTGACAGAACGCGCGCGCGGTGTGGAGGACGCCTCCGCGAAATCAATGGCCGCCTCATTCGCTTTGCACAGGATTGTCTGAACCACTACGGCCACCGGCTCCTCGGGTTTGAAATCACAACACTCACGCCCGAGGACTACGCCGAAAAGCCTGTTGCAGAGAATCCGCTGCTCACACCGGACGGGTCGGGTTGGAATTCACACCGGATGCATCAGTTGGATCTCTACCAAGTAGACACAAACAGCTGGATCGGTTTTGCGGACGGTAACGAGCATTAAAACCAGCCATATTAAACCTATTTGCTAGACGCCGCGCACCGCAAAACGCAATATGCGCATCAAACAGGCGGCATTGTAAAGCTATGCAGAATAAACTGAAAACCGTTGTTACCGTCATCACCGACAGCAACTTTGTCCTTCCTGTCTATGTGCTGGTTCTCTCTCTTAAGTATTTTGAGCCGACACAACGAATTCATATTTTGGGTATTTCACTATCTGACAAGGAAAAATCTTTCTTCACCCAGTTTGAAAATGTGTTTGTTTTCGACTCGTCTATCCCGCGTAGCGACAAGCCAGGTGCGATGCGCATCATCGCTGACATCCTCAAGGGCGAAGCTCTGCTAACGGCAAAGGACTGCGAAGAACCCTGGGTTGCTCTGCTTGACGGTGATTGTATAGCAACTGGCAATATCGGACCATATCTGGCCCCTGAAGTCCCTGGGCTTTATGCCCGTTCGCGGTCGGCCGAAGAAGACAACCGTATTTTTCGATATTATCGCGATACTGGAGAAACGAAGCGTGGTATCCCGGAGAAGTTCTTAGCCCGATGGAAGGAAGATGTCGGCCAAAACTCAACGGCAGCACGCATCACCACGGTTCTCTCAGGAAATCTCATCCTGCACCGGAGCTATTTGGATTTTGCCCGCGTCTGGCAAAGCTTCATGGGAAAGGTGCTGAACTTCTCAGATCCCTCAAAAACAGATGCCGCCTATTATATGCCGGCAGAGTTCGCCCTGAACGCCTGGCTGATGTTCGCGGATAACCCTCCTCCGGTGCGAGAAGTACAGCTCAACAGCAACCCAGCAGCTTATCTGGCGCATCTTGGACCAGCACCAAAATACTGGCGGCTTTGGACAAAAAAAAATCTTCCGTATTTTGATAAAGTCATGCATCTGCTCGACTGGGCAAAAAAGCAAGGATACGCGAGACCTTTATTGCCTTACGCCCTAAAAAAGCGTAATAAGCCGGTCATTATAGCTACGGCTTTTGTCTACGGGATTTTCAATGCGTTGCGGAGGAAAATAAAACAGATTCACAAGAAGATCGCAGGGAATTCGCCGGAGCGGCAGGCGAGGCGTTACGGACAGCAACGGGTATAATCGAATATTATAGAAGAGACGACTGGGGCAAACTATGAGAGATAAACCAAATGACGACCTGAACTTCGGGAAATCCACTGAAGAAACACCGGCCATCACACCAGTCAAAGAAAAACCCTCTTCAGAAGAAATCCGGCAAGAAACACCGGAAACTGAATCGCAACCCGATAGTACGGTAGCAACAAAAGATCTCGAAGAAAAACAGACGCCGGTCATGCCCCGTTTTGGCGAAGAAGCCCCTTTTCGAATCAAAGATCAATTCAACGGCCTTGACACGATTTCGCCTACACTTGCGCGCGATGCAATCCGTTCTTCCAAAGCACAGGGTCCTGGTGCCGGACTGGCGGAAACCGCGCGTCCAGGACGCACCATCCGCAAGGAAACTGCATTCCAGGACTTCTTCCGCAATCTCGACTTGATCAAAATCGTACGCGGTATCTATCGAAAATTCTGGATCGTACTGCTTTCTGCCTTTGGCCTGATGATTCTGCTTCTACCCGTGGCACACAGCCTACAGGGCGGGGCCACATGGTCCGCCGAATCCGTAATTATCTATACGAAGCCGACTCAGAAACAAATCGATACCCAAGGCTCATCATTTCTTCTTCGTCCTCTCACTCAGGATACGCTGGTTGATATGTTTCTTTCGCCTGCACACATTAAGGCGCTTGAAGATGCTCTCGGATTAAAGCCTCTCCAGAAAAAAGTCTCTTTCAACTCACAAAGCAAATCCGATGTTGTCACCCTGCGCGTCAGCGACATGCCCAATGAGAAAACGGCAATCGATGCCGTTAATAAACTAAGCGATATCATTATCGTAAATAATGACCTGTATTACCGGCAGATCGCTTCCGCCGCGTATGAACAGTATAAGGCACAACGAGAAACCTCCGAGCAGAGTTTCAACGAAGCCGTAAAAGCCGTAGAAGCATTCCAGCTCAAAAATCAGCTACTCGAACTCAACACGCAGTATCAGAATTATTTCTCGTCAGTGAACGCCGCCAGCGAACGTCTAAGTATCGCGCAGGTTGCCCACGAGGGTCTGCTTGTACGCATTAAGAACTATGAAAAAATGATCGCGGAACTTCCGGAGGAAGTGCTAAACGAATCGCTGGAAGAAAATCCACTGAAACGGCGTATTTCAAATGCCGAGGCAGCTCTGCTCGACGCCAGAATTCAGTATGCGTCGGACAACCCGAAAATTCTGCGGCAGGAACGCGAAATCGAAGAACTGCGAAAACTGCTCCAGAGCGGAAGCTACGATGAGACACGTGAACGTACCTATGTGAAGAATCCGCTAAAGGGCCAGCTTGAAGGCGAACTTCTAAAGCTTCGTTCTGAAGAAGATGTCGCTTTGCAGCAGGTTGGCGCATTGAAAAGAGATTTTACCGACCTCCAGATAAAATTCCAGGATCTGCCGCGTCTCGAAAAAGAGTACGCCGCTTTGCTTGGAAACCGCGCACAGGCAGATGCCGCGCTCAAAGCTATCAAGGCCAGCGAAGAATCCGCCCGACTCACAATGAAGGCCAGCCTTTCGGACTTCAAGCTTATCAGTCCGGCTTCCACAGCCGAAGCCACCGCCGCCTCATTGATCGGAAAAATTATCCCTCTAGTCGGCTTCATCTTCGGCTTTTTCGGCGGACTTGTTTTAGTACTCATCATCGAGCTGCTTGACGCCAAAATCCGTACGCAGCAACAGCTTGAAAAAGCCTATGATGCGCCGTGTCTGGCCTCGATTATTGAAATTCCGAACCTTGAAGACTATGATACATATCAGCTACTCTTACCCTCGTTGCGTGAAATCTCAGAACGCCTGAATGTAGTCCTTCAGGGTCACCGCGCCAAAGCAATCGGTTTCTTCAGCTCACTCGACGGCGAAGGCAAGAGTATTTTGGCTTTCAATCTGGCGCGTTATTACAGTTCACTGAAAATTAAGGTTCTCTTCGTCGGCTTTGATTCACTCCCCAATCCCTGCCTGCCGGCCACCGACATCGGCTGGCCGCAAAAAGGCATCGAAGACTACCTTCGTGGCGAAACCGAGCTGGCAGATATGATCTCGAACATAGACGGTGTGGATGTAATCCGCATACAGGAATTGCGTGCTGACCTGCTCGACTTGGCTAAAGGATCAGCCATGCCGCGTCTATGGGATTTGCTCCGGCAAAATTATGATCTCATTATCACCGAGGCTCCTGCGGTACTCGATCACCCCCTTGCCGGCACCATCGCTGGCTTTCAGGACGAAATCATCTATGTGCTGGCCTCACCGGTCAGTGACCGCCGCCTTGTGGATGCAGGCCTTGAATTCCTTGAAGACCGCGGCCTTGCACCGCGCGCCATTATCTTCAACCGCGTCAATCCCTATTATCTTGAAGACGTGCGGCAGCAACGCATCATTCGTAACCTCGCCGAACATCGCAACCCGGTGGACGATTTGCTCGCCCGCATACAGCCGCTGCTGAATTTGTTTGCCCGTTTCCGTCCGGCCAAGCCTGATATTACTGAGACTCCTGAAGAAACACCGCCAGCTGTCGAACTGGATGAAAAAGAAACTGAACTCCCGGAAGATGAAGACCTGCCCGAATTCATTGGAGAAGAAACTCCCGGCGAAGGCTCCGATATCCCTGCGGAAGCGGCAGAAGATGTTGTAACGGTCGAAGCGGTTGAAGAAGAACTTGACCTGCTAAAAGACGAAAACAACGAACCCGCGATTCAAGATATCCAAGAACAACAAACAGAACGACGCAGTCCTCTGGCTCGTCTGTTTAGTCTCTTCCGAAAGTCCGCCAAGCCAGTCAACGAAGAAGAGACCGATACGAAAGTGGACGAAGATAATCTTCCGGAAGATCAAATCGAAATGCCGAAGGTTCAAAAAGATCCGGAAGAGATATCCTTCAAGGACTATCTAAACAAACCAGACAACCGTCCGGCAGGAAAGCCCGGCAAGGGATCTGAAGATGACAAGAAATAAGCCAGCCATTACTGCTATCCTTCTGCTTCTGGCAGGACTGACTCAAGCCGCAGAAACCCTTTCTGCGAGCTCTAACCAGACTGACCAGATAACTGCGACGCAGAAGCGTTCAAAATTCCCGCAGGAATACTTTGTTCCGCATGGCCCCGAAAATCACAAACTGCAGATCGGCGACGAAGTGGAAATCGGCGTCTTCGGACAGCGCGATACCATCGCTGAAAACGTACCGGTCGCGCCTGACGGTAAACTCTATTATATGTTCCTTCCCGGCACTCCAGCCGAAGGTCGAACAGCCCAAGAGGTGGCAAAGGAGATGGAATCGAAACTCGGCCGCTTTTTCAACAACCCCGAAGTATCGATCATACCGACGCGGTTTATCGCTAACCGCTTTGCCATCTTCGGAAAAGTCGAGTCGGCTGGCAGCTACCCTCTCGATACACCTACCACGGTTCGGCAATCCATAGCCAAAGCACAAGGCATCGCTCTTGGAAAATATCATGACAGCTGGATTCCAATTCATAACTACAAAGACAGCTGGCTGTTGCGCGGACAGGAAAAGATCCCTGTCAACTTCGCCGCTCTCATGGATAAAGACGATTTTTCAGAGGACATCTATGTGCGTCCGGGCGATGTTATTTATGTTGCTTCCGCTCTGGGCCGCGAAATTTATCTCATGGGCGAAGTCAACCAACCCCAGTCGCAACCGTTTACCGCCGGCCTGACGCTCACCCAGCTTATCTCCGGACTTGATGCCGGTGCTGGCGGCTATAAGGAAGCCACTGCGGATATCAAGCGTGTGGTTATTCTGCGCGATGCAATGAATGATCCAAAAGTTTTCAAAGTCAATCTGGACGCCATCATGCGAGGAAAAGAGCACAACGTATTCCTCGAAGCGGGCGACATTGTATTCGTTCCTGAAAAATCGTTCTTATTCACCCGCACCCTCGTGAAAGCCATGATCACCACCTTCGTGAACACTTTTGCCAGTGAATTCGCCAGCGACCTTAACCGTAAATACCTCTATACGGGCGGCTTTACTACGCCAAGAGTGACACCATGAAAATAAAATCCTTCATTCTTAACCCGCTCCTGCTGGTGGTAATTATCACCGCAGGCTGTGCAACTTTGCGCGATAAACCGCGGATCGAAAGCAATAAGGAACTTCAAACTGCCGAAGTAATGGAACTTCCCAATGCTGGCGACCTGACCTTGAAGGAAATGGAAACCGGCGTGTGGATTCAGCTCAATCCGGATACACAAACCGATATCAAACTGCTCACTAAACAAAAAGACGGCCCCTATCTGCTTGGTGTCGGCGATATAGTCCAGATAACTCTCTACGGCGAAGGCGATGCAGAAACACGGCGCATGCTTCCGATTGATCCATCCGGTAATATCACCTACATGCTCCTTGGCACTATTCCCGCCGCCGGCCGCACCATCGATGACCTTACCGCCGATATGCGTAAGCGGCTGAGCGATAAACTCAACTATGCCATCCTTAGCGTCATTCCATCCCGATTCAGCAGCCAGACATTCACCGTCCTTGGACAGCTTAACAAACCGCAGGTTTATCCGTTGCAGGGTCGCACATATATCTTGGACGCCATCGCCCAGGCTGGCGGCCCCAAAGTAGGTGTCATTCGCGATGTCAGCGCAGATATTCATGACTACTCCCACGCTACTCTTGTGCGCGGCGGCGAAGTCATTCCGGTTGACTTTGAGCGTCTCGTCTATAAGGCCGACCCCACCCAGAATCTGGAAATCCAAAGCGGCGACATCATCACCATCCCTTCGGCATTGGATCGAAAAATCTATGCATTAGGGGCTTTTAATAATCCGCAGGGTATTCAGTTCGCTTCTTCACAGACAACGCTCATGAACGCCGTTGTTCAAGCGGGCGGCATCAACCGCGAAACCGGCGACGGACATGTCCTCATCATCCGCGGCAACACGACCAATCCCAAAGTCATGCTCATGGATATGTCGCAGTTCGACTCCAAAAAAGCGCGTGTATTCAAAATCCTTAGCGGTCACTCGATGGACGTCACTCTTCAGGCCGGCGACATTGTTTATGCCGTACCGAGAAAATTCGGCTTTTGCCGCGATGTGATCAAACAGGCCATTACTATGTTTGGAACAACGCTCACACGCGATGCAGCGACCGACACGTGGCAGCGGAGAGTTGACCCGTTCAACTTCGGCAACAACCGCCCGCAGTAATCTGAATGAACTATTCGGCAATCAGATCATAGTCGAGTGCGCCGGTGATCTGGACATCGAACCGGTCGCCGGGGACGGCATCAAATCCCGGCAGAAAAACAACACCATCCACTTCTGGCGCTTCGCGTTGCGAGCGTCCGATCAGCCCTTCTTCACCGGGTCCATCGATCATTACTTCGACCGTTTTCCCGACAAGTGCCGCGCAGCGCGATGCGGAAACTTCGCGCTGAGCCTCCATCAGAAGAGAGCGGCGCTCTGCCTTAACCGCTTCCGGCAAACCATCCTCCATTTTGGCCGAAAGTGTTCCAGGCTCAGCTGAATAGGTAAAAACGCCCGCGTGGGTAAAGCGCCCTTCTTTCACGAACGCCACCAGTTCATTAAAATCGGCTTCCGTCTCGCCGGGATGTCCGGTGATAAAAGCGGTGCGAACGGCACAGTCCGGAATAATGTCACGGATCAAATCGAGTTTACCCAAAGTTTGAACCTTGGTCATTTGGCGGCCCATAGCATCGAGCATTCGGTCCGAGATGTGCTGAAGCGGCATATCAATGTACGGACAGAAACGTGAATCGGAGGCCAGCGTTTCCAGCACATCACGCGTGAGATGCTGTGGACAGGCATACATCAGCCGGAACCAGATATCCTCGCTGATTTCGTCGCGCAATTTGCACAGCAAAGATTTCAGATGCAGTTCGCCATCCCAGTCCTTGCCGTACGCCGTGGTATCCTGAGCAATTAGATTTAGTTCTACTGCACCCGCCTCGATCAGCGCCCGCGCCTCGGTGATAATGTCGTCCATCGGACGGCTGATCTGCTTGCCGCGAATACGAGGAATAGAGCAAAAGGTGCAGGGATTGGAGCAGCCTTCGGAAATTTTTAAATAAGCAGTGTGCGGCGAACCCATCCGTAAACGCGGACGGATCAGAAAATCACTATAGCCTTCCGGCTCGGACTCCGAACCCTTTTCCCCTAGCAGTCCGGCACAGATTTCCGGCAGACGGCTGTAGTCGTGGAACGAAACTCGCGCATCGGCGGCTTCCAGAAAATTTTCCAGCTCAGGACTGTCGGCCACGCGTTTGACGAGACAGCCGACCGCCACAACAGCGCGCGGGCCACCGCCTTCTTTGAGACCGCGCAGTTCGTGCAGCACGCCCGCCGCTTCTTCGCGGGCATCCTGAATAAAGCCACAGGTGTTGACGAGGCATATGTCGGCATCAGCAGGCTCCTCGGCAATCATCCAGCCGCTTTCGACAAAACGTCCAAGAATGAGCTCGGAATCCACGGTGTTCTTGGCGCAACCGAGACTGACTAACGCAACTACCGGAGAACGGACAGACTTGTTTTTTGCATTCTTCATATTTTTACTCCGGAAAGAAATCACCCAGTTTAGAACCGCGCGCCGGCTTTGATCTCTTCGGTGCCGCTGGTGGCGTTTCACAACGCAGCAGAAACTCACGACAGGAAATCACCGAGCCGCCGAATACCGAAACCAGTCGTTGCTCAACCCAGTCCGAGGTAACGACAAGAATCCGTTCAGGATTTTTTGCATCGTGAACCATCTGTTCAATCAGACCGTCTGCCGTTCGATTGGACGGCGAGAAAAGAACTTCGAAATTCGGTGCGTCAAAAGCAATATCTCGTCCGCCTTCGCGACCATCAAATACCACGGTTATTCGTGATGCCATTTCTGTTGCGGTGCGCTCAATACTGCGCACCAGCCGCTGTCGGGCCGTCTGTAAATCATTCCGCCGCCCGTCTAGCGCACTGTCCTGATGCATCAGGTTGTAGCCGTCGATAATAAGCCAGTCGAAATCCATACGGGTTCCAATCGCCGGAAAATCAGCGCGGAAGTTTGATCTTGCGGCGGATATAGGTGGGCACGTCGAGGTCCTCGCCATTCCAAATGGTGCGTTCTGCACCGCCGAAGGTGCGCGAGCGCGGTTTGAGTACCCCGGCCAGTTCGCCCTGTTTGCCGTCGCCGGAAAGCGGTTTGAGTCCGCCGCGTCCATCATCCACCAAAGGTTCTTTCCATGCTTCAGCCGCTAAGACAATGGCAGAAATTCGGCCGGTAAATGCAGGATCAATTGCAATTCCCATTTTGACCCAGCATTCGTGACCTTTTGGCGCGAGATCTTCGACGATCTGCTCGATTTCTGAGAGCTTCAGGTCGGCACCACCAGTGATTCCGATAATCATGCCGGGCGCGGTTTCGAATACGGCATCGTCCTTGACCAGCGGATGGTTGTGCAATGAATCAATCAGTGCGGTGGCACGCCCTTCGCCAGTCGCTGTGGCGGTGGCAAAGCGGCAGAAAGCATCGCAATAACTCAACATGGTCTGAAGTGAAGCAAAGTCGAGATTGCAGACACCGGTATAGGCCAGCATCCGCCAGAGACCGATAACGCCAGCCGCCAGTGTACGGCTGCTGTTTTCCAGACTTTCTTCAAGCAACGCATTCCCTTCGGGCTGGATAAGCGCATTAGGCATCTGCACGATGGCATCGGCGTAGGTGCGCAACTTGCGTAACGCACTATGCGCCTTGCCCTGCGCCACCAGCCCTTCAAACGGAAACGGCAAAACCGTGAAGAACAGCGTTGTCGCACCGAGATGGCGCGCGATACGGGCAATTACCGGCGCAGCACCCGTTCCGAAACCACCGCTAAAGCCGGCAATGACTACAAGAAGGTCAACGCCGCTAAGAATTGTCTCAATCTGGCCAGCCGCGTTTTCTGCACAGCGCCGCCCGACTTCGATATCTCCGCCTGTACTCAGGCCATCTGTGAGCGCCTTACCAACAGCAAGCCGATTTTCAATATTCGCGCAGGTTTCCAGCGTTTGGAAATCGCAGTCCATAACAGCGAATTCCATTCCTTCAGGGGCACGCGGCGCGATACGGGCAATGGTGTTGCACCCTGCCCCGCCCAGTCCAAGCACCAGAATTTTTTTCTGTAAATCACTCATGATGTCCACCCCAGAGTTTTGAAAGCAATTTCCGCCACGCCGCACGGGCCGGCGGCTCCGGCTTGATCAGGCTGGCGGCATACCGTACGCAGCCGATAGCGGCGGCGAAGCGCGCGCCTTCCTGCTTCGTGGAAAGCCCGACACAGTCGTGAATGCGCCCGATCTGACAGGGCGCGTTAAAAACCTGCTGTGCCAGATCGGTAATGCCTTCCATAGCCGAACCGCCGCCGGTCAGGACGACGCCGGCGCTGAGCATTCCGGAAAGCCCGTCGTCTTCGATCTTTTCAGCAATCAGTTTAAAAATTTCCTCCATACGGGCATTGATAATGGTGTGCAACGTCGCGGCACGCACAACCCGTCCGCTGAACCCGCCTTCGGCAGGAATGGAAATATTCTGGTCATTTTGCAAACGGTTGATAAGCGCACTGCCCGATTCTTTTTTCAGCGCTTCGGCCTGTCGGCGATTAAGATTCAACCCGCTGCAAATGTCAGCCGTGACATGGTCGCCGCCCACGGCGATCGAGCCGGCCAGTTTGACAAGACCGGCGTTGTAAACAATGTAGTCAGTGGTGCCGCCGCCCAGATCAATCACCACCACACCGGCGCGTTTATGTTCCGGTGCCAGTACAGCCTGCGCGGAACAGAAGCCGCCGAAAGCGGCGTCGGCGCAAACCACCGGTACGTTTTCGGTCATTTTTTTCAGGTTTTCAACCACGGCACGCTGACCGTGAATGAGCAGCATGCCTACGCGCAGTTCCTCGGCCAGCATCCGCTCCGGATTAACGATGCCGCCGCGACCGTCGACTTCAAAATTCTGCTGCAACGTGTGTAGACGGATACGATCGTCAGGCAACGGAATCTTTCGGGCCACTTCGAGTGCCTGATCGATATCTTCGCGCGTGATTTCTCCGCCGGGTTCTTCAAATTCGTTGAGCACGGGAATTCCGCCGACATGCAACAGGCTTTCAGCCCGTCCGCCGGAGGCGACCAGATAAACGCTTTCGCCGATCGATTTGTGCGCCGCGGCTTCCGCAGCCTCCATGGCACGGCGCACGGTATCGAGCGCCAGCTCGAAATCAACGATTTCACCTTTGCGTACGCCTCGCGATTCGCATTCGCCGAGTCCGGCCACCATCAAACCGCCGTCCTCACGGACTTCGGCCATTAGTACCTTGATCGTCGTTGTTCCGATTTCAAGTGCAGTAATGAATGGTGCAGCCATACAGAAATTCCTTATTACTTTGCTGGTGTCGGTGTCGGCATTGGATCAAAAAATGTCACCGGCACATTGCGTCCGTCTGGTGTCAAATCAATGGTTCTCACGCGGCGGCCCTGTTCGCTTGAAAGTTGCAAGACGCTGACCAATCGCACCAGTTTTTCTCGTCCAGAATGTAGAGGAAACCGAGTTGTTGTTTCGCTGTTGACGATGGCGGTTACAAAATCGGGATAGCGGGTATCAAAGCTGGCAAAAGCTACCTGCGATCCTAATCCAAGCTGATCGATAGCGCTGAGAATATCAAGACATTGGCGGATGCCGGGATTATCAACGCGATCACCGGGACGCAGGCTCTTCAAATTAAGCCCTTCGATCAGCGGAAGCGACTGCCCGCTGCGTGTCATCGGCAAAACCACGCCGTACCGGTCGACCAGAAACGGCAGACCGCGCGCGCTCCAGCGGATCTGGGCCATTGCAACCCGTTCTGTCACTTTGATGTTCAGCGTGTCTGGAAGTTTTCGCTCAATGGTGACCGATTCGACCAGCGGCACCTCTTCAAGCTTCCTGCGCAGCTTGTCAAAATCCACAGCGAACAGGTTGGCGCCGGTTTGAAGTCCGGCGCGTTCGCGGAAGAATTCCGGAGGAAGACGCCCGTCCGATGTGATATTGATCACCTTGAGTTCAAACTTCGCATTGCGGTCAAAAAAAAGCGAACCGGTGTATTGAAGCCCTTTAAAAACCCCAAATAACAAAGCCGCCGCAGTCGCTGTCAGAAAAAGAATTACCAGCCCTCGGCGGGCGAATATTTTATTCGAAGCCTTGCTTCTGGTTTTGCTGTAATAAATCTTCGGTGGTTTCCGTCTTCTTGCGGCCATATCGGTTCTCCGTCGATGTGCGTGGAGCCTTTATAACGAAGCGGTTTTCATGATTCGATCACAAAGCGCCGAAAACTCGATTCCGGCCGCGGCGGCCGCCTTGGGCAGCAGACTGTGTGAGGTAAATCCGGGAATCGTGTTGAGTTCGAGAACGAACAGCTCGCCTTCCGGCGTCATACGGAAGTCTACTCGTCCAAACCCGCGCGCACCGAGCGCGTCGAAAGTTTTCCGCGTTGAGGCCTGCATCCGCGCGGCGGTTTCGGCGTCGAGTTCGGCCGGAATAACATAGCGCGTGGTATCCACTTTGTACTTGGCGGTGTAGTCATACCAGCCGTCCGCCGTCACAATTTCGACAATCGGCAGCACCTCGCCGTCCACGATACCGACGGTGAATTCGCGACCAGGAATAAACCGCTGAATCAGGATTTCATCGTCATATTTCAAAGCATCTTCCATGGCTGGCAACCATTCCTCTTCCTGGAAAACCAGCGAGCAGCCGACGCTCGAACCTTGCCGTGGAGGTTTGACAGCCACCGGCAACGCAAGCGTGCGCTGATCGCCGTGCCGGAGCGTCTCACTCTCTGGAACCAGCACACCCGCTTTGCGCAGACAAATTTCGGTGAGAAGCTTGTCGAATGAGCGGCGGCTAGCTTCTACGTCGGCTCCGACATACGGAAGTCCGAGTTCCGTCAGCCGAGTCTGGGCGCCGCCGTCCTCGCCGAATGTTCCGTGCAGTGCAATGAAAACCGCTTCAATTCCCGCCGGAACCGTAAAGTCCGGCGAGATGACATCAATTTCGGTCACGGCGTAACCGGCTTTGCGCAAGCCGTTGGCAATCGCCGCACCGGATTCCAGCGACACTTCGCGCTCTGCAGAAAAGCCGCCCTTGAGGACGGCTACATTTTTAAAAGGTTTTTTCATGGTGTGCATCCTAGTGAACTGAGAAATCGCAGACAATCGGCAAGTGATCCGAAAAACAAACTTCTGGCATCCAGCAGCGCTCCACGCTGATATCCGGACTGTGCAGAATAAAGTCGAGATGGCGCTTCGGTTTCCAGCTCGGGAAGGTCGGTGAATCGGCGGCATGGGCGTTTTTCAAACCCGTTGCCGCCAAAAAAAGCCGAACCTCCTGCTCACCCCACAGCGCGTTAAAATCACCAGCGACGATGTGCGGCTTTTTGACCGTCTGAAGCAGATCGTAAAGGTCGCCGAGCTGGCGGTGGCGCAGGCGCGACCCGAGTGCCAGATGAATCAGAAAAAAAGTGACATGCTCCATTTCCAGTTCGATCACCAGACGCTTCACACCGCGATCAAAGTAATGAAAGGTTTCCTTATGCCCGTTGTCGCGCACCACAAAGGCATTGCCCTGCTGATTGACCACCGGAAGATGGCGAGTCATTGAATTTTCGCCGTATTTCGAGCGGTAAACGTGATAGTGTCCCAGCCGTTCGGCAATCATCTCCGCCTGATTACTTTTCCCCGAACGGTACGAACCGGCATCCACTTCGACCAGTCCCGCCACATCAGGGTTTAAATCGTGCAGGAACTCCGCAATGCGCTCGAAGTTTTTACCGGTGTGGCGCAAATAGCCGTTCAGCGGCGAATGGAACTTTCCCCCGCCAGTCCCGTACCGAATGTTGTATAAAACAAATCTCATTTCAACCCTTTGGACTGCGGTGGCTCGCCACCGCTTTCCTTTGCGGAGCTTGCTCCGCCATCCACCAAAGCAAGCCTCGTCCGACAAAGCGCAGGCAAGCCTGCGCACTCCATACGAAATTTTTCCGCCAGCTGTTCAATATCGCCCGCGCCAATAATCAGCAGTACATCGCCGGCGCGCAACTCGCTTTGAACATCCTGCCACGTTTTCTCCAATGAAAGGGAATTTTTTATCCTATTTCTCCAATCCTGAGGAAACCGGTTCATCAAATCTTCTGTGGTGCCGCCGGCCAGCGGTTTTTCCGACGCCGCGTAAACTGGTAAAAGCCACAGCTTTTCCAAGCCTTTGAACGCCGGAGGAAAATCCGCCATCAGCGCCTTGGTGCGTGTGTAGCGATGCGGTTGAAAAACGCCAAGCAGACGCTTCGGCTTCAGGGTTTCGAGCGTGGTTTGCACCAGCGTACGGATTTCTGTCGGATGGTGCGCGTAGTCAGAAATGATCGTGTATTCGCCTTCAAAAACTTTTTCAAACCGCCGCCGCACCGGTTTAATCTTTTCCAATGCTTGAAAAATTTCTGCGTCTGTTTTCCACTGCCGACAGACTTCCAGCGCCGCGCAGGCATTCAATTGGTTATGACGTCCAGGCAACGAAACCTTGAGCGGCGCAAAACCGTACGGCACCGCTTTCGAACTGCCGGCACAGAGCTTTGAAGCCGCAGGATCTTCGGCACAATAGACGACTTTCGTCTTCGTGTTGGCAATGAAGGTTTTGAAGCACGATTCAAACGCTTCGACGCTGGCGTGGTGCTCCATATGGTCGTATTCGATATTGGTTATGACCGCGATGTCGGGATTATAATTGACAATGGTCCCGTCGCTTTCGTCAGCTTCGACCACCATGATTTCACCGTCTTTGGCGACGCCGTCAAAACCAGGGACTTCGCCGCCGATGCAGTAGCCGCAACCGAGAATCTGCGCGATCATCGAGGTCGTGGTGGTTTTGCCGTGAGTACCGCTGACAGCAATCGTGAAACGGTCACGCAAAAGCGCCGGCAACACTTCGCCGCGGCGGCTGACGGGAACTCTGGCGCTCGCCACTTCGGGATGATCGTCCGGCACGGCGGTTGTACGGATGATCCATTCGCTGTCTGCCAGATGAGCCGGATATCGGCCAATGAAAACAGGAACCCCTTTTTCACGCAGCCAGGCGGTTTGCCGATTTTCCTGTTCGTCGCAACCAGTGACGCAGTGTCCGCGCTCCTTGAGCAGCAACGCGAGGCCCGCCATGCCGATCCCGCCGATGCCGATCATGTGGATACGGCGAAGTTCTGAAAGCATTTTGTCTACTTGCGGGCGCATTCTTCCACCACACCGGCAAGGATTGCCGCCGCATTCAAAGGAACGGATCGCGCCGCGGAGCGCGCACTCATTTTTTCGAGCCGGGAAGGATCCTCAATCTGCGATGTCAGATAACCTTTGAGCCATTCAACCGTCATATCGCTCTGCTGAACCACATCGGCTGCACCGAATTTTTCGAGTGCGTGAGCGTTGGCCGTCTGATGATCGCTGGCGGCGTGCGGATAAGGAATAAGCAGCGCAGGCAGGCTGAAAACGCCGAGTTCGGCGCAGGTAGAAGCGCCGGAGCGGCAAACCGCCAGTGTGGCTTTTTCATAAAGAGAGACCATGTCATGTGTAAAGGCGTGCACTTCCGCATTCACTCCGGCGGCGCGATAGCGCTCGGCGATCTTTTTTTCATCCGCCGGGCCGGTCAAGTGAGTAACGCTTACAGCGGAATTCTTCAGCGCACAAACCGCCTCGGAAACAATTTCGTTGATCGCATGAGCGCCAAGGCTTCCGCCCATCACCAATAAATTAAACCCTGACTCCTGACTCTTGACTCCTGATCCCTTGATATCCGGCCGCAACGGCATACCGGCGGAAACGGCGTTCATGCCTTTGAGATGATAACGGGTTTCCTCAAAACAAATGGCGATGGCACACGCTTTCGGAGCGAGCAGCCGAACGGCCCGGCCCGGCACGGCATTGGCTTCGTGCAGAATGTACGGAATGCCGTGCAGACGCGCGGCAAGACACGGGCCGATGGATGCGTAACTGCCCATGGCAAGCACGACATCGGGCTGATGGCGCAGCATAATAAACCAGCAGCGGAAAACGGCACCGGCAATGCGCAAAGCCGTAATCACGGAACGAAAGGCGCCGAACTGGAACCCTTCCGACGGAATGGTGACGATCCGTCCTTCCCAGCCTTGAATAGCAGTATCTTCGCCGCCTTTTCCGGCAAGCCAGAGGGTAACGTGATGTCCGCGGTCTCTCAGAACACGGGCGGTGGCGAGGCCGGGGAAAATGTGTCCGCCGGTGCCGCCGCAGGCAATGGCAATATGCAGTTTTTCACTCATTTGAAAAATCCATGTTTTCGAAGTTCTCCGGGAAGATACAGCGATCCGGTAAAGCAGACCAGCCGCTTTTTACCGGCATTCAACCAGTCGATGGCGGGTTGCGGAGTTTCGACCGGTATGATTTCCAGCCCGATCTGTTTTCCAATCTCGGCAATTTCTTCCGCCTTCATGGCGCGGTCGCCGGGTAGCGTAAGCGCCCAGGCTTTTTCGACAGCGGGTGCAAGCGCTTTGAGAATACCTTCGACGTCCTTATCCTTCATGAAGCTAAAGAGTAAACCGTTTCCAACACCCGGAAAGGTTTCGCCCAAGGTTTGGAAAAGTGCACGGGCGCCGCAGACATTGTGCGCGCCGTCGTAAAGCACCGGCGGCTTCGCCTGCAAAAGCTGAAACCGACCGAGCCATTTAACGGCTTCAAGTCCCCGCTTCATCTGGAGGCGGATATTCTCCGCCTCGGCAAGGTCTTCGAGCGCGGCGACGGCGATGCCGCAGTTTTCAAGCTGGAAGCTGCCCGCAAGCGGCAGACGGATATTCGAGTACTCATGATCGCCGGCTTCAATATTGATGAGCTGGTCATCGCGGCGCTTTTCCAGACATTGAAAAAACACAGCATCGTCGCTTCCGAGAATCGGCGCTTTTTTATCTAACGCTTCTTTATAAATGACCGCTTCGGCCTCGACCGGCATCGGGCCGCAAATGACCGATACGCCGGACTTAATGATACCGGCTTTTTCCCCGGCGATTTTTTCAATGTCGGCGCCAAGATATTCGGCGTGATCGAAGTCGATCCGGGTAATGACGGAAAGCCTCGGCTGGATGACATTGGTGGCGTCCCAGCGTCCGCCCATGCCGGCTTCAATGATCGCGTAGTCCACCTTTTCGCGTTTGAAATATTCAAAAGCCATGGCGGTCGAAATTTCGAAAAAGGTGGCTGGACGGGTATTCAGCGACTGCGCGGCTTTTTCGACATCGGCGATAAGCGGTTCGAGAACCGGATCGGGAATTTCGCGGCCGTTAATCCGGAAACGCTCATTGAAACGAAAAAGGTGCGGCGAAGTGTAAAGACCTGTTTTGAAACCGGAAGCGCGCAGTACCGACTCGATCATCGCGCAGACGGAACCTTTGCCATTGGTTCCGGCGACGTGAATGCACTTCAGACTCTTTTGCGGATCGCCGAGTTTTTCAAGCAACGCGGCAGTAACTTCAAGACCAGGCTTGATGCCGTGCGCTGTCCGCGCAAACAGTGACTGAACCGCGGACTGAAGATCGGCGGTGCTCATTGGTTCATCATGTAGTCGAGGATTAGAGCGACGCGGGCTTTGAGCTGCTGGCGTGGAACGACCATATCAATCAGGCCGTGCTTTTCGAGAAATTCGGCGCGCTGAAACCCTTCGGGCAGATCCTGCTGGGTGGTTTCCTTAATAACACGCGGGCCGGCGAAGCCGATGAGTGCGCCGGGTTCGGCAATGATAATGTCGCCGAGTGTGGCGAAACTGGCCATAACACCGGCCATAGTCGGATGCGTGAGCACCGGAATGTACGGCAGTCCGGCTTTGGCGTGGCGAGCCAGAGCGGCGCTGGTTTTCGCCATTTGCATGAGACTGTAAAGACCTTCGTACATGCGGGCGCCGCCAGAGGCACAAACCAGAACGCAGGGACGCTTTTCAGCGGTGCAGCGTTCGATGAGGCGGGTTATTTTTTCGCCGACGACGCTGCCCATACTGGCACCAAGAAAGGAAAAGTCCATGACACCGAGACCGATTTCCCGCCCATTGAGTTTAGCCGCGCCGCAAGTGACGGCATCTTTGTACCCGGTTTTCTTCTGGTTGGCTTCGAGTTTGGCGACATACGAGTCCTTGCCGGTGAAACCAAGCGGATCGGCAGAGGTCAAATCCGCGTCCCATTCAACAAAAGTGCCTTCGTCGGCAAACAGGTCGATACGCTTCTGCCGACCGAGAGTAAAATGGTGGCTGCATTTGGAACAAACCTGAAGGCTTTCTTCAAGCTGTTTGGCGTAAAGGATCTCGCCGCAGCCGGGGCATTTTTCCCAAAGGCCGTCCGGAACATCCCGTTTTCGCACCTGAACCGATGAATATTTTTTCTTACCGAACCGTAAAGCCATAAGTACCTCTGGAATGGTGGAACATTGGAAGGTTGGAAAAATTGGAAGAATCAGTATTCCATCATTCCCTTATTCCATCATTCCATGTTTTCTTATCCTCGCGCCACTGTCACCACATGCACCGCCGCTGCGCCGCCCTTTTTGAGCGCTTTGGCGCACGCATTGACGGTGGCACCGGTCGTCATCACATCATCAACCAGTAAAATTCTCCGGCCTGCCGGACGGGCAAAGAGCCCAACCCGAAAAGCGCCGCACACGTTAGCCGTCCGCTGGGGGGCTGTCAAACCTGTTTGGGTGCCCGTCGGACGAACGCGCCGGACGAGTCCCTCCCTGAATGGAATGCGCAGACGGCGAGCCAGCGCGCCGCCCAGCGAGGCCGACTGGTTAAAGCCCCGTTCGCGGCGCCGTGCCGGATGGAGCGGTACCGCCGTGACCAGATCAAACGGCTGGCCGGAATATTCCGCCTTAACACAGGCAAAAAGCAGTTCGGCCATATCCCGAACAACCCACAAGGCATTTCCATATTTGAGGGCACGTAGCGCATCGCCAACGGCGCCTTCGTAACGGACAGCGGAACGGGCGCGGTCGAACGCAGGCGTTTCGCGGGCGCAGGCAAAACATGTGTAGTCATGCTGAATATCGCCTGCAACGGGGTCGCCGCACAAAGCGCAGAACGGAGGTTCAACTTTGGGCGTATCAGAAAGACAGTCCCAGCAAAGATACTTCATGGGATCAGGCGACGGCGCTCCGCAGCGAACGCAGTTACGAGGATAAAGCAGATCAAGCATAGACAAAGAATTGATGCAGGACGTCCGCTGTGAAAAGTAAAAAGTTAAAGAATATTCGACAATATCATTCTGTGTCTGATAAAGAAATGCCTCATGAAAAAGTACACCTGGACTCTAAGCGTCTTTATCTATTGCACCGCCGCCATGTCACAGGAAGCGCGCTTCCTCCGCGTCGGAACTTCAGAGCCTTTCACTCCGGTCTACCAAAACGAAGAAGGGCTGGAAACCTTACAGGTCAAAGGACTAACACAGACCTTTACCGGTGAAAAAAAGTGGTTCCGGATCGCCGCCGAATACTCAACAGACGCCGAATGGCTCGACCGGCTGACCCTTGAATATTACGTCCTGTTCCCCGGCGCGACCAATGTATTCAAAGGAACAGTCCGTTATGTGGACATCCCTCGTGGACGGGAACATCTCAGTGAGATGTACCTGCATTTCAACAGCTATGCACGCTACTTCAAACGGGGTGTCATTCATTATGCAGTGGTTGCCCTTATAGATGGCAAGACGGTGGCCGTGGAAACCAATAAACGCCTGCCGGAAGGCTGGTGGAAAACCCTGCCCCCGCATCCGTGCGGACTTCTGGATCGAAGTATGACTCCATTTGCAGTTTTCAATGTGGAAAAATTTGATGCGCAGAACCGCTGATCATGAGAGCAAGTGTCGCCAGCGTAAGTAAATATTCACGAAAAACGAACGGAATGGACATAAATTTAAAGGGCGAACGGAAAACAATACTGATTTATTTTTGACTTTGTTTGGAAATGTACAGATACTGTTCCGGTTTTTAGAATAGGGGCGCGGAAAGGTCGACTTACGGTTCGGGACGCTTTTTACAGACCATGTATCTTTCAGTAGAAAGCTCAGGAACCGGGTTAAGACCCCCGGTATAGGCAATCGGACAAAGAACTAAGGAGAAGAAAGCATGCGAAAGGCAGTGATAGGGATAACGGCTCTGCTCTTGGCTTCCCTGCAGGGGCAAGCTGAGACGTTGACGACCGCTCAGGACTATGCGGTAGACAGCGATGTAGTGCTGGAAAGCGCCGTGAGAGAAGTTAAGTCAATTCCGCAGGATACGATCAATGTAGTCGGCGACGCCGTTAAGATGGTCAGTGACGAAACCGTCACCGCTGTCAACGGGGTTAAGTCGGTCTTCAAAGCCGATCCGATTGCAAAAGATGAAAAAGCCGCTGCTCTTGGAGTAGCCGACGCATGGAACTCCGCCAACGATGTAATCTTCCGCTCCTACAAGATATCTGAATCCGTCGGCAAAGAGCTGACTGAAGGAAAAGATATCACGGCTGGAACGACAGTGGATGTCGCCGGATACTTCAACGGTATTGAGTTCCCTAAAGGCGCATCAGCCATGTACCGCCCCGAATTCAAACGGCTCTTTGTCCGTCAAACGCTCGCCAACATGCTTTCTATTGAAGATGTTCTGGCTAATGAACATAGCGCCAAGCGCACGCTAATGGGCAAACAGGTCGAAATTCAGACCAAATTCGTCGAAGTCAACCAGAGCACCCTCAATGAACTGGGCTTTAACTGGAATTTTGACAGCAAAGGCGGCGGCGCGGCCAACCTCTTTAATAACCTCACCCTGCCAGCCAATCAGGATCTTATGGCCGACGGTCTGCGCACCGCCGGGAAAATCGCCGGTGTCGGCGTAGGCGGACCAGCAAAAGCTGCGGCCCTCGGTGCAGCAGTAATGGATTCAGATACGCTGGCTATTACCAAAAACGCTGGATCGCTCCGCTGGACGATGGTGATCAACGCGCTCGAACAGTCGGATAACGCCGATGTACTCTCCGCCCCAAGCATCACCACCCGCGACGGCAAAGCCGCCAGCATCTGGGTTGGTGAACAGCGCATGGTTCCAAAATCTTTCTCCGCTAAATCGCAAAACACCTCCGTTTTTATTGAAAACAGCGACTGGAAGTCGGAACTGATGGGCGTTCAGCTCGAAGTAACTCCCGAACTGCGCAAGGGCGGAATGATCGATCTGGATCTCAAACCGAAAGTAATCGATCTGATTGGTTATGATGACTATCAGGTCACCCCAGACAATGGTCTCTTCAGAACTATTATTTCAGGCAATGTTAACTATAGTTACAGGACAAAAATATTAGGAAATGCTGCGCATGTAATAGGCTCGTTTATTTATGATACTTTTTCACCTATACTAGTTGTCACCAATGCAATAACGGGGCTGACTACTCCGGTTTATAAAATAGTCGGAACAAATTATTACCCTGGTGTTGCGAACGGAACATCCATGCTGTTAGACCCCATTCTTGTGCCATCGTTGCACGCCCAGCTACCCTACTTTCGTCTGCGCGAAATGACAACGAAGGTGACGGTGGCCGACGGCAACACGGTCGGCATGGGCGGACTGATCTATGACAAACTGGAAACCTACAAGGACAAGGTTCCGGTGCTGGGCAGCATTCCGCTGATCGGCCGCCTCTTCCGTTCGGAAGGCGAAAAGACCATTAAGCGCAATCTGATGATCTTCGTGACGGCTACCGAAGTGGACGTAAACGGGCGTCGGTCCGCCGATCTGGCCATGAAGAAATAACTTTGTTTTAAGGAGAAAAACCAATGCGAAATACACTTAAATTTCTGATGGCTGGCGCGCTGTTCGCCGGCATAGCCGTGGCTCAGGACAAGTCCGCGAGCGTTGACGGCATTATGAAAGAACTGGGCAGTTACCAAGGGAAAACGACGGCACCTGCCGCTACCGTAACACCGGCAGTAGTTGAAGCCCCTGCGGTGGCAGTACCTTCCGCTAAAGACGCCGAGAAGGCAGCTAAGGCGGCTAAAGACGCTGAAAAAGCCGCCGCTAAAGAGGCTGCAAAAATCGCCGAAAAGGCGGCTAAAGAAGCCGAAAAAGTAGCTAAGGCAGCTAAAGACGCTGAAAAAGCCGCTGCTAAAGAGGCTGCAAAAATCGCCGAAAAGGCCGCTGAAGACGCTGAAAAAGCCGCTGAGGTAGCAAAAGCCGCTGAAAAAGCGAAGGCTCAAGAAGCCGAAAAAGTAGCTAAGGCAGCTAAAGACGCTGAAAAAGCCGCTGCTAAAGAGGCTGCAAAAATCGCCGAAAAGGCCGCTGAAGACGCCGAGAAGGTAGCTAAAGCAGCAAAAGACGCTGAAAAAGCCGCCGCTAAAGAGGCTGAGAAGGCCGTAGCAAAAACTGAAAAGCCTGCCGAAGCCGCGAAAACCGAAGCGTCGGCCGCTGAAAAGCCGGTCGAAGCCGCCAAGAACGAACTTCCTGCCGCGGCAGTGGCCGCACTGGATGTACCTGCCACACTGGAAGCCAGTCGCGATCTTTATGCCGGTGGTGAATTCGAACAGGCTCAGCGCGGTTTTGAAGCGGTTATCAAAAAAGAACCGGAAAATGTCATCGCCCGGATGTATCTGCGTAAGCTTCTCGAACGCGATCCCCGCACGACAGAAGTAAAAGGTATGAAGGCCGTTAACGGTGCATGGAAAACGGATCTTGTACTCCGCTCCTACGCCATCCCCGCCGATGCAACCACCAAGATGGGCATTGAAAAAGGCAGCAACACCGTTGACGTAACGATGAAGTTCCCTGAAGTGAAATTCCCGAAGGGCGCTTCTGCCGTTTACCAGCCGAAAGCGGAAAAGCTGTTTGTGCGTAATACCCGTGAAAATCTGCTGGTTCTCGAAGAAATTCTTGCCGCGATGGATGTCGCTAAGCTCTCTTCCGGTGTCGAGCAGGTGGAAATCGAAGCTAAATTTGCTGAAGTCTCTGAAGGCACGCTGGAACAGCTCGGCTTTGAATGGCAAAGCACAGGCCTAACCCCGATTAAGAGTGGTATTACGGATGTCACTATCCCGAACGGACAATACCTTTTTGACGATGCCCTGCGCGGCGGTCCAAGCAATCCAAATGGCATGCCATTCAATCGGCCAAACAATCTTGGTACTATAATTGATCCGACTACCGGCATGGTTACACCTGGCGAACGATCTGCTGACGCAGCCAACCTGTCAGGTGGCTCAGGCGAGTGGAGAGCCTTCCGTTTTGACGACACCTTTAACGCGACTCCGGATTCGATGAAGCTTACTAATACCGGCAGGAACCCGCTGGACGTGCTGATCACGGCACTGGATCAAAGCTCAGGCACTGACGTACTCTCTGCACCGCGCGTGGTCACCCAAAGCGGTAAAAAAGCCACCATCCGCGCCGGTGAAATGCACTATTTCCCTGAGGTGTATGAAGTCGGTGGAAATGAGGGCAATATCATCCATGTCAAGTATGCGGACTTCGCTGAAAAATTGCTTGGCGTCGAACTGGAAGTGACCCCGAAAGTGGATGGCGACCAGATAGCTATGACGCTCAACCCGAAAGTAAGTGAACTGCTCGGATGGCAGAACTATTCGGTTATTCCGGCCAACAGCGCCTACACTCACTGGCAAGGATCCATACGTATGATTTTTGAACACGATCCGGTTATCGCCCGCCTGCCGATCTTTAAACGGCGCGAAATCAAGACCGAAGTGACCATTGCCGATGGTGCCACGATGGGCATGGGCGGACTGATCAACGAACGGGTTGAAAAATTCGAAGACAAGGTTCCGGTGCTGGGAAGCATCCCGCTGTTCGGACGACTCTTCCGTAACGAGGGGGAACGTGCCGTTAAGCGCAATCTGATGATCTTTGTAACGGCCAAGAAAGTGGAGCCGACCGGACGGATTAACACCGCCCGCTCCTTTGAATAAGCTGACGGATTAAATGATCCAGGCTTATTTTTGAAAGGGAGGGCGCTGTAAAATCAGCTCCCTCCCTTTTTTACAAAAAAAGTTTAAAGCTTCGAATAGAACTGGATCGTGATTTCCGTTTGGATATTCATCAGCGATTGAAGAGCTGTTTTATTTATCCGGCGTTGTTTATTTTTTATGAGGTTTTTGGTTTAATTTCGCTGAGAAAATGGTTTGCAGAAAAAGGCAGGGTTTCATTATGAAAAAACTGATTTGTTTTATCAGCACGGTGGTGATGCTGACAGGGGTCTCATCCCGGGCGACCACCCTCAATGAGTGGAATTTTTATTCTGACCCAGCCGGAAAAACTCTTTCGCAAGCCGTTAATTCAAAGGGTAGCGCGACTTTCGCCTCCGGTGGAGCGGGCTTCTTGGAAACTGACGGACAGGGTGCCCTGCTCTGTACCTACAATGATCCCGGCACCAGCGGTCTATGGACTAATGGAGCCATGTTGGATGCGACGGTGAGCGCTCTGACCACCGGAACTTTTTTCCTGCGCTACGATCTCTCATATAATCTTAATGCCACGAATGACAGCGGAACACTGGCCGGATTCGCTTTCACTGATGCAACCGGAACCAAGGTAGCTGGTGTGGCCCTGCAATATGATGCCGCCGCGGCCACCACACCAACGAACCTGACCGTAACCGAGCTTATCGACCTTGGCCTTGGAACTAATTTCTCCGGCAAAGTATCCTTTATTGCGAAAGTGGATATGGTCGCTCAGAAAATGGCCGTCTGGTACGACCTGACCGGAACCGGTAGTTTTTCGGCAGAGGCCAGCCCGCAAACCAACAATATTTCCGTCAACCTTCTATCAATTAACAACCTGCGCCTTCAGATGACTGGAGACTTCCGTCCCTCCGGTTCGACTAACTCTGCCAAAGTCGGCCTGCTTCGGATGAGCGATAGTTTCACTGACGCGGCGGCAGCCGATCGTACCGTGCAGGATGCAAAATATTCGAATGAGTGGACCTTTGAGCGAGATACTGCCGGGAGACCGCTCAACGATACGATTAACTCCGGAACAAACAGCCCGCTGGCGAAGTTTTCCGCCGGATTCGGAAGTACAGTATTCACCACCAACCGCGCCCTGCGTTGCATCGGTGAGGATGTAGGAACTGGCGGCGTCTGGACCAACGGAGCCTTTCTGGACGCATCTTTAGTATCAGCGACATCCGGCGTGCACTATCTGCGGTATGATATCGCCTATGATCTCAGCTCCTCCAGCAATAACAGCGGCACGGTGCTGGGTGTCTACTTCACCGGCGAAACGGGCGACAAAGCCGCCGGCGTGGTGATGGGTTTTAACAAAGGCGATCTGACGAACAGTATACCGCCGGGACGATCGCTGGTTGTAATCCCGGGCGCAACCGACCTCACCAATAACGGTACACTGACCGCCATCGCCGAAGTTGATCTGGATACAAAACTCCTGAAGGTCTGGTACGGATTGAATGGTTCGAATCCCACAAATTATGCCGACCCGGCATTTACAAACAGCATTGCGCTGACATCCATTACCAACCTGCGCTTTCAGGCCACTGGGGATTTCCGTCCTGCCGGCTCAACCGATTATGCCGAAGTAGATAATATCCGCCATATCGCCAGCGCTACTGCAGGGGGGACTGCATGGACGAACATCACCGAATCCGTTATAAATCTCGCGCAACCGCCCGTGTTGAATATCAGCGTAACCGACAGCCTGTCTGGAAGCATGGACCTCGGCGAAACGAACACAATTACTGCTGTTATCAGTAATACGGGAGGAAGCCCCGCAACAAGCGCTTCTTCTACGTTGGGCGGAGCTTCCGCCTTCTCCGTTATATCAAACAATGCACCGGTTACGCTGGAGGCCAACACCTCTATTACAAACACCTATACGCTGATCGCTAATGCCAAGGGGTCTTACAACTTAACCTTTCAAGCGACATCCGCTGAGACCAACAGCGCCACGACCAATCTTAGTATCATTGTCGGTGCCCGGATAAGTTATCTCACCAACAGTATTGTTGAAATTTCCGGAGGTGTCGTCGCAGGGCAGTACGAACCGGGCGAAACGATCAGCATTACGATCGTCAGCACCAACGACGGCGCGAAAACTGTAACCGGCATCACGAATACACTTTCAGCTAATCCGTCGTATTTCGGGATCACACCGCCGTCGGCAACTTATCCTGTCATGGCAGTCGGTCGTTCCGCCTCGACGGTTTATACCGTCGTGATCAGCAACACAACGCCGGGGGGTAATTACATCTTCAGTGTAACCAACCGGACAAGCGACACGAGCTGGACCGATTCGTTTACACTGCCGGTGTTTGTTGGGGCCGTTCCGTCGGTTACTAATGCCTTGCTGATTGAAGTGGCGGAAGGTGAAACAGCAACCAAGCAGCTTGTCTTGAGCAACTCCGGCAATGCCAGCACGACCTTTTCGCTTAGCGATGACGGTGTTTGGCCGCTTTCCTACCTGATTACAACAAATAATTCAGTTCCCATGGAATCCTTTGCCTGGTTTGGTGAAACGCCCAATACCAACGCCATGTTCATGGACTGGACTGATACCAGCAGCGCACTGATGAATCTTGGATTCACCTTCCCTCTGTATGGAACAGTTTACACAAATTTCTCCGTCAGCACCTACGGGGCAATCGGGCTTGGCTCTTTGGTCGGAGCCAATGCAAATACACCGGTCGTTCTGCCATCAGGAGCAAATCCGGTTGCCGCCCCGTTCTGGATTGCAACAGCAGTAGATACCAACAGTGTACGTTACAGAAAATACTCAGACCATTTGGTTGTTTCCTGGGGATTTAATACCGGAAACGAGTTTCAGGCGTTGCTGTATACCAACGGAAATATCCGGTATCTCTATCAGGCCGTTCCTTGGACCACAATTACCGAGGCCGCCGTCGGAGTTCAGAGTGAATCTAACTCGCTCAATGTAGCAAACTACTCAGCAGAAACTGGCAGACGAGTAAACGTCCTGTTGACACCAAAAGGTAATTCATGGGTTACATACTCGCCGACGGATGGAACGGTGGCAGGATCGGGAAGCAGTACTGTGACTTTCACCGCAAATGCAATTGGTCAAAGCGCAGGAACCAATGCGTTTACTGCCTATATAAAGTGGGGCAACGGTACGACAAGCACAGTAGCGGTCACCGTCAAGGTTCTGGCATCCACTGCGGGACTGAAGGTAACACCTTCTCCGGCGAACTTCAGCGGATCCGCTGGCGCCATCACCAAAACCAATGTATTTCTCGTCAATACCGGCAATGTGGCACTGGTTTACACGATTACTGACAATGGCGCTAAAACTAACGGCTACAGATGGTCGTCTACAAATATTCTTTGGCAGAATGTAATACCTATGGACGCCAATATGATCACGTGGACAGCCGGAACCGACGGGGATTACAGCCAATCGATTCCGATTGGATTCCCCTTCCCGTTCTATGGGGAACTCTTCACACAGATTTCGATTGGTGTAAAAGGATGGATCGCACTTGGCGGAGATCGTTTTATCGCGCCATACCGGGGTGATTTGGCTCTCGATGGAAATGCGAGCATCGCTTATTCCGGCAACGGAACCCAGATGGTCATCACATGGGCAAACATGAGTCAGACAGACGGCGGAAGCAATCAGACATTCCAGGCGATCCTAAACCGGGATGGGTCTATCCGTTTCCAGTACAATAACCTGTCTGGAAGCAATGTCTGGCCGTACACAACCATCGGCCTTCAAGATGCCTCAATCCAAACAGGCGCTACACTGAGCAATGCGACTACCATCGTCTCTAACACCGTCTACGTTTATTCAAATAAGGTAACGGTAACAACGAATGGCCTTCATGCAGAAGTAAATCCGGGGGCCATAATAACGAACATACAGCAAATCGTAACCGGAACGAACTATGTGCCGGTGTACAAAAACGACATTTTCAATCAGGCTATTCTTTTTGAGCCGACTAGACGGATTGTCATCACCGCCAGTCCCCTTTCAGGGACTATCCCTGTCGGTGGAACCAACACTGTCACATTGACTGGAGATGCACGCAGCCTGACACTTGGCGGAACCAATTCCATCACGAATAGTACCGCGTTTGATGTCAGCTATACGGGAGGAAGCAATTCGTTTTCAGCAATTTTCATTGCAACCAACAGCGTACAGGCTGTTTATTCAGCGCAACAGGCGGCGTGGCTTGCTGGTACAGACATCTTCGTGACAGACGTTTCGCAGAGTGCTAACGGCTCGAGGACTATTACATGGCCTGTTGCCAATGACGGGCTCTCCCGCACCTATAAAGTGTGGTACACGCTGGATCTTATGCAAGGCTTCAAATGGCTGGCCACCATTCCGAACGGAACCGGCTATGTAGATACAGATCATGCTGATGAAACGGTGATCTACTACAAAGTAACAGTGGAGTAGAGTGTATGTAGCGTAAAAAACCGCCCTGAAGTTCAGGGCGGTTTTTTTTGTGTCAGAAATTCATGAATGGCTTTTGACAAGCGCGCCACTCTCCTCTACTTTATGCGCTCCGTTTTTACGGGCCGGTAGCTCAGTTGGTAGAGCATGTGACTTTTAATCACAGGGTCCCGGGTTCGAGCCCCGGCCGGCTCACTCTAAAAAATGGAATGATAGAATATCGGGGCCGCAGATTTTCTCCGATTAAAACATTCTTCAATTCACACGCCCGTACTTCCAAAACCGCCTGTTCCGCGCGTTGTCTCAGAAAGCCCGTCCACCAGCTCATAATGAATCGGAGAGCTGTCCGTTGCCACCAACTGGAAAAGCCTCTGCCCCTTTTGTGCCGTGTAGGGCTCACTCTTGATATTGTCGCACATGGCCATAATCTCGCCACGATAGCCGCCATCGATTAGCCCGATGGAGTTAGACATGCGTAACGGCGTCTTGGAAATACTCGAACGCGGGAAAAGATAATAGGCGCGCCCGTCATCCGGCTCACAGGATATCCCCAGCTTGATCGCCTTGGTTTCGCCCGGGGCAAATGTGATGTCCTCAAGCACATATAAATCGAGACCGGCATCGCCGTCGTGAAAATGCCCATGATTTCGGTAGAACTCTCTGGCGGTTTCATTGTGCGGTTTAATAAAAAGTTTCATCATATCCCTTTCTGCCGATTACGTATTGGACAGGCGATTAAAATCCGGTTTATCCTTCGAATCCAGTCAAATCAGGGAGAGGAATTAAGCGAATGTTGAATTTGGCCATTTTTGGATCAGGATCAGGCTCTAACTATCAGGCAATCGCTGAAGCAATCGCGGACGGAAGCCTCAACGCCCGCATCGTCTGCGTCATCTCCGACGTCAAGGATGCCTTCATTCTCGAGCGCGCCCGCCGTTTCGGTCACCCCGCTTTTTACGTTGATTGCGCACCCTTTAAAACCAAACTCGACGGCGAGGCAGAACGACAAGCCATTGAAATTATTAAACAGCATGGTGGTGATTTCGTTGTCCTCGCCGGCTTTATGCGGATTATAAAATCTGGCCTGCTTGACGCCTTTGCCGGGCGTATCATCAATATCCATCCATCTCTACTTCCTGCGTTTCCCGGCCTTGAAGCCGGACGACAGGCACTTGAGGCAGGAGTCAAAGAAACCGGTTGCACCGTTCATTTTGTCGACGGCGGCATTGATTCCGGCCCCATCATTTGCCAGCGCAAAGTGCCGGTACTTTCTGGTGATACGGTCGAAATCCTTATGAACCGCATCCACGCACAGGAACACATTGCCTATCCTGCAGCCCTTCAAAAAATCGCCGAAGGATTCACTGTCTAAATTCCCTAATTCGAAATGCTCCAGATAAACGAATATCGGATGCAACTACAAAATGATACGGGCATCTCTAAGAGACGCCCGTATCATTCTAATCTCGGAAAATTCACTTACTGCAGACGCACCTGAACGCGATAATACCGCGCCGTGTCTGTCGGCATAGGAGCTGGAAAAACCATTGTCTCCCCCGTTCCTGTTATATTTGTGGCAATATTCCAGCCGCTTAGCAGATTGGTTGTGGTCTGCACTTCATACAGCCGCCCCGCAACACTTCCCCATGTCAACAGCACGTTCCCCAGCCCGTCGCTACGGCGGTTTACGTCAAAATAACTGGCTGGATCAGTAGGGTTGGTTCCGGCAATGGCTTCTGCTGCATCTGAAAATCCATCACCATCACTATCGATCATGCTGTCACCCAACGGGCCGGAGAGACCTTGCAGTTCATAGCACCCAATATCCACTCGTTTCGGCAGAGCCACTGGTCGCGGATTGCCGTCGAGGTCATTGGTCGGTGCCAGATAGAAAGTCGCGCTGTTATAACAAGGCGAGTTGCTGGAAGAGAGACGATAATCACTGCCGCTGGCAAATAGCGGATTATTGGTGGTGCAAAGTGTATCTTCCGGATCACCATCTGTTGGATACCCGTATTGGATATCGCTATACCAGATATTGATACTCCCGAAGCGGCAATGCGCATTGAGGTAGTCAATATCCGGAACTGAAACCCGCACGTTATTTACAATAGTTGCATTCGAAGACGTATTCCCCCAGAAAATCATATTACGCAGGAATGGCTTTGCAAAAGAGGTCAGGCCTCCGCCGCGTGTATTGGCATGGTTATCAACCACAGTGCAGTTCACACCTGTTGGTGAGCAGCCGCTTCCAATGTAAAAACCACCGCCCAAGCCATAATCAGGAACCAGTTTTGGTTTCGAATATTCCGGATCTTCCGCCCATGTCCGGTTGTTAACGATTAAACTATTTACTATAAAAGGTGAACTGTCGCGCAACAGAAGCAGCCCCCCCCCGTTTTCGTCTTCTTGGGTTGTATCGTTCTTTTCCCTATCCAATCCATCCGGAAAAAGCTGCGCCGCTACCACAGCAATACCATTGGCGTCGGTATAGTAGTTAGGCGCATCATTATTCTGGATAATGCACCTTTCAACAAGCGGACTGCTGTTATCAAAAGTCATCCCGCCACCGCTATTTATCACGGTTGTTGCGATAATCGTGGCATCAGCGCTGTCTTTAACTGAGATGCCTCGTCCATTGCAGTTACTGACAACGGTATTCGTTCCGCCTATATAAAGACCACTGCTCGCCTCAACATAAATACCGATCCCGACATCGCCAGCCCAGCCACGTCCAATATCGGCAATGGTACAGTCTTCGATGTGCGGCGACGACCCGCCCTCGCACCAAATCCCATTCAAAACATTAGAAATCGTACAGCCTTGAATAATCGGACTTGAATTATTCTCGCAATGAATTCCGTCCAGAGCCCCATTAAATATCGTGCAGTTTTCAATCCTGGGGCTGGCGTTGCTCAAAGCCACAGCATGTTCATAATCACATTTGCCATCTGAGCAGGTGTTGATGGTAACAGTGATGCGGAAACCCTTGATCACCGTGTTGGTTGTTTCACCGCTATTCATCGTGAACACGGTTCCGTATCCTTGACTTTTAATGGTTGTCACAGACGAACCATTCCACGATCGTATGGTGATGGCTTTGCCATGTGTATCAATGTTGTAGTTCCCTTCGCCTAAATAGTTGCCATTGGTCACCAGCACCATCATGCCGTTGCTGGCCACATTAACGGCCTCCTGAATGGCATCGAACGCGTTCGTCATACTCCCATCAGGCGAATAATCGGAGTTCGTCGGATCTCCCGGCCACGGATCGCTCGGCCCATTGTCATCCACAAAGACTGGATCGCGCGGATTATAAGGCTGAGTTCCCAGTACAATTTCTTCAGCATCAGTTAACCCATCTCCGTCACGATCCGTGGTCACTGGATTTTCCACCACGACAGGATTAAACCCATTAGTAACCTCCCATGAATCAGAGAATCCGTCTCCATCGGTGTCAGCGTTGTTCGGATTAGTAATGTAGGCGCTACCCGTAGTAGCTGAGATTTCATCGTAATCGGTCAACCCGTCTCCATCGGTATCCGTCTTGTTTGGATGAGTCGAACCAGGTATGCCGAACCAGAAAGAAGATGGTGCGCCTGTAACTGACGTATAAACACCAAGCCAGAGGGTGTTAGAGCAAAGGCTGTACTCCTGAATGTTCAGGAGTTTGTCACCATCTGGGTCGCCGGATGCTCCATTAACTCCCGTTGCCGCCGAAGCCAGCAAGCCATTATTCACTTCCCATCCATCCGGCATGCCGTCAGCGTCCGTATCGCGATTCGTTGGATTACAATTGTTGCTATATTCATACCGGTTGATCAGATCGTCCCCATCCCAATCATTTGTGCCGCCATCCACGCTATTGGTCGGGTTCAATGCCGGCCTATAGGTGTATTCCCAGCCATCAGGCATGCTGTCACCGTCACTATCCTTGTTTTTCGGATTAGTACCCAACCCATGTTCCTGCAAATTGGTCAACCCGTCGGCGTCCGGATCCAGCACGGAGTCATCCACCAGCGGGTTCAACCCGTATAGCACTTCCCACCCGTCTTTCATCCGATCACCATCGGTATCATCATTATTGGGATCGGTGTTATTTTGTGACTCCTGAAAGTCGGTTAACCCATCGGAATCACCATCACCAGAACCGCCAGGGACAAGAGGATCTAAGCCGTAACGCCGCTCCCAGCCATCGTTCATGCCATCCTTGTCGGTATCCGCAAGCGTTGGACTTGTGCCAGAATCAAGTTCGCCATCCACAAAGCTATTGGCGTTAGCATCCACTCCCACCGAATAAGTATTGGTAGAAACAACACCATCGTGTCCGTCCACAAGGCCATCAGTATCCGTATCTACAACACGCGGATCGGTATTATAAATGAGAACCTCCTGTGTGCCGTCAATCAGGCCGTCGGCATCCTGATCGGAATTGGTCGGGCTCAATCCGGCGAGAAATTCGCCCCAGTTGATGATTCCATCGCTGTCAAAATCATTGGTTGAACTCTGGCTGAGACTCCTGAAGTACTGCAACTCCCATGCATCGTCCAGGCCGTCGCCATCGGCATCCGGCAGGATGGAAAATATTTCCATACCGGAACTTCCTTCGGTCACATAGGTATATCCACCGCTAACAAAAACTCCCGACGCGGAACCCGCCGTCGGAACCCGCACAGAAGGAACCGGATTGGTCGGGTTCGAAATATTCAGAACAACCAGCCCGTTTGTTCCGTCAGCCACATACACATAATTGCTGGTCACGAAGACTCCTGAAGCTATCCCGTCGGTGTTATAGCTTCCGAGAACAATGAGATTGGTATTCATGATTTTCACACCGTTGGCACCCGCCGCTGCAACGACCAACGCCCCGTTGCCGTGAATTCCCGTTATATTCCAGGTTGCTAAGTTGGCAGCCCCGTTCGCCGCCGGAGCGGCAGGGTTGGCCACATTAAAACGCCATACTGTTTCATTCATTGCCAAATAGGCTAAAGATCCCCGCACAAAAACGTCGTGCATTGTCCGCAAGGATCCTGATGTGTCTTTCATGATCTTCGGCGAAGCATTCGTTTTTACATCAATGATCATCAGTTCATTGGTTCCATCAGCGAGATAGACATAATTCGACTGAACGGCTATCCCTTCGGCCGAGCCAGGAGTGTTCGTCCAGCCCACCAAAGTAGGTGCTGCCTTATTTGTAATGCTGATGATGACCAATCCGTTGATTCCGTCAGCCACATAGGCGTAGTTCGTAGTCACAGCAACATCATTCGCGGTTCCGGCGGTGTCATAAGAACCGACCAGCACCGGTTTTTGCGGATTAGAAACGTTAAGAATCACCAAACCATTGGCACCGTCAGCCACATAAGCGTATCCATTAGTTACCACGATGTTCTTCGCATCGCCGGCTGTATCAAACCCGCCCTGACTGGATGCAGGAGCAAGGCCGCCTGCTGGTGAATTCGGGTTAAATCCATAGGTCACTTCCCACCCATCGACCAAACTGTCGTTATCTGTATCGGCATTGTTCGGATCGCAACGATTTTCATATTCGCCACGGTTATTCAAATGATCCCCATCCGGGTCTAAAAGGGCATCTGCCGAATTGTTTTTATCCAGTCCGTTCGCAACTTCCCATTCATCCGGCATGCCGTCGCCGTCCGAATCCTGAAGTGCGATCAGATTTTTTACATTCAATCGTCCGCCAGAAACCGTCTTGGCCGCCAGCGCAGGAAGCTTGTCCACCGTATTCAGCAAGGCTTCTTTGACCTGTAATGGAGTAAACGACGAATTGGCGCTCAGCAAAAGCGCGGCGGCACCCGCCACATGGGGACACGCCATCGAAGTCCCTTGCATCGCGTCAATCTTCCCATCAGGAACAGTACTGTAAATCTGCACCCCGGGAGCCGCTATATCCACCGATGTTTTTCCATAATTTGAAAAGGAGGCCAGCTCATCGCCGGGATCGGTCGCGGCGACGGCAACCACATTGGGCACATCGTAGCTGGCAGGATAATGAGGGACCGTATCATTATTCACCCCCTCGTTGCCCGCCGCTGCCACAAATAAAACCCCTTTGCCGTTAGCATAGACAATCGCATCCCGGGCTGTATCACTTGCGCCAGAACCGCCATAAGAGGCAGAAATAACATTCGCACCTTCATCGGAAGCGTAATGGACGGCTTCTGCAGTATCAGAAACCGCCAGCTGGCCGGACGCATCTCCGGCTTTCAGAGCCATCAAGCGAACCTTCCAGCAAACGCCGACCACGCCCAGCGCGTTGTTACCAACAGCACCTATAGTTCCCGAACAATGCGTTCCGTGGCCATTGTCATCAGCGGGGTTCTTATCATTACCTACAAAATTCCAACCGTATATGTCGTCAATTCTGCCATTCCCGTCGTCATCAACACCGGTTGCGCCATTTGCTTCAGCAACGTTTGCCCAAAGATTGGAAACCAAATCCGGATGGGTCAGGTCTATACCGGTATCAATCACAGCCACAACTACGTTAGTACTGCCGGTAGTTCTATCCCACGCGCCAGTGGCGTTGATTTTGACCATGCCCCACAAATCACTCCAGCGAGTGTCGTTTGGAACCGCCGTTATACGCGAAAAATAATCAGGCTCAACATACGCCAGAGTAGCTATTTCTGTTGAAAAAACGGAAAGAGCTTCCGGCACAGCATCCAGCGTGGGCTCTTTGAGACTAATGATATAGTGGCCGGGCAGTGTCAGTTCTCGCAGGATCGAAACTCCGTAACTTTGCAACATTACACGCAGATCCGCTTCACTCTTACCATTCTGCAACTTAACCAGTACGTGATTCGCCACCATTTCCGTGCGTGAAGCAATCGTGTAGGTGTCCGTCCCGTCATTCTTCAACAAGGTCTCTTCAATGCGATGGAAGGGATATTTCCCTCCAGCTTTGACCAGCAATTCGCGAATCTTCCGATCTTTGGAGACGGTCTTAATCCGCCAGTCAAGGACCTGTGTTTTATCGACGGGTTGAAATCGGGCACCAGCAGCGGCGACCACCTGCACAGCAGGCTCCGGCTGACTGATCTTCTTTGTAACCGCCGGACGCGGCGCAGAAACTGAAAGCTGCCCCGAAGGAACTACGGGATCCGGCGTGTCGAAGTTTGAATGGACAGCCACCTCCGGCTTTTCAGCGCCAGCAGAACCGGCGTGATGTAGAGTTTTATAACCCGCAAGCCCGACCGCCAGCAGGAACACCGTGCCCGAAACACATAACAACGATTTTTTCATAATTTACCCGCCTTGGAGTTGCCTCGGAACCGGAAACTATTTTGCTTTTTTCACAAGCCGTTTTTGTTCTGCATCCCGCAGTTTTTGAACCGATCCCTGCGCCCGTTCAGTTTCGTGTTGTTTGAGTAGTTTCTGTTCTTCAGCCCGGATCTGGCGATCGGTCTCCGCCGTTGCATCATAGCGCATCGCCAACGTAGAGTCCTGCGGCAACCCCGTTTCCATATTTATATTTCCTGGATTGGCCAGCCCGACCGTCACGAAAATAATGGTTTCTCTTTGCTCATTCTTTTTATTGGCATAACTGAAAAACCGCCCAATAAGAGGAATACTCCCGAGTACCGGAATCTTCCGATCAACATCGCTTGAATCCAGTTCTGTAAGTCCACCAATGGCTGCAGTTTGACCGCTTTCCAAGGAGAAGATGGTTTTGATCGTTTTCTCAGACGTCACTGGGAACGTGTTGATGGTGCCGCCGTTGCCAACCGTTTTTTCACCCGTCTTGCGTGACAAAGAAGGGACGATTGACACAGTAATATTGCTGGAAGTATTAATCACCGGCGTTACATCCAGCTTGATACCGGTTTCAAAAAATGGTCTGGCCGGATCCAGATTATATGTTGTTACGGCATCCGCTTGTTGCGCCTGCGTAGTTTCCTGCTTGATGTTCGGCTCCTTATCTCCGACGTAAATTGAAGCCAGCTGTTCATTGGCTACGATTATTTTTGGATTCGAAACAATTTTTATTCCGTTAATCTCTTTCAGCGCCGCCAGCACCAACTTGAAATCGTCTGCTTTCAAGGTGGCTCCCAAGGCTTTTGTCGTCGTTCCGGCACCGAGAGTTGTCGGCGTGATACCGAACACACGCGTATCATCCGGCCCGAAACTTCCCGGACGGGCAGCAGAGTCTGTTGGCGCTGCTATAGTCGCATTCTCATACGTTCTGCCCGCAATATCCGTATAACGATTCGCCGTTAAAGTGCTCTTTCTGTCGTAACTTCCGCCGATTCCACTTCCGCCGATTCCGTAGCCGCCGTTATCGCCGCCAAGCATCGCCCAGTCAATCCCCAGCTGTTTTGATGCGCTGTCAGTGAGTTCCATAAATTTGGCTTCGATAAAAACCTGCTGCCGAGGCAGGTCAACCGCCGTGATCATAGCCTGTATCTCCATCAGATTTTCGGGTGTGCTTTGAACTACAATCGTATTGCGGGCGGGGAAGATAGATATTTTTCCCGCGGCCAGCCCCGTCTTTGGCACCATGGTTTGAATCATCTCGTTGACGTTAGAGACGGAGGCATAGTCCAATTTGAATATTTTTACACTCATGGCCAGCGGCGCATCAGCCGGTTTTTTCCGCACGCTGTAAACTTCAGAACCAGGGCTTTTCTCGTAAAGTTCAAGATTGTGAGCATCGAGGATGGACTGCAAGGCGGGTTTCCACTCCACATTCTTCAGGTTTACATCCACCTTCGTGACCCCGGTGGCACCTTCAAGGGTAGGAACAATAATATTGGCATCAGAAAGCGTTGCAAAAAGACGGATAACGCTATTGAGCTCGACATCTTTGAGGCTGAGTGAAATCAGCCCCCCTTTAACGGATCCTTGACCGATAAGATCCGGCACAACCGCAATATTTTGGATGTCACTTTCCGGCGTAACAACGGGCTTTACTGCCTCGACAACAGCAGGAGCCGGTTCAACGACAGGCGGCTCCACTTTGACAGGCACGGGCGCGGACGTTAACGACGGAACAATCGGCGTTTCATCCAATATCGGTTTTGAAACGGTAATCCCTATAGCCGGTTCACTTGCCGATGCAGGAGCAGATGCTGTTTTTGTTTTCAGTTCATTGAATATCTCAGCCACGTCCTGGGCATAAATTACGGCGGCCGCAAGAAGTATCGTTAAAATTGCTACTCTCTTTACTCTCATTTGGTTAGCTCCTGCTTTTATTTAATTCCTATTTTTTTCAGCTGTACCCGTCCATCAGCCTCGATCCCAACGATCTGCCACTGATAGGTTTTCCCTTCAAATAATACTTCTACGGGATCGCCGGGGCTCTTCAACTCCCCGCTAACTATTGCGACTGTCCGCCCACCCAGCTTGCTCGCACCACTGATCTTGATTCTTCCGGCCGCCGCCTTCCACCCTGATGAGTCCAAGTCAGGTTCGCTCTGAGCAGACGTCCGTTTCTGCCAACCCTCGGGGTAAAAACCGACCGGCCAGAATGGATCTCTAAGCAATTCCTGTACCCGGTCTCCAACAGGTTCTTTTTCCGGAACAACAACTTCTGCCGGCTGTACAGTCGGCACAGTCGCCTGAATAGCTGGCAAAGAAACCTGATTCGTCATCGGCTGCGCGGCGGCAGGCAATGAGCCGACGGAAGAAATTCCACCGGCCACTTTACCGGACGGAGAACTGACGGTGATGAAAAGGTCATCCTGCGCGAACACTGTTACAAAATGACCAAACATCACGAACAAAACAGCGCGTTGCAATGAAAGAACCGAAAAGCGGCAGTTCATTTCGCCCCTTTCTCTATTTTCACCGCGGTCGGCCACTGCGTAATTACGCGGACCTGATGCGACATCGGTTGGTCGGGTAACGCAGAAACAGTTACTTCCTTGATTCGTAACAGCGGGTTGTCTTTTTCAAGTCGCCAGAGAAATTCGACTAGACTGCTATACCCGCACCGAGTGGAAACGCTTATCTCGTAAGGCTGATCAACGGCCTCTTTTTTGCCTTCGCCTACAGAAGCAGTCTCCTCGAGATTATCAAGTTCAATCCGGGCCAGCGTGGCACACCGCGAAACATATTCATAGGCCCATGCATAACGATCGGACAACGTAGGTGTATGAACGGTCATCTCTTCCAGTTTCTCGACACTTTGAGCGAGTTCACTGAGAATCATTCCCTCACGTTTGAGAATTGCGCGGGCATCTTCGATTTGCTGCTCCAGTTTAATCAGCTCCTTTGCCGCCGAACCACCGCGCGCCGAAGCGGGCCTAGTCCAACCGAGAAAGTGCGCCATCAAAATCACCTGCAATACAGCCAGCACCACCGTGGCAACAACCATTTGTTGCTGCTTTTTTGTGAGCGCGGCCCAGTTCATCACTTGGCACCCCCCGCCAACCGCCGCCCTTCCAGCGCAAATATCCATTTCTCGCCTGTTTCGCGTTGCGAAGAGACTAATTTGGCCTCGCCGCAAAAGCGACGCAGTTCGGCTCTGGAATTGAGCTTACGTTTGGCATCAACGGCGGTCAGCTCACCCTGCGCCCGCCCGCTGAGTCGAAGGGTGTAATAATAAACCGGCTTGGTTTCGTCTTCTTGCTCCATTCCTGCGTACAAATTCTCGAGCGCCATCTGTGCAGGGACTTCGCTTTGAACAGCCCTCAAGACGACAAACATAGAAAGGTGGTCTCCTTGCGCCCATTTCTCGAGGTCGGACAAGGTCTTTCGATTAGCGTCAATCGCAGACTGATCATTACGAATAACCGCTGCCAGCGGTTCAAGGCGGCCAAATTCCTGCCGGGCGTGATCCAGATTGGCGCTGAGTGTCATCTTAGAAATTCCCGCCAGCAAAAAAACTAAAACTGTAATTCCCGCCAGCACACTGACAGATCCTAGCGCCATCACTTTCATGCTGACAATGCCTTGATACCGCCGCTCCGTTTTTTTAAGAAGGTCGACCTGCAAATTCATAGGGCCTCCATTCCAGCGAGCGCGGCACCGACAGCTGCCGCAAAACGGGATTCCTGCCCCTTCAAATTTTCTGGAAAGATCCCGGGCGGAATTTCAATTTTCTCGAATGGGTTCCAAACCTGCGGAATAAAGCCAAGCACCTCTTGAATCGCGGTCTGCCAATACACCGATGTCGCCTGCCCGCCGGAAATATAAACAGCAGAGAGCAGACTCTTATTCTGACGTTCAACAAATTCGCGGTAAATTGAAAGCTGTTTGACGAACGGATTGAGCACCTGACGAACCGGCGACGAAACATCAATAGACCCGCCTGAAAGGATGGTAGAAGCCATTTCAGCATCTACGCTCAGTGCGACCTGAATCTGTCGCTGCAAGGCATTGCCGCCGACATCAAATCGATTGACGAGCTGGAGCTGGTTGCGGTGCAGAAAGGCGGCGTAGGTGTGGCGAGCCCCAGTCTCGATAAGACAAATGGTTTTGTCTTCTGTCTGCGCGCCGTGGTTAAACAGAAAGGCGGAGAAAGCTGACAGGCCTGATATCTCTAGCGAGCGCGGTGCCGGAGCACCGCTGGAAAAGAGCGAGAGATAGTGCTGAACCGTTTTCTCGGGTACTGCAACGCCCAAAATTGTGCTGTCACGTTTGCCACGGGCACGGGAAAGCACCAGTCCGCCAACACGATAGTCTGCGGCAGCGCTGAGATTCTCGCGCACCAATGCTTCAATATCTTCGTTTTCCGGAAGAATCTGTGCAAAAACACGGAGAATCGCGGTGTCCATTGTGGCACACAATGAAGTGTAGTAAGCAGATAATGGCTTTGACAGCTCAGGCCGATCTTCAGCATCTAAGCCGGATGGAGGCAGGATAGCCGCAGCAGCCAGCATAATATGGTCTTTGTTTTTTTTCAGACGAACAGCTTTAACGCCACTGGTGGCAAAATCGAGCGCCAGCAGATTGGACAAACGACGACGTCCCTGCTCTTTACCGACCGATGTTTTCAGTTTTAACGCCATATTATAAAAACTTTATTCGTCGAGTTTCCGCGTCGCATACCGGATCCAACCAGCAGCAAGACCGCTCAGAATTAAAAGCACGACGGACACTAAAAAGCGATGATTTATTTGCGGCTCCTCTTCCGCCACAAGGGAAGGACGCACATCAATGACCCGCTCGACCTTGTTTTCAGCAATATTCTTCCGCGGAGGTTTTTGAATGAATTTATTTGTCGCCACTTGAACAGGAACCACCGCAGACTCAGCGGCTTTTTCGGGGGGAACATCCTCCGTCCTAGCGACTGTTCGTTGCACTAAACTATTTTCTTTTTTCTCAAAAACTCTCTCATCAGTACTGGTCGGCAGCCATAAAGGTTTTTTCATAGCCGCTTCAACACGGATGCGCTGATCGATCAAACTTTTCTTATATTCTATTTCGCGTTGCTCATACTCCGCCATATCTCTCTGCCGCTTTTGAATATATTCTTTCTCCCTATATTTAAAGTCAGGAGGAATAAAACCAAACAACGGCAACGCCCATATAGCGACCATGCCAAAAACTAACAACTTCACCATTTTCATGGCACCGGAATCTCCCGTATTTTAACCATATCCACCTGGGTTAATTTCATAGGCAAATAGGTCTTGAATCGGTCAGAGTCTTTCTCGCCCAACCTGGCATCCCAATTGAAATATATTTTGCTGCCTGACAATGGGGCCAGAGCCTCATTCCGACAAATCAATGCACCATTAAAAATGCAGTTCGTACCCGCCGTCCCAAGCTTACCAGTTGTTAAATGATTGTTATAAAGCGTGGCATCCAGCCTTGTAATAGATGGTTGCCATAAGGATTTCAGAGCATTTGTTGAAACGCTGGATTGATAGTATTTTCGTGGCACGGTATTGGTTCCTGACGCCCCGACTCTAGTGCCGAAATAATTGGTATAATTCCCGTGAAAGAAATTGGTTCCACCTTCGGTCGAAGTGACATATCCAATCGAAGCATCCGTCGCCGACACGGGATATTTGCCAACCGCAAAATAACTCCCTTCGTACCTGGACTGGGTATAGTCCCCCAGTACAATTGAACCTTTAGCGCATAAAGCTAAATAGTCTTTGTTGTCTGTATTGTCGGCGTATGTTGTCGAGAGGAATGTAGCTGTTGTGGAAGCGTCCGGATGCTTCCAACCCGGCGGATTAAGTGCTCGAATATCTGCAATAACATGCACATTGCGCCCAGCATAAATCGTCCCCTGCCCCGTATAAAACCCCTTGATGATAAGATCTTGACCAATAAAAACAGGCCCACTGATTCGGATGGGGTTATTTGAAGTTCCTACGAGAACGAGGCATCCGCGATCAGTAGCATTCACGATGCCGTTTGTTGGAGAAGAAGCCATGTCGAGAATATTACTATACCCACTAGGCCCCAATTCATTCTCATCCCATACCGCATTCACAATGATTCCTGCATTATTGGAGATCGTTCCATTATTTTCTATGGCATATTGTTTCAATTCGTCCACAGCCCCAATATACGGCATCTTCAATTGATCGACGTTATTGGAGCGATACGTGATTGGATTATAACCATTGCTCCATATGCTACTCGTATTGCCAGCAACTAAATCGACATTATAGCCGGGACGGGCAAGGGCATGATTCGTGTCGCCCTTATATTGAGTATAGGTCCATTTTAACGGGGTATTTGTCACACGATTGGATCGTGCAAACGAGTTGCCATTCAATACCAGCTGATTCGACTCTAACCTCATATCAAAATTTGAACGGATATCTCCGTTCACAACGATGTCCACACCGATAAAATACCCAAGATTATTGATAAAATAAGCATATTCAAAAACGGTGCTTCGCGTGAGTACATACTTAATGGTTTCTTCTAACTTCCGCGTCACCCCGTTTATAGTGACCTGCACCAAGTTAGTGACATAAATGGTCGCACTCTTATTCGAACCTACAACGGTACCATTCGTTATCGCCGCAACAACAAAAGCAGAAGTGTACGAGTCAAATAACGGATCTGATCCGGCCATAACAGTCGCCATGCTGCCATTCGTGCCATAACGATATGCATTATTTTTAATCCAATTGGCATCGTTGGTGAACGACGCATCAAGACTATTAAAGTCCGTTAAAAGCGCATCATACAAATTCCACTTTATCCTTTCCGTGGCGGTCTTAGCCATCAACATAGCATGATCGTATGCTTGCCAACGCTCAACGGTGCGAAAAGTCTGCCGGGCTGAAACCATAAAAGACCCCGCCACCAGCAACCCGATCAGCAGGAGCATGAGTACGGCCGTCATAACAAAACCCTTCGTACCCTCTTGTCTGTTTTTGCTCATTTATCCCTCTCATTAATCATTGCCGATATAAGCACGCACTGTGCACGGACGAGTAAACGTTTTTCCCATCAACTTGTAATACAGCTCGTAATTAACCCACAGGACTTTGTTTGATATTGGAGCGATTGAAAAACTGCACACACTGATATTGGTTTGGTAACTTGAAGCGGCCACATTTTGACCCACAACAAAAACTGAACTTGCGTTCCGTAATCTAATATTGCGTGTTGAAGCGTAGTCTTGGGCACTCCACCCGTAGGCGCGGAATACCCCGCCTGTCCCTACTAACGGGGAATATTGAACATAATTTTCACCGGAGGCGGCCGCTATAGTTAAATTAGATCGTGTAGCGTTCAGTAAACCGCTCCCGGCACCAAACCCCCCGTCCAGTAGCCGTACCCTCGCGACCTGTGCGTGCTGTGCAAGTTGCCAGTTGGCCATGGCATCCATCCAAAGGGTAAATGAACGGGTTAGCAACACACCCATGGCGCCAAAAACAAGCACTGAAATCACTACAGACAGCAGGATTTCAACCAGCGTAAAACCAGCTTTGTTCCCTGGATTTTTCAAGATTAAAGGTCTCCTGTTTTGTAACGCAGCACCCAGTATTCGGCCAGAGGACTTGTATACGCTGCCGTCACAGTTCCGTCGTCCGCCATGACTGAAAAAAGAGGACTGTTACTGGGGGCCCAGACTTGAACTATAATCTTCCAATAATCCCCATAATATACTGCTGCCGAGCGGATAACCCCATTCGTTGTCACGACACTATTAGTCGGTGGCCGTGATTCCAATGGAGAAAGGAATTGTAACATTTGAATTTCATCAGTCTTTTGGTTACACAATCTCCAAATTTCTTCAAAAGCAATTGCCTGTGCATCCAGTCGCATTCGGGAACGCATGACCGTTTTATAAGAATAAAAAATGCCCTGATAGATAACTGCGGCGGTGGCCGCCGTCAACACAACAGCAATCAGCACCTCCACCAGTGTCATCCCTGCTCTGCCGCCTGCTTTACACATACTCAATCCTCAATAATGTAGTGATACTGATTATCCACCTTGCGGAAACGCCCTGTACCAAGATTCCCGTCATCAATCAGTTGGTCAAAATCCTCCATCTGATCCTGCGAGCTGTCAGGACTACAGATTGATACCGAAAAATTGAACCCGTGGTAACCGACATCCCAGTCCCACCGCCCGCCCAATTCCGTTGCATCGCCCCACCAGTCTATTTTGAAATAAGGGAAATAATAATCTTCCATCAATGGCACCGTCGTTTCCGAAGGCACGGACTGATCCGGCGGATAAACGCCTGTTTCCGCTGCGCAAAGTTCGAAGGCTTCCACCGCAGTCTGCAACTTGCGGGCCGCCTGTGCGTTCTCACGACTGCGGGTGGCAAAATTAACAGCAGGAACAATCAACGCTGCCAACAAGCCGATAATCGCCGCCGTCAGCACCAGCTCTATCAGCGTCATCCCGCGTTTGTATTCCGGTTTATTCATAATACACGTTCTCTTATAAATAATTATGACAGTTAACGCGACGTCGAAATGCGCCCGTTTCCGACAAAACCCCTTGCGGTTGAGACTTTTTATATTCATTCACCGCTTGGCGCAAGTAAGATAATAGCATTGCATGTGCCACGATTCATTAACCCTCTCGGAAATGGCAACCTATCCACAATCACCCCAAAAAGTGATTCAGAGATTGAGATGACTCCGGAATCATCAAAAAGTATTCTCTTTCGCAGGCGAAGAGAGTATTTGTTTCGGCAATTGAGAAGGGAAATGCGATGAGTCCTGAGTTTCCAGCAGAAAAAACCCCCACCAGACCTACTCCGCCGTGGCTTAAGTGGACACTTCTCGCCCTGCTTTTCACCTTATCCATCGCCGGGTTCGCATCCAGCTCACTCCGCCTTAAAAAGCCCGCAAATCCATTTTCTGCCGCACTCAACCGGCGATTCAAACCCGGCGAGGGCAGTTTTTACAGTTTTTCAAATTTTGCCGGAAAAACGGAGTCCGGCCGCCGGACTTATCCTAATGACGCCATAATCTGTCAGGGCACGATAATCTGGGAAGATGGCAAAGCACGGGCGATGATCAATGGGCAGACAATCACTGAGGGGGTCACCGTTAACGGCATCCGGATCCTCAAAATAACAGCCAGCAACGTGCTGGTTGGGTGCAGAGGTGAAACCCGCCGACTTTCGCCCGGAGAAAGTTTCACTCCCGGAAAAAAATAACGGGAAATGTAAATCGCCCCTTCTCAGGATATTGCGGACGAGCACCGCTTACCAAAGATTATTTTGCCAGCGCTTTTTTAATCTGTGCTAACCGCTGATCATATTCCTGTGGAGTTACCAGATAAGCGTGGCAGCGACGTCCTGCGAGTTCACCCGCACGGCGGATCAGCTCTTTATCCAATGGATTTAGCACTGCCAGCAACAGGTCATTGCCCACTTGCGCAAATGGCAATACCCCGTGATGGCTGATGAATTCCAAAGGGAATATTTCGCGCAATTCTGCACGCTCATCAAACTGACTCAACACCATGATCGGCACTCCGCTTTTCTGGCACAGATAGGTCAATAGCCGTTCGAACCGACTGAAATTACGGTCGTTTAAGATATGCAATACCGTCACCGGAACACTCACCTCACGCGACGACATCTCTACGAGATCGTGCAACACATTTGAATATTCCTCTTGGGAAAGTAGCTCGTCCTGGAAAAGCTCCCAAGCCAGCGCCATCTCAGATTCGAGACCGCTCTTTCGATCTGTAGCCGGCTTCTTCGGGGTTTCGCCACCCATCAGATCAGTTACCAGCTGCAGTTCTTGCAGCCGCTCTATGCGTTTCTTTACTTCCGGAACTTCGTCGACGATTGAAGCGTACTGGTTCAGAACAAAGGCAATCATTTCCGCGTTTTGCGAAGCCCGAGCCCCGTGGTCCAGCCGTTTCAGGCAGTCAAAGGCCTTCTCGGGCAGTTCGAGCTTGAGCGAAGTTTCATATAGAGCCCGCAACGTGAACAGATCATCGGGCATCACTTCAAGAATCTGATCGAGCATGGCACTGGTCTGCTGAAGCTCCTCTCGGGAATTGATCAACTTGCTCATGGTCTCTCCTAAATAGAATAAATAATGCGCATATTAAAGCACGATTTATACCGGAGATGCACAGCCTATTCTTTCCAACGTCAAAAACAGGGTGATGAAACATTGGAATATTATAAGAGTTAAAGGGGTTGTAGCAGCCCTTGCCCGGCATTTCAACATCACGTCGCCCTATTACGCCAATCTCCCTGCTTGTTTCCACGCTTTGGAAAGTTTAACGTAAATTTGTTCTCGGCACCGTTTGTGCTGATTTTAAGGCGGCAGTAAAAATTATGAGCGATAAAGCCTACAGAACTTTGATGGGAATCCTTCTTGAACGCTTTCCGGTTCCGAAAGAAGCGATGGACGCAGCACGAACGGAGTCCGAAAAAAACGGAACCCCGATAGAGGAGATGCTGGTTACCTTGGGCACAGTACCCTCATCCATACTGTTACTTGCCAAAGCTGAATATCTGGAGATGACACCGATCAATCTCGATGGATTTTTGCTCGATTCCTCGCTGGTAGAAATGCTTCCCCGTTCTACTTGGGCCCAACTAAAAATGCTTCCGCTGTGCAAAACCGGCAAGTTGCTCACCGTCGCCGTGGCCGATCCTTTTAATATTATGGGGATCGAAAATCTAAAAACACTGGTCGACTACCATATTTTCCCGGTGATTGCCGACCCTAAGGATGTGCTCGGCGCACTGGAAGGTTCTAACAAAGGGGGCTCAACCGGGCTGGAGGATATCCTCAAAGATATTGAAGACGACAGCGAGCTGGAGATCGGACGTGATGCGACCAGCGCGGAAAACCTCGATGAAATGCTCGAGAGCGCCGCAGATGCGCCGGTAGTACGTATCGTCAATTCGATTTTGATCGAAGCACTCCGCAAGCACGCCAGCGATGTTCACATTGAGCCGATGGAAAAGAAAATCCGCCTGCGCTACCGCGTGGACGGCGTACTCTACGAAAACCCAAGTCCACCGAAAAGCGTGCAATCGGCGCTTTTGTCGCGCATAAAAATCATGGCAAACCTCGACATTGCCGAGCGACGCATTCCTCAGGACGGACGTTTTAAAATCAAGGCGCTGGGCAAAGAGGTTGACCTGCGCATAAGTTATCTACCGACCGTGCACGGCGAAAAAGTTGTAATGCGTATTCTGGACAAAACCGCGCTGGCACCCAATTTGGAGTCGCTAGGACTGGAGCAACGGGCGCTGGCAGATTTGAAGTTTGCCATCGCCAAACCGCACGGCATGCTGTTGGTGACCGGACCTACCGGCTCGGGTAAAACAACCACACTTTATTCAGCTTTACAGGAGCTAAACACCGAAGATGTAAACATCATCACGGTGGAAGATCCGGTGGAATATCAACTCGGCGGAATCAATCAAGTCCAGGCCAAGCCGGAGGTGGGCCTGACGTTCGCCACCGGCCTGCGATCGATCCTGCGCCAAGACCCTGACATTGTAATGATCGGGGAAATCCGTGATAATGAGACTGCGTCCATCGCAGTGCAGGCGGCGCTGACCGGCCATTTGGTTTTAAGTACACTGCACACCAACGATGCCGCAGGTGCGATCGCCCGTATGGCCTATATGGGTATTGAGCCGTTTCTGCTTTCATCGTCGCTGGTCATGACGCAGGCACAGCGCCTTTACCGAAAACTATGCCCTTTCTGCAAGCAACAGATTGATCTGCCGGAAAAGACGCTGAGAACAAATCATTTAGATCCCGATATGTTTAAAGATGTAACCTTTTTCAACGCCAAGGGGTGCCCAAAGTGTAGCGGTCTGGGCTATAAGGGACGCGGCGCACTGATGGAAATTCTGCTGCTCAACGATGAAATCAAGGCGAAAATTCTAGAAACAGCCGAAGCCAGCGCACTGCGCGAGGTAGCTGTGCGCAACGGCATGAAAACACTGCGCGACACCGGACTGATAAAGGTGAGCGAAGGACTGACGACCATTGATGAGATTTTGAGGGTGACCACAGAGTAATCAGGAAAATATTTATGGCAACAGCGAAAAAGATTGTAAAAAAAAGAGTGAGTGGTTCCCGGAGCATCCGGCTCAAAGAACTTCCGATGTATACCCGCCAAATGGCGGCCATGCTCTCTTCAGGAATGCCGCTGGTACAGTCAATTGTTGCGCTCGAGGAACAGACCGCAAACAAGAATTTCAGAACAGTGCTCGCCGGTGTGCGGATCAATGTCGAAGGTGGCTCTATGTATTCCGACGCACTGGATGAATACCCGCAGGTATTTGATGAACTGTATGTAAATATGATGCGTGCCGGGGAAACCGGCGGGATGCTGGCCGAAACATCGGAAAGAGTTGCCACATTTCTGGAATCCTCGAACCGCCTGCGCGCCAAAGTGAAATCTGCCATGATGTACCCGACGGTCGTTATGTGCGTCGCGCTTATTATTTCCACCGGCCTGATTGTGTTTATCGTACCAACATTCGCCACTATGTTTGCCGGGTTCGGAGCCGAACTGCCCGCGCCGACACAGATGCTGCTGAATGTCAGTAACTTCATTCGCGACTATTGGTACATTGTACTGGCTGTCGCTGCCACCACGATCTACGGCCTGCGCCGTTATGTCCGAACCGACCAAGGCGGCTATGCACTTGATATGTTCCGGTTGCGTTTCCCGCTGATTGGGAAGCTGGTCCGCAAGATTGCCATCACCCGTTTTGCATCAACCTTTGCCCAGTTGATGGCCAGCGGCGTACCAATTATTCAGGCTATGAGCATCGTCGGCCTAGCCACCGGCAATAAGGTGATCGGCAGAGCCATTCTCAATGCCCGCACTAGCGTCGAACAAGGCAAAACGGTGTCCGACACACTCAAAGGAAACAAAGAATTCCCCAGCATGCTTATTCATATGCTCTCCGCCGGCGAACAAACCGGCAAAATGGAAGAAATGCTCAGCAAGCTATCCGAGTTTTATCAGGAAGAAGTCGATACAATGCTCGAAGGTCTCACCTCCATGCTTGAGCCTTTGCTTATGGTAGTAATCGGGGTAATGATAGGTGGAATCGTGCTGGCCATGTTTATGCCGATTTTCAAGATGACCGAAGTCGTGATGTAAGAAAGACTCGACTATGACAAAAAAAGAACCGATGGAAAGCACGCGCGACATATCGTGGACCACCATGATGGGGCTTCTCGGCGGACGCCTCACCGCCATCAGCGTATTTCTTATTGTTCTTTCTTTTGTACTGAAGCAGGACAGCATCGCGTTCTATGCATTCATAGCCTTCGCGTATATCATCACCATCCCCTACTCCCTTTGGATGCGCAATCAGGACCGAATGCGACGACTGGCACCATTGCAGTTTCTTGTTGACCTCGTTTTTGTCTCCGGGCTGGTTTACTTCGCAGGCGATAAGCAGAACGATTTTTTAATTTTGCTCTACCCGCTGATCATTCTGTCCGCCGGCATCATTCTTCCGTTGAAGCAAACGGTGCAGATCACAGTGCTGGCCATCATCTCTTATACGCTGGTCATCCTGCTGATGTCGCAAGACATTCTAGTACAATATCCGACCGTCGAGGCCACAAAAGGGCTGGTCGATACATCCAGCGCCATGACACTGCGTATTGCCATTTTCATTGCCTTCGGCATCGCCAGCGCTTATGTCTCGCGGCGGTGTGACTATATCAGTGAAAAAGAAAAACAGTTTCGAGACATCACTAAGCTTGTTTTCGAAAATGTAAAAACAGGATTGTTGCTGCTCAATGCCGATGACCGGATTCTAATGGCCAATGACCGCGCGTGCGTTCTGCTGGGTCGCGACGAACCAGAACTGGTCAATAAAACACTCGCGTCCATCCACCTGAAACCTTCAGAAATTAAAAGCGGGGACACGGACCTGAGGGGTGCCTCCGACTATTTCCGACGCTCCGACGGTTCCATATTCCCTGTAAGCATTGAAGACGCACGCATCACCCTGCCCTCCGAAGCCATCCCACACACCAATACATCGGCTCGCGAACTGGTAGACGCTCGGATTCTCAACTTCAACGATCTCTCCCATTTTTTGCGACTGCAAAGCCAGACCCGTCAGCTTGAACGCATCAAGGCCGCTGCCAACATGGCCAAAGAAATGGCCCATCAGATCCGAACCCCGCTCACCGGAATTTCCGGTGCTGTCCAGCTTCTTCAAATCAATGTTAGGAGTGCGGCTCACGATGAATCCACTAGCGATAAAGAGCGCCAAGAGCTTTGCCAACAGATCATTATGGAATCCATCCGCATGGACAAAGTGATTCAAAACTTTCTCGACTATGCCGAATTTTCACCCAAAGACGTCCGCGACCTCATTCAAATGGACATTGATCAAGAATCGAAGCGAAATTAATCGTATAAGCGGCATATGATACAGCAAACCCTGCTAATATAATTCGGGATTGTCTAAGTTACCTATAGACGGATATTCTCGAAAATGATAATTGTTCATTCATTCCAATGAATAAGAAATGAGATGGTATATGCCACGGATACTTATTGTAGACGATGAACCGACCATTTTAAACCTGCTCAATAAGATCCTTATAGGGCAGGGATATGACGCTACGCCCGCCAGTAATGGCGAAAAAGCACTCCAGCTCCTTCAAGTCGAAAAATTTGATTTGATGGTTTCCGACATAAACATGACCCCTATCAATGGCATGGAGTTGCTTCGTAAAGCTACTACAACATGGCCAGATATGGGCGTAATCATGCTCACGGCCTACGGCACAGTTGCTACCGCTGTCGAAGCCATGAAAGAGGGTGCATTTGACTATATAACAAAGCCTTTCAAGCTCGATGAATTGGTGCTGACCGTACAAAGAGCCCTTACATATCAAAACGCCATCACGGAAAACAAGGACCTCAAAGCCCGTTTGGAATGTAAGGAGCATCTTGATGGCATTGTGGCCGAAAGCGCCGGCATGCGAAAAGTGTGCGAAATGATCGAACGGGTGGCTCCGACATCTACCACCGTACTAATCTACGGTGAAAGCGGAACCGGCAAAGAACTCGTCGCGCGTGCGTTGCACCGCTACAGTCCGCGCAAAGACGCGACTTTTATGGCCATCAATTGCGCGGCCCTGCCCGCCCAGCTGATGGAGTCCGAGATGTTCGGATACGTCAAGGGATCGTTTACCGGAGCAACCGCCACCAAACAAGGACTCTTTGAAACCGCGCATGGCGGCACGCTTTTCCTGGATGAAATCGGGTCCATGCCCCTGGAAATCCAATCTAAACTCCTGCGCGTGCTTCAGGATAAGAAAATTCGTAAAGTCGGCGGTTCTGATCATACCGAAGTAGATGTTCGTATTATCGCCGCTTCCAACGAAAAGCTAGAAAAACTTATCGAACAGGGCAGATTCCGCGAAGACCTCTACTACCGTCTTAGCGTCATCAGCATCGATATCCCGGCGTTGCGCAACCGGCCCGAAGATATTCTGCCGCTCGTGGATCATGTTCTCCGCCGAGCATTAGGGCCCGATGCTGAACTCCCGATGATCGACCACGAGACGCAAAGTATCCTTGATAACTACAACTGGCCCGGCAACGTACGCGAACTCGAAAACGCTATCCAGCACGCCCTCACTTTCGCGCAACATGGCAGTATCACCAAAGACACCCTGCCGGCGAAAATCGTCAATATCGTTGAGGAGGGTCTGAGATCCGGCGTAATCGCCAGTCGCCACGACCAGTTTAAGGGAAAATCATTAAAAGCGTTCCTGCACGACAAAGAAAAAGAATTTCTCCAGCGAACCATTGAGAGCATGCATGGCGACAAGGAAAAAGCGGCTAATGAACTGGGAATCAGCCTTGCCACCCTTTATCGCAAACTACCCTCCGACCTAAAAAAGTAAGCCTTCCCATGCGCCGTATTTGAGACAAAACAACGAACGAAGAATAATACAGATGGTAAAAAACCCCTACACCGCCTGTAGTTTAACCCCCGACGTAATTTTATGTATAAACTTATTGTAATAAATAATTTATATACTAAACTGCATTCGTTAAACGAGACACATATCTCAGAGTATTCAAGCGATAAAAAATAAACCGGTGCACAAAACAAGAGCATGAAGTCACAAAACGAAAAACCGGCGGTTAAAAAAGAAAAATGAAAACTAAGGAAATAAAAATGAAAAAGATGAATAAAAAGGGTTTCACCCTCGTTGAAATTATGATCGTTGTAGCGATCATCGGTCTCTTGGCCGCCATTGGTATTCCGTCCATTCTGAATGCCTATTCGACCTCGCAGGTCAATGCCAAAGCCCGTAACGTCGCTGAAGTTGAAAAAGCCAAAGGTGTACTGACACTCCCGACCTCTTCGGGACTGCCGGGTGCTATGGCATTGACCGACACGACCCTGTCACTGGCAAGTGGCGCGGCCTACTCCAACTTGATGTCGGCTCTGCGCATCCAATCCTCCACCGAGTTAACCGTCGGCGGAACGACCATTCAGATTGGTACCTTATCCACCAAAGCAACTTACTAATATAAGCCTGCTTTGAATATAAATCCCCGGGGAAGTTTCCTCGGGGATTTTTTGTGCGTTCGTGATTGATTTGCCGTTCATCTATCAGCGTTTCGCGTTGCTAACTCAGCAAGAACTGCCATTTTCTATATGCATAAGGCACAATCTGTGTCTAGTATGGGTTCCATATGAAAAAAGGGTTCACCTTGGTTGAAATTCTCATTGTCGCGGCCATTATTGGACTACTGGCCGCCATCGGCATTCCAACCATCCTGAACGCATTCTTTTCCTCCCAGAACGATGCCCGGAATCACAACATTGCTGAAGTTGAGAAGGCCAAAGGCGTACTAACACTCCCGACCGCGTCCGGCCTGCCAGGCGCAATGGCATTGACCGACACAACTCTACTGCTTGAAAGCGGCGAGGCTTACACCAACCTGATGTCGGCTCTACGCATCCAAAGCGCAACAGAACTCAAGGTCGGCGACAAAGACATCACGATTGGCACTTTGTCTACCAAGGCCAACTACGACCACTAGACAGAAATGCGCTCACCGATAATTTTCACTTCCATCTTCGGTTGTTTTATTGATTTCATCTATTTTTTCCTGCGCTTTTTGCCGATGATTTCCAAAAGGGTCCGGCAACTTGAGCACTTCTTCCATGTCCGCTAGTGCTTTTTCTTTTTGCCCAGTCCGGAGATAAAGCGCAGCACGAAGTTGCAAGATGTCGGCTCGTTGTATTGGATTGGCACTGTTATCATCTGCCACACTTGAATAGTCAGTCTCCGCCGCTTTTAGATTTCCAGTTTGCTCAAAAACCCAACCGCGAACCCATAATATTTTTTCACGTGCCTCTCTGGGGACCTCGGGCAAGGCTAGAGCCAGCGCCCAGTCGGTGAAAGCCTCGTCATAACGACCCATCATCGCCAGAGCCAGCGCCCGGTTATGCAGAGCCAAAGCGTACCCGGGGCTGAGCTGTACCGCCCGCGCAAAATATTCCAGTGCTTTGTCATAGTATTGATAATCCATTAATGCCAAGCCGGCACTGTTATAAGCCTCTGCATTATTTTTATCTACCGAAACAGCGCGCAACCAAAGCGACAGATTATGGCTCCATGTATTTGAAAAGGCGAATGTCAGCGTACCAAAAATTATCAATAGTACGCTCACCGCACTGTAGATCGACCGGCGAAGTATCTTCAGCCGACTCAGTCCGGCAAACAGTAATATGGAAAAAGGAACAGCCGGCAAATAAGTAAAGCGATCGGCAAAAAATTGTGATCCGCTTTGCGTAAATCCAATCATTGGAAAAATGAGCAATAGGAATGCACCAACCGCAACAAGCACCGGACGCACGCGCCGCCGGGAAAGGAAAAGAAAAATCGCCAGCGCAGTCGTCAACACCAAAGCCACCATGACCGGCCCCGCTTCTGGCCGCTTATAGTAAAGAGGAACAAGATCAATCGGCACGACCGTTTTAAACAGATAAAACCAAATTCCGTATACAGCCTGTCCGAAACGATCAACCAGACCATACCGTTCAACCGGCATCATACCCCCGCCAGTTTTCTTTGCCAAAAAGGCCATTATGCCGGTCAATAGTGAGAGAGCAAAAAAAGGAATTTTTTCAACAACACAAGAACCCATTGTTCGCACAGAAGTGATCCGCCTGAATTTCCCCCAATCCAACAGCAACAAGACCAGCGGGAGCATCATACCAATGCCCTTGGTAACGGTCGCAAGCGTAAAGCATAGCAACGCAGCAAGCGGATAACGTTTTTGATCAATAGCCCGCAAATAGAACAGAATCGTTAGCAGACAAAAGGTTCCACACAATAGATAACCGCGTGTTGCAATCCATGTGACCACTTCCACCCGGAGAGGGTGTCCTGCATAAAAAAGCGCTGCCAACATTGCCGCCACGTGACAATTTTGGTGTTTTCTTGAAAAAGCCAAGCACAACAAATAAACCAAAATAGCGTTCGTCATGTGCAACAATAGATTAGTCGCATGCCAGCTACGCGGACTCATACCCCACAGCGTATAATCGATGGCACAACTTAACCAACTCAGTGGCTGCCAATGCCCATACCAAAAGGTGGTGCACATCCACCGGATATTCCCTGCACCCAGACCTCGGAAATATGGGTTGTGTACAAACAATCCGTCATCATCCCAATGAAGAAATTCGCCCTGAAGAACAGGGGAAAAGACAATCGCGGTGAGCATTGCCAGCAAAATCGCCCACCATAAAAATCTTGAGTCACATTTCATGATGAGTGTTTTAACGGACGCCCTCAAAACCTTCCAGTTCATTATTTTCTCTTCGCACGGCACAAACTATGCTTTTATGAAGCTGTTGGCATGGAGGCTGATTATGAAAAAAGCGTTTACCTTGATTGAGATTTTAATTGTCGTCACCATTATCGGGCTGATTGCCGCTATCGGAATCCCAGCCTTCCGCAATTCACAGCTGAATGCGAATAACGAAATGAAGGATATCAATATCGCCGCAGTTAACGCCGCCAAAGATCAATGGGCTATTATTAATAATAAAGCAACTGGCACAGCCGTTGTTTGGACCAATATTTCAGCTTATATCGGCAACAGTATTACAAATCTGGCGGGACTGACCATCAGCGGCACCACCATTACTATCGGCAATGTCGGCACAAGCGCATCCTACTGATTCAGCCTAGGCGCTTGGACAGAATTCAATTGCGTCGGGCTTCCATAACACTTCGAATGCCAGCCAGCAGTTCATCGCTTTGGAAGGGCTTGCGAACAAAGTCTGTATGCGGTTGCTGCCCAAAACGCTCCATTACCTGCTCGCGCGGGTAGCCACTCATGAAAAGCACCGGCACTTTGGGATTGATATGCCGAATGCGCAAGGTTGCCTCAATTCCGTTTAAACGCGGCATATTCAAATCCATGAGAAGCAGAGAGATATCTCCAGCGTTTTCGGTATAAAGGTCAACGGTCTCAAATCCATCGGCAGCAGTGATTACGCGGAAGCCGAGCCGCTCCAGCAACGCAGCGGTGATATTGCGGATGGCCTCTTCATCGTCGGCCACCAGAGCTGTACCGTAGCCGCGCCATTCGCTGCCTGCCACTAAAGCCTCTTCGGCTCCCGGTTCACAAACCTCCTCTTCGACCGGAAAATAGATGCGAAACACAGTGCCTCGGCCGACTTCGCTTCTGACATCAACAGCTCCGTTATGCCCTTGTACCACATTGAGCAATGAAGCCAAACCCAATCCACGCCCGGTAATTTTGGTAGTGAACAGCGGATCGAATATTTTCTGCATCGTCTCTTCGTTCATGCCATCGCCGGTGTCGGAAACTTCAAGCTGCACGTACCGTCCGGCCGGCAGCCCGCCCGGAGGAAAAGTTCGCTCCAGCTCGCCCGTTTTAAGTTCAACCGCATGAATACTGATAGCAATGACACCAGAACGGTCACCTATGGCTTCAGATGCGTTAGTGATGAGGTTCATAGCTACCTGCCGGATTTGAGAAATGTCACCGCGAATGAGCGGGACATTTTCAGCCAGGCAATATCGAATCGATACTTTTTTAGAAATAGAGACATCCAATAGAGAGCCCATCTCTTTGACAATCGAACTAAGGTTTATACTGCTGACCACTAACGAGGCCTTTCCAGTATAAACAAGCATCTGATTGGCCAGTTCGGCCGCACGTAAAGCCGTTTTTTTAATTTCGTCGAGTACGCCGCCATCCGTGCCGCCGCAGTCGAGGAGCGCCAGCTCTGCGTTGCCAAGTACCACGGTCAGCAGGTTGTTAAAATCATGCGCAATACCGCTCGCCAGCAGACCAAGCCCAGCCATCTTCTGGGTATCCTGAAATTTCTTTTCTAGGATTCGCATGCTTTCCTCCAGACGGACAATCTGGGTGACATCGCGCACCGAACCGCTCACATAAACCGCACAACCAGCTTCATCATAGGCTACGTGTAAATGATCACTGAAAGAACGATATTGCCCGTCGCGGTGGAGAAAACGGTAATCCACCAGACCAAGCCATTCACGTTCCTTGGTTCGCCGTCGCAACTGGGCGATGAGCCGGGATATTTCCTCCCTATCGTCCGGCTGTACACGCTGAAGCAGTTCACAGGGTTCCATGGTCTTGAGCTCGTCGGCCGTGTATCCCGTTAGACTGAGACATGCGGGACTCAGATAATCAAATCGCCCAGTTCGCAAATCGAGTCCGAATAGCGCTTCACGCGAATGCTGCAGAATATTCTGAATACGCAATTTTAGTAGCTTGCCATCACGAACAGTCTGACGGATACGCTCACTGCGCTTGAGGTGCATTACCGACCATATCAGCGTAGCCCCAAAGACCAGCATCCAAAGCGCAATGTAATGCAATGTGATATCGTTATACATCAACGGAATAGCCGCTACGCTACCGCCAGACGGGTTATTAAGAAGGCTGATCAGACGCACCTCCCGGCTGGCAGTCCAGCATGGGCTGAACATGTTTTTCATAGCATGACGGACAGATCGAATGGCTAAATTCGACATCCGAATGCCGTGTAATATAACTGTCCACCTGCTCCCAGTAATCTTCGTCGTTGCGGATCTTGTTGCAGTACGAACAGATCGGCAACAGCCCGCGCAATTGTTTGACATCTTCCAGCGCGGCTTCGAGCTGATGAACTTTGTTGGCCAGCATCCGCTCAAGACCAATCACGCGCACCCCTACATCAATTCGCGAACGCAGTTCGCGCCCGATAAACGGCTTGGTGACATAGTCATCCGCACCAGCGCTGAGTCCTTCGATCAGATTATCCACACCTTGCTGCGCCGAAAGAATGATGAGATAGAAATATTCTTCTGGAAATTTTTCGCGCACACGACGGCAAAGTTCCGGTCCCTCCATCGCCGGCATGAGCCAGTCAATGATGCAAAGGCGCGGCGGATCGTCAGCACAAAGGCGCTCCCAGGCCGCCTGACCGTCGGCAACAGCCTCTACCTCAAAGCCCCATCCGCTCAGCGTTTTTTCAAGCCGCATGCGGGTCACTTTTTCGTCCTCTGCAATCAGAATACGCATAACGCTCCTGTTTTGGTTGTTGAGCTTAGACCAGCGTTCGTCCTGCAACAAGCCGCTTTTACCCGCTCACACCACCAAAAAACCAACCGCATGTTCCCATCCTTTTTTCAGACACTGAAGCTGCGCGGTAATCTCACCCGATTCCTCAACTTTTCCGTCCGCAAGCAGCCCCTTTCGTCGCAGAATCAACGCCTGCCGCCAAAGCGCCATTACAATATCCTGCGCCGCCTTCGCGGGTGGGTTATCCTTACCAAGTAGTTTTGTGGCCTCCACCTGAATCCGCGCCACCAGCCGTTGTGCCTCTGGACGATCCTCTGGAATTCTGTCCATCACCGTCGTAGAATCTTCAAGCATCAGCTCCAACAGCAGACGACAGTCGGAATCGGTTAGATGTTCCGGTGGAAAATGGTCGGCCACCACCGGCAAAACCTCGGCGGGATGCAGGAGCAGCATCTGAATAAGCGCCATTTCTTCGTCCGGATGTTTTACCGGCGGGGCGAAAACTTCCGGCGCGGCGGCCAGTGCCGGACTTTCTTTTTTGCGCGCCATATCATGCCGCAATGCAACAGGCGAAAGACCTAGCCGTTCAGCGGCGTGCTGTACCATGCGGTCGCGCTGCACGGCCCCCGGAGCTTGCGCGATCAGCACCTGCACAGCACGGGCCGTACGCATCAATCCAGCTTCCGTTTTAAGGTTTTCGTGCGTCGCCGTCACATCGATCAGAAAATCGAGCGAGGAAACGGCGGCAGAGATGCGCGAACGTAAAGCCTCTGCGCCGTGATCACGCACCAGCGAGTCAGGATCTTCACCGTCGGGAAGCGAAGCCACTCTCACACTAAGTTCTTCAGCGATGAACGCCGCCGAGGATTTCAATGCAGCCTTTTGTCCGGCGGTGTCAGCATCGAGCACAAGAATCACTTCGTCGGCATAGCGCCGGATCATGCGGGCATGGTCGGCAGTGAGCGCGGTCCCCTGAGAGGCAACGACATTGGCAATTCCCGCCTCATGACAGCGAATAGCGTCAAGCTGGCCTTCGCAGACAATGGCCGTGCGGCTGTCGGCCATAGCGCGGCGCGCCTTATCAATGGCAAATAGTACGCGGCTTTTGTGAAAAAGCGGGGTTTCAGGACTGTTAACATATTTGCCGCTTTTTTCATCCTTGATGATGGCGCGCCCGCTGAAACCGATGACCCGGCCCGCTTCATCACGGATCGGAAACATCAGGCGGTTGCGGAAGCGGTCATAATAACCTTCACGCTTATCGGACTTGATCATCAGTCCAGCCAGTTCCATGAGTTCGAGCGGAATCTTTTTCTGCTGAGCCCATTTTTCGAGCGCGTCGAAGCGATCAGGCGCGAAGCCGATCTGAAAATCTTTTACCGTCTGCGGCAGAAGGGCGCGCGTGGCAAGATAGGCTCGGCCCGCTTCACCCGATTCGTGTTCGAGAAGAATGCGGTGATAGAGTTGGGCAACACCCTCGTGAATTTGGAAAAGTTTCCGTTTATCCGCACCGGCACCCTCACCGCCCTCTTCCAAACTCAGCTCCATACCCGCACGGTCGGCCAGCATCTGCAACGCTGTCATGAAGTCGACTTTTTCATATTCCTGTACGAAGCGAATTACATCACCGCCTGCGCCGCAACCGAAGCAATGGTAGATCTGCCGATCAGGGCTGACTGTAAACGACGGAGATTTTTCCTTATGAAACGGGCAAAGTGCCTTAAACCGTGTGCCGGCATTTTTGAGCGAAAGGTAAGAGCCGATTACATCGGCGATATCATTGCGAGTACGGACTTCTTCGATGGTTTCTCTGGGAATCTGCTTCATGAATCAGGCCGGTTTACTGTGTTATGTCGTCGAGCTTCTCGATCATCCTGTTTTTTAAAACCGGCAATTTCGTAATATGCGACTGTGACCACGGCGTGATCGTGTTGCAAACCCAGCCTCCAATCGAGGATTTATCAGAAAGTGTGCGGCAGAGAGAGTCGTTCGGAATCAGACTAAGCCCGGTGAAAACCGCCAGCCCGAACAGTACACCGCGCAGTGTACCGACCAGTCCGCCGGCAACTTTATCCGCTGATTCACCCAGTTTGTCTTTTAGCAATTGCTTAAACAACAAGCGCACCACAACAAAAACAAGCACAGCGGCCAGCAATATCAACACGGGCACGATAATCCGCACCGCCGTTGGCGGCAACACACGCCAGTAGTCAGATGCAAGCACCATGAGTTGCGGGTAGAAAAAACAGACACCCGCCAGCAACGCAATCAGCGTCAGCACATGCGCAAGCTCACCGGCAAGCCCAGTCTTCGTTCCGCTGACTGTAAAAAATAAAACAAACACCGCGAATAAAATATCGATCGTATAAAGCGACTCTGGAAACCACATTTTTATCACCTCGTGGCGGTTTTATAGCACATCCGTTTCAGGAGCGTAGAGTTTTTTCCGCCCATCGAAAGAAACAGGATTCCTAGCGGCGGTTTTCCCTGCGGTTAATAAAAATTTTAATTAAAAATAAACATGCGTAAGC